>VMHT01046872.1_pt1 | contig 64209 bp, 48 predicted proteins | sample 4693611 | NCBI WGS metagenome assembly VMHT01 (sample SAMN12280063, study PRJNA550983) | marine metagenome | isolation source: seawater sampled from same location over 5 years 0.02-0.2 micron viral filtrate | place: USA: collected off the coast of southern California halfway between the port... ...
CGAGTACACTGCTGCTGATTGCCCTTGTTGCCGCAGCGATTCTCCTGTTTGTAGCTCGAATGCGCAAGGGCGGCGGCGACGACCTTGGTGAAATTGATCTAACTCACCTGTGAGGCGATAGTATGGAACCCACCCTCCCTTCTCCTGACCTTTTTGCGTCAGTGGCGGTTGCGGTTCTTTTTGTCATTGTTCTCTGGGACGCCTTCTGGTTGACTCGGCAGAGGCTTGATGTCCCAAGTTTAGGTGAATTGCCGAATGGTGGTTTCGCATGGGAAAGTGAAGGTGCGCAGGAACTTATCCGTCAATGGGGCAATCTTGGTTCAATGGCGGCGATGATGGTCCTGCCTTGGGGACTTGTCGGCGTATCAAACACTGATCCAGCCTATGCCATCGCATGGGATGTGTGTCTTGGCCTTCATTTGATTTCTCTGTTAATCCCCAAACGATATGCTGTCACACGCACCCATGCTTTCGCTGACGGGCAAAGGTACGAATGGCAACGACTTCGCTTGTCGAAACGCCAGCCAACTCGACGAATCATGCTGCTGAGAAAGGGATGGGGCATCTTTGGTCCATTGCCTTTGGGCGGAGCACAGAACGACCTCTCAATAGCCCGTTCACGCATTGAATTGGCTCTAGATCCTGATGGGAAATGGCCACATGATGGACCTGCTACCTCTGAGGAAGAATAGCGTCATTGTCAATAAGCGCCTCGTTCTGGAGAAATCATGGAATGGACCCGAAGTGGAGAAGACCTTTTTGTCAGGATTGACCCGAATGAGGAAATCCACGCCTCATTGCAATCTCTGGCAGATCAAGTCGGCTTTGATGCTGCAGCAATTACCAGCGGAATTGGCCGTACTCGAGAGACGATTTATGGCTACATGGATGAAGATGGTGTCTACCAGCGAAGAAACTTGAATGCCCCTTCAGAGTTGGTGAGCCTTTCTGGCAACATCGCTCGTACCCAGGATGGAAAAGCCTTCACTCATATCCACTGTTGCTGGTCTGACGATGACAACATTGTGCACGCAGGTCATATGTTCCAATCAAAGGTGCATGTTGTGGCTGAAATCCATCTTCGAGTCATGACAAAAGCGTTGATGACACGATGCCCGTTAGCAGATGTGGAATTGCTTGGATTACAGTTTTCGTGAACTTCATATCCTCTGGCATGGGTGAGTAAGTATGGCCGATGAATCACGTGTTCAGTATCTGGCCGAGGCGGTCCGATACCACCGCGAACTGTACTACAATCAAGCCTCTCCCGAAATTACGGATGCTCAGTTTGATGCCTTGTGGGACGAATTAAAACAACTTGATCCAGACCATGAAATCCTTCACCAAGTTGGCCCTGAACCGCTGCCAGGGACTGTAAAAGTCGAACACAGGTTCCCGATGCGTTCGCTTGACAAGGGGACGAGTGACCAAGACATCATTCACTTCGTGAACCAATCCACTTCTGGAGGTGTGCGTTATCTGGCCCAACCAAAACTCGATGGCTCTGCACTTTCGTTAGAATACGTCGCTGGAAACCTCCACAGGGCGGCGACACGCGGTAGCGGTGAGCGCGGTGAAGATGTGACCTTGAATGCAAAAATGGTCGCTAACATCCCATTGCGACTCAATCTACCAGTGGACTGCCATGTACGAGGCGAGGTTGTAATGCCACTCGATGTCTTCGAAACGAAGTACAAAGACGTCTCACCAAATCCACGAAACCTCTGCTCGGGAGCACTCCGACAAAAACACGGGGACGGAAAGGCGAAGGCCTCCGATTTGGTGTTCTGCGCTTACGATGTCAAATTCGTTTCAAACCCACCGCAAATGCTCAACGACAGTGAGTTACTTGACTTCTTGCAAAATTCAATCGGCATCGAACCCGCACCTTGGCGCATCTTTGAAAGCAAACCACTCCACGCGGAGATGATTGAATTCACTCGTGAATGGAGTCAAAAGCGTTCAACCTATGACTATGAAATTGATGGCATCGTCTTCAAACTGGACAACCTCGAACAGCGGGAGCGACTTGGATCAACAGCTCACCACCCTCGATGGGCCCTTGCATGGAAATTCCCGCCAGAAGAAGCCACATCAGTTCTTCTTGATGTGACCTGGCAGACTGGGCGCACAGGCAATGTGACTCCAGTTGCACGAATTGCCCCGCAGTCGGTTGGCGGCGTCACCGTGGAGCACACGACACTCCACAATGTAGGGGAGGTTGAGCGTCTAAACATCAAGATTGGCGACCGCGTTCTCATTGTACGTCGAGGCGATGTGATTCCTAAAATTGAGGCGGGACTCGGGCCTGCATCCTCGAGTGACATGGAGCACAGGGTACACGCCGACGGAACGCCTTTCTTGGAAACTTTGCCAACGGAAACGCAGATTGATGTGCCAACCATTTGTCCTGCATGTGATGCGACGCTCACCTCAGATGGTGCTTTTATTCGCTGCACCAATGTGACGTGCGATGCTCGAACAAGTCGAACCATTCTCTATTGGTGCCGAAGCCTCGAAATGGACGGAATTGGGGAGAAACTCGTTGACCAACTGCTTCACCTCGAGCTCATCCAAACTATACCTGATTTGTACCGTCTACAACAGGCAGAATTGGAGAACATTGAGCGAATGGGCGAAAAATCAGCGCTCAATGTTTTGAAGGAATTGGCCAAAACGAAAACCCTCAATCTCGGTCGTTTCCTTCATGCGATGGGACTCTCGGGCATCGGCCCAGAACTCGCCACTACGGTGGCTCAAAAGTTCACCTCACTTGAGGCAATCATGCAGTGGGCCAATCAAGCAATAGCAGAACCAGGCTCACCAGATTTCGGCCCAGAAGTCGATGAAAAAGGGAAACCTTACGTTGAAAATCAAGCTATTCGAGCCCTTTGTGAAGTCGATGGAATCGGATTAAAAGTCGCTGTTTTGGTGCGCGACGGTCTTCTTCAACGTGGGCTGATGATCGAAGATCTATCCTCTCTCATCACCGTCTTGGACGAACCTCAGGCAGAACAAGGTGGGCCACTTGCAGGCAAAACATTCTGCCTCACTGGCTCGCTTCAACGACCGAGAAAAGAAGTTCAACAAACCATCAAAGCCGCTGGAGGAAAAGTGGTTGGGAGTGTCTCATCCCAACTCGATGTTCTCGTAGCAGGGGAAAAATCAGGTTCAAAACTGGCTAAGGCCCAACGACTTGGCGTGACTGTTTGGAACGAGGAGCAACTCATCAACGCGTGCACAGCTGATGGTGAACCTGTCGTTGTACCCAAAGAGGAATCCTCACCAAAAACCAGTCAACAGGCATCCTTATCCGATTTTGATTAACCTTGTTCAAATCGCCCAATGACCAATCATTAAACCGGAACACTCTCATAGCCCGCGTCCAACCAATTTCCATGCAATCGGTCCGGATACCCGTTTTACTGGTCTCCCTTCTGTTGCTATCTACCGTTCCATTGACGGAAGGCAATTCCGGAGGCGTCTACAATCAGAGCTCCGGATGTTCATGCCATTCTGCGTCTGGAACGACGGCAGCATCGGTTTCGATCAGTGGCCATCCCGCTTCGTATTCACCTGGAACCACGTACACGCTGAGCATCTCCGTCACAGGCGGCGTATCTGGGACCAATGGCGGATTCAGCCTCGAGGTCAGCCATGGAACGCTTTCAGCCGGCGGCATCGGCATTATGGCGGTCAAGGTTAATTCTGCAGGGAGCAGCGCAACCCACACCACCAACAGTTATCGCAGTTGGAGCGTCGACTGGATTGCACCAGCTGCGGGAACAGGTCAAGCTACAATTTCAGTTGCAGGTTTAACAGCGGACAATAGCGGCAATTACAATGGTGACCGCTGGGCTACAGCCACCTACCAAGTTCCTGAAGCAGGAGCGGCTCCAAACACACCACCAACGGCAAGCAACCTCGCTCTTGGGCCTAGTGGTGCAACGACGAACTCACAACTTACTCTTTCCTACACGTACAGTGACGCAGAAAATGATCCTGAATCTGGGACTACGGTAGACTGGTTCAGGGATGGCGTCCAGATTACGAATTCTGGCACCACGGCCTCATCCTCATTGACGGCGAAGCACCAGGAATGGTACGCTGTCGTCACCCCTTCGGATGGAAGCGACGCGGGAACAAGTGTTACCAGCAATACCCTCATCATCGCCAACACCATACCCTCACTGACAAGTGTTTCAATCGAGCCAAGTTCTCCAGAAACGGGTGACGATCTTTCATACTCAGTCGCCGCAACAGATGACGATCTTGACCCGTTAACTTACGAGACGCGATGGTTGCTGGAAGGCTCCGTCGTCAGCGAACTTGACGACAGCGAAACGGTCCCGTCATATGCCACAAGAAGCGGAGAGAACTGGTCGATGGAAGTCCGCGTCAGCGATGGCGAGGCCACAACAGCGTGGCAGACCGCACAAACTGTGCAGATTGGAGGGGTTGTACAAAACACTCCACCAACCGCTACCGCAATTGGTGTGTCTCCTGTCGATGCTAAAACCGATGATGATCTCTCGGTGACTTACTTGTATTCTGATGAGAACGAAGATGCAGAGGTCCGCCATGAAATTGAGTGGTACCGCAATGGCGTTTTGGATACGGTGTTCAAAGGCTCAGGCGTGCCTTCAAGTTCAACAGAAAGAGGAGAGACCTGGACGGCTCGTGTTCGCGTTAGCGATGGAAACGCTTGGTCCTCATGGGGCTTTTCAAACGCCATCACCATTCAAAACACCGCCCCTGTCGCCACCTCAATCGAGATCTCACACCTTGAGATGACAACAACAGAAAGCGCTACAATCGAGGTCTCGCAAACGGATCTCGATGGGGATGGCATGGCCTCACCAGAGGTGATTTGGTTCAAGGATGGAGTTCGAATATCCTCCCTCGATCAAAGCCTCGTCTTACCCTCGACCGAGACGATGAAGGGCGAGCAGTGGACCGCACAAGTTCGAACCAGCGATGGAACAGATTTCAGCGATAATACACTCACAGCAAGCCTAATAATCATCAATACAGCACCGACAGCAAGCGTTGAGTTGAACCAGGACGCTTCTGCAATCAATCCACTAACGGCCACAATCAGCACTGCAGATGCAGATGATGATGAAACATCGTTCACAGTCGCTTGGTACCGGAATGGCTTTCTTGAATCATCTCTTGGTAATCAAACAGTCGTTCCAATAGCCCTGCTCGGCCCGGGACAAACATGGTCAGCAGAAGTGATTGCACATGATGGCCAAGCACCCTCCACTCCATCTGTTCAGTCAGTACTGATCCAGAATATACAACCAACCGCAGTAATTTCAAAGGTTACCTCAGCGGTTTGGCTTGGCGAACTGCTTCACCTTGACGGAAGTGAATCTACAGATCTTGATGGACGAATTTTAGTGTATTCATGGAAATGGACTGACACCGATGGAGGAAGCGGTGAGGCAACCGGCGCGAAGTTCACTTTCCAACCAGTTGCAAGCACTACAGTCAACCTCACGGTGGCCGATGATTCGGGCGATGAAGCTTCAGCCAATCTCCTTGTCACACCAGTTCAAGGCCCAACGATCGAGACGCTCGAAGCGTCAATAGATGGTCAAACCGTTGTTTTAGAATGGGCCTATGACGGGCCAAATGCGAATTTTTCCATCGAGCGGAATGGGGTTGTCTTGGGAGAAGTTGAGGAACTGACATTTGCAGATGTTCCGTTGACGTCAGGTGAAACCGTGTACACGGTCCGCCCGGTGGTCGACGGCACTGCGCTGCAGGATGGGGCGACGTCCTCGGTCACAGCACAGGTTCCTTCAACGATTGAAGAAGTATCTTCTGGGGCCCCAATAAGTGCTTCAATCATCGGCATCTTCCTGTTGCTTGTCGGCATAGGCTCGCTTGTGTTTGTGTTCATGGAAAGGAGGGACTAATTTGATTGCTAAGCGCGCTAAGGTGCTCCTGCTTCTTTTTCTTTTAATCTTATCAACCACCTTCTCCGCAGCCGAACCTGGTGGAAATGGCGACGGGCTACGCGACATGCAATGTGGTGGCGCCTGTCACGGCGATGCATCACAAAACGCCTCGTCCTTGCTGACTCTATCCATCGAATTTCCGGAATATGTGTGGGTTGGTCAACCCACTGAAGTCACTGTTGAAATTGGCGGCGTGAACGCCGCTCATGATGAACATCTGATTGGCATCTTCTTACTCTCCAGTACCAATGCCAACGGCGATACACCATTGGATGATGGCTGGGAAATTCTTTCTGACGGACAAGGTGGTTCAGGAAACTATGTCGAGATGCCAACCACCAGCAATCAGGCCACGATTGAGCAAACATGGGTGCTGAGAGCAGACGATGTTGGGACCAAGACATTGTATGCCTCAGTCCATCACGGTGATTCCAGTGGCCCATCAGAAGGCCGACCCTTCTTTGGTGTCTCTCAAGGGTTTGACGTCTCGATTGATCCAGTCCCCGAAAATCTTGCTCGCCTTCACGAAGATTTCACTCCAGTCACGACACGAGAGGTCGGTGATGACCTGTCGATGACCGTCCACACAACCTATGCCGATGCTGTCGAGATTGAATGGCGCACTGAAGACGGAGCAGTCATGCAAGCCGTTGTGAATTCAACAGCGCCAGATTATTGGCAATTTACCCTCCCTGCAACCCTCACTCCTTCCATCATAGAATGGCGAGCCATCTTGTCCGGGGAAGGCCCATCTCAGACCACACCTTGGTTCGTATTGGGCTCGCAAATCACCCCAGAAACGGTTAATGAAATGCCAATATATCTCCAAGGATTTGCTATGGGATTGCTGCTCTTCGGGGCTGTTTCGTTGCTTCAAAAGCAATCCTCACATCCGGAAGAAGAAATGAAAATCTATGATGAAACTTCCACGGTTGAATCCACTGAGTCCGATCAAGCCTCCGAGCAAACACCACCATCAGTTGCGCAGTTGCCCGAAGGCGGCCTTCCACCAGGATGGACCGAAGAACAATGGGAATGGTACGGCCATGAGTACCTTGCAGGCACGTATGGGGGCGAGGGGCAATGATCTCATCAAACACACTTCACGTTGTCGCTACCGAACTTGTCGTCGGGGCTTTTGCACTTGCGGGGGTAGCATTTTCCATCTGTCTTGTGGCGCCAATACTGAAATCAACCATGGCAGATAAACTGCGGTCAAGTGACTCAGTAGCCCATTCAGCGATGCTGTTTGGCCTTCTTGCCACGCCCTTTGCTATTTGGACAGGGCTTGCTTCGGCACCTACCGGGGACATGAGCAGCCCGGTGCTTGCCAACAAAATGCTCCTCTCGTTGAGCGGCCTTGGTTTGGCTTCTGGCGTTCTTCTTGCTCGCTGGCGAAATGGATCGTCGATTTGGGACAATCAACGAACCAGGATTGTGCAGGGCGTCTCAGGCATCGGTGCGACTGGACTTATGCTCCTGACTGCTTCAGCAGGAGGGACGTTTTCACGTGGCGAATCCTTGCTTGATTGGCTCAACCTTCCTTACAACGAGGTCTTGCTGATGCCCACCGCACTGAGCGCTATCCTTCTCGTGGTCGGACTTACATGCTCTGTGATTGGCCTACGTTCAAGCGCTTAACCGTACATCGAATTGTCTTGTGCCGGTTCTGGTAAAGCCGCACCGTCCATCATTGACTTGATTTGAGCCTCAAGGAATTCCGCTTCTTCAATAAGGGGCTGATGGGGCAAATCAATGGCTGGGAGATAAGCGTTCAATCGCTCGATGAGGGTTGCCGCTGCGCGTGCATCAGGGAAACGTGGATCTGCTTCAACCATGATTGACATGAGGTCAAGGCCACGGCGCCGCGCCTCACTCAGGATAGCAGCGTTGATGCCTTTGATAACGCCTTGATTCAACAATGGAATGTCGAGTTCTTTGAGCATCTCTCGGACTTTCTGATTCGCACCGATACCAACCACGTCAACACCTTCTGTGTCTTCATATTCGATCGACGGTTCCGATCCGTTCAAACTTCCTTTCATACCCTCTTTGGCAAAGGCATCAATGACAACACCTGCAACGATGTTGTTTTCTTTTGACCATTCAAACATAGCCCACACGATTTCGTTGATCAGCGGTTCTGGAATGACAAGCTCACTCATCAGAAGGATGAGTTGGTCGCAGCCTTCAATTGTGCATTGAGGCTTTCCAGCATAGGCCCGAATCACTGGAAGCGGCTCACCTTCGTTGACCAATGTAATGACAGGCAACCTGTTGTCAACCACTGCGCCAACGAATTCAAGCTCAAGATGGTCGATGAGAAAGTGTGCAACAACACTTGAGACCATACCAATGCTTGGGAAACATGCCACAACAAGGGCATTTTCTGTGTTGACGTCTTTCGTAATGCGGACCTTAGGACCTTCCATGCCGCTACACACTACCACTTCTGTATCAACACTTTCCCTCCATTGGATGAAGCCGGTGGCTTCATGTTCGTTGAGGCTAAGCACAATCCATGGCCGAAGGTGCACGACCACACATGCTCTCACCATCTGCTTGGAACAGGTATGAGACCTGCCCTCGAATGTATTGGCTCAGTCGCCAAGGCCTTCCAAGAAAAGCTGGCATGGCAGCATCGATAGGTACAGCGGTCCACGCTTCGATTGAAGATTTGCTTCACCTCGACCTCAGTGGGAAAGAGGACGCCGAAAGTGGATGGATTACTGAGGAGGGCGAACGCCTGCTCAAGCAACGCTGGGAGGAAGAAAAAGCCGTCTTCATGGCCACGCCCCGCCGACCGAAGTGGAAGGAAGAAAAGTGGAAGGATGCCACACAACATCAACGCGGTGGCATCATCATGCTCCTCGACCATGTGGGGGTACGAGGGCTTGATCACAGCAGAATTACCGTCGCCTTGTGGAGACGAATTCAGTCAACAGCGATTGCCATTGAAGGCGAACTGAAGACTTCTGATGGGCGGCTCATGGGCCGTTTAGATCTGCTTATGGCAGATCTAGACAACGATGGCCAGCCAAAGGGGTGGCTGGTTGCCGATCTCAAAACCGGGAGGGTGCCCGAAGGAGAACTCAAAGTCGACGTCAATCGCCAACTCAGAATGTATCGAGATATTTTACTGGCCAACAATCCTGAGGCTCCACCAGTACGTACCGAGGGCTGGTACACGCACGACGCCTCAAAATGGGCGGCAACGGGCGAGAACGTCCTCGAAGATGCTTATGCAGCATGGCAGGCCACCGTGCCAACTCCGCTTCCAATGGAGGCGACGGTTGGCGATGATTCATGCGGTGGTTTCTGTGACTGGAAAGCATGGTGCCCTCATTGGTGGCAATGGAGGCATGAGAATGGAACGTTGCACAAAAGTGATTTTTCGGACGCTGTTGTGCTCCTGCATGAGTTCGACCCGTCCTCTGGCGCAGCAGTTCTCGAATTGTGTGAACCACTCAATGCAGAAGGCCGCGCCGTTCCAACCGGCGTTCAACAATCAGCTAAGTTCACTGATCGTGGCAAAGAAGCCCTTCAGGAAACTCTTGCTGCTGGCCATCAAGGTGCATTGTTCCTTGGATCAGTCATGACGCAAAATCGTGTTTGGCGCGTTGGGCACTGGTGCGATGTACTTCCTTGGGCCCCGATGCCAGACGGTGTTGAGCATCACAAATGAGCCTCAATTTGCTAAGGAAAGTACAAAGACAAAAGGCAAGACAAGAATGCATATGAAAGCCTCTATCATTAGGTACTCAATTACCACTGCAAACAAACCCGTCTTCTTCTTGTTTTTTGGTACTGTATTCTCTGTTGAAAACTTGACCAGGCATTTAGGGCACGAGACTGCCCCAGCATGGGTGGTAGGGACTCGTAGGCTCTGAGAGCATGATTGGCAATCAATGAGTCGAAATTCCTTCGCCGGCACATCAGTATCGCTGCTCTCCCAGGAGAATTCGACACTATCTGGACCGGAATCCTCCTGCTCAATCTGTTCCCATGGCACAGGTTGGCATTTTCGCTTATGAACAAAAATTCTTCTCCGTTTTCTCAGAGGGAACTCACTTGATCGAGGTACACCTTCACCTGTTCTCGCGCCTCCTCGTCTTCAATGCCTTTCGGAGAGAGCAACCATTGAATGTAGCGGGGGTCTTCAAACTGGACTTCGCTCAGATGCCGGCCTTTGTGACGGCCAAAAGCGAGCACCATGTGTCCATCATCGATACGGATTTTCCCAAGAGCATCGATGGGTTCGAGATCTGCTAAACCTCGGCCGAGATCCGTAGATTCCGAGGCAACATTCCCATGGACTGCCCAACGCTCAATTTCTTCGATTGATTTTCGAAATGAGGGAGCGTGGTCAACAGAAAGTCGCCAGAACAGCAGCAACGATGCTGCTGCATCAGCAGCCGCGGTGTGAGCATCCTTCAGGGCAATTCCATGACGTCTGCATTGCGCTCCTAATCCATGAGGCCGGCCTATTTTCAAACGCCTCACAAGTTCGTATGTGTCCATGATGGCTTTTGGTTTCGGGCATCTTTTTCCTAACCTCAAGTATTCACTTTCAAGCATGGCCATATCGAATTTCCGTACGTTATGCCCGACAATTACCGCTCCTTCGACCAATTCTGCAACAGCATCAGCAACCGTTGAGAAGTCGCCTTTTGTACGAACATCATGGTCGTAAATGCCGTGGACTCGGCTGGCTCCTGCAGGAATCGGCCTGCGTGGATTGACCAATTGCTCGTAATGAATTTCATTCCCACTTTGATCCGCTCCAATCAGCGCAAGTTGCACCACTCGATCGTATTGTGTTGACACGCCCGTCGTCTCTAAGTCGAAGGCGAGCACTCGCTCACCATCAAAGACGTCGGGGGCCATATTTCCTCGATAACGCCGTCCCTCTTTCAACATCACCGTGGAGAGGCTATGCAATCCCCTTCAAATCAGGTTTTTTCTCAGGCTCTATACATCTAAAATCGGACGAAAAGAAATTGTTTCTGAACAGGGTCCTGTAATGCATTTAACCCCGAAGCGTTAGAAAGGGCAAGCGATTCCTCTCAAATATGTCGAGTACACGAGGGGTGCGTAGAGCCGGTCTTGTGTGGCTTACCGCACTTGTCATGGCGACCACATCTCTTGCAGGATGCACAGGCGTACTGGACACGACTGTTGATCCACGCGCATCAATGAACGTGTACCCTTTGCAAATTCAAGAAGGTGAAACCGTGACCTTCGATGCTCGCGATTCTGAAGCCGTCGAAGGCGTCATTACAAGCTATGAATGGGACTTTGGCGATGGTCTTCGATCGGAAACAGTTTCCGGGTTCACCTCTCACACATATTCGACCTTTGGCATCTTTACTGCCCAACTGACGATTACGAACGATCAAGGCGGCACCGATGACATCACGACTGTGGTGGTTGTCAACGGCGCCCCACAACTCAATTTGACCGTCCCCGAGTCAATTCGCTCAGGCGATTCGGCCTTGCTCGATGCAAGTGGAAGTTACGATCCTGAAGGCAAGGACCTGATTTTTGAATGGGATTTGGACTGGAGTGAGGACAGCGACAAGGACGGCGATCCGCGAAATGATGTTGACGCTACAACCGACACTGTCCTCGTTCCAACAAATAAATCCGGTTCGATCACCGGAAGTCTGTTTTTGGACGATGGAAATGGCGCAACTGCCCAAGAAGTGTTCATGCTCGAAGTGATGACCAGAAAGTACGAAGTGACCTGGAAAACAATGGAATTGGAATACAGTTGGGATGAATACCTTGCTCAGGGAGAAGAATGGCAAGGCAACATTACTCCGGGTAGCGAAGGAAGAGTGCTTGATTTTGAAGGTGTTCTCACACTCGACCAGGACCTGCTCGCACCTCAGGATAACTTCACACTCAACCTGTTTATTGTAGATGATAATTTCAAACGCTCCGACCAAACTTCTGGGGAGAATCTCACCTCAAATGAATCTGCAACAGCCACTGTAGCCGGTGAAGGATTGAACGGATTTGGCGAAGATGGTATTTTTGAATCAGATTCTGAGGAGGCGCTTATGGCCTTCCTGCTCTCCAATCCAAATGAGCGTTCAGGCCAAGGCGAATGGGTCTGGTCCGTCGTTGCCCAGCAAGCAGACCCAGACCCATTGTTTGATGGCGCACCAGATCCAGACCCTGGAAACGATTGGTCATTGACCATCATTGTCAAAGTCCACGTGCCACAACTGGTTGAAATCGCTTACGAGTGACCACATTGTCCAATGGAAAGGCGTATCAATCACCAACCCTTCGCATGAGTTGATTGCCATGGTTGATACTGTCGAAATCAGTCGAGTCAACATCCGAGATTCGTTGTCCTTAGACGTGTCGGTGTGGATGCATCACCCGAATGATATGGACTTCAGACCCTCACTTTCAGTCGCTGGAAACACGTTCAAAATCTCCAGCATCAGCGATGGCTCAACCCTTGCAACCATCGATTTGGATGACGATCAAATGGAAGCAGTCGTCCGAGACGAAGCTGCAGAATTACGAGTGAAGTTTCATGTTCGTGGTATGCATGGCGAACTCAACACAATTCATCCTATCATCGCTGATGGAAAAGCAAAAAAGCTGGCCACTGCGAACTGGAAAACCACTCAAAAAGTGATATTTGAGTGAAATTTCGCTGTTTTCCGCAGTGGGACTACCACCGTTTCTTTGATATTGGTTCAATTCGATTTTCCACATATGCCACCACGTCGAGAGGGAAAAGGTTCCCAAAAGCGAGCACGATTTGAACGCCTGAAAATTGAGATTTTACGCTTTGTCGGAGCAAACCCTGGATGCTCAGCCCAATCGATTGTAGCCTGTTTGTCCAATGACAAGTCCATGCGCAATCACGGACTCACACCGCGAAAAGTTGGTTTCTTCATCCCCCGTCATCTTGCAGACCGCTTGGAATGGTGGCAGGATCACCGTGCAGGTCGTCGGGTCTATGGTGAACTTGGCTGCTCAGAGGCGCCGACAAAACAGTGAATCTGCTCTCTAAACGGGGGTCGCGCTCATGTATAGTGGGCGGTCACGCTTTGTTATGGCAGGCTCGGCCGCAGCGTACTTCGATTTAGATGGCACACTGTTGGATGCCTCAAGCGAGAAGACCCTTGCTGCTGAACTTGGAAAACGACGACCATGGAGAATTCCAGTTGGTGCAGTAAGTTGGACGTTGGGCTTTGTTGGCAATTTGCTGCGGGGTCGAGCAGTGTATGATGCAGCAAGGAATCGCGGGCATTTCTCATTTGCTTCGTGGAAGGTTCTCGAATCATACTCACAACGATTGGCCAAGGAAAAATTGGCGCTGCGGGTGACGGATGAAGCAAAGGCAAAACTCGAGTGGCATCGTGAGCAAGGCCACCGCCTCGTTCTTGTCACGGCGACGATCGCTCCTATGGCTGAAGCAATGGGCGAAGTTCTCGGCATGGACACGGTCTATGGCTGTGGCCCAACAGTACGCGAAGGTGTCCTCAGTGGATCTGAACGTGGCTGGTCCGTGCCTCGAAGAAAGGGCAAGGTACCAGTGGTTCAAGCGGATGCATTGGAACACGGACATGACTTAGCAGCGTGTTATGGCTATGGCAATACGCATGCAGATTCTTGGTTTATGCGAATCACGGGCCATCCAGTGGCAATCAATGCAGAAGGCCCACTCCACCGTCTTGCAGGTGAGGAAGGCTGGCCAAGCCACGAATGGCGGATTTAATCCAAAGGGCGTTTGTTCATGCCCATCTGCAAAAATCATCCCTCGAACTTGGTCCAATCATGTTCAGGAGCATACCTGTAATACCATGTTCCCGAATCTTTTGGCCATTCAATCCAATAGGTCCCTTTGTCATCCAATTCCCCTAATGAGCGGGTAGATGGGGGAATGGAAGACTGATGTTCGCCACGACTTGTTGTCATGGCTAGTTTTTCATCAAGAAGTTTCGACCGGTCTCCCGTATCAATGACCTCAGAGAGCCCGAAGTATGCCTCATTATGAGCAATTTGATACAGCTCGTTCGGTGTAGAGGATTGAAGTTCTACGATTAAAGTCAGCAACTTTTCACGGGTCTCTTTCTTGATTTGATTATTGGTAAAACGGGCAGTAATATCGCCTTTTAAATTGACCAATTCTTCGGCTAATTCCTCTGGATTGTCGTGATATGCTTGAATTAATGATTGAAGATAAGTCAACTCATTACGTTCCTCTTTCGTAAGTTTGGAGTTCTTGCGCAACACCTGCACCCAGCGGAATGTATCGGGAAGTATTGCTGCAACTGCATTGGTTTGGAGCAGCGTAAACAGCGCAACGAGGATCGCACCGATTCCCACAGTTGTGGTCACCGCACCACCGTCACCAGAGAAGAAGGACTCAAAGGCTGAATTCGAGTCTTCCTCACCGGCTTCATTCTGCTCGCAACCATTTTCATCGACAAGTGTACCTTGTTCAGTTCCAGGACAATTGTCCTCGCCATCTGGTACCCCATCATCATCCGAATCAAGGGGGGGTGTGGTCTCGTTGGACTCGTTGGTTTCGTTTGAATCGTCCTGTTCAAACACATCAGCAATACCATTACCATCTTGATCCAAGCACCCAAAGTAGGCATCGGCGGTCGAATTTCCGAACACATCAGGGCAATAATCTGGCTGAGTTGCATTGGCAATGAACACACCAGTCCATTCTGAGATTCGACTCGCATTCCATGAAACGTCGCCCCAATTATCGCCATACCCATCGCCATCGCTGTCAAGCCACTGGGTTGTATCCAGTGGAAAGTCATCCACTGCATCTTCATAGCCATCGCCATCAGCATCCAATTGTATTTGCGAACACCCGTTGGCATCAACGGTTTGGTTGTCTAAGGTGCTTGAACACAAGTCGTTCAGATCGCCAACCCCATCGCCATCTGTGTCCATGGTTTGTGTGGCATCGTCTGGAAATGCATCTGAATTATCGCCAACCCCATCGCCATCTGAATCCGCTGATTCGCTCGCATCGTTAGGGAAGTGATCTGAGTTATCTCCATAACCATCGCCATCTGAATCAATAGACTCAAAGGCATTCATGGGAAAGGCATCGCTGTTATCGCCAACCCCGTCACCATCTGAATCTGTTGTCTCACTTGCGTCATTGGGAAAAGCATCGCTGTTATCGCCAACCCCATCACCGTCTGAATCGACCTGCTCAAATGGATTTGAGGGAAATTCATCAGCGTTATCGCCGACACTATCGCCATCACTGTCCGCCCACTCTGCTCCATCACTTGGGAAAGCATCGCCAGAATTACTGTAACCATCACCATCATCATCTGGGCAACCGGTCAAATCTTCTGTTGAAGTGCCTGCATCATTTGGACAATCATCGTCATCATTCAGCACACCATCATTGTCAAGATCCTCTTGAGAAATGAACTCAAAAGAAGAAGATAAAATCTGTGAATTTCCATCTTTATCCCAAAGAGTAATGTCGATCGTATCGGGAGTCAATCCAGATAATGGCGTGGAGACAGTAATTGTTGTATCATTAACAACAGTTCCAGTCACGGACCCATATTGACCAAATTGAACTCTAATTTCATCAGTCTGACTCAACCCAGTCGATTTCGTAGCGTACTTCAGAATACTATTCGTTCCGTCATTAAAAGGAACGTGCATATCCCCGCTTTCATCGATGAAAACAGAGTTCCCCTCACCGACATCGCCAGCACTCGCCATTGTGGTTACAGTCCAATTGCTCGTAACCGGATCGATTGTTGCGTATTTTAGATTCTGTCCAGACCAAGTGTGGTAGACAATATGGGGTTGATCTGCAGCATCAACTGCGATTGAGGGGTCCCGACCAGTATGCCCAGTTGCATCCACGATGGTGGTTGTCCATTGGCTATTCGGAGCGCCTGTTGAGTATCGTAAATCATACTCTTTGTTATCTTGGTGAGCGATGTGAAATTGCCCTTGTTGGTCTACAGCCATCGATGTCATATACCCTGGATACAAATTGCTTGGGGAAGTTCCTGTATCAACCAAATAGGAGTCCCAGGATCCACTCTTGTCTGTTGCGATTTTCAATTTCGAGGAGCTCCTGTCTTGATAGGCGATGTACATATGATCGCTTTCATCAATGACAATGGCAGACTCACAACCACGGTTAGATCCCTGGTCAATGTTCGTGTACGACCAACTCGATCCATCATATGAGGAAATGCGAAGTCCTGCACCACATTGATCCGAGCCGTCGAGAGCATAGGAGATGTGCGGATGATTGTTCGAGTCAACCGCTATACCGATTGGCCCAAAATGAGCGGAGTTTGAGACTACAGTATCCGTCCATGTTGTTCCATCATAGTTCATGTAGACGAGCGTTTCATCCCATTGAGTGTATGTTGTATAGGCCAAGTGTATGTGGTCATTGCCATCAATGACCATGTGAATATCCCAACAATATGTGGCACCACACGTGTTGATACCATTCGAAATCCAACCGCTTCCGTCATTGACACTGTGACGGATTTGGTAACTTTCATCTTTAATTTGCACGACGTGGATGTGGCCATTTGAATCGACGGCAACGGCATTCCATCGGCCGGCTTGATCAGAATAGTCCATTGTTGTCTCCACCCATTGATGGTTGATTCCATCGTCTGTTATGTTAGAGAAGGCGAGATCAGAAAAGCCAGTTCCAGTGATGGTGATTTCTTGACCCCCACTCGTCCAGCCAGAACTTGGGGACATTGTTGCTTGAATTGGACTTGAACGGCGCACATCCTTTCCGGGCTCTTCGAGCACGGATGGTTGTTGGAAGACTGGTGACGCCATGACGGAGAGCAATACTGCAACTACGAGCCAAACACGCATGAACAATGGTCATCTATGATTTGTAAAATACCCTTGGTAACAAATGCGTTACCCATGTGCTCTTGCAGGTTTAGATCTAAGGCATTCGCACTTGGGTCAAAGAGCGGCCCCACCGCGATTCGAACACGGGTTGCTGGCTCCGCAAGCCGGCGTGATATCCAAGCTACACTATAGGGCCTTGGTGTTCGGTCCACCGACCGCTTGGATATAAGCGCAACGGGTTGCTTTTTGCCCCGAATAATTATTGCCATAAGCAAGGCTTCTTCACGCCTCCCCTCTTGGATGTGTCATGGCGGTTGAACTGTCCCGTAGGGTGGATTACCCAATGTTGGATGGCGCAAACATCGCCTACTATCCTCGTATCTTTGACTTAGCCCACCGTTTTTTCGAGGAGGCATGGGAGCCAATGTGCGGAGTTTCTTATCCTGAAATGATCAACAACCGGAAGATTGGATTTCCAGTGGTTCACGTCGAAACAGATTTTATCGCACCGCTAAGGTATGGTGACATTATCCACGCAACCATAGCAATCGAGCGTGTGGGCACCTCCTCGGTCACATGGAATTACCGTCTTTACAATCAAGACGAGACTTTGTTGTGGGCCAGCAGCCAAGTCACCGTGTGCGTTGACATGGATTCACTTGAATCTCAACCCGTCCCTGATGACCTTCGCCAGGGTCTGCTCAATCATTTGATGGAGGTTGAGCAATGAGTGACCTCGACCTTGGCTTTTCGATGAGAATGGATGATGAAGCAGCAATACCGGCTTCACCAGTCGATATGTTCGCTATACGCCCAGACAAGAAGGGCCCAAAATCAGTAGCAGTTATCGTCTTTCTTGGAGCACTTTTGTTGGCCTTCCAAGCCTATGGTGACTACCAATTGCACAGCGCTGAAGATCTCTCGGACGAGGAGATTTTGACCCTTCTTGAAACTCCAAACAGTCAGGCAGCAGATGAAGACGATATCACACTAGAACAATATCAAGAATTCCATGACGCCGCCCGTGATAGCGGGGGTTATGCCTTGAGAGCAGCAGGTCTCGGCCTGGGTGTCTTGATGATGCTTGTCGGCTCCGTCCTTTTGTTCCAATTGAAACCGGTTGGAGCATGGCTCAATGTGGGAGGGGCAAGCATAGGCCTCGTTTCGGGTGTTGTCGGGAGTTGGCTATTGGGCGGGGCTGCAGCGGCCAATCTCACCGGCCCACTGTTGCTCACATACCAGATTTTGACCTACTTCTGCGGGGTGTGCATGTTCACATGCATTGGCCTTGCAGCGCTTCCTTTACTGAACGCAAGAGCACGTCTTGCATTGTATCCGAACCCTACGGTGGTCTTGGCCCTCGACGAGCAGGAATGAGATTCATTCATCAGATGGGCGAGGCCATTTCTTAGCAAGCGCTTTTTCCAATCCTTCATCCAAAATTGCATTCCACCAGTCGCTGCCTTGCCAGATGGCATACTTTCCGCGAATGCCTCTCAAATCAGCACCAGCGAATTGACAATTTCTGAAGTTGGATAGGTTCAGTCGAGCCTTCCGTAAATCTGCGCCTCTAAAGTCGGCTCCATCAAAGGCTGACTTCATCAAATCTGTTTCATACATCGATGCCTTGCGAAAATCACAGTTTGAAAAATCTCCCTCTGTCAAATCAGCACCGTCGAGGATCCCTCTTCGAAAGTTAGAGCCTGCGTGGCGCCCTTTCCTTAGGACTTCTTTCGCATGGTTTTGAAAAGACCAGTCGAGGACGACTGCTTCGACTTCGCCGGTTGACTCGCGGGGGTCGTCGTTGCCCCCTCCAGACATCACCATGTTCTTGCCTCAGGCAGTGGATCGTTTGTCAAGGTGTGCCCTTCCTTCATCAGTCAGGTGGGCAAAACGGTTCTTGTCTTCTTTACCGGGAGGAATCATCAGGAAGTTTCGCTCCCTGAGTCGATTCAAGTAAAGTGAGAGATTACCTGGCGGGTCAATCTTGGCGTCTTCAAACAGTTGGTTGATGACCCTTGGTGGACTGTCATTGACGTTTTCGACGCTGCGTAGGTAGTGAATTGCACCCAGCACCTGATCTGGTTTTCGCTCAAGTGAGCAGGTATTGAGGAGCACTCGAAACGCCGACCCTCGTTCTGGAAGGCCCCTTTCTTTCGCTGCGGAGACCGCCGCCTCCAATGCATCGCTTCGTGCTTGTGCTAGCCTAGCTAGCATAATCGTCCATGTGTCGTCATGGCGGTGAAGAATCAGTTGTTCTTCCACCTCCATTGTTGCTCCTTCAAGATCAATTTCGATGTCACCCGCGGTGACGTAGATTTTCGTGGCTGCTTCCAATCAGTTCCCCTCAATTGTTAGTTCTTGCCTGACTCGTATAACCCTTTAGAATTGAGGTCAACATGAAAACGAGGCTGATTTCAAAGAATCTTTGCCTATTTTCGCTAAACCACCCTTGCTTCTCCGTAAGGAACTTGAAGGGCAGCCATCCAGACCTGACATATGGACTCTATGGACGACGCTCGCCGCACAGGCCCATTTCTTCTCGTTCTTCTTCTTCTTTTCCAGACCATGGCCATGATGCCAGCGGCAGCAAACCCCACGGGCGGTACCGTCAATACCTTCTCCAACGGCCAAGCGCAAGTGTCGGTCTCCTTGATTGCAGGCACAGTTGACACCAGCTTGGGCATCGAAGTTCCTCGAAACGTGACCTTTGATTCGGCCTCCTTTGTTGTGAATGCTAAGGACGAGGTGCCCACGCCGGGACAAGTCTACATCGACATTGGACAAGATGGTGTCAAGGAATGGGCATTTGAAGGCACAGGCTACGGCCATCTAGGCCATCAACAATCCTTCATCACCGGGAGCACCGTTGATTCTGTATACTCTACGGGCTATGTCTCTTCATCAATGATTCACATACCTCATGGAGCATCCATTGGATCCGTTGATTTGGATGTGAACTTCACTTCGGCTGTTGCTGGAGGCCTTGTTCCAACCGGTGTCGTTGAGTCATCTGCTTCGGGGGACATTGACAATGATAGTTTGCCAGAAATCGCCGTTCTTTCAAAGACCGTCACCGGATTCAATTCAGCGATTTCAACTATCGATTGGAACGCAAGCACAGGACTCAGCATGTCGTCTTGGGTGGCCACATGTGCAGGTGCAACCGAACTTTCTGTGGCCGACTTCAATGGCGACGGCATGGATGACGTGGTGAGTTTTGACTACACCTCTTCAAATGCGTGCGTCCACCTTACAAACTCAACAACAGCATCTTTAGGGGCTGCTCAACTTGTTGCTTTAAACACAAACAGTATCGAGGCAAGCGCAGGAGATTTCAACCAAGACGGGAAAGCCGACCTTATCTCCATACACTCGGGCGGGATCTTTTCGCTACGAGCCTTCAACGCCAAGGTAGGATCATTCGGTGCGAACCAAACCTATACCGTTGAAATCAATAACACCGTAACTCCAACGAGCCTTCTTTATCTCACAGCAGGCTCCTTCGATGCGAATGGGAGCACCTACAGCGCCGTTGTAACTGATTTTTACGGCCACAGTACGCCACTTGAATGGACCGCAGGCTCCGGCATTTCAGATAATCCGACACATTTCGACGGCATGTCATCAAAACCCATCGCAGGAGACATCGATAACGATGGCGACATCGATTTCATCGGCACGAATGCAATAGGGTACACGATTGCATTGAATACCGGCTCGCAATGGAACACTACGTATGTCTTATCGACGACTGAACTTGCTTCTGCGAGCGCCCTCAACAATGCTTCATTTTTTGACCATGATGGCGACGGGGTGACCTCGTTGGTTGTACCAAGGTCTACGGGCGATTGTGACCAAGCTACTGGGGTATGCGGCAACCTCTCAGTCTTCGATATGAATTCAACTTCAATTGGAGCACAATCCGACGCTCTCAAGCCATGGGATTCGCCAATCGACGCAGATGGCGTTGACATGGACGGGGACGGGGTTCTCGAGCACATCGTAGCTGCAGGCAATGGAACGTATGGCTTGTTCATTGGACCCTACACTACCATCGGCATGGACATAAATCTTGACGGTCAAACGGATTTGAGCGCATCAGGATATTCTGGTAGCGCCCAGTTCTCCATGGCTCCACTCTTAATCGAAGATCCGATGGGGAACATGACTTCGATGTTAGCACCGCTCATGAACGCATTACCGTATACTGAAGATGGTTTTGGCGTTCGCATGTCGACCACCAACTTTGATTTCACAAGTACCACCAATGGCACATTCGATCTCGCCAACATGGACATAGGCTATGACATCGATTTTATCGTGGAGAATAATCCATTTTCAGCAGGCAACCTCACCAACATCATCAACCAACAACAAACTGCCGGAGTTGGAAACTTTGTAGTTTCACTACCAGTGAACGCAACAATGTCTGGAACATTCACTCTCTCAGGACTCATCGCGCAATACTCACCGGGCGCACCAAACCTCTCCCTCCCACCAACACCTGTCGTGACGTTGACCGAATTGACCTCTGACCGTGTCCAGATCGAATGGCAAGACATTCTCGATTTTGGTGACGATCTGATTGGATTCGAAGTGTTCCGAACTACACCCGGGGCGCCATTTGACCTGACATCACCCTACACGAATCCAGCGGCAAACATGTCGGTTGATGGTGATGTAGAACACGGAATGACCTACGTGTATGGCGTACGTTCGCTCCATGCCTACGGCGTTACAAGTAACATGTCTGCTCCGTTAACCGTCACAGTGCCTTTCCCAGCACCACCAGCGGCAGTGGCCGGTTTCACAGTTGTTGACACACCAAGTGATGAAGGAGGGTCACTTGATTTCATGTGGGATATTTCCATAGACGGCGCTGTTGAATACCGCGTCTATCTAGAGACTCAATCCATCCAAAACCTCAGCGATCTTCAGCCGATTGCAACCATAGCCCATACCACGGAAAATCCAACCATGTCGCTTTCTACAGCCGACGAAAGCATCACGACCATCGACGGAATCGAATATTATGCAGCTGTTGTCGCCTTCGACGGTTATGGCAACTCGACTTCAGCATTCAGCACCCTAGGGCCTGTGGTTTCGCTGAACAACTCTCAACGCACAGCACACATTGAATACGACCTCTCAACATCTGGCGGCTTTGACCAAGATCAATTTGGCATCAGCGCTCTTGATTCTATTCACCTCAACATTACCCTGACCTCAGATGGCATTCCATTGGCAGATGAACTCCTCTACCTCACAATAGAAGCCATGGGCGTCGACGTTGAACTCTCAGGTTCAACCGATGCTTCAGGTGTGTGGCAAGCCATCGCAGTAGAGGATTTGACCGAACTTGGAGGGCCGTTCACCACCTTCTTTGACACGGCCACGATGACCATAGATTACCTTGGCACAAATGGTTCTCTAACCATGCAACCTGTGAGTCCAGCAAATCGTTCCATTCAGGGATTGGGACTGCTTCGTGCTGATGTCATGGTTGAGCAAACAGTCCTCGAACTCGATGATGCAGGCGTGTTCAGCCTTGAAGTGACCTTGACAGCAGAATTGCCGACCCAAAACACCTACCTCGAAGGTCTTGCCTACACTTGGGAGCAACGAGATGCTGACGGAAATACTACGAGTACCGGCGTGATTGAGGTGAAAGGCGGGGAACTTATTCTCACAGGAACTGCGAATGCTACAGACTCGCTTTTCTTGACCTCAGATTCGGCCAAATCTTGGATTCAACCATCGTTGAACCCGATCTCTTTCACCTTCATCGGTGGCCCAGATGAGCCAACCAATGAAACAGATGCTAATGAGACGACAAACGACACAGAACCGACGGAGCCAACCTTCCCAGACACAACCCTTCCAGCCCTCATCAACTGTGGTACTGCAACTTACGCGTGGGAGGACAATGGGACGGATGAAGCGATCACGTGCACCATTACCAACCCAAATCCGTTTGATGTGTTTGTAGGGTTTTCTTGGAAAACGAATCCAACAACGCTTCCGCCGGTCACCTTTGAGTCGTCGTCGTTGACGGGTAATGGACCGACCCTCACCATCTCTGCGGAGGACTCGGCCCAAGTTGAATTCCTACCTGTTCGCAATGGGCCATCTGACGGCTTGTTCCCTGGCGCCCAGGGCGTGGAATATGTTGTATTCATGACATGCTCAGAGGTCGGCGGAGTCAACCAGTGCGACTCGATGTCGACGCCAACAGCAAGCACCGAGGCTGAACTGCAATGGACGCTGGGTGAGCAACCTGAGGTACAACAACCAGTTGACACTACACCAACTGAAACAAAGAGTTCTGCTCCACTCGTAATCGGTAGTATTCTTGGTGTCCTCGTTCTCATCGGCGGAGGTGCTGCCGTAGTTTTGCTTCGTAATGCTGAGGAAGAAGACGACGACTGGTATGCTGATTCAACTGGAGAAGAAGAACCAGAAGTTGTTGAGAAGCCAACAAAACCAAGCAGCAAATCCCTTGACGAATTGCACAGCGAAGGTAAGACCCTCGATGACGTGGAAGGGCCGAAAGAACGTAGGCCAAGCCTCTTTGATGAGTTTGACAACAACACTGTAGAATCCTATCATGAGTCGGAAGTTGCTGAGCTTGAAGAGCAACTCGGTGAAGAAGATGAATACGAAGAATCAGATGACGAAGCCGAAGAAGATGACGGCATCAGCGTCGATGAAAACGGCACGGAATGGTGGGAAGACGAAGAAGGCGTTTGGTGGTACCGCGAAGAAGGATGGGAAGATTGGGCGGTCTGGGAAGAATAACTCCCATCGTAGGTCTTTTCATAGGGCCATTGTCACCCACAGCACGGAGGCCGTTTCATGGAGCATGAGTTCAGAGGTTATGCACTTGTCTTACAAGACGGTGCTGATCCACGCACTGGTGGTGTTGCCATTGCAGGGTTCACTACAGCAGGCATGGTCGGTGTTATTGCCGCTTCTCACATCATTAAGACATTGAAAATGCGTCAACTCGGTACGGTGCTTAATGCAGAATTCCCCGCAGTAGCCCTCATCCATAACGAGGTGCCAAAACACCCCGTCCGAGTTTACCAAGGCGATGGCATTGGCGTATTCACTTCTGAAATACAATTCAAGAACGAGCAGGACATCATGTTTGCTTCGACGGTGTTGGAATGGTTCACGAAAGGTGGCTTTGATCGACTGATTATCATCGACGGGCTCGTTGCCTCAGGGGACGTGACCACAGGCCAATTGTTTGGCGTCGGTTCATCAGACTCAGCGCGAGCGAGGTTGCGAAACTGCGGTATCGAACCCATCCAACAAGGCATTGTGGCAGGCATTACTGGCTTCTTGCTTGGTGAAGGTGACCGACTTGGCATTGATGTGACCGCACTCCTTGCGGAAGCAAGTCCGTTGTACCCCGACGCACGTGCTGCTGCGCTTGCGGTCGAAGCCATTGGGGAATTGACCGGGCTCGAGATTCCCTTGACCGAACTACTCGAGAACGCTCAGACCATTGAATCAAGTGTCCAAGAAGTGATTGAAAATTCAAGAACGATGCTCCCAGGGCCAGAAATCGACGTCTTCGACGATCCTTCAATGGACCCTTCAGTCGGTTGATGTATGGGCGTTTTTTACGGCTTCAATTACAACTTCAAAAGGCGCATCTGTGACCAACATTGGTTCAAGATCTGGGTACCTCGCAGCTGAATGACCAAGGCTGGTGAGTGCCGCAAGTAATTTCTCCATCTTTGGTGCGCCACCAACGCCTGCCAAACGGGGAAGTGCGTCTAAGTTGAGCAACAAATGTTCGCGACTCATCAAATCTGCCGCATCTGCAATGTAGCGAACACTGCGACGCAATTCTCTTGCCGAATGATTCACATCTTTTTCATTCCACACCAACCCATCTGTTCGAAATTGTTCAATCTCTTCTTCATTCGCAGAGCACAATTCAAGTGCTCGCTCCTCAGTCATCCTTCCTGCAATTTCCTTGTGCCACATTGGCCCAATCCACATTGGCCCACTTGCTTTCTTCAATTGTTCAGACGAGGGGTGGTTGACAAATTCGTAAGGTACCCCCTCACCCCTTACCCTCCATCCGATTGATTTTCCAATCCCAGTTGCCTCGGACTTGCTCGTTCGCACGAGCAATGAAATCCGGACATGATGGCCATCGAAAAGGGCAAGCAGCGGCGTTACGACTTTGTCGAGCCTTGCTGCAGTTGTCGCAACAGTGGCTAAGAGAAGCCTCACCGCATCATCGTGAGCGTATTCATCGACTAGGCCCTTGGCTTGGTAGCGACGAGCTTGACTGGAGGGAGAAGATCCGGTAAGGGCCGCAGTATCTGTGGCCGTAACCTCGAGAACCCCGGTCCTTGAGAGGCTTTGGAGGGCAGCATCCAAAAATTGTACCGGGGATCCAAATGGATCCAAATCGACCCACTGGTAGGCAGCGTCAACCAGGGCCATACGTGCGTCAAGCCGTTGAAAATGAATGCCATTGTCGAACACAGCCGTTGACTTTTCACCGTGGCGGTCATCTTCTGGCTCATGCTGAACAGGTTCTGATGGGGGATGGATTCGATGTGATTGCGCTGCCCATGAAAGTGCAAATTCATCCAAATCATTCGCTGTGATACGCAGCCTGTGTTGCAACGGGGCAGGAATCTCATTTCGCCAACGTCGAATGCGCACACCAGTGGCACACAGAGCGTCCAATGCGCGAATCGATCGATCAGATTTGACCAGCCACTCATGTTCAAGGGCGTCTGCCAACAACATCACACTACGTGTACGTGCTGGCGCCATGGCAGGATTGAGGAAACCCCGTCCGGTGCGTTTTGCAGGCCCCCTTGGCATGTGCGTAGGGCGTTCTTGTTCGTCTTGCATGTGGACGATAGTTCGCCCTTCAAGCCACATATGGCCAGGCCAACCTGCAGGGTCGTTCTCACCTCCATAGCCCTCGGCCATGGCATTGCGTGGAACTGCTTGTTCAAGACCACACCGATGTGAAAGCCCCCGGCTGCCCTAAAACCGTTGAATATGGGACACTTGGTGTTGGAAAACGCACCAATGCTTATACCCAAAACACCCCCGACAGGAAGTTATGTCGATATTAAAATCGGATAAAGCAATGCTTGGAGCAGGTCTCATGTTCCTTATTTTGAATGTAGCCATACTTGCGCCAATCGCTACTGGCGCTGTACCAGATGCCGTCGCAGAAGCAACCGCCGAAGCACCAAAGGACGATATTTGTTCAAACGATGACTGCACTGAAATCGAAGCCGCCTGGGCAAGTTCCAGCACCGACCGAGATTTCTATGGATGGAACCTCACCAACCTTGGTGACGTTCTCGCCGGTGGCACACCGGTTTATGACGAAGTCGGACCGGTAACCTACACCATTACTTCTGATCGCTATGTCATGGAGCACAATTCCACCTCTGGCGAACTCACCTATCACGAGAACACCTCCTATGCGTGCTCGGTTGACACAGTCGTTCCTTGTGATGTCCAAATCACTCAACTCAACATCGGTTTCATGCCTCAAGTCATTGGCGCCACAGGCACAGCAATGGACGGCATCATGGACCTTACGAAGGTCGGATTTGCTGCGCAGATGATTAACCAAGACATGAACACGACACAAGCAGGAGTTGCTACAGTTCCTGATATCTGTGCTGCTGGTGGAATGTCCATTCCCTGTGACGGTGCAATGGGCATGAATTGGGCAATGGGTGCCTATGCGGCGTGGGCAACATCAGATACTGGTGCAGGCATCATTGCAGCCAACGGTGCTGCAGGCACAACTTTGCCAACTGCTGACTTCCCAGACGGAACACTTGACATGGCCATGTCAGGCACAATGCATCCGGCTGACCCAGCATTCAACATATCTCTTGAAAATCCCCTTGGTGTTGTGGCCTTCATGGGTCTCGGCGCACCAGAAACCATGGCGTCTAGCGTGATGGCTGATCCATCAAATTCTACAGTGATGGCTCGTGCATCAACATATGGCTATGTTGCTCTGACGATGGTTGACCACGACAATAATTCTGAAACAGATGAAGTTCTTTTGCTGATGGATACGGATGGCGATGGCGTGGGTGACACCCCAGTTCCGGACTTCGAACAAACTTTCGTTCGCGATTGGTCTCTCTACGCCGCAATTGGAACAAGCTTTGCAGGCTACGGCGGCGGGTCTGACTTCAACGCTACCAGCACAGAAGACATCGCAAGCCGACTTCACAACCTCTTGGGTGTTGATTTCGATGGAGCCAACACCATCTCGTTGATGATTGAAGGTCACCTCACCGACACACCAACCGGTTTGATCGCCACCAACGCTGATGGCACAGGCTTCGGACTTGCAACCTTCCTCGTGATGGAACCAGCCGATGCTATGGCAGCCTTTACCCTCAGCCTTGACCAATACACAGCAGTTGCTACTTGGGCAGGCGCTTGGGCGACCTCTGCTTCCTCGGCCCAACTCGGCCTTCTCGGCGGTGTTGGTACAATGAACGCTGAACAATTCGTCAACCAAACCTTCGGTGGCGTGAGTCCAGTTGGCGATCCTTACCTCACCAACTCCCTCAACATGGGTGGCGCATGGGGCACTGCACTTGTGCCCGGAAGCGAGGGCGCACCTCCGGTTGACATCAACCAGACCCAAGCAGGCAACATGCTGTATGGGCCACTTGGCTTGACCACTACAATTGGCGCAACCGTGTTCCTCTATGGTGAGTTGAGCGGCATGACCCCTCCAGTTGACTTTGCAACCATGGGCCCAGGTGCGGCAATGGAATGGAACACAGCAACAATCGCTGCACTTTACGGCGTTGACGAAAACACAGCTGGCGCAATGCGAGCGTTCATGTTCGGTGCTATCTTTGGCGACTTTGTTCCAGGGTTCCTTATCGACTCCTTTGGAACCTCACCATACCTTACTCAGGAATTCAACAACTGGTTGCTTGGATGGCATGACCCAGTATCTGCTTTCCTTGCCAGCGGCAATCCAATGGACATGTCTGTTGGCTGGACAAGTCTTGAATCCAACGCCACATACTATGGATCAGGCGGCATCCAGAACTCTGCAGGAACCACGTACACCATCTGTACTGGTGAATCTGACAGTTGTGACAAGGGAACAACCCTTGCTATTGACGGCAGCTCGTACTTCTCATGGAAGGACCCAGCAAAGGCAGTGAACACCTTTGGATTGATTGCAGCAGAACAACGCGCTGGAACCATTGGTGGCTTCCTTGCCAGTGGCGACAATTCTGTTGACCTCTCTGGATACGCAACAGCAGATATTGATTGCTCGGGTACTGATACACTCAAGGGCATCCCAGTCGACACATGCACGGCGACCCTCGATCCTTTGACCCGCAACATCCAAGCAAAGTTGCTCGACACCGACACTTTGCTTGATGCAGTTCCTGGTGCACTTCCAGTGTACTTTGGTAGCGATGTCACAATGAGCGTTGAACAGGTCAGCCAGGCTGCGATTGCAGGAAGTTCGGAATCGTACTTCTACCTCGATTCTCGCCCAATTACTTCGATGAACGAAGCACCTACCATTGACGACCTTCAACCTGTGTTCAAGATTGTTTCAACTGGAGAAATCAGCGACAGCGATGCTGAGTCACTCGAGTCGTTGATTGTGACCAATCAGGAAACCTTTGGTTATTGGACCAACTTCGATAACATCGTCGATTACATTACCGTTATGATCTATCTTGGAGCGGTTGTTGCCATTGTCAACGGTGTTCGTTTGATGATGTCGGACGAAGAAACTGATGAAGAGGCGACTCCGGGACAGAAAATCGTCGCAGAAGCCGAAGAAACACCTGAAACAAGCGAGTGAAACTCGTCTGGCGAAGTTGAGCCTCAAAGGGCTCAACATTCAGTAGTGTGTGAATTCGACACCTTCGATGGCGTGAGTCACTTTGTGGCCTGCGTCATTGACGGAGCCGATGATAGCAACGCCTTGCATGCGTTGCCCTAACCAAGCGCATACGGCCTCGGCATGATTCGCATCGACGGCGATGATCATGCCACAGCCCATGTTGAATGTCCTGTACATTTCACGCGTTTCAATGCCGCCAGCGTTTTGCAACCATTCAAACTCAGGATGAGGTGGGAGCGGTGAATCGATGTGCCATCCAAGGCTGTCATGCAAACGCAAGAGGTTCGACAAACCTCCTCCAGTGACGTGACAGATGCCGTGCAGGTCGCTGATTGAGAACTCGACTTCATCTGTAGCGCAAGCATGCAGCAAATCCACAACGGGGTCGCAGTAAATTCTCGTGGGGTTGAGAAAGACCTCGCCCAAAGTGAATGGTTGGTCGTCTCTGCCTTCAAAGCGGAGCACAGTACGTCCAACGCTAGCGACGGCAAACGGGGCCTGATCGGTGTATTCAGCGCCGACATGCGACATGACTTTGCGCACCAGAGAGTAGCCGTTGGAATGAATTCCAGAAGATGGAAGGCCAATCAGGACATCACCGGCTCTGAGGTGCTCTCCAGTGATGGTGTCGCCTTTCTTGACATAACCAAGTGCTGTTCCAGAGAGGTCGAGTTCGGTGACAATACCAGGCAATGATGCAGTTTCGCCTCCTGCCAGTGTCACACGTGCGAGACGACATGCCTCAGCGAGCGAAGCTCCGAGTGCGGCATGGGTTTCTGGATCGGGTTTCGGAACCGCGACGTAATCGACAAAGGCGATTGGTTCAGCTCCAACACAGAGTAAATCGTTGACATTCATCGCCATGCAGTCAATACCGACCCCGCCCCACTGATTGAGTGCAGATGCGATTTGTAATTTGCTTCCAACACCATCGGTGGCAAGGGCAAGCAATGAATCTCCAAACTCAATCAATCCACCAAATCCACCCGGTAGGTGCACAGGAGCGCCGGGGGTACCAGGCTTTCGTGTGGAGCCACCCAGTGATGCGATAAGAGAGGCAACAGCTGATCCTTCTAGATCGATGTCTACACCTGCGCTTGCATAATCCATGGGCTCGGCCATGAACCTTCCAAAGAAAGGCGTTTGAAGAACCAACCGGCTCAAATGTTCGCTCCTTCACTGCAAGGCATTTGACAAAAAGGGCAGGCTGAGGTCCAATCTGTGGTCGATTCCAGAGTGCGTCCCACTGAATTCTTCCCAAATATGGTCAATGCCCAACTGGCTAAGTTTGTCGACAAACGCCCTCGAGCCGTACTGAATGTTGTATTGGTCCCGATTACCACAATCAATCCACAATGCAGCAAGGCTCTGCAATGCGTCTGAATGCGCTTCGAGCATTTCTAGAGGATCATTGGCCAGCCAGTTGTTCCAAGCACTTTCGACGATCTTACCCGTTCTTGACTCTACAGGTAATTCAATCCCAAGTGAGTTGTCTGATGTAGGTTCCCTCGCATCATAAGATGCGGCCATAGCGCAAATCATTAGTGTATGAAAATCAGGTCCGGAGAGCTTAGGTGCATTTCGGACATGTTTGACATAATCTGCAGCAGTACCGTGGGCGGCCACATGGGTGAGGGTTTCACCAAACGTTGGCCGAAACATCATCTCAAACCCAACATCGCCCGAATGGCAAGCAATCGCGTCGTAGCAATCAGGTGAAAGCATGGCATTGACAAGAGCACCATACCCTCCGGAGGATTTTCCGACCAAACCAACCTTACCATTTGTTTGGTATCGTTTCATCACGGCTGGCTTGAGTGCCTCACTGAGCCAAGAGGACCATTGGCCAAGCACAGGACTGTCGACAAATTGATTGCCCCCAAGGCTTGTGAAGGTGTCTGGCATAACCAGAATAACTGGTTCCATGTGCCCCTCTTTAACCAAACGCTCGTGACGTTGTGGAATTGTCTCAGCGAATGCTTTCCAACCAGCACGAGCAGGCCCTGAAGACGTGAAAGGTGCAAGGTAAATGATCACTGCGAGTTGTGAACCATCTTGCATGGCCTTCACTCCTTCGGGGGGAATATGCACGAGCACTTCTCGCTCACACGGGTCGCCGAGTCTGTTAACGAGCAAAGGCGATTCAAGGCTCCACCGGTCAAGCAATCCTCGCGTAGGGGCAAAGGCGTGGTCGGGCATAAGCAAGCCTCGGGGTTTCTGCTCATGGATGATGCGGTTCTGGCATTTGGCCAGTGGACGCTTCAATCTTGAAAAAAGAGGGTACTCGGAAGCCGCAGTTTTCCAGTGGAAACAGAGGGGTAGCAAACGGTTGAAGATACGCTCATAAACGGTCGACGTTACAGAGGAAGAGTTGGGTTAGCAAACAACGTCCTATGGTGTTCAACATGTTGCAAGAATTCGATCTCCCTGCCCGATGGACATCACTTATTCAGGACCATTTCGCTGAAGCCGTTCACAACCTTGCACAGATGTGGCCAGATGAACAATCACTTGAGGTTTCATACCGCGTGATCGAAGGGTTTGATCATGAATTTGCACACGACATTGTTGAGCATCCAGAACTTCACTTCCACGCTTCAAATCAAGCCTTGCGACAATTTCTGCTCGATGCTGGGCACAGCAACATGTACCCTTTTGTTCGCATTGTTCATCTTCCGAGTGACCAAATCAGAACGGTTTCGCAATTGAGAGCAGATGACATCAGCCACATGATGGCTATTGATGCAGTTGCCACCAAGATCACTGGCGTTCGCCCAAGAATTTACGCTGCAACATTCGAATGCGTTGCTTGCGGCCATAACATGGTCATCAATCAGCCAAATGAGCAGGAATTGATTGAGCCGATTGAATGCCAACAAATCGATGGTGGCTGCGGTCGTGCCAAGCGGCAGACACGGTTCGAGTTGAAGCAACAAGACTCCATCCTCATCAACTCCCAATTTGTTGAACTTCAGGAACTCCCTGAGCAAATGAAAGGCGGGATACAACCCGAGCGTATCCTCTGCATCGCAGAGCATGATCTTGCTGGCAAACTCAATCCTGGTGATCGAGTCAAGGCCAACGGTGTGCTTTTCATCCGCTCCCAGAGAAAAGGAGGAAAAGATACGCCAGTGTTCGATATCTTCCTTCGGATTCATTCCCTCGAACGTCAAAACATTCCACTTGAAGAAATCGTCATCACTGAAGATGAAGAATTAGAAATCAAGGAATTATCCCGCCGACCGGATATCTATGATTTATTCACAAATAGCATCGCCCCCTCAATCTTTGGCATGGAATATGTCAAGCGTTCACTCATGCTCCAATTGTTTGGCGGTGTTGCCAGACTCAATGCTGATGGGACAAGAAATCGAGGCGATCTACACATTCTCTTGATGGGTGACCCTGGTGTTGCAAAGTCACAACTCCTCAATTACATGGCTGATATCTCGCCTCGTGGACGATTTACCTCGGGTCAATCTGCTTCAGCAGCGGGTCTAACGGCCGCCGCCGTCCAAGACGCAGCTGCCGATGGACGTTGGACGCTTGAGGCAGGAGCCCTTGTGCTCGCTGACCTTGGCTTGGCAGCCATCGACGAATTCGACAAGATGAATGAAGGTGACCGTTCAAGCATGCACGAAGCGATGGAACAACAGAAGATTTCAATTTCCAAAGCTGGCATCAATGCAAGTCTACGAACTCGATGTGCAGTTCTCGCTGCTGCAAATCCAAAGAGTGGGCGGTTCGAACCCGTTTCCGAAGTACCATTCACGGCTCAAATCAACCTCGCACCGCCACTCATCTCTCGTTTCGATGTCATTTGGTTGCTGACGGACGATCCAGAAATGGAAAAAGATGCAAAAATTGCTCAACACATCATCGATAACCGTTTACTTGGCGTGAGTGAATTGTTGGTCAATGAGGGCACAGCCCCAGACCCAACCAAGTCTTCGGCTGAAGCCGGTCTCAAGAATACTGAGGCTCACGGTGAAGTCCTGTCACGTGACCTAATTCGCAAGTACATCGCATATGCAAAGCGCAGCGTCCACCCCTCAATGGAACCTGACGCACGAAAGAAAATCGTGGAGTATTATGTGGCAACGCGAAAACAAGTTGGCGATTTCTCAGACACCGTAGCCATCACGGCCCGTTCACTGGAAGCCTTGGCGCGCCTTGCGGAGGCAAGTGCTCGTATTCGATTGTCACAGGTAGCCACTGTTGAGGACGCGGAGCGAGCCATCCGTTTGACAAACACCTGGCGCGAGGATCTCATGGGCGGGAATTTTGATGAGACTACGCTTCAAACTGGGCAAAAAGGCACGTCCAGAAACCGCCAGAAGACGATGCTTAACATCGTCTCCACGCTTGCAGCTGACAACAATGGCGTTGCTCAACACAATGACGTATTGAATGAAGCTGAACGACACAAGATTGACCGTGGCACAGCAGAAGACATCCTTGAGAAGTTCCACCAAGACGGCCGTTTATACCGTCCAAATGGGTATGGCACACACGGGTTAGCTTGACGTTCATGGGTTTGAATCTTGAAGGATGAACACTTGGGTGATACCATGGCCGAGCCTCAAACCACTGAACCAGTCGGTGAAGTTGATGATGCTTCAACCCTATCTCCTGAACAACTTGGCTTCATGTGTGGTATCGAAGTCCACCAACAGTTGGGTACGGGAAAATTGCATTCACGACAACCGGGAACGTTGTATGACGTGACCATTGACACGGTTCCCGCCGATTGGCATCGTTTCGAACGCAAGCTTCGTCCAGCCCGAGGTGAAGGTGGGGCGATTGATATCGCAGCACGTTTCGAAACCCGTAGGAACCGTTCATTTGTATATGTTCAAAGCCCAAATGCAGGGTTGATTGAGCTTGATGATCAACCGCCTTTGGACCACGACGAGGATGCCATCCAGATTGCCCTGACAGTTTCAGCCCTGCTTGAAGCAAAACCAGTTCCTCTTCTTCAGACCATGCGCAAGACCGTTGTCGATGGTTCAAACACCAGTGGGTTTCAGCGAACTTCACTGGTTGCTACGGATGGAGTCCTGCAAACTGATGGCGGGCCTGTTGGCATCGATGTCATTTGCTTAGAAGAAGACAGTGCGCGCAAACTGGACACTCTTTCGACTCCAAATGGCGAGCAAGTCATCTACAATCTTGACCGGCTTGGATTGCCTCTGATTGAAATCGCAACCGCCCCCGATGTCACTTCGCCCGAACATGCAAAAGTCACCTCCATGGCCCTTGGTCGAGTGTTGCGCCAAACCCGTAAGGTTCGGCGCGGTCTTGGTAGCATTCGCCAAGATCTGAACGTTTCATTGGCATGCGGTGACCGTGTGGAAATCAAGGGCTGTCAAGACCTGAATTGGATTCCTCGAATTATTCGTTTGGAAATGGCAAGGCAGCTGCACTTCTACCGTTTGGCTAATGAATTGCGAGCAATGCTTGGCTTGCCACCTCTACCGCCAGATCGCAGGAGCGATGATGATCAACTGGAAGCGTCAGTTGCGGCTTCCGTTGCCGAACATTTGCCTCTCAACCTCCACAATGTCTCCTCTTCATTCACTTCTTGTGAATCAAAGATGGTGGTCAGCGGCCTTGCCAGAGGGCACGTCATGCTCGGACTGCCTTTGTCCGGGCTTATGGGTAAATTTGGTACAAAAACGATGGACAAAGAAGGGTCACAACTACCGCGTCTCGGGCGAGAGCTTGCAGGAGCTGCTAAACTTGCTGGAGTCAAAGGCGTCTTCCACTCAGATGAACTACCAGCCTATGGTATTGAACAAGACCATGTCGACGGCGTTCGGAACGCATTGTCGCTTTCTCCTGAAGACGGGTTCATCCTCTGTTTGGCGCCCGAATGGCAGGCAGAACTTGCTTTGGAAAGCGTTCTGCAACGAGCCCGTTTAGCTTGGCATCGTATTCCACAAGAGGTACGAAATGTGGTGGTCAAAAAAGGAGCACCTGACGACGGCACCACCTCCCCAATGCGCCCGTTGCCAGGGGGAGCGCGGATGTATCCGGAAACCGATGTTCCTTCGATCATTATCGATGAAAATCGATGGCAGGCAACCATGTCCGCCCTTCCCATGAGCGATCAGGCACGCACGGAGCGAATGGCACAGTTCGATGTGTCCTCAGACCAAGCCAAGCAATTGGTTGCACGTGAACTTGACGACATTTACGTCGAGCACGTGGGGGATTTACCACACAAAGGATGGGCGAGTGTTGTGTTGGAAAACGATGATTCTGACCCTGTCTTGTGCGCAATGGTCCTGACTGTGAAAGAACGGGGCGAGATCACACGAGAATCGATGAATGAAATTATTGAGGCATTTGAAGGCCAGCACCCCTCGCTCGACGAGATTGCTGCATACGGTGAAGCGCACGGGCACAAGCCTGCCGACGTCGGGGACCTCGCATCGACCATCCAGTCCATTGTTCAAGAGCGTTCAGACTTCGTCAAAGAGCGAGGTATGGGCGCAATGGGGCCGCTGATGGGTGTGGTCATGCAAGCAGTTGGTGCCGCTGACGGAAAAGTGGTAAGCGCCCTTCTTCGAGAAGCTATCCAAAATACGATGGAGTGATTGGATGCGAACCCGCCTTCTCCTTGTTGGCGTTCTTCTTGCTCTCCTCCTTCCAACCACGTTCACTTCGGGGGAAGAAACGTCATTTGACGACAGATTTTTTCTCGAATGGAGTTATGACTTTGGCGATGCTTACATCACAACATCACCCGTCTTTATCGACGAGAAGTTGTTTGTCAGAACGTCCGCCTCCTGGGGGGGCAGTGCGGCTCCAACAGTAGCGGCCTTCACCCTGGACGGCGCTCTTGAATGGAGCATAACCAATCCTAATTCGACGCATCATGACATGTCGCCGATTTTCCACACAAGGGCTGATAGTGGTGATTGCGGGGCTTGGCCAGACATGTTGATTCTTGGATGGTCAGATGGAAGCATTGAAGCACGTTCCACCAACAACGGCGAACTAATTTGGTCTCACCAAACCGAACAAGTTGTTTGGGGCATTACTGGAGAAATAGCAAAAGACGGCGACCATATTGTGGTTCCAACACGAACAGGACTTGTCTCGTTGTGCGCAGCCGACGGGTCGTTAATGATGGAAGCAGAGACTGGATTGGGCTGGAGAAATGGAGTTTCTGTGGCCCAAGATCATTACTTTCTCGGGGATGAATCAGGGACTCTTTGGGCGGTTGCACGCAACGGCTCCTCTCGGTCTGTTGATTTGGGCGAAGGCAAGATTCGCCACGCACCACTCCTCACCTCAGCAGGTCTACTTGTTCAATTGCAAAAGGTGAGTTCCAGCACCATCCATGTCCTCAACCCGTCGAATTTAGAAACACGCCAAGTGCTTCAGATTGGCCCTTCTCCGGGGATTCCAATTTCAACCACGAACTTCATTCTCGTGATTGATTCGAATGCAATTCGCACTTTACAATGCACGACAACATGTTCTGAAGTCGATCGGGAACCCTTCCTTTCAAATGGAGAGATTGGGGAGGTTCATGACGGCCAATACATGCTTCCATACAATGGTATTGAACAGGGATGGGGTCTTGTCAATATCACCGAAAAAGGTCTGTTGAATCTGGAGACTACCACGACTGGTGCTGATGGATATGCGACCTCTGGGCCGGGATTCTTTGAAGATGAAGGCTATCGTACCTTGTTGGCATTTGGTAGCGATGATGGCGTTGTGTATGTTCACTCATCAACCATCGTGGAGGAGGTTCAAGAGGTCAGCGAAAGCCCCCTTGAATTCGATTGGGTTGCCCAAGGTACGGTGTTTTTACTCTATATTGCACTTGGCGGTGCGGGCATCCAATTCTTGCGCGGCCGTGGAGCATCAGTTCTGAAATTTCTCAGTGTCTATGCTCTTTTAATCGGTCTTCTTGTCATCGATCAGGTGGCACTACAGTGGTCGCAGACCATTGAAGAGTTAGCGCCGGAATCCACAGAAAAACCCTGGGATTCTTCTTGGGATGATTCTTGGGAGGGGACTCAGATTGTATCCATCACAATAGAAGGGGAGATGTATTCTGTTGGTGGTCTCAGTGGTTATTCAAATGCGTTTGAATTAACACAGGCAGCTTGCGATGAACTCGGTATAGAGACGGAGTATGAACTGACGGGGATGGGGACGTATGTTCTTTCGTTCAATGGCGAAATTGGAGAGGGGTGGGAGTACACTGTCGATGGCCGTTTGGCCATGGTCGCTTCTGATGTTTTACCAATTGATTCTGCCTCCATAGTTCAGTGGGCGCCTGTTGAAGCGAGGTAACCCTCAAAATGTGGGGGCGATTGGTCGAACCATGTTTCAAGCCCTCGGCACCCACGGTCCCGAAGTTTCACCTGCCATGGGCTTGGCTCTTGATGTGCTTCTTCTTGGCGCAGCATTTTGGCTTCTAGCAGGGCCAAACCGACGTACTGTGCACGATATTGTTCTTATGGGTGCACTCGTCGTTAGCGTTTCTCTACTCCGGGTTGTCATGCAACCTCTGCCGAATATTCAACCCGTGACAGTGGCGTGTTTGCTGGTTGGCGCACAACTCGGCGCCCGGAGAGGCGCAGCATTCGCTGTCATGGTGACGATGCTTTCGAATTTCTTCATGGGCGACGGATGGTGGACCATTTTCCAAGCAGTTGGTTGGGCAACCGTGGCTGTTTTTGGTTCGCGAATCTCACTGGTTGTCGACGGGGTTTACAACGCCACTCGTACATGCCTTGCAGCAATCGCTTCTGCCTTTATGTTCGGAATTATCGCCTCGTTGTCAATCCTTGATGGGAACATGACAGGTGTGGACTTCTTGATTTATCTTGCCAATGGATGGCCTTTTGATGCGCTTCATGCGCTTGGCAACTTGACCTTCGCAATTTGGTTTGGGGCTTGGTTTAGTTCCCTTTTGAGGGAACAACCCACCATGGAATCAATTGAACTTGCGGTGGTGGAACGCCATGGCATCGACGCCTGAAGCACCCACCATGGCACTGGTCGTCCGTCACGATCTCAACCTCTCAACCGGTAAAGTCGCCGTACAATGCGCTCATGCTGCCGTGTCATGCACCCTTGCAGCACGCAAGTCACATGCTCGCTTGGTTGAGCGCTGGCGACAATCCGGCGCAAGAAAAATTTGCTTGAAAGCCGAGACCCTCAGTGATCTACAGATGTTAGCGGGGCGCGCTCAAGGTGCAGGCCTAGTGGTCCACCTCGTCAAAGATGCGGGGCATACAGAAGTGGAACCGGGTACGATTACGGTGCTTGGCATTGGTCCGGGCCCGCGCCGTTCAATCGACGCCTTGGTCGGAGATTTGAAACCATATTGACTCCACGACAGGGCATGGGTCTGCGTTCCTTCATTCACAGAATGACAGCTCCTCGACCCGTGAGTGAGTCCGTGAAGGGGGAGCTGAAAATGGTCTTCGTTGTGAACCACGGCTTGAAGATGGGTAAAGGCAAAATCGCAGCCCAAGTTGGCCACGGAGCCGTTCAGGCAGTCATGAACGCTGGAAAGAAAAAACCAGCACTGTTGGAAGCATGGCTTGCTACAGGGCAGAAGAAAATCTGTGTGAAAGGGGACGATGCAGATCATCTCACCCGATTGGAACACCATGCAAAACAACTCGGCATAGTCACGGCAAGCATTCGTGATGCAGGTCACACTCAAATCCCCAGTGGCTCCTACACAGTCCTCGCCATCGGGCCATGCCAGGAAGCCGAACTGGAACCGATTACCGGCCCGCTCAAGCTGCTTTGACTTCCACCGCTTTGATGAAGGTGGAGAGCCTCGCAAGGCCATGCGCCACTACTCATCGGACCGTATTGACCTGCGCTCAGACACTGTCACTCAACCGACGCCAGCTATGCGCGAAGCAATGCATACCGCGGCTGTTGGCGATGATGTGCTGGGGGACGATCCTACAGTGGCTCTCCTTGAGTCACGAGTCGCCGAAATGTGCGGTAAAGAAGCGGCTCTATTTGTGCCCTCGGGCACCATGTCGAATGCGATTGCACTGCGCTGTCATACCTCACCGGGAGATGAAATCATCACCGCCAAAAACAGCCATATCTACATCTATGAAGGAGGCGGGTACGCCGCTCTATGTGGTGCATCCGTCGCTCTTGTCGATGTTCATGGCGGCTTGATGCGTCCTGAGGATGTACAAAAGGCGATTCGGAAACAAGCAGGTTCGCTTTCACATTATCCAGATGGAACTCTTGTATGTGTCGAGAACACCTCCAACCGAGGGGGTGGCGCATGTTATCCTCAATCAACGCTTGATGAAATTGCTGCGGTTGCAAAGGCCAACAATTGTGCAGTTCACATGGACGGGGCGCGAATTTTCAATGCATCCGTGGCAACAAACACATCACTTGATCGCATGGTTCGCGATTATGACTCAATATCCATTTGCCTCTCAAAAGGTCTGGGGGCGCCTATCGGCTCCGTACTTGTGGGTTCTTCTTCATTGATTGCTCAAGCCCATCGGTGGAGGAAAATGTTCGGTGGAGGCATGCGGCAAGCAGGTATGCTGGCTGCAGCAGGCTTGCATGCACTCGACCACCATGTCGAACGAATGGAAGAAGACCACGCACGTGCAAAACGCCTTGCTTCAGCAATCAACGATATCGATGGTTTTTCAGTGGACCTCTCGACGGTGGAGACCAATATGGTTTACTTTGATTCTCACATTCCAGCTACTGAAGTAATGGGGGCCCTGGGAACTTCAGGAGTTGATGTTCTCGACATTGGACCTCACTCGTGCCGTATCGTGGTCCATCTTCACGTGACGGACGAAGATGTCGACCAGGTCATCCAGATCTTTGGGACCTTAGGCTGATTCATTCAAATAGACTCGAACCATTTTCTTGCATGGCAGGGAAGAATACGACAACCTGCACAGTCTGCGGCGAAGACACCTTTCAAACGCCGTGTGCGTTGTGCGAATCAATGATTAAAACGAGGCCGAAAGGAGATTGGGACTACGAAATACCCCACCTTCTCCATGATGAAGTCGCAGAACTGCTTGGGGGTCCATACCCAAATGTAAAACGCCGCTGGAAAGCATTTAAGGCTCAGTTTTCGAAACAAGAGGATATTGAATGGGCGAGGTTTGATGACGACACCGACCCGGTTTTAGAGGAGCCAGCATCACCTCAGATGCTCGCTCGTATTGCAGACCATATTGAAGAAGGACTCAAGTTGACTTCTGAAGAACGTCTCATTCTCCACAAAGGGTTTCTCATGATCGATGGGTTTTCGTTTTCGTTCCGAGATAATTTCGTGTGTATGAATGGTCGACAAATGCCCCATGAGGTACCAACGGTTTCGATACTGCGGGTGTTATCGGATCGTAAGCGGCGCGTTGGCTGGAACCTGACCAGACTCCTGACCGTGTTCGGGTGCATGAACACCAACCGACGCGTCTTGCCCCAGCCAGAATACCCTGGTCACAGGGAGGCAAGGTTGCATTTTCGCCTAAGGCGCCAATTGGAACGCAGATTAAATGTGCCAAATTGGCATGCGGTCCATTCAGTGCTCTCTTGGGTTGGATGGATGGCAGAGGAACATATTCCGCCGCCGAAGCATCATATTCTCCACCCCTTGGCTGCATGGTCGAGAGATATTCAACAACGACTGAACCGCAGCAGCGGTTTCAACGAACATGTCGCCGAGGCTTTTCTCAATCACCCTAACGGCCTTGCAGAACTCGATGCTTATCCGTGGCTTGAACGCTGGAAGAGATACAAGGGGACGCGCCAATCCCATGCTCCTACGAAGCCCGCATTACGAACAACTGGGGGGAAAATCAAGTTACGTGTTCGAACAAAAATCGGCACATCACGACACACAAACGTGCCAGATGATCCTGAAATTTGGGCATCCCTTCTTTCGCTTAACCTGTCGCCATTAACATCCCACCAGGGTGAGATGTTGTTTGCAGTCCAATACAACTGGACTTCCAGAGCCACTTCCATGAAGCAGATTCCTGCACCCCTGAAACGTTCCATCGAATTTCTAAATTCCATCATCACTACGAATTCAACCAAGGCCCACATCTCTGGAAGACACATCTTGGTCATTGGTCGGCTCGGTCATTTCTATGAAGTCACGGTTGAACCAGGTGCACACCTTGCACCATTCAAAATCAAAATGATTTCCTCACTCGATCCAAAGCGAACCTCAGATATTTGCATCCATCAAGGCCGTTTTCACTCGACCCTACCGATCGGAGACACGATTGCCTCAGTCGTCCTTTCGCTCCTCGACGACGTAGGGAGTTGCAAACAAATCAATTCATTGTTGACAGAAATGAATCATTTCTCGCCACTTGGGCATCCTGTGGAACTCAGTGGACAAAACATCGCGATGTTGAATCAAGCATCTCTTGCGCAATTCAAAGTCCACCTCAACAGGCACCACGGCGCAAACGAACCATTCTGGGTTGAAGGTCATCACCGGGATGCACCAGATCTTCAGCGTGAGGATGCCTTTGTGCGGGGTCAGGTGTTCATGGAGTACCTCCAACATCGAAACCGTCGCAATAATCGACGAAGGAGCCACAATGACTCGAATGGTGCTGGAAAGGCAGTCGCCCATGCCGTTGCAGCAGGGCGCCCCTTCCCAACAGACTCGCTTGTGAAGTTGTGGAAAGGTTCCCTAGGGACCAATGAGCCATCTGAGCCAAGGGGCCAAATCGGGCAGCGGATGGAACACTATATCGACAACTTCCAACGTAACGAATGGATGTTTTTACGCAACCACGCCCAAGACGAGGCAGCAGCCCCGATAGGAGACATTCGAAATGGAGAACGACGATTTTGCGAGATCTTCCCAAGACTATGGGAGGCTATGCTGCTCCAACCAATCGGTTCCTGTGTCCGATTTGCGGTTGCCGATGGAGGAGATGTATCGTTTGAACACTGCCAGCTTAACGTGACCCTTAGAAATGCACATGAGCGTCGTTTAATGCTACGTTTTGCCACCCTTGCTGGCTATGAGGAACAAGAAGGGGAACGAGGATACCTGGTCTTCTTGAGAAGAGATCATCCACGGCAATGGGCCCGACGCAACCTCAGTGAAAACCTCAATAGAGCTCAAGAACGATTCGGGTTCCGAGGAGCACCACCATGGTGGTGGCATTACATGGACGCTCAGCAAGCCCCGGCAGAAGTGCCAGAAATGCGCTGGGAGCTTAGCGTTGATTTGCGCGACGACCCAGGGCCAAGGATGGTTGGAGACTTCCAACCCTAATCTCGCAAGCGCCGTGCGTAGGCTGCAGCGCCAATCATGGTAAGTGTAGCGAGGCTATGAACAAAGGGTACGCTTTCAGAATCAGCTGGTGCATCAGGTTCAACAATCTCTTCTTCGATAAGAGGTGTAAATTGGTATACCAAGTGAACTGACAAATCATTGCCATCAAATGCTGTTGGTAATTGAACGTCCATGCTTCCTTGAGAGGCGTTGCCTAAGGCTATGATGCTGCGCATGATGTGAGGGTAATATTCCAGTCCATTGGAACCATCTTCAAAGTAGGCTGAAGCTTCAACCACCCAAAGGTAGGCCTCAAGACTGCCTTCGCCGAACTGATTGCTATCGACGTTTGTTGCCCATGTCACAGTGCCAGTTGTGTCACCGGTTGGCGCCCATCCAAAGGTGCTCGTTCCGTTGCCAAGTTGCAATGGTTGGTTGACAATTGTGGAAAAGTCCTGTTGAAGACTCTCAGATTGAGCAACGCTCCCTTTCGTCATTGTGGTCCCATTGAACACGACGGCTGGTGGAGACCAGCGGCCATACCTCTCATGATACCGACTGTCAAGTTCATCTGTTCCAAAGGGGTCTTGCACTTCTGATATCGATCGGTGTGTATGGTATTGCTGCATTGAGATATTGGCTTCAACATCATCAAGCGCATGCTCTACATCAACACAATTCGAACACCATGTAGCGGTGTAGACTTCGACAATTGCGGGAAAATCGCTCAAGTTCATTGTGCTCGTAGCTGACATGTTTGCGTCGGTGGATTGACCACCAAAGACCACACCAGCGTCGACGGTTTCAGCCGGGCCCGCTCTTGCTGCAGAGGTGCAGAACAAAGTAACAATCAGGACGACGAGGAGCTTTTTCCCGAGTTCCATGCATCACCCAAGCCTGCCTTTTGTATCAAGGTATGCTCGGGATGCAGCGTTGCTAGGATTTCAAAGCACGTCATAGCGATCAGCAAGAACGCTCCATTATAATCAGCCTCACCGGACTCTTCTGCGGATGCAAAAGCTTCGTATCGAGCACGAATGCCGCTACCAGTGATGCCAAACACGGCTCCGAGTCGGTCCGCCATGCCTGCTTGAAGCCCAAGGCTGACCAAGGTTGCATAAAACACGGCACAAACTGCCATGCGAACTTCAGTGTTGGCCGTGAGGGCTTCAGCTGTTGGTTCCCCAAGCAATGCCAATCGTGCTTCGACCTCTCTGTTGACCTTGTCGTGATCTTCCTCGGACAACACGTCACTGAGCATGTCGTGGATGTGATTGACAGCTTGTTCCACACCGTCCTCACGTCGCTCCTCAGGAGTCTTGACAGGAGGCTTTGGCTCCCAACCCATCGTGACTCGAGCCTTGAAGTGGTTGAGAAGCGCACGCTTGGCGCTTAGGAGCTGCTTGCGAGTGATGCCGTACTGGTTCATCCCACTGCGTCGATCCATTCTCGACGATTCTCCAAGTTCACGAGCGACTTCTACAGCAGCCATAGCCATCATGACGATTCGGGCCTCTTTGCTATCGCCACGCAGGTCTGCTTTCTTGCGGCAAATCGCCTGCTTAGGCATGCTGAGGCGTCGCTTGAGGCTCTCGTCCTTGAGCGCCTGACGCTCGAGTTCGTGTTTGGGCTTGAGAGGTTTGCACATCATCTTGACGTAAGGCTCAGCGGCTTCCATGGCGTAGGTGCCATACATCTCTTGGACCTTCTTGCGAACGGAGTCACGAAGTGGATGCTTGATCCGGACGTTACCACGGTTGACCTTGTTCAGACGGTTCCACTTCTTGCGCTTTTCAGCCGTCATGCCTCGGGTGCTCATGATGCTACCACTGGTGCCGATGTTGGCGTTGATGTTGTCGTCGTTGCGGACCGGTGAGTGCGTTGCAACACCTTCGCCACCGTACGTGTTCTTGCCAGCGTTGGCATCCATCACGTCCTTCGACGGCGTGGTGATTCCACAGGCGTCACAGTACAGTTCCGCCTTCTCGGCATCGAGCACCATTTGACCGGCGCCGCACTCTCTACACTCTTGCTCTTTTTTGTTCTTGTTCTCTTCAGACACTTTTTTCTCTCCTTGTTTCTTGGGTTGGTTTTGACGGGTTTGAGATGTGCATCGGTTTCGGACGGCCGAAAACTAAACGCACAACTCCGCTCCTTCGCCACCATAGTTACATTGTCGCACATGTGCAATAAAACTTTCGGTCAACATGATGTACACCATGCCAACAAGAATGATTCATGTTTAGTTTGACTCTCAACAACAAGGGTACATCTTTCGACAGTATATCAAGGAAAATTACACTCTGTCCACGAACGCCCATCACCAAAATTCTCTCAAAATCTCTTTACCAAGAACGAATGAACTGCTTGTCAAAATACGAACATCACCGTGTTCCTCAAGTACCCTCGACCTTATGGGTCAAGGGGGGGAGGACAATGGACGAAGATCATTCGAGTTGTACCATCGAACCGCACCCTGCTGAGGAACACTTTCCTGCTTGGTTGGAGACGTCATTTATTGATGGAGATGCCAATCAGTTGCTTGTCCTCTACCCGAACGAAGCCTCAAGAAAGCAAGGCCTCAATGTCCTTTCCAGTCACGGCTTATCTGTTGACACAACGCATCATTTAACCCTGCCACGCTTGGTTGACCTTTTGCACCTTGATTTGAAACAGCCACGTAAACTACAGGACGGACCAGGGCTATTCAGTGTCGTCCATGAACTTACAAAGCGGGCTGCAGAACGCGGCGACCTCCCCTTGTTATTTGCTCCGACAAATGAATCAAGAGCATGGCTGCCGTACAATACAGAGCGCTTACTCTCCCTTCACGCCGCGCTCATGCATCTTGATCATCCTTGGCGCTGGGATGAAGACCCCGGGGCAAGGGAGTTTCATACGATTCTTGCTGAAGCAGGCAGGCTGCTTGAAGGCACACACCCCGCTTTGGTTCAACGAAACATTGTCGATGCGCTTGATAAATTGCCAACGCCCTTCACCCTTAACGACGTCAAAGGGATTTTGATTTTGGATACTGCGCCAGATTACACGGAAAGCGAGATCACATTCCTTAGAGCAGTCTCTCGCCACCGACCGATTCACCACCTATGTAACCCGGGTTCATTCCGCCTCGGATTCCATGGCGCTTACATCGATGATGTGCCCTATGTAACCGAAGATACACTCCCTCGTTGGGTCCCCAAGCATCCCATTGCCCACCCATCCTCATCCGTCACTTCTTTCGATTCGAACGGGCGTGAACTCCGTAGGGTGCAATTGCACCAAAGGGAGCATGCGATGGATTCAACCTTGGAATTGATCCGATCCTACAAATCCACTCAGAGGGGGTCGGTCCTCATTATCGATGGCCAGGCCCAAACCCGTAGGGCTACATGGAGAATGCGTCTTTCAGAAATTGGAATCGAAATGGCACGACCACCTGAGGCGCTGAACACTGTGCCAGGGATACACCATCTGATTCGTCTTGCTCGTCTCACCCATGGTAGCAACGCTTGGTCGATGGGCCATCTTCGTGATTTGACATCGCATTATAGTCTCGGCCTCATTAACGGCGGCGTCACTAACCCCGGTCACCCAATTCATGATTCGTGGGCCCCTCGCCCACATCTTGATGTGCTTGAGGGCATGGCTCGCTCATTCCATGTTCGAGGAGGCCCGGGGGCTCTAGGCCGATGGATTCGGACCATGGCCAACGCACAGCCACAACTAGGTAGGGATTCAGACGCCGCTCGCCAAGCGCTAGAAGAAACGCAATGGTGGTTGGCGAGTCTAGCAAGACTATGGGCGCCATTTGTTGAAGGAGATGAACGTCACCTCATCCAAGAGCGTGTTCAGGGTTGCAGCACTGATGCAACATTGCCGATGCCTGAGGCGTGCCTTAGCGGAGCCGACTGGTTAAACCACATTCTAAGCCAATTGAACTGGAATGAACTGATTGGCCGAACGGCAGCCTACGATCAAACAGTTCCAGCATTGCAATTGATGAGTGCCGCTCACGCAGGGGCAACGGAACTTTTCGAGAAGGCGAGCATGAATTTGCCATCCAGTGGTTTAGCGTTTATTGAACATCTTGAACGTCTCGTTTCCGGTACAAAATTGCCAAGCGAACGTACCTCAAGCACCGACATACAGGTGTTAACCCCGGAAGAGGCTCACGGCGTAGAGGCTGAACTCGTGCTTCTTGTAGGGGTTGATGTTGATTCTTGGTCGATGAAAACATCCAAGGTTCCTTGGCTAGACGCTCCTACAAAATTGAAATTAGGCATGCTGCATACTGATTTGGCAGTGAGAAAGGGACGACATCACCTCAACCACCTGCTTCATGCCGGAGAGATTGTTATCATTTTTGACAGCACTTTGGAAGAAGGCGGAGGGCCCGCAGCTCCTCTTGCAGAATGGTTGAGTGACGCTCAACGCAATGGTACCTATTCGGCGCTTCAAGGCGCCCCGAGTTTCCTCGCAGATGAAGAAGTCACAGGTGATCATCCAAGCAGGGCATGGCAATTTGAATCAACTACGCCTGAAGAACAATGGCTCACGCCCCGCCCGTTTACGATAGAATCAGTTGATGGCGCTGTTTCGGGCATTCAGTCGGGCTACCGGCTACGTGATGCCCGGCAGCGTTTAGGTCTAGCACTCAGAGAAAACAGACCTGCGTATGGCGATGTGAATGCGATTCATGGCATCGCCATGGGCTTTGAAGCTTCAATTGCGAGCGACCGAATTCAACGTCAGCCTTCATTTGACGACCTTGAAAAGGGCGAGTATATGCCTTGGGACGCCCATACACAACTGGTCACTACAGACCCGTTAATCTTGAGGCCAAGCATGACTCAGGCCATGGTTGGCTCAAAGGCACAACCTCAATGGCCGCATCTTGGGTTCAAGAAGAACGGCAATTCACGTGGCGTCTCAATCGATCCAAGGCCGCTACCCCCTGCGCAATTTGACGGGGATGTAATCTCAGAAATTTTTGGTCATCAAGCAGGCGGAGTTCAACGAGAAGTATGGTCGGCAAGCCGAATTCAACCATGGCTTTCATGCCCACGCCAAGCCTGGGTTGATGGCCACTTGAGGGCACAGGATGCAGAGGATGAATTGGAAGACATCGACCATCGAACTCGAGGGCAGATTATTCACGATGCTGAAGCAGCATTGCTGGCCGCACATGGCGTACCAATCGGAGGCGAGGTGCTGGGCTCATCAACACCCCTTGCTCGAGGCGCATACCGAACTCCAGAACATGGCTGGCAGATTGTCCTTGCTCATCTCGAGGAACATGTGCCATGGTTGTCAAGAAACGACGCAATTGCAACCCATCGTTGCAGAGACCTGGTGGGTGTTTCGCCATCAGATTGGGAGGCCCACATCGCTGGTGAACAAAGCATTGCACCGGCCGGGCGTCTTTGGCGAATGGTCCAAGCAGATTACGACGTGCTCGATGCGGCACCAATCGCATGCGAATGGCCAGTTTCGACCGAAACCTCAACATTTGTTGAAATCGACGCTCCAAACGATGAACAGGATGCAGCACCATTCAGAGTTCGCGGCAATGTTGACCGCGTTGACGAAATCATCCTTGGCATAGATGCACGATCGGCAGCAGTTGCTGCAGGCCTCCTCACAGACGATGATTGCCCAACCCCCGTAGATTTGTGCGATCCATCATCGTCTCCAGCACGGCGCTGGGTCGTCATTCGAGATTTGAAAACCGTAAACGGCCCCAAAAAGGGTGAATCAGGCTTACGGCACTTACGGGCGCTGTTTGAAGAAATTCAACTTGCCATCTATGCTCGCGCTTGGGAGAACGCTCATCCGGGTGACCGCGTGGTGGGTGTTGGTGTCATGGAAGTCGGTGAAACCTCGGCACATTATGTGGAACTGGACCCCGAAGTTGAACCGTACATCGCGGGCCTTTCGCTTGGAGAGCGCACAAGTGTTGTTTCGAAACAGTTCAGATTCCTCAGCGACGAATCCTATGAAAGCAATGGATTCAGGGCTTGGATGTATCAGCGATTGCAAACTGCCCGCAGGGCCATCGACGTCGCAGGATCCGGGCAAGTTCACCCTGTACCGGGTGCCGGCTGTTCTTTTTGTAAAGTGAGAACCGTGTGTCCCTCATCGATTCATGGAGGTGAATTGCGTTGACAAATAGACGAATTCCATTCAACCACAGTCAGCGCCTCGGATTGGACATCGATCGCCACATTGCCCTTGACGCTGGGGCAGGAACTGGAAAAACTACGGTCATGGCTGAACGCTATGTTCAGCACCTCATCGCTTCGATTCAACGGTCGACTCTCGTGCTGCCAAATGGGCCGAGGGAGCCACTTACCGGTCATGGCTCTCTGCGAGCACCTGCGCGAGAACGCACAGATCGGAAAGAGTGGCAAGGCCTTCTTCCAAGTGAAGTCGTAGCCATTACCTTCACTAAAAAGGCTGCATCAGAACTAAAGGCTCGAATCCGCGCAAGGGTTGCTGCAACAAGCAAATCACCAATAGACTCGGATGATGAAGTCAGCGTCTATGACCCCCGAATTCGTTCAGATGCAGATGTAGAAATGCTTCTGTCTTCGCTTGATGAAGCACCAATTTCGACCATTGACGCTTTCCTGTCCCAGTTGCTCTCCCCTCACCTCGACCTCGTCGCGATTCATCCAAGCAGAGAGCAAATTGCACAAGAACGAGCCCCTTTGTTGATTGAAGAAGCACTCCACTCCGCATGGCGGATTCGCACCATCAACGATGCACAGGAAGCAGGCGTTCTTGGTTATGTGAATTCATTTATCGAATCAAGAAATAGAATTGCTGTTGCCCTCGGAGGTCAACAACATGCTTCGATTATTCTTTCTGGTATGCTGAACAAATCGCTTTTCGTTGAAGAATCGAGGCGCTCACTCGAGGCCCATGCTCAGCACCTTGGTACGACGCTCCACCATGACCATCAAATTCCTGAAGAGCTGTTCCACGGAATGTTCCTTGAACCGGTTGCAGACGAGATTGATACCTTTGCATGTCAACTTCACCACCATTTGAATGCGTTCGTAGATCTTTACCTCGAGCACAGTGCAGCTTACATCACTCCAGCGGAATTAGAATCCCTTGGGGGGGTTCAAACCCGTTTTAACCACCTTTTGCATCTGGCTCGTCATGCCTTTGAGGACGACCAGGTTCACCGGATGCAATGGGTTTGGAATGTGGCTTTTGCTGCGGCAGGGACAATCAAAACCGATGGTACGAACACTACGTATTTCCAAAACGCATCACTTCCAGCTGTGCGTAGGAGTGGATGGCACCCCGGAATCCTCACCAAAGGCAAGGTCAACCTTCCAAATCCTGAGAAGAATACCATCTCCGCTTCCGCCTCCGCTATCACCGAGGTCATCTCAGAGATGCTAAATTCTCAAACTGGCCGTTTGATTTGTTTCATGGGCCGCAGCTCATCCCTCCTTTCGCCACGAATTGATTCCCCATACATTCCAGAGGATTGCTCACATTTCATGACCGAACTCGGCACCGAAATCCCCCACTCCACGCCATCCACAGGCTCCTTGCGAGTAGGCTCCGCCCTCCAATCTCGAATTTTGATGGACCTTTTGCGAGTTCATGATGCATGCAAAGACATTTTGACACAATTGAAGGCACAAGAGGGCGTTCACGACTTCGACGACATCCAGAACATGGCTGCAGACCTCCTTCTCGCAAGATGTCCAGATATGGTTCGATTTGAGTACCCTCAACCGGTTGTCGACGCACTTGATTCACTCGGTGACGAACCCTGGTCTGACCATCATATTTCGAGGGCACTCGTGCTTGCTAATGATGATGAACAATGTGCAGCAGATTTACAGCGCAGGTTCCATGTTCTCCAAACATTACGACGTCAATACCGTGCGTTCATCATAGACGAGTATCAGGATACAAATCCAGCTCACTTCCGTTTATTGGCGAGGTTATGGGGCCATCGGGCGCTCAACAGCGGTGAACCGGCCCGACCGCTTGGCCCTTGGGATCCAACCATCTGTATTGTCGGTGATATGAAGCAGAGCATCTACCGGTTCCGTCAAGCAGAAGTCTCCGTGATGTTGCGTGCCGTTGCCTCAATCCGAGAGGCAAATATCATCGAAATGCACGAGGACCGCTGGCCTGAAGGAATTCGTCGTCGTGGCTTTGGCAGAGACCCAAGACCTCGTGGGGCTGGAGGGGAGACCTCAGCGTTCATTCAAGCTACATCGATTGAGGCCAATGAGCCAATTTCGGAGCCGTACAGCCACCTCTCCCTTGGCGAAGATCTCGACGGTTTCGCTCCTGAATTTTCGGGTACCGGCCGGCAACAAGCACGCGCTGAAGGCCTCATCGATCTTACGAGCAATTACAGAACGAAACCAAACCTCGTCCACACCATGAATGGAATGTTCCGCGATGTGTTTCATCCAAGACACCACCTCTTACCAGGTAATTGGCACGCAGCAGCTCAGGACTTAGTCGCAGGGCGCGAAGAGGATGATTCACCGGGAGTATTGGAGTGGTTAATGCCTTTGTCAACACAAAGCGGAGGGCAAGAGACCGATCTTGAGGTACCAGTTGATGTCTTTTCAAATCCAAAGTCGAAAGATGTGCATTTGGAGCACGAACTCATTGCCGGCCGAATTGCTGTGTTATTGAGGGGCAGGGGTACAAGGGTTTGGAACGCGAACAGCAGGGATTTCGAGGATGTCGGGCAAGTCGATGAACCTGTGCTGCCTTCAGATGTGATGATTCTTGTCCACTCGAGAACTCACGTTCCAGACCTTATTCGCCGCCTGCAGGAACGAGGCATTCCTGTGGCAGCAGACCGCCAAGGTGCCCTGCTTAATCGCCCAATTGTTCAACCATTGATGGCAGCCCTAGATTTGATTGCCAACCCCAATTCTCGCACTGCAGTACTTGGTCTGGCTCGCTCCCCAGTCTTGGGCTTTACAGATTCGCAGATCCAAGTCATGATGGGCCAGGTTCCCGAACATGATTGGTGGCATCACATGCAAGTCCACGCACCAACGCCCCAAATTGCTGTGCTGATTGAACACATTGCGGGCATGGTCCGACAAGGTGCCTTGTACCCAGCAATCGATGCCATACTCGATCATTCAGATTTACTCGTAGCTTATCCAGAAGACGCAGACCGTCAAAACGCCGAAGCATGGTATAGCCTCATCGCAGCAATCGGAAATGAACTTGGTCACGAAGCGGCCGCAATCCACTCAAGACTTGCTGAACTTCGACGACTTGGAGCACGCGGTCCTCCTGCAACTGCCGTTCCTGCAGGAGGTGCAGTTCGAATTTTGACTGTGCACAACGCCAAAGGTCTAGAGGCAGATGTTGTCTTTGTAGCAGGACTTTTCAAGGCGGGGGCATCAGACTCCCAACTCAATACCAGGGACAATGTTCTGGTCACACCTCAGGTCATAGCAGGTCGAATCAACCCATGGCGTTCTGTTGAAAAACCCCAAGATGGACTCTGGGAATTCACCCATCGACTCGACCAAGCGCAGACTCAAGCAGAGCGTCGACGTTCGTTTTATGTCGCCCTTACCCGGGCTCGAGATCGCCTTATTCTGGTTGGTTCGTACTCGAGTGAGGGTTCAATAAACACTGAAACAGGCCATCTCGAAGTAAAGACAAAAGCCTCACGAAGCACAATGGGAGGGATGTTCCTCGAAAGTCTTCGCAGCCTTGCATGCGAGTCCCAAGACGAACAAGCGCCATGGTGCTTTGACGGAGACATGCAAGCGACGGTCTTGCCAGCCTATGACAAGAGAACACTTTCTCTTGATCCGTACGGCCTTCTCAACAACGCACATCTCGGCACAACTTCAGTCCAATCCATACGAATCTACCACCACCCAGATTGCTTTGATGCGACTGAGATTACAACACCTCTTCATGATTGGAATGCGTTACAGGAACGTATTCTAGAGATGGAAGGCCATCAACCACCTCAACCTCAGGCCCTGGCTGTACGACAATCAGTTCGCATGACTGCCCACGGATTGGACACAAGCAAAGCGTGCCTCCGCCGTCACTGGCTCAGCGAGGTAAAGGGTTGGATTCCAGAACAACTCAAGATGATTGAAACGGCCAGCACAACGTCCACTTCCAAGAGCCAATATCCTCCTGCTACTACCTTTGGAACCATGATGCACCGTTTGGTCGAATTGGGTTTGGCAAACCCTTCCAAGCGCGCTATGCCACATTCAACACCATTGCCAGAAGCGTGGAGGTTTGATGGTCAAGACGGACTTGATGACTCTGAAATTATAAAATCAGTCCTTAGTGAAGAAGGCTATTCGATTGAGGATGATTCAGTAGATCAAGCCATGGCCATACGAACTGGCGAACGACTTGCTGAACTTGGACGGCTCATTCGTAAAGGCCTGCTTGGTCGCTTAGCCGAGGGTGAAACCCACCAAGGATTGAAGGTCGAAGGGTTGAGAACAGAATTACCGTTTTATCACAGCCACGATGTTTCCACTGAGGGGCTTGAACGCACCACATTCACCATTCAGGGCCATGTATCCCAAGCGGTAATCGATGACCTCAACCTCATTTTTGATGGCCGGGCCGATCTCGTGCTAGCACTTCGAGATGATCATTGCGCTGGATACCTCCAAGTTGTCGATCTCAAAACAAAGGATTGCCGTGACGGGTTCAACTCGAAGAAACCGAAAGATGGTTTAGCACTTCAGCGATTTAAAGGCGAACTGCTCAACCCCTACCCCTCCACTCCGGCAGAACAGGCGATTCTTGATGAACACCGCCTCCAACTTACACTTTACTCGTTAGCGCTGAAAGCGGTGGAAGAGAGGAAACCTGCGGATGAGCGACGAAGCATCCTTCCACCTGCTCTGCTTGTAGGTGCTTCGGGACGCATGCTCCAATTGACAACAGAGGAATTTGAAAGAGCGGAAAAGGAGTTATCTAAACACCTTGATTGGATTGGCCATCTTGCGGTTTCACCTCAATCCGTAGAAGAACCCGAGCGTCTCGAAATTGACGCTTCAGAACCTTGTCAAACATGCCCGTTCTATCGCGGACATGTGCGCCTGTGTGGCCCTGCGGGGGAACCTCTTGGGATCCCCTTACCGATGGTAGAAGATTAATTGGAATCTTTTTTGCCAAACATCACTAGCGTTCCGACAAAGTCATCTTTCGCAGCTACCCTGTGAATTTCGACTTCCGAAAAACCCGCATCAATCATCGCTTGCTTCCATTGTGCTTCACTAAGCAACGTCATGTGTACATCAAGTGCTTCGGGCCAACCATGACTGTCCTCATTCTCCAAGTAATGATCAACTCCAGCAACTATGACTCCGCCTCCGTTCAACCATTCGTCATGAATAATGTTCAGCATTTCTGCTGGATCCTCCAGGTAATACAAGAATTCCATTGAATGAAGGAAATCAAATGACGTTTTTGGCCTCCATTCAGGCAACCTGGCAAGGTGGAATTCACCTTGACCCAAATTCTTGGCTTTCTCAATCATCACATCTGACCCGTCAACACCGACAACATGGGTGCAATCTTCCCTTTGTTCGAGCAACCTGCAAACCCATCCATTTCCACATCCAAGGTCTACGGCTGTGTAAGGGGTAGGAAGCCTCGGTAAGGCCAGTTCTAACATGGCTTTCACCGATGCAGCATGGCCTCGCTCCATCCCTTCATCTTTGTTTTTCATCGCCCACTCGGAGAACACATCAGTCGCAGATCTTGTGGCCATGTTTCCCGCTTCAATGGGCATCGCTTGAACATGTCCCTTCGAACGAAAGGAACATGACTGGTCGTTCTTTGGAAGAACCATGCTCGACACCACTACGACCATCGAACAAGTGCTCTACCCCTCGATTGAGCCTTATGACTCTGGCATGCTGCAAGTCACAGATCTTCACACCATCGCATGGGAAAAGTCAGGCAACAGCGAAGGCATTCCTGTCGTTGTTATTCATGGCGGGCCGGGCGGTGGAGGTCAGCCTGCCTATCGTCAATACTTCGATCCGACGAAATTCAATATCATCCAATTCGACCAACGAGGCTGTGGTAAATCAACTCCACATGCAGAATTAAGAGACAACACAACCCAGGCTATGGTGGCCGATATTGAAGCGCTCAGAGTTTCCTTTGGCATCGAAGAGTGGCACGTGTTTGGTGGCTCATGGGGCTCAACACTCTCGCTCATCTACGCCCAAACTTACCCAGGCCGGGTGACAAGTTTGGTACTTCGTGGCATCTTTATGTGCAGAAAGAGCGAATTACATTGGTTCTACCAAGACGGTGCTAGTCATATCTTCCCAGATGCGTTTGAACCATACCGTGAACACATCCCAAAAGATGAGCAATCGAACTTGATCAAAGCTTACTACGCCCGTCTGACAAGCGATGATGGCGGTGTACGTCGGGCCGCAGCAAAGGAATGGACTCGGTGGGAGATGGCTACAAGTCGTTTATTCCCAGACCCATCCTACCTCGAAAAAGCTGAGGATTTGGATTTCGCAGTCGCTTTTGCACGAATCGAATGCCATTATTTCATCAACGCTATTTTCGTCGAAGAGGCTCATATCTTGAATCATGCATCGGCCATAGAGCACATTCCTACAATCATCGTTCAGGGGCGCTATGATGTGGTTTGCCCCGCACGAAGTGCTTGGGAGTTGCACAAGAAGCTTCCAAACAGTCAACTGGTCATTGTACCGGATGCAGGTCATTCGATGGGTGAAGTAAGTATTGCCAGAGAACTCGTGGCAGCTACCGATGCAATCACGACATGATTGACTTCACTATTTCAGGCCATATTGCAGGGTCGTTTAGGCGTCGGCTTGATAGGGTGGAGTTAAGTGGAACCGCATGGAGGCTTACCTCCGGTGATACCATGACTGAAGAAGGGACCGTCACGCCAGAGATTCGTATTCAACAACTTGAGGAACAACTCGCAACTGAGACAGACCGTCTCCAGAAGTTGTTCGCTGCGTATGAAGCCGTTGAAAAAGAACTCTTCGATGCTCGGACCGAAAATGAAGTCTTGGAAAAAGAAATCATTGAACGGGAAATCGAAAAAGAAACTCAGGAAGCCTTGCTCAATGAGCGAGAAATCCGGGTGCGAGAACTCGAACTGCGCGCTGTGAAAGCAGGAAAGCAAGTTGAACATCTCAAACCAGAACTTGAGAAAATGGAAGAAAAGTATTCCCGTGAAAAAGACCGCCTCGGCAAGGTCTTCGGAATTGCGGAAGAACTTGACAACGATCTCCGCCTTGCCGTTTCAGAAATGAAGGCACGGGACGATTGGTACGTCGATCACATGCAAATTTTCGAGGACCTCAACAAGGCCATCAAGCAACGGTATGACATGATTGAGCGCGCTGTTGAAGCAGAACGCAAGTCACAGCACATGTCCAGAGCATTCACAGAACGCATGGAAGACATGGTTGAAGCACGTGCTGCAGACATGACCATCGAAGAGGCAGAACAAATCACCGTTGAAACAGAATCTGCCTCCGTTGAAATTGTTGGCGACAATGCCGTTGAGGACCTTCTCGACGATGGTACGCTCAACAACAGCAACGTCGCCCCCGCTGAGGAAGAAGCCGCAGAGCCTGAAGCTGCAGAAGCTGAGCCCGCTGAAGAGGCCGAAGCCGCAGCCGAAGAAGAAGCTCCAGCCGACTGGTCCAACGGCGAAGACCCTTGGGCAGAGTGAGGCGTTGACATGGCTGGGCTGGCCCATGGTGGCCATGCACCCGTTTTGATTACATTCATGATGGGCGTAAGCTCAATCATCGTAGGCTCACTCATTGACCCTCTGAGTGGACTGATTCCACTCTTCGGCATCCTCTGTATCATGACTTCAGCATTCTTTGTCAATTTTTGGCGCGACCCAGATCGCCCAATTCCAAAGCAGCCAGGCGTTCTCGTTTCTCCTGCGGATGGCCATGTGATGTTCATTCGCCGTGAACGTGCGATTGGCCGACGACCATCCAAGAAAGATTACGATGCTGGAAAAGTGGAGCATGATGATTTGACAGGTGATTGGATGCCTCAACCATGTCAAAACCCCCTCGAATTTGCTACAGAACAGCGGTTTGAACTTGTCGAGAAGGGTGAAGAAAAAGACACCGACGTCTACCGAATAGCCGTCTTTATGTCGCCTCTTGACGTTCACGTGAATCGCTCCCCGATGGCGGCCACCATTGAACGGATGGAGCACAGGACTGGAAAGGGAATGAAGCGTGGTCCATTTCGTCCCGCGTACAAAAAAGAAAGCGAATACAACGAGCGGGTTCGAACCGTGTTTGTGGATGAGGCAGGTCTACGAATAGAAGTGACTCAGATTTCTGGCGCCCTCGCCCGGACAATTGTACCATGGCAAGGCATTGGTGATGTCATGCGTAGGGGTCAGCGCTACGGCATGATTCGTCTTGGATCACGCGTTGACTTACGTGTTCCTGCTGCATTGTTTGAGCCTGGAGTTGTCAGCGCAGAAATGGCTCAAGAAAAGCATCCCAAGGGTGAATTTGTGCAGGCCGGTTCGAGCGTTCTGTTCAAACCTCGAACTTGATTCGCGTCGGTGGATTGAAACATATTCGGCCAGCCACTAACAGCAGGGGGACCTTGATGTTAGGGAAAAAATCACTCACGTTGGTCGGTGACGGGACCAAAGGATCTCGGATTCATGACTTGGTCAAGGCCCCTGCAAACACACCATGGGCAAAGGCAAAGCAACAGTCGTGGGACGCAAGCGAGCCAGCCACCGTGTATTACACACCTGAAACTCTTGCTGATGGAACGCCATGCAGTGCAGTCACCGTCATTTTGAGGACAAAAGGTTGCCATTGGTGGTGGTCGAGTGGATGTACATTCTGCGGATACTTCAATGATACACGGGACGATGTATCCAATGACGATTTACATGCGCAGTGGGCGTATGCCAAATCAAAGTTTGATGATTTCAAAGATCACGGGATGGTGAAGGTCTACACCAGCGGTTCTCTTCTTGAAGACCGAGAGATCCCGGTCGAATTCCAGGAGACCGTCTTACGGGATTGCCAAACCCTTGGTAAAGAACTGATTGTCGAATCTCGGTGCGAGCAATTGACAGAAGAAAAATTAGCATGGGCTACATCGATCAACACCAGTTTTGCGGTTGCAATTGGACTTGAAGCATACGATGACGAGGTTCTTCGGTTTCACGTTAACAAGGGTTTCACCACCAAATCATGGGACAGAGCAGTGGCAAACCTCAAGAAATTCAACATCCGTGTCAAGACCTATTTGATGTTTAAACCACCGTTCATGAATGAGGCCGATGCACTTCTCCACGGCGTGAAGTGGATTGAGGATGTGGCAGAACAGAGCGATGAGATTTCTGTAAATCCGATGAACATTCAACGAGGGACCATCATCGATCGACTGCACCGCCACAACGAATACCGCCCTCCTTGGTTGTGGTCCTTGGTCGAAATGATTCGTCGAGCTCATCCAACGATTCATCCAAAGAATACAGGGAATGGCGGGGAAGGCCAAGTGAGCCGTCTTATCGTTCATCCAACTGCGGGAGGCCGAGTACGAGGTGCTCACAATTGTGGTTCATGCGACGCAGAGGTTGTTGCAGCGATTGAGCGATATGCTGTTTCAGGCGAGCTCGAGGAGTTCGATGGACTCTCGTGTGAATGTGAAAAAGCATGGGCAGAGGAGATTTCACTCGAACACGCCCTCCCTACCCCACTCGGTATCTCAAAGCCGCGCAGAGGCAATGTTTTGGACGCCCTTCGCGCCCCATGAATGGCTTCCAGCAATCCGTCCATTCCCTGTAAGATGGGTGTCAATCTTTATGACCGCTGTTCCAGTGGGCGGAATGACCCTATGGGTCACGCTCGGGTGAATCACATGACAAACACAACCAGTCTTCCAGATGTAACCGTTGGAACCGGCGAACCAGCCTCCAGCCGGATTCTTTTGACCCTCTTCTTAGTCGGCGTCATCGGTATGCTTGCCTTGTTTTCAAATGTCTTTGGCTGGGACAACATACCCTTGCTCGGCGAACTTGTTCCTCTGGTCGGCAACCTCGGCGGAAGTGGAATTTGGTACTACCTCATCGGACTTCTCATTGGCATGGGTGCAATCGTCGCTTCACTCTTGACAGAGGTTATCGTCGATTAGGAGGTGTGGTGAATGGAAATTGTCTTCATTATGTCCGGCCTATTGTTGGCCACACTCTTGCTCACTGCCAACTACCTTGTCAAGGGAATTGGAGGCATGAGTGCCCCCCTTCAGCAAATCGGTATGTTCCTCCTCAACAAGGCTCCAGCCGGAATCATTGATCTTTTCAGTGATGAGGCAGGCAGTGGAAGTAAGACTTGGATGCGATTCGGAATGTTCTGGTTCATCCTCGCCTCTATTGCAGGTTTCCTAGGTTTGTGGCACAGCTATGATGGCAATGCTTTGAATTCTCTAGCAAGCATTGGCTGGTCCTATGATGACGGCTCGATGCTCACAGACTACACCAATGTGTTCTTCCACACCGCTCTCAACTACATGTTGATCGGTGGTGCATTGGTTGCTGTTTCGCGCACGGCGAAAGGACGACTTGCCAGCGAGAAGAGTGCCACTATGGTTGCTCTTTTGCTCACGGTATCCACAGTAGCATACCTTCTGCTTCCTGCCCTTCTTTCCTTCGTGACCCTTGACAATGAGGCTGCACTGATTGAGACCATCACCGATGTTTCCTCACTTGTTGTTGGCTCTTTGCTTCATGCTGCTATTCTCATCAACGTGCTAATCACCATCGCAAATCGAACTTCGGATACCATTACACCAACCACATGGTTCCTCACCCTAGCCTTGGTTGCCAAGATCGTGGCCGGATTCATGGCTTTCCTTGGGGAGTTGGGCGACTCGACTCAAACAGTTTGGATGGCTGAACACGTTCTCACCGGCTGGGTCCCGCTCGCTTTGATTTTCGGATTGGCATACCATATTATCCCATACACCACAGGTACGCCTGTTTGGTCAGAAAGCATGTTGAAGGTCAACTTGACCTTGCTCTTCGTGACGGTGCCTCCGTTCTTCATGACCGCAGCAACCAGTGCGGAACTATTACAAAACGTGGGCGCCATTTTACTCACTCTAGGCATGCTACCACTCCTTGCAGGTTCGATCAACTTGCTGATTACGGCAAAGGCCAACGCTGCAGCCGTGGTTAAGAGCCCGGGTGCATTTGCAGCAACTGGGGCCATGCTTTTGCTCCCTCTGTACACCGTTGGCGGGTACTTTACCAGCATGGATGTCTTTGTCGGTCTTGGTAATCTTGGAACCATGTCAACAACGGTTGATCAAGGCTTCATGTACACAGTTGGTGGCCTCATGATGCTCGCTAGTATATTCACAGCCTATCCATTGGCAGCAGGTAAGCAACTCGCAAGTGCATCAAACGCCCAACTCGCAGTTTGGTTTACCATCATAGGTGGCCTTACTTCGACCATCGTTCGCCTCATGGGCGACTTCACGACCCAAGCCGTCTCCAACTCGGGTGTTGAAGACGCCGTAGCCTCGACTGGTGGATTCTTACTTGTCTCTTCTGCAATGTTCTACCTCTGCGCTATTGCAGCAATCATGGCAACTCAAGTAATGATTCGCACCGGCACCCGTGGCAATCCAGATGCTGTTGCTACTGGCGCAGTAAGCGACATCAACGCCTACACTCTGGTCGAAGGAACGACAACCATCCGAACCCTCATTGGACGCGGTGTTGGCGTCGACACCCAGCTCAACATTGGTCACACTGAAGATGAATCTGGTGCGACAATCATTGCGGTAGGTGCCCACCTTCACAACGACGAAGTGACTGAATTCCCGGATGACGGAAAAGAGACACCCGAAGAATTGGTGATGTTGGCCGACTATCTTGCATCATCAGGACAATCAATTTTCCAATTCTTCCAATCCATTGATCTTGATGATTCCGGAACAGTTGACGGTTTTGAATTCCAAAGGGCCCTCAAGAGCGCAGACATTGCAAACCTCCCACCTTGGGAAATGGGCGCTTTGCTTGAGGCGGTCGATCTTGACGGAGACGGTAAAATCAACTTGCCAGAACTCGACATAGCCCTTACCACGATTCGAACCAAGCAAGGCTCGAACGAGGAAGAGTGAACTCACCTTGGGATGTGAACAAGGTGCGAATCGGCCTTGTTGGCAAACCAAATGTTGGCAAATCGACCTTCTTTAGTGCGGCCACCTTGGCTAAGGTCGATATTGCAAATTACCCATTTTGTACGATCGAACCAAATGTAGGCGTAGCCTTTGTTTCAGCTCGTTTACAATGCCCTTGCAAAGATATTCGCGCCAAACTTGAGCAAGAGGGCCGTATAGAACCAACATCCCCGGATGACCCTCGCCAGGGCAGTCTTTGTGAACCAAGGACGGGTTCATGTGTAGGGCATATGCGACTTGTGCCATGTTTTCTCGTTGACATAGCTGGCTTGGTCCCTGGTGCAAGTGAGGGGCGCGGAAGGGGGAATGCTTTCCTTGCTGACCTTGCTAATTGTAACGCACTGATCCAAGTGGTCGATGCTGCTGGAAGTACGGACCTTGAGGGCAACCCTCAGGGATTGAATCAAACCACCGAAATTGCCCGGGCCCGAGTGATTGAGGAAATTGAATTTCTTGCATTGGAATTGGACGCTTGGATTGCAGGGTTACTTATCGACGGGTGGGCGCGAGGTGTTCGCCGTGTTCAAGCAGAAGGGGATAAGGGGCTTGTATCCTTCATCCATGAACGATTAACCGGGCTCGGTGCTACCTTACAATCCGTATCCCTTGCCCACGATGCCTTCCGAATGGAACAACCATCGCTTGGCCCACCATGGGATTGGGATGGGGATGTTATTTCATCACTCGCCGTACACCTTCGTAAGGCGTTGTTCCCAATTCATATCGCAGCGAATAAATTTGATATCGCTCCAGAAGGTGTGCTACAAGGCGTTGAGACCAATGGTTGCATCATCCCCTGCATGGCTGACGTTGAACTCGGTTTGCGCCGTGCTGCAGGTGCAGAATTGATTGAATACACTCCTGGGTTGAACACGTTCACCTTCAGTGAATCAAACACACTCAATGAGGCTCAAATCAAAGCACTCGCTCATATGAAAGAACGGCTTGAAACCCACAGTGGAACAGGCGTTGCTACAATGCTGGACACCGTTCTATTTGATGAATTGGAACACATTGTTGTCTATCCTGTGCAAGACGAGAATCGATGGACAGATGGCGATGGTATAGTCCTACTGGATGCGTGTGTGGTGCCATCTGGAGTTCAGGCTAAAGCACTGGCTTACAAGGTTCACAGTGACCTTGGAGATGGTTTCATTCGTGGTGTCGACGGTCGCAGCCGAAGAGTTGTTGGCGCAGACCACGAATTGCAAGACGGTGATGTCTTGAAGATTCACGCTAAAGCCTAATCAGTGGCCCTTAGGGCGATCGTATACAGGGGTTAACCGGGCCATGTCGCCAGAGTATTGTCCGCCTCGATAGATGAACCAAACCGGTGTAATGAGAGTGAGCACAATCAACAGCAAAAGGAAGTAGAGACCCCACGGCTGAATGTCCTTGATCACCATGATCCATAGTGTCCATAGCAACGGTATGTAGAGAAAGATACTGTACCTTCGAGCCATGGTTTGGAGACGGGCGCTTCCCAAACCCCCATCAAACATGTTAGCTGCCTCTTCTTTGGAAACCAATCCCTTTTCCAAACCGCAGCGAACACAAACCTGTGTCTGAGGGCCATTTCCATGGATGAATTGTTCACGTGGATACGTGCTTGAGCAATGACGGCAGGTCGGCATGGTCTTCCCTCAAAGCGCTCCACACACTCACGATTCTTCAAGCATCCGCTCTCATTTGAAGGAAATTGCTCAGCACATGGATTCCATTTTCTGAGCCCACAGATTCAGGATGAAATTGAACGCCGAATATTGGCAAGTCTGGATGTTGAACCGCCATCACGTCTCCAGTCGCTTCATTCCAAGCAATTTCCTCCAGATTTTTGCCACCGTTGTTCATAACGATGAGCGAGTTATACAATGTGAAGGGGTGAGGCGAGGTGAAGCCTTCAAACAAGCCTGAACCACCATGTCGAACCTTTCGAGGTGATCCGTGTACTGGGCCAGACGGTACTTGTGCAAGTTTCATGCCTGCCGCCAGCCCTAACGCTTGATGACCCAAGCATATTCCAAGAAGAGGTCGATTGATTGAGCCATTCATCGCCATTGTAGCGGCATGCATTGTTAATGGAGAGTCCTTTGGTTGACCAGGGCCTGGGCCGAGGACGATGTGGCTGGGTTGAAGTCGTGTGAGAAGATCCTGGAGCAGGTCTTCTGGAGATGCAGCAACAGATGTATTTCTCGATCGATGGATGATTACATCATGTCCCAAACCAGCAATGGCATGGGCAATGTTTTGGGTAAAGGAATCAAGGTTGTCGATAAGAAGAATCGATGCATCCGAACTTGTTGTTCCGTTGTCGATTTGAATGGTGCCTTGTTTGGTCGCCACAGGTGCGGGTTCAATCTCCAGTGGGTGAATTTCCAACGGACCTTGCGGAAGTTCATCTCGCTCCTCCACATGCCAGCCACAGGCCTTTCGTAGTGCTGAAGCCTTCCATTTTGCTTCTTCAACTTCATCCCGTGGTGAAGATCCAATTGTAATGCCACCACCCGCAGCAATAGCGCCATGCCAATGCTTTCGATTTTTTCTAGCAATCAATGTTCGAATCAAAATATTCCAAGAACATGCTCCAGACTGAAGATCGATCCAGCCGATTGAACCAGTCCAAAAGGAACGAGGCCGTTGTTCAAGTTCATCGATTGTCGCGCAGACCACAGTTCGAGGACATCCAGTGATGCTGCCGCCTGGGAAGACTGCCTGTAATGCATCTACGGAATCAAGCCCATCAGAAAGTTCACCAACAACTTGTGACACAAGATGCTGAACATTTGCATAGGCTTCAACATCAAATCGCTCTATGCCAATCTTGCCGATGCCACTCACTGCGCCTAGGTCGTTGCGCATGAGGTCGACAAGCATTCGGTGTTCTGCGCGTTCCTTTTCGTCATTCAACATCTCATTTCTGAGATTAACCTCCTCTTCATTCGTTCTGCCGCGTGGACGAGTGCCCTTGATGGGGGCGGTCCGTACGGTGTTCCCATTTGACTGGAGAAGTGATTCTGGCGATGAACTGACAAGAGCAAGTCCGAGATCTTCAGCACATATGTATGCGGAAAATGGCGCAGGGTTGGTGAAACAAAGTTCCTCGAAGATTGCCAATGGATGGCTTTTGAGTTGCCCCTCCCACCAGCGTCCGAGGTTGACTTGATAGAATTCGCCCGCAGCGATACCATGCTTGATTGCCTCAATTCCTTCTTCATGTTCTTGGTCGGTCATGTTGGATGTTTCTGGATGAGGGTTTGCTGATGGAGGGGCTCTGACCGAGGAAGGGGGATTGTCAAATTCTTCCCTTGCATTCTGGGCCCAATCATCGTCCAAGCAGTCGAATGCGTGAAGGCTTGAATTATTCTTCTGTTCAGCCACAAATCGTTCAATGAGCCATAGAACTGCTATGATTTCATCTTGTTCAGGGGGGTGCTGCAGAGCGATTGGTTGAGTCCATTGAACAAGGTCATACGCTAGTGTACCAGCCCAGAAAGGATGGGTTGGAAGGCCTTCTGGCGGGCGTGGAGAAAATGATTCTGCTTTCGATAGAGCCTTCACTTTGTCAAGAAGATCAGCGAGATTCGTTCCGAAGACAGAGGTGGCATGGTACCAACAGCCGTGCTTCCATTCTTCCACATGGCCAACCAACTGGCATGATTGGTGAGTAAGCTGAATTTCACCTTTACTTGGTTGATGGGATGGAGCATGAGGGATGTCAGGTTGACGAACGACAAGCCTCCGCTTTGAGGGGCCACACAGAATCGAATACCTTGAGAGGTGTGAAGCGGGTCCACCCGAAATCATGACCATTTGGTCAGGTCCACCGTGTCGAATCGCTTTGTCCCCAAGTAATCCAACACTTTCGAAATGTTTCATCAAGGGGAGAATCCGTTCATCGATGCTTAGGCCCCCACATCACTCCA
>VMHT01155482.1_pt1 | contig 63809 bp, 81 predicted proteins | sample 4693611 | NCBI WGS metagenome assembly VMHT01 (sample SAMN12280063, study PRJNA550983) | marine metagenome | isolation source: seawater sampled from same location over 5 years 0.02-0.2 micron viral filtrate | place: USA: collected off the coast of southern California halfway between the port... ...
CTACCCAAATAGCATTTTGCTTGCCAAGTTGCCATGATAACCTCAGAAAGATGAATGTGAGAGGTGGGGATCAGTTTGTCGATCCCTCTTACCGTGTAATACCTCTCGTGTGTGTCTTGGGTCTCCCCTCAACTCCTTTACTATACACCAACAATGGGTTTATGAAAAGGTCACGCAACCAGTTGGTGAACTGTCCTTCTCCTTGATCCAAAACCCATCATCGGTCATAGTATACCCATTAGAAAACATCTCATCATAAGTTCGATTGCGACCAATGTCATAATAGTACTTTGAGTGTACGTCTTCATTGACAGATTCCAGAGTATCTTCCAGGTTAAATGAGTAATCCTGAGAAACTGATTTATCTGAAAAAGCTATCAGAGCATTAAGTTCCTTTTCTTGTGTCTTAAGTTCTGCTTGTAGTGACATCAGGTCATCAACTTCATTCATAAGTTCGTCAAGTTTTTCTTCAACCAACTTAATCATTAATTTTTTGTTCATTTGAAACCTCCACTTGATGTTGCTTTTTTATCTAGAACTTCAACAGTATCTAAAAATTGTTTCTCATACTGAAACCATAGACCCCTAACCTGCTCATAATCATCTAGGACAATGCCTTTACCATTAGTAAGACGGACACGGTAATTATGGCGATCATATGACTCATCACTGGTGTTCGTGAAGTAAGTTGGATCATTTAATTTTGGAGTCATGCTAGTCCAATGATAGTCATTGTTTCTTGTTGTTTGAAATACAGTTTAGCATAGCATTTGCTGATATTCCGTAATTCTACAATATCTTTACACTTGTCAATGTCTCTTGCGATCTTCTCATATGCAAAAGACTTTGCTGTGCTTGTTAGATCAATGTCTGATGGATCCATGTTAAACTCCCAATTTAACTGTGAACTATTTACTCCACTCTGTATCACATGGAAACATACGGAGTTAAACATTCCCATTGTATTACAAAGTTTAACCTTTGTATGTTGTGAGCGAACAGTCACCTCCTCGATTTGGTAGGTTCTACCCACAATCAAATATGATCTGGGGTCGTCATTGTTCCCCCATCGTACCTGCTCAATAGAGCATCCAAGGTATTGTACCAAGTCGCCCTTGTTCATGTGTACATCCTCGCAATAGCATTTTCTACCTTGTTTTGAAGTTTTTTATGACTCAGACCAGGATAGTCAATCTGTTCCCCACGGGCAATGGTGTAGGAAGTCGTCCTCTCCAACACAACTTTCAAATACTTAAGTTCCTGAGGTGACAGTTTCATTGGTGAAGAGTCTTCCAAACAGCAGCAACGCTCATATGACCATGAACGTATCCTGCATATATTAGCATAAAGTCCGATAGGATCACCACCCCCAGTCCTATAAGGTGTGGGATTGGATACCTACTGAGCGTCTTCGTATCAGTGATCTTGAGATTTGTACTCGCTGAAGTGTTCTTCAGTTCCCGTTCCGTCGTCATTGGTTTCGTTGTGTGATCTGTAATTCCACTCATCAGTATGACCCACAGACCATTTGGTTGTGTTCTCAACCTGGTAGTTTTGTGTGCATACCTTGAAATCGGGCATTTTGGTGTCTTCTGGAATAAGACTCATGTCTTTCCAGATAACACGATTGTTTGGTTGTGCCGCAAACTGACCATTGTCTAGTTTAATCACATTGAATGTTTTGTGCTCTGGATCATCCTCACTGTAGTTTGTGTTCAGTGTAGACGATTCTGCATGGCACATGTCGATTGTGAAACAATACTGACCTGCGTGCATTTTGCGGTCCTTTCCGAAGAACTCACATCGATTCAGGAGTGGTTTCTCAATTACCGTTAGAGTATAGTCAAAGCAATCCCATAACTGTAGGGTGTCTAGGGGGAGAAACTCATCTGGGTTGGCATCTTTCTTCCATACGAACGCACTGAGTGGTAGTTTATCGAACAATGCACCATACTCTGGAAGAAGAGTCTCAAAATATAATGCCTTGTGTTGTACACTTCTAACTGAAATCCAAGTTCCTTCTGTTAATTCACCATGACCCTTCTGATGGTCATATAGAAATTCCTTCCTTACATATACAAAATATGGTGGTAGATTATGTACTAAAAATGCCATTACTTTTATGAAAGATAAAGGGACCAGGGACTTCACCCCACAACAGTTTACCGTTGAGTCTACCTATATCTATAACCTCCATCTTAACGTTACTTAAGAATAACTTCGATTCTATTTCGGTACCATCATGAAGTTTGACCCCATCTGCAGTCTTCCCATAGAATCCATAATTAGTTTTGGAAATGCAGAACTTTGGATAGTTCTCACTACTCAAGATTAAGAGATTACCACGATCTTCCACATCATATGCTCGTTCTCTGTACACTGTACCATTACAATGATACCATTGCTTTGAATACAACCATTTTCTGTGAGTGAACCACTCTACATGGATATGTGCAAATTCATTTGGACTAAATCTTGCTTGGTGTAAGTTCTGCCAATGGTGACAGACCATTTCAATAAATTCATCCGCCAAAGATGTCGTCATATATTTCTGCCGATTCAATAATTGCTCTTTTTAGTTCTTCGATGTCCCATTCAATATTATCATCTTTCTTCTCTTGATGCATCTTACGATATTGATCGTTCGCTAAATTATCCAGGAAATCGTGCATCCTTACTCTTGTTATATACTATAGTTATATCAGTTACATTATGTTCCATGTGGTGAGGAAGTTCGAACGTGAAATATCAGACTTCTTTGGTAGTCCATATGCAATAGCAACAGATTCTTGTACTCATGCATTAGAATTGTGTTTAAGATGCGAAGGATATACTAGGATTACTGTTCCCACAAGAACTTACATATCTGTTCCATTTACTGCAATAAAACTTGGGTTGGAATGGGAATGGAAAGATGAAGATTGGAAAGACTATTATTATATTGGAAACACTAATATTATTGATGCAGCAGTTCTTTGGAAAAGAGATTCATATATTCCAAAAACTTACATGTGCGTAAGTTTTCAATTCAAAAAACATTTAAATTTGGGTAGAGGTGGAATCATACTCTTAGATGACAAAAGAGCATATAATGCTTTGAGTAAAATGGTATATGATGGCAGATCTGATGATTCACCTTGGAGTACTCAGGACATATCCACAGTTGGATATCATTACTATATGACACCAGAAACTGCTCAACTTGGTCTCAGTAAATTAAAACAATGTAAGGACACTATCCCAAAAAGATGGGACCAAAGTAATTATCCTTATTTGCCATCAATGTCAGTATTCAAATGAAAAGTACGAATGAATGGGATAAACTTAAAAAGGTAATTGTTGGTAGAGCAGACTATGCTTGTATGCCATTAATGGATAGGAGTTATCGTCATATCAACTTTGCAGACAAAGGTGATATATCCAATGTTCCATCTGGATTATATCCTCTGCAGGTAATTGAAGAGGCAAATGAAGATCTTGAGATTTTTGTACAGTTCTTAGTTGCGGAAGGTGTAGAAGTCCTCAGACCTTCAATCGAACCAACCGATTATTATAGTTTCTGTCCTAGGGATGTTGTAGTATCTCATGGTGACGTTGCATTTACTGCACCAATGCCATTACATGCAAGAAAAGATGACTGGAAAACAATTGCACATCACTTTGATGATTTGAAGAGAGTTGAGTGCTCCTATGACGATGAATTGTATGATGACGATTGTATTTGCGAAAAGAACATTCTTGCTCTAACAGAACACTCTCCTGCATTTGATGCTGCAAATATTCTGAAGGCAAATGATGATATCTTATATCTTGTATCAAATAGTGGTAATGTAAGAGGTGCCAAGGAGGTTGTGGAACCACTATTGAATAAGAAAGTGCATCTATTGAAAGATGTCTATAGTTATATGCACATTGACACTACTGTGGCATTCTTGAGAGAAGGATTACTACTAGCAAATCCATCACGAATCAAAAGCAAAAATGATTTACCAGGACCATTTTCAGACTGGGATATCATCTGGTGCCCAGATGCAGTAGACATTGGGCATTACCCAGGGTACAATAATTGCTCCCCTTGGTGTAATATGAACCTCTTCAGTGTGTCTCCTGACTTGGTAGCATTAGAAGAACATCAACATCCTACTCGCAAGGTGTTGGAATCTTATGGTATTGAGTGTGCGATGCTACCAATGAGACAAGCAAGAACACTTAGTGGGTGCTTTCATTGTGTTACATTAGACTTAGAGAGAATCTAAAGTCAAGAATCTTTAAATTTACCCTTAAGATCCAATACCTTATTCACCTCATTTACAGCAACAGACATTCTATCGGATAGAATGTCCATCAGGTCACCATGAATGACTTCATTTTCAACGTAATCATCAAAATACTTGTCCAACGCATCTTTCAGATATCTTTTACGATGCCACTCAGGCGAATATGGTTTATAGTCCATAATAAGGGTTCATGTAATTGGTATTATATCACTATCTATTCCGTGGGTCAAGTCCTAAACTATTTAAATATTCTATCCACCAATCAGCATCCTTCACATATCTCCAATTAGGAACAGGTTTTCCTTGCTCCACAACATAGTATTGATAGAGAGCATCATCGATAATCCGTGCGATTTCCATATTCTTCTTCCTTTTCGTCAACGTCTGCATATGCATCTGCCACGAAGGGTCCTCGTTTTCGTAGAGGTTCTTTTCTGACATAAGAGTTTTCTGTGTTAACTGCAGATACCCATACCGCAAGTTTCATCACAATAAAGATTAAAACCAGTGGTGTAAAACAACCAATTAAGATAATAGGATTCATTCATCCGAGTCCCAAATTTTTTCAAATTTATTCCGTAAGGCATTTATCTTATTATTTTCTTGAACTTGTAACATGAATTTATTTATTTTCTTCTCTTCATCTGTAAACTTCATACTATATTTTTCTTTAATGTCAATAAGGCGAACCATATCCATATAATATTCCAAATCACGACTAACAAAATCGTCATAATCCATCATACAAAAGCGCCTTCTGCCTTCAAATGTTGTAAAGTTTCTTTCATGTTGCCAATATGCCTAAACCCAATATTAATTTGTGGATATTCGGCATTTTCACCAAATTCTGCCTCAAATCCCCTTTGTGTGAAATGGTATCCTAGTTTATATTCAAGAAATTCACCACCAAGTGACTTCAAAAGTAATGCCATCCTTTCACATTCTTGACTTCCGTTAGAGTAAATTACTGCTGTCATTTTTCCTCCTTGTAAATGATAGAGTTTTTTTTCTCTTATAATTTTCTCAGTCACGCTGCCTCCAATCATCAGGTTTATCCTGGTGAAACCAACTCTTAATATCGTCAGCATCAGTAAATCCCGTTTTATGATTGGATGGGTCGGGATCACCTAATCCCATCCTATTCAGAAAATCGTCTGTGCTACCTTCTTCAATTTCTTGAGAAGATTGTCTTCTTGCTTGTTGTAACCAATCGCGAGCAGTAGTATGACTCTTTGCCAACTTCTCTGCCCAAATCATGTCGGGCAGTCCCACTTCCTCATTATTTGCAATTTTTCTACAAATACCTTCTAATCTTAATCTATACTTGGTAGAGAGCATATGTAACAATCTCCTTACAAATGTATTTATTTCTCCAATTCTAACGCAATATCGCGTAGAATTCCAGGAATGTCAGTATCTGGGAACTTCTGACTCAATACTCTTCCAGGGGATGGTGCGACACTCATCACAGCATCTCCTTTAGATGCTGCAACATATCCCAATTTGAATACTTTCCAAGAGTAATCGTCAGTAGGATATATACCAAAGCACGCCTTATATGCTTTCTCAGAAGCATCTCTGGGAGAATTTGACTCTGGTGTTGATCCACCTCTTAAATCATGCATAGTTACAAAATTATTACAATATTGTATATAGATGAAATATTATACCAACCTTGAGGAATTTAATGCAATACATTTGTTGCGAGATCATGGGATGTATGGATTACCACATGCATCATTTTACCTTTCTCTATTGCCCAAAGAGTACAAAGATAAACTAATGTCTGTAGCAAATGCAGAAACACGTATTGCATTTAAATCAATATATGAAGTTGGGGATGAATTTTGTAATTCTATGGAAGAAGCAGACGTATATGTTGTTCCATTTTGTGGTATCCATGATAATCCGGGAATACATTTTGAAAAATGGAAGAGTGAAATATCTCATGCAATAAAATTAGGAAAGAAAATTGTATATTTCATTGGAACAGACAATAATGGAGTGGTAAACATTTCTGAAAAATGTGGTTTAATATTCCGGACTAGTGGGTTTATATCCGAATCCAAATCAAATGTATATGGATGTCCAACAGTCAATATTGATGTTGGACAACCCAAAACATATAAAACGAAACTATCAATTTCATTTACTGGGTGCATTTACACTTCGGATAAAGGAGTTTATTCTGGTTCTGGCAAATATGATGGAATACGGAGAGACATAGTGAATATTTTACTTGAAACTGCTCCTAATGAATGCAATTTTAATTTGAGGGGTGGTTGGGGAGCACGAAATAAAGAAGATAGAATACAATTTTTCAAAAATATAAGTGATAACTTATATTCTTTGTGTGTTCGTGGAGGTGGGAATTATTCATTCCGTTTGGGTGAATCTTTGATGATGGGCAGAATACCTATTCTGATTGATACAGATTGTATATTACCATTTGAAAATGAAATCCCATATGATACAAACTGTATTAGAATCAAACCCAAAAACTTTGATGATATTGCAGAAGTTGTGAAAGAATTTCACGATTCGCATACAGGAGATGAACTGATTGCTATACAAAAACAAAACAGGATTATTTGGGAACAATATTTCATACCCAAAAACACTTATAAGAAAATTTCCTCAGTTATAAATAACTTTAACAGATTATAAAATGTACGTATATTCATGGCGGTTTTAACATCCAGTGGGGTAACGTTCAGTGATAGTACTACTATTAGTAGTAAATATGACGTGATACCCCAATCAGATACACCATTATATTTTTATCAGAGTTCTGCTCCTTCTGGATGGTCTCAAGTTACATCCAACGATAATAAGGCAATGAGAGTTGTCAGTGGAACTGGTGCTGGAACCGGTGGATCTAACAGTTTCACTGGAACATTCACTAATAGAACGTACAGTGCAAACTTTAACGTTCCATTTAGTGCTGGTGTTAATAATCACACACTCACTACCGCACAATTGCCTTCACACTCTCATCCAACAGAGGCTGGAGATACAACTGCCGCATCTCCAAGTCCATTTGCAAACAACATAAGTGCAATCAATTCTGGTAACAGCAACAGCGGTGGTGCAGGAAACAGTGGAGGACATAGTCACCCAGCGAGCGTTTCTGCAAGTGCAGGATGGTCTTCTGGACTCGATATGCGAGTGCAATATATTAATGTCATCTATTGCACATTTAGTTGAGGAAAAAAAATAATGGCAACTATTACTAATACACAACTACAGTTTTCTGGTAATAATATTTCTACCGGAAACTATCATTTTCCCACTGGAACTGTATCATTGTTCTTCCTATCCAGTGCTCCCAGTGAGTGGTCACAAGTAACATCCCAAAATAATAAATGCTTTAGAGTTGTATCTGGAACTGGTGGTGGCACTGGTGGAAACCAAAGTTTCACTGGATGCTTTGCAAGCAGAAACCTTGGTGCCAACTTTAATTGTTCTATCAACTCCCAAAGTACTGGCAACCATAGCATGAGTACCAATACTATGGCATCCCACACTCACCCTATTAATAATGGTGGCGGAACAACTATGGCATCACCATCTCCTTTTTTCGGCAATATAACTATTCGCCAAGGAAATAGTAATACTGGTGGTTATGGAAATAGTGGAGGGCATAGTCACCCAACTGGTGCAAGTGCGAACGGTAGTTTTAATACCAGTCTAAACTTTGCCGTTCAATATGTGGACATTATTTTGTGTTCATACAGTGGTACTTGATCTATAAACTAAAGGAGAATTATGGCAGTTGTATTAACTTCCTCTGGTGTAACATTTAATGATAGCACCACACTAAACAGCATTTATCATGGTGGTTTCGCGCAGAGTTCTAGATCTCTGATGTTCCGCTCATCTGCTCCTACTGGATGGAGTCAAATTACCAGTCACAACAACAAAGCATTTAGAGTTGTATCTGGAACTGGTGCGAATAGTGGTGGATCCAATGGTTTTACCAGTGCTTTTGCTAGTAGAAACGTCAGTGGCAATGCTCCAGTATCAACATCATTCAACCTTGGGAATACTTCATTAAGTACCAACACCACTGCTTCACACTCTCACTCATATAATGGTGGTGGCAACTCTGCTACTGGAGCATCCCCATCACCCTTTGCGGGTAACCTTGGAGTTACATCTCCTGGTGGACCTAGCAGTGGTAATGCGGGTAGTACTAGTGGACATAACCATGGTACCAACTCCAGTTCCAGTGGTGGATCTGTGAGTGCTAACCAAAGTTTTGCTGTACAATATGTAAATGTGATCATTTGCAATCATTCATAAATACTGTTATAATGATTCTAAATCAAGTTAAATGACATGAGCGAAAAAAAGTGGTGTCCTTTAATTAGGAAAAATTGTGTAGAGCACAAATGTGCTTGGTATATGCAAATTATGGGTTATAACCCAAACACTGGTCAAGATATGAATGAGTGGGGTTGTGCTGTAGGGTGGATTCCTTCTTTAGTAATTGAAGCATCGACACAAGGTAGATCAACAGCATCAGCAGTTGAATCATTCAGAAATGAAGTTGTAAAAGCGAATGACCAAAACAAACGCATATATATTGAAGAGGCATTAAAAAATAACGGAGTGATTCCTACTACCGTTACTCCGTTAACCAATTACCTGACCGAAGGAGAGGACGAAGAACAATGAGTATTCAAAGATTGACAGTAGTTGTAGATGATGGACTCATCCGTGTGGATGATAAATCTGCTAGTGGGTGCGACATGTCTTGGGTGCCAACCTATCATTGTGAAAATGTGGGGTATACTACTTCAGTACACGCCATTCAGTGGATTGTAGACAGAGGTGAAATCGAACTCTGTTCTGGTCCATGGGGAACCAACATGGGTTCAAACATTGAAATCACAAACCTTACCGAGAACAACCTTGGTGTTGGAGCAACCACTGCCCTCAATAATAGATTAGACGCGATTGCTGCAGAAGAAGCAGCAGCAGAGGCAGAGGCGGAAGCAGCAGCAGCATCAGCAGAATCATATCTAACAGAAACTGATCTTGACTCAATTATCTCTGCTTTAGAAAACGCAGAATAATTTAAAATATCTACATTATTTTTTTACTATGTCTCAATATAAAGAAGAACTCTGGTCTAAGAATTACACTATTATTCCAAGGTTTCTTGATTCATGTGCTGCTAAAGAACTCTCTGATGAATTTAGGGAGTTTGCATATAGAGAGGGTTTAGAAGGAGATAATCAAGTCCCCCAGTCAGAATCTGTATATAACTATCTCCCATTTTTGGAGATATTGTGTCAGAAGTGTCCCGAGGTGAGTATTGCCATCGGAGAAACTGTTTTGCCAACATATACTTATGCCAGAGTATATAAGAATGGTGCCACCCTTGAAGGACATACTGATCGTAATGAGTGTGAAATTTCACTAACAGTTAATCTTGATGGTGATGAAGATTGGCCTATTTGGATTGAAACACCAGATGGTAAAGAAGTGAGAGTATCTCTAAAACCTGGAGATGCCATGATTTATCTTGGATGCACTGCAAGACATTGGAGAGAAGAATATACGGGTAACTGGTATACTCAATGCTTTTTACATTATGTTAGAAGTAGAGGAGATAAAGTACTTTCCGTATTTGATTCGGAAAATAAAAATAAACCAACGACTGGTATAACAAATTATCTAAATCTCAAAGAAGTTCAGGAAGAAGAAAGAATAATAGAAGAAACACCGCAAGTTTCAGATAACATGGAAATTGTTATATCTGAGGATGGTCTAGAAATGCTACAAGAAAAGAAAGTAGTAAAAGAATTTAAAGAGGCGGGAACAAATACACTAGAAGATTATGTAAAAGTATATTATGATGTTGTACCAGAAGATCTCTGTGATGCAATCGCCAAAGAATATTCAAACTGTGATATGTGGGAACCAGCACAGATTGGTAGTGGAATAGATCCTAGCATTAGAAATGTCGATCAAATTTCTATAAGTGGTGAAGAGATCATTGGAAATAGTCAGTTAAGGAAAGAATTAGATGATCGTTTATTTGAATCGGTTTCAAGTGTAAGCAAAAACTATCATGAGGATTTTAAGCACTTTGTAATCAATATTGATACTGGATATCAACTACTCAGATATAAAGAAGGACAATTCTATACTCAACATGTAGATAGTTTCATCACTCAACAAAGAAGTCTATCATGCTCATTGATTTTAAATGATGATTATGAAGGTGGGGAGTTTTGCTTCTGGGATGGTACTATGATGCATAAACCACCCAAAGGTGCGGCAATAGTATTCCCATCAAACTTCATGTATCCACATGAAATTAGACCAGTAACAAAAGGTGAACGCCTTTCAATTATTACTTGGTTAGTATGATTCATAATAAGTTGAGGGGAATCCCACATATTCGTTATATCAATTTAGATGAAAGACCAAAAAGAAATAACTTACTGAAGGAGGAGTTCAGTAAGTATGGTATTACAGATTATAAAAGGTTATCTGCATCAACATATTCTGCAGTAAAACTATTATCCGATTGGGATGATTATATTAGTACTCCTCCCACACACTCTCCAAGATATACATCCATTTTAGTAAATCAACTTCATAGTATTATTGATTGGTATCAGCAAGAAGTGTCTGAAACTTGTCTGATACTTGAAGATGATTTGTCTTTTGATCTTGTAGAACATTGGACGTTTGACTGGAACACTTTGATATCATATATTCCTCGGAACTGGGATTGTGTTCAGTTTCATATCTTGGGATTGAAATATATGCAGATGAATTTGCACCGTAGGACGAATAACAATCAAGGTGCAACATGTTACATGATCAACCGCAAATATGCAAAAAAATTAATCGATATTCACTGGATTGATGGAAAATTAAAATTTCATGATAACTATGGAATGTCTCCCACATTTCCAAAGTTTTACTATCAAAGTCCAGACTATGTGCCTTATGAAATTGGTGTGACATATTCAATACCATTATTTACTACGAACAGAGCATTAAAATATCTCAGTGATGCACATAATTCTCACATCAATAAGCACGCAATAGTAGCAGATTCTTGTGTGAGAAAATGGTGGAAGAATGAAGCAAGTAAATATGAATTATCTGATATATTTGCAATCAATACTTCAAAAGTGAATGACATGCTATTTAAAATTGGTGAGGGTCAAACTTCGTGGTAGAAAATAAATTAAAAGGTTTACCAAGAATATATTATTTAAATTTAGATTCCAGAAAAGATAAAGTGGATTGGATGGAGTCTCAGTTTGATAAGTATAAAATATCAAATTATGAAAGATATTCTGCATCAACATATAAAGCATCTGAAATTGATAGTTGGAAACATTTAGTTTTAGGATATAATAAAGATCAGGATAGATTATATAAGCAGGAGAGGCGTCATCGCGTAGAGTGTGCTACAGCAATGTCAACATTAGATATGATTAGGCATTGGTTGACCACATCTGATGATCCATACTGCATTTTGATGGAAGATGACTATGATTTATATCCAATAGATTATTGGCACTTTGATTGGGAATACTTAATGAATAATATTCCGTATGATTGGGATTGTATTCAGTTGGGTTTTGAAAATATGCATACTATACCATGCTTCCTTCATCCCATTTTACCTGGACATGACTACGGTCCTTGTATGATTAATAGACCATATGCAGAAAAATTGCTGAGGTTGCATACTGTTGGTGAAAAGTTTAATTTTTATCATCATAATGGTAATTGGTGGTGGAGAGATGCCATGAGACTCCCAGGATCCACCGTAGATTACTTTGTCTGCCAAAATGGCAGAACGTATTCAATTCCTCTAATAACCGTCAGTGAGGACATGGGGAGTTATGAAGAAAATTACGTTAGAGACGATAGGCAGGATCTTTATTTTACAAGAAAAGCATATTGGAAGTGGTGGACAGAACTGAGAGATGAGTATACACTAAAAGACTTTTTCTCTTATGGTAAACCGAATGATAGATATATTAAGAGATCTCAACTAATATGAAAAACCCCCATTGCATTGCACCTTGGACTTGGTTTGCGGCATTGCCCAACGGAGATGTTACTCCATGCTGCTTCAATCAAGACGTTATGGGAAATGTTCATCAAAAAAGTGTTGATGAAATTTGGAACAGTGCTAGGATGAAAAAACTTAGGGTTGATATGTTCAAAGAAGAACTTCCTGAGGGGTGTCGATTGTGCCAGCAAGTTGAGAATCTTGGTGGGGAAAGTAGAAGAGACGTATACAATAGAATGTTAAATAAACATTTTTCTGAGGTAAAAGAAAATACAAATAACGATGGATCAGTAAAAGAGGTAAAAATTGTTGGTTGGGATTGGAGGTTGAGCAATAAATGTAACTTCAGTTGTAGATATTGTATTCCAGACTGGAGTAGTGTAATAAACAACAATGTGGAAAAGAATTGTTCTTCGGCATTAAATTTAGATGAGTTTCTTGATAAGCACGCATCTAATTTAGAGTTTATGGAATTTGCTGGTGGTGAAACTCTACTTGCAGATGAACATTATTACACTTTAGACCGCATTATTGAAATAGGCAATACAGATATTGATATATGGTATAATACCAACATGTCTGTATTAAAATATAAAGGGAAGTCAGTATTAGACTACTGGAGACAATTCAATCCAGAAAAACTTGTTGTCCATGCAAGTATCGATGAGATAGATGATCGTGCTGAGTTCCTAAGAAAAGGAACAAAGTGGAAACTTATAGAAAAGAATCTAATTACACTGTCTAAAGAAAATTTTAAAGTTGATACAAATATTGTAGTTTCGTGCTATAATATATTCAGACTACACAAAATCATTGAAAGACTGACACAAATTGGATGGATATCTAATAGGTATGCATACCAAAACTTTATGCTGAGTTTTGAATTTGACAGATATCATCTACGATTGATCCCAGAAAAAGAACGATCTGAAATAAAGAAAGAATTATATTCATACATAGATTACTTCAAAGACACAAGAGGAGTAGATCTCTATGATAAATTTAAACATATCATAATAGAATTAGATCACCCCATAGAGAATGAAAAACATGAGTGGTTTCTTAGAGATACTCTAAAAAAAGACATAGATAGAGGAGAAAACACCCTAAAAACCTTTCCAGAATTGCAGTGTATTATTGATTATGTTAAAAAATGACCAAGAAAGATTAAAAAGATATGCAAGTATCAGTGATTTTATATGGGTAAAGGATAATGTCTTAACTTCAGAATTCTGTAAACACTGCATCGAAAGGTTTGAACATGATAAAACTATGAAACCAGGGAATGTAGGTGCTGGTCTAAGGAAAGACATCAAAGACACCATGGATGTAATGATTACGATGAGTGGAGATTGGCCAAAAGAAGATGAAGTATTTTCAAACTCTTTGACTGAATGTTTACATGAGTATGAACAATATATCGCTGATATTGCTCCCACATTTGAAGTGGGTTGGCATGAATATTATGATACTGGGTATCAAATTCAAAGGTATGAACCAGATTCAGGATATAGGTGGCACCATGATGATAATGTTGTTCAAAATCAAGAACAGAGATCTATGACCTTTATATGGTATCTCAACACGATTGAAGAGGATGGATATACTGAATTTATAGATGGAACAAGAGTAAGATCTAAAGAAGGAAGGATTGTATTATTTCCATCAGGATGGACATTCTTGCATAGAGGTTATCCACCAAAAAATCAAAGAAAGTATATTTGCACTGGTTGGTTACACGCAAAATGATGAACATAGCAATTTGTGTATCTGGATCAATTAGATACCCAGAACTGGGTTTAAAAAGTATCAGCAAAATTATACCCAACGACACAAAGATTTTTATTCACACTTGGAAAAATGTGAAAAGTGGTAAATTTCTAAAAACTATCCACAGATTAGAAGAGAAAGAAGGTATCAAGGAAATGATTGATACCGATTTTAATTTATTTCAATATCCATATGAAAAAATACAAGTAGATGATTTTGATGTTGTATATAAGGATATAAAATCTTTATACAACAATCTAAAATTTAACTCCTATTTGAGAGATGACATAGGAGTACTGTCAATGTACTACTCCATATATCAAGCAAACAAATTGAAATATCAGTATGAAAAGCAGAAAGGTATAACTTTTGATAGAGTAATTAGAATGCGCTTGGATAGTGATTTTATTAATGATAAATTAGATCTTACGAAGACTATGAATTTTGATCTATGTATACCTGATACTCGTTTTGATTATAATGGTATTAATGATCAATTTGCTATTGGATCTTCCAAAACCATGGATATATATTCCAACGTATATCAAGACATACATGACTTGACTGATTGTGTCTATTGTGGAGAAGAAATTTTAAAACAACAATTAGATAGACATAATATTACCCCCCAAAGAATTAAGTTTCCAGTTAATAAAAATAATAATATAGATTTCACAAGGTTTTTATGAATATTGGATTTATTGGTTTGGGTAAATTGGGTATGCCTTGTTCTTTGGAAATAGCAAAGAAGGGTCACAATGTGTTTGGATATGATATATTAAAAAATCACAGTAAAGATATAAAAATATGCCCAGATATTGCAACAGTTGTTGGAAAAAGTGAAATAGTATTCATCGCTGTGCCGACTCCACACCATCCAGAGTATGATGGTAGTTCGCCATGTATGCACCTAGAACCAAAAGATTTCGATTATTCAATCGTAAAGAATTGTCTGGAGCAAGTAAACAAATATGCTAATGGGCAACTCGTTGTTCTAATCTCTACAGTATTACCTGGAACTACTAGGGAGCAACTGAGACCACTAATCACCAATGCTAGGTTTATATACAATCCTTATCTAATTGCTATGGGAACTGTGTCTTGGGACATGGTGAATCCCGAGATGATTATGATTGGAACTGAGGACGGTGAAGAAACTGGTGATGCAAAAGAACTAATTGAATTTTACAAGACTATAATGGACAATGATCCACCATATGTCGTGGGAACATGGGATGAGTGTGAGTCAATAAAAGTTTTCTATAACACATTTGTCAGTAGCAAAATAAGTTTTGTCAACATGATTCAAGATGTTGCACAGAAGCAAGGTAATATCAATGTTGATGTTGTCACTAATGCTCTATGTTTAGGAGTTACCAGAATATTAAGTAAAAATTATATGACCGCAGGTATGGGTGATGGTGGTGCATGTCATCCCAGAGACAATATTGCACTGAGATACTTATCTAAAAAATTAGATCTTGGATATGATTTCTTTGAAGGTATCATGCAATCAAGAGAAGCACAAGCAAAGAACCTTGCAGAGTTCCTTATCAAATTTGACATGGACATTGTGATTCATGGAAAAGCATATAAACCAGGTGTCCCATATGTAGATGGAAGTTATAGTCTATTAGTTGGAAACTACTGCTCAGAACTTGGGAAGGGAGTTACATATGTTGATAGTTGGATTCCATATAATGGTACAGAACCTTGCGTAGTATTACTAGCACACAGTGCATCAACTACATATGGTACAGAAGACTCGCTATACTTTGACATTCCCCCAGGAAGTATCGTTGTAGACCCCTGGAGAAAATTTAAGTCCAATAATTTGACAGTAATCCACTATGGTAACACCCGCAATCGTTAAGTTTTATCCATTTTGGAATGATGAGTATAAACATCTAAACTACTATAACAGAGAGTTTTCAAATTTGGAAGATGTTCAACTATGGAAATCATTAGGCATTGAAAAAATAACTGGAGACATGTGTCCTTTTGGAGAAAAGCATCCAGAGTGGACATCTATTATAACAAGCACATTTAAAAATAATTATGGGTGGAATGACATTGGGTGCACATTCTATAGAATGATTCCAGGAACAATGTTACCAACTCATATAGATAAGTACAAGAGTTATGCAAAGATCGTTGATTTAGTCGGTAAAGAGCATCGCATCAAGAGAGCACTCATATTTCTTGAAGATTGGCAGTCGGGGCATTATTTTGAGTTAAATGGATCTCCTCTTTTAAATTGGAGAGCAGGAGATGTTCAAATGTGGGATCATGATGCACCACATGCTGCTGGAAATATGGGAGTTGTTCCCAGATACACACTACAAATCACTGGACACTTATGAAAGTTGCAATTTGTATATCAGGAGGAATAAAATATCCTGAAAAATCATTAGAATCATTAAAGCGATTTCACCCAAACAATCTGAAAATTTTTATCCATACTTGGAAAATAGAAGATGCAAAATCATATTTGAGTAATATTGCTAGACAAAAATTTGCATGTTATAGTGCAGAAGAAGCAAAAGAAAATTTCATAGAAAGTACTAAAGATTACATGAGTGTCCTAAATGGATATGACTATGAAGGAATAACAATAGAATCTTTTGAGAGTCGAAAACCAGAATTTGAAGATTATTTTAATTCATTATCATTTCCATCATATGTAAGAAAGGATATTGGATTTATTAGCATGGCATATTCTCTATATACTTGCAATCAATTGAAGGTCAAGTATGAAATGTTAAATAATATGACCTTTGATAAGGTTGTGAGAATGAGATTTGACAGCGATATAACCACAGAAATACACTTAGATCAGTTAAATCATCCACTTACATTAGAAAAGAATACTAATTCTTGTGGTGGATTGAGTGATCAATTTGCGATTGGCGATTCTAAACAGATGGATCATTACTGTGAAATATATCATAATTTGGTTCATCTACAACATGTAAAATTTCATCCAGAGTCTTTAGTTGAAGAGCATCTATCCAAATTAGATGTCAAAGAGGTTCCATTTAAAGTTAGAATTAATGGGAGGGAGACATTAACATGAAACTTGTAATCTTTGACATGGATGGTGTTTTAATTGATAGTGAAGACTATCACTTCGAAGCATTAAATTCTGCTCTAGGTGAATATAGAGTATCCAGAGAGTTTCACGATACAGAATGCAAGGGATTGTCAACAAAAGGTAAATTGAAAGTTATTGGAGTTCCAGAATATTTACATAAAGAAATATGGAATAAGAAGCAAAATGAAACTTACAGGGTATTAAGTGATTATGTAAAAACCGATAGAGATTTAATACATATTATGTCACAATTGAAAGAAAAGGGATATCAAATTGCTGTTGCATCAAATAGCATAAGAAATACAGTAAAAATTATTATTGAAAGACTTGGTATAATGAAATATGTTGATTTGTTTGTTTCAAATCAAGATGTCATGCGTACAAAACCATTTCCAGAAATGTATTGGAAGTGTATGACATTACTCAATGCATTACCAAAAAATACTGTTATTATAGAAGACAGTGAACTTGGGCGTCAAGGAGCACGCGACAGTGGTGCCCATCTACTTGAAGTTGAAAGTAGAAAAGATGTGAATCAAAGTCTAGTCATGGAGATTACTTCGGTGCTTCAGTAATCCCAACACCAGTCTTATTACAATTGTCTAACAGATTTTCATCAACGTAGTGAACATATTTTTCGTTAGCATCTTTCTCTAAGATTTTACTAACCTGATCACTGTAGTAGCAAATTGGAATATTTAAATGTAGAGACTGTAAATATTTCTCTTTGTATAAGTATAGCAACTCATAACTTAAGTAAGTCGCGTCTGGAATACTATTCAATTGTTCCATAAACTCTAGAAGTGTATGCTCACCTCTTAGTCTGGATTGTTGATTATAAAGAATATTTTGATCTCTTCCTATAACAGCGATCTGAACATTGACTCCACAATCTTCCGCTGCTTGTTTAAATTCTAAAATATTTGGTGCCCACTTCTTTTCTTTGATTCCAAGTGGCACACTGATACTAGTAAAATAAAACTGGGACTGTTTCCAATTAAACTCACTTAATTTTGATGGATTTTTCCAACATTCACAAAACGGTTCTGAGAATCTATGTGCTTCCCAATAATTATCAAGTAAAGACTTCCAACCATATACCTTTGGGTGAAGGGAGAGAATCTTCGACCAAAGATGATTACCTGACCCCTGAGGACCAGTTAAAATTAACATATTTCTCATTATTTTACAAATAGGTAAATCAATCCAGGAATGATAATAAAAAATTGTGGAAGGAAGTTCAAAATGATTGAACGCTCCTTCCACTTTATACCGACATACGTCCAACCGGACGCGCCTACTAATTGTAAGATGCTATTCCAAGGGGTCAGTCCTAAAACGTGAAATACCATCGCGATTAGTATTACACAAGCACTGACCCACTTAACGATTGTTGTATTATCCTTCTTTTTTCTGTTCAATTCACGAGAGTACATAATGACGTATTATTTATTACATAGCAGGAACAGCAGTATTCTGGTTACTGATTTCAAGTAGATCTGTACGCATTTGCTCAACCATTGCTAGAATGCGATCCTGGAGATCAGAAGTACCTTCTACTAGTTGCTCAAGTTTCCAACCACCGATATTGGAGTGGAATCCTTCGTCCTTAGCAATTGCTGCATATCGGGTAGCGATGAACTGATCCTCTACACACTCTGCCATCTCTGCCCAGACTGCTTCTGCACGACCTTCTGCGACGAGTTGGTATGCAGCGAGAGCAGCAGGATCAGAAGACGCCTCATACTTGTCGAGGAGGGATGCACCCTTTGCCTGAGGAGCAGCAGCTTCAGCAGCAAATGCTGCCTCTACGTCTACTTCTTCTCCAGAGATATGCTCGATGACTTCCTTAACCATGCGGAAGTGCTTTGCTTCATCTTGTGCTTGCTTAGTGAGTAGTTCCAACTCAGTTACATCCATAGATGCAGGAGCAGCAGCGATCTCAGCAGAGATTGCTCTCATGTTTGCTGCCTCGTTTACCATGCGTCCACGGAAGTGCTCTACCATGTGCTCTTGACTTGGGTTAGAAGCAAAGAAACGGCGAACATTATCACGGGACTGGGCAAAGAGTTCCGCATTGCCCTCTCTAATTTTTGATACGAATTCTTTTCCAGTTAACATTGTTTTTATCACCTATAATTGGGTAAATTCATAGGTATTTAGTGATTTTATTACCGTAACGAGTATATCTGATTTGGTATCTTTCACTATAATTCGCTGACCAAAATTATCAAATACCCAATCAGATGTGAAATAATTCCAAGCGCAATCCATCTTTCGACCGAATTCCAAAATTTTAGCATTCTGTTGGATGATCTCTGCCATCATTATAGAACTGTTTTGATAATAACTGTAGTCTGGGTATTGAATTCCAAACCCACCCGCCTCGTGCCACCAGGCATAACTGCTCATCTCTGGTCGATATACCATCATAATCCAGTCATCAGGGAAGATCTCAGAGATTGATTTTAAATGGTATGCCCACTCATGACTTTTTACAATCTTACATCCAGCATCAGGATATTCCCAAGCACCATCAATATAATCTTCATTTAAGACTGGTTTGAATTCCATACCAGTGCCAAAATAAGCACCCTTATGTCCAGTGAATCCGTGGTGATCATACTCCCGTTCAAAGTTTTGATCACTTATATTGACACCATCAAGTAGTTCCAAATTCTGAGAAATACCACTCCATCTTGATCCAGGAACACCTGTAAAAAATAATCTATCTGGAAGTTTCATTTCAATAATCTATGCAACTCTGGAATAATTTCTAATGTATTTTCATTCCTAACTGCATCCAAACCATCAGTCATGAATTTAAATTGTGGAATATAACTGCTATTATCTTCCTTCAATAAAAATTTATATATCATGTCATAATTTGAACGAAATCTACTCTTTGTAATTATTTCAAGAACTTCTTTTTTACTTTCCGAATCTAATGTGGTAATCCTTAAATATTGTGGATCTTTCAATAACGTGAATGATATAGAATCAAAACTGCGAAGTATTCCATGATCTACCATAAATTCATGTGCATCCACAAAATGATATGCATTCAAAATATAAACAACAAAATTATAATTTATTTGAAGATGTGGTAATTCTTTTTGTATTCTTAGTATATTTTTTATGAATCTTTTAGAATCAAATCCCTTTCGAATTAATTCTCCACGTTTTCCAATACCATCAAAACTAACAAAAAGTTCAATATTTGGGAAGTTTTTCCAAATATCAATAATATCTCTACCTTTGTAAGTGAGAGTACTTAAATTTGTATTGTATCTTATGGTTGGGCGTAAATCTTTTTCCAATAATTTATCAATTATATGATAATGATGATCTGAAATTAAAGGTTCTCCACCAGCAAAATAAACTTCTTCTACATAATCATATATTGGTTCAAGTTCATTGAGAACTTTTTGTTCGTCAGTTTTTGGAGCACTTACATCTACATTTAATCTTCGGGATTCCTCTTCCCAACTAGAACTCAAATCAGTACAACAGTCCCTACATTTAAAATTACAGGTATTTGTTAAACGAAGATCCCACGACACTGGTTCAAACGGTACAGATCCATCAGGTTTAGTTTGTAATACTTTATCTTTATGTGAATTATAATATATACGTTCATATCGAGTTCTCTCAGATAATCCAGTAATTGACTCAGAATAATAACATACCTCGCAATTACCCACAGGTTCACCTTTCAACATCTTAATTCGGATGTCTCTCATCTTATCATTATTCCATATTTCCTCCAAAGTATTATCATGGAGAGATCCAATATATAATTTATTTTCTTTATCACCCTCACAAAATTCTCTTTGATCCAGAAAAGGATCCCCTTCAATCCCCCCATCGTCATAATTTGTGGAAACGCAACACAATGTATATTCTCCATTGGGAACAACTCCAATATTTACCCATGGTGCCATACAAAAGGTTGTATTCATCATTATAAATTAATGTACATAGGTATCTATAATGAATCAAGAGTTTTTAAACAAATACTTCAAGAATAACTGGAACAGCGATCTTGACAAATATGAGTTCTGTGGTTGGTCTCTTATCGATAAGGTATTTGATGAAGAATTCGTAGTTGATGTTGGATGTGGACCAAATCCATTCAAGGGAAAAATAAAGAATTTAGTTGGCATCGACCCAGCGTATGATGAAGCAGACTACAATATTACGATAGAGGAATTCACTACAGATGAAAAGTTTGATGTTGCCTTTTGTTTAGGTAGTATCAACTTTGGATCTTTTGATATAATCATATCACAGATAGACCGAGTTGTAAACCTTTTGAAACCAAATGCAAGGATTTATTGGAGATCGAATCCAGGACAAAATGATCATCTACATGAGGACTGCAATCAAATTGATTTTTTTCCATGGACTTTTGATAAACACAGGAAATTTGCAGAGATGTTTGGTTTTGAAGTGACTGATCTAAAGTGGGATAACTGCAATAGAATCTATGCAGTCTGGGAACGTTCTGTGAATACTATCCCATCTAAGTGATCAATCTCATGCTGAATCACTCTGGCAGTAAAGTCTGTAAATTGCTCAATATGTGGTTTCCCTTTCATATTTCTATACTTTAATGTAATTATTTTTGGTCTTCTTATATCTAAGTACATCTCAGGAAAACTTAAACAACCTTCCATAAATGTACACATTTCTATTGATGCGTTTGTAATCTCAGGGTTGATCATCACTCGTTCTTCATGACCATCAAGAAAAACAATTATTCTTTTTAATATACCAACCTGATTCCCAGATAATCCAACACCATTCGCAGAATGCATAGTTTGAATCATTGAGCAGCATATATTTCTTACTGCATCATCTACGCGAGTAACACGTTTCGCTTTTTGTGTTAAAATTTTATCTCCATCCTTCCTAATTTCTAACATATCGACCTCAAACATAAAAAAAGAGACTCTTTCGAGTCTCTTATAGTTATATAGTAATTAAAATCACTTTTCTAGGATTTCAGTTCTCCACTCATCGCTCATAGTTGCCATAATCTTGATTGCTGCCTCTTCGGTCTCAGCATGTCCTTCAGTGATGAGATAGTTTAGGACAATATCAAAGGAGTCGGTCTCTTCACCCAGTTTGGATGCTGCCTTACCTGCCTTATCGGCAACCTTACGTGCAACCTTACCAAGCGCACTCTTAACACCTCCCTCAGCTTTAGCAGTTGCTCTTGCTGCCTTAACTGCTTGTCTGTTAATGGTTGCTCCTGCTTTGTTCTTAGCGTCGGAAGCTGCTTGCTTGACTTCTCTGCCTTTGTTGTATGCCTTTACTGCAACATCAGATGCTGCCTTAACTGCCTTACCCTTAGTATCGGATACTGCTTTGGATACCTTATCCTTCATACTCTTCACTTTATCCTTGACTCTGGATGCGATGTCTTTAGCAACCTTTGCTCTTAGACCTCTACGCTTCTCAGGATCCTTGGATCTTGCTTTAAGACCAGGAGCATTATCAAGTTTACGCTTGTTTGCGTATGCAGCAACTTTCTTGTCAACTGCTTGGAACTTTGCTTCTCTACCTGATTCTTTTGCTTTCTTTACCGCTTGACCAGAAGTTGCCTTTGCTTTATCAATGCCAGATTTTACTGCTGCCTTAACTCTTGCTCTTGTCTCTGCTCTCTTTTCTTTAGCAACAACGCCTGCACCCGCCTTTCTTGCTGCCTTTGCAGACTTCTCAGACGCTGCCATATCCGCCTTACGTTTTGCTGCACGAGCTGCCATATCAACTCTTGCTTCGGAAATCACCTGATCAAATAGAGTATCACCAAAACACTCTTCAATCTCCTCTAATTCATATCCCTCTTCGATCGTAGAAGTAACAACCTCCTCTACAATTTCAGAGAGTTCTTCGTCGGAGATATCGTCAAGAAGAGTATCAAAGTCCTCTTCCAGATATACTGAAGCGTATGCCTCGTTAAGGTTCATGCTATCCATTTGTTTTTGTATTATCCTATGTTTTATTTATTAAAATATAAAACGTCATTTAGTGCCACCCATTTAGTATAGTGCCAGGAAAGCAAATCTTCATTGTATCCAGACAATTCAAGATCATTATACAATTTTTTAATAGACATCAAGAATAAATCCAAATTCAAATAATTATCTGCATTCCAAGTATAATCATATACATCTTGATTTAACTCTTCTTCACCATCAATGTGATCTTGAAACACATTAAGAATTTTATATGAATAATTTCTAAAATTTAATTTTGAATTTATCTGATCAATATCCATTTTAGATACTTGACTAAAAGTTAGTCCTAATGATTTTCCATGAAGTCTAAACATTCTAAATTTATTAGTATTTTTAATTTTTAAAAACCTCGCATTAGGATAAAAACTATAATATGGTTCAGCATTTCTATGTCTACTTTTTTGCCATCCATGTGCAATAACAAAACACCATTCATTATTATTAATTCTTTTTTCTGAAACTGGACAAATATTTAAATCAAACCACTTTTCACTCTTCAAACAATCAGAGTAATGTTTACATATAAAATCAATCTTTTGTTTTAAACTAAAAGATGGTAAAACATCACTACTAAGAGATAATGAAGTACACAAAAAATTACCTCCTACATTGGGAGGATAAACACACCCCAATAATTTTTTTGCTTTGCTTCTATCAACATTCATCATAATAGCATCTATACAATCAAATTCATGCGTAAATTTATATCCCATTACATCATCACATTGATATGAATTTTGATAGTTTTTAGTATTATCAATAAAGTGATTATATTGATTTATGTACAGTGCATTAGTATTTCCTAAAAATTCTATATGTACTCCTCTCATGATTCTGCCCAATTTCTCATAAAAACAATCCATTGATCATAATACCAACCAATTAACTCATCATCAAAACCAGATAATCCAATATCATCATATAGTTTTTTTATACCATTTAAAAAACGTTTTCTATTAAAAAAGTTTGATGTATCCCATGTATAATCAGCAATATTTTTATGTGCATTCAAATGATTTATTAGATTCAGATCACTCTTCGTATCAATAGATGAAAACAATTCTTTTCTTTTTTCGGGAGTTAATTTGAGATATTCATCAAATGATGTTTTTGGAAAATATTTTCTAATAACATAAAATGAAATCCAGTTTTCAAATCTCACTACTTTTGCATTATGAAAAAAGTTCAAGAAATTTTTAGTTGGTGTACATCCCTGCAATTTTTGTTGATCGTAATGGTGTGTTAGGATGAATATAAATTCATTATTGTTTATTGATTTCTCAACTTCGATTGTATCCCAACTAAATGAAAAATTAATAGGATCAAACCAAGATGTGAATGAGTCACTTTTAGAAATTAATGTTTTAATATAACTTTTTTTATCATCTTTAGAAATATATTTTGCCACATCATCAGATAAATTTAAACAACTTATTAAGAATGATCCTCCTGTTCCTTGAGGAAATTCTACTATTATGACATTTTTAGAATATCTATTCAAATCCATGAAATAATTGTATTGACCATGTAAAACATGTTCTTTAGAAACATGATGGTCAAATCTATTCAAATCATTAGTAATAAAGGAGTGTTTATCTGGAGGTGCATGTGAATTCGATTTTCTTTCCTTAAGTCCAACTATTTCATCGCTAATATCTCTTGTGAACTTACTATTTTCTAATGATAATAATAAAATGCCACGATCATACTTCTCATTCATTTATCTTAGAGGATGTGAAATGAACAATACCAGAAAAAAAGCATTTAGATCCCATAAAAGCGGGTGCTAATGGGAATCTCTGTGCTTTTAAAATATTTCTAACAATTATTGGTGCATATTTTGGGTCATATTCATAATCTGATTTTATATCAGTATAATATTCACCAACAAAATCTACAAGTTTTTTTTCTGCTATTATATCATATGCCCCCCTATCCGATCCCGAAATTAAATTGATTGCACCAACATATCCAGGAACCCAATAATCAATTATATACAGAAATTTAGTCATAACTGCTTCCAAAATCTTGGGTGGGTCAATACTTGAGAATTGTACATGTCTATTCCAAATTCATATTTAGTCTCACTTGATGTAATTGTAACATCTCCAGAAACTGCCACACGATACCCTTCTCTCATAGTGAATCGTCTAGCATAATGATATAAATGAGATGGAAAAATAATTACCTTTCCTTCAATTGGATCGAATGTATGATACTGTGTATTATACTTATTCCACTCCTTAATATATCCAGTTTTTTTGTTGTGTGAGAAAGAAGTTTCCAATAAGGCGTCGGGATTATTTTGATTAGAATATCCATTTTCAATATACAACTTATCAGATGTATCATTAGAGGACAGATAATACACAAATGATAAGTCTGATGGTTGATGGTGATGTGGAATGACGGGAAGTTCTCTAATATTTCCCCACCCTAAACCCTCTTTTAGTTCTTCCTCTGTTTTGCCACTATTGTTCAAATCATATCGAACATCATTCAATTCTGTAGTTTGATTACTATCTGGTTCTCTATGATCATACCAAGATCTTGTTACATGAAACATAATTCTTTCATGATTTATGCCCATATAATCACAATAGGCATTAAAATTTTCACGAAGAGATTCATAAAGAATTGCCCATCTGGGGTTGGTCTGAATCATATATACAGGAATCTTTCTTTCTAATTCTCTATATTCTTTAGACAGTCTGGAATTAAAATACTGTTCTTTTAACTTTTCATGACAACTAACTGGTCCCCTGTAAATTCCCAAAGGAAATAAATCATGCATTTCATGATCCATATCTTACCTCCATTTCTTGTATTCCTTGCCAGACCTCTTTGTCTAACCAATAGTTATCAACGTATTTAACATACTTTTTATTTGGGTCTTCTGTAATAAATTTGAAGATGTCTGGGTTATCATAATCAATAGGAAAATCTAACAACTCACTAACCCATTTAAGATAGTATTCTCTGTGTAAAAAGAATGCCTCATTATCTAAGAAATGAACTTTGAACCCATGCCCAAAGATTTCTTTATGATAATACTCCATTGCAGTTGAGAGTGTCGGACCTCCGCGAACACGTCTCTGTTGCTCACAATTGATATTTTGATCTCTCACAATAATACAAATCTGAACATCAATACCAAGATACTGACATTTATTGGCAAACTCATTAATCTTTGGCATTTGAAGTTCTCCATCATATACAAATGGACAACTAACATTTGCTACCCAATAGTCATATCCATCAAATAATTCTTTAGTAAGTTCTTCTGGATTTACCCAATATTTTGCAAAATATTCTTCATCACTTGGAACCCAATACTTGTCAAGAAGTTCTTTCCATCCACCAACTTTAGGATGTGTACTAAAAACTCTACTGAAGAAATGATTTCCAGATCCTTGAGGACCAGTAATAATAATGAGTTTTTTCATAATTAAATTTTTCCTTCTCCTCTCAAAGTAGATTCGGCATGATACTCCGCACTAACTCCAGGAGTTAATCTTACACCAGCAGAAACCAAAAACTTATCAAAAAATTCTTCCGCTAAACCATTCATTAGTTCCAATCCTTCATCATTTACACCATCATTCTTTGCAATCGCAATCCGTATCTCCATTCTAAGAAAGTTTCTAAAATGACGCCACTGCCTCTCATTATAATCCATCCCATCCTTAATATCTTTTACACGTTTAGATATCAATTCATTTTTTAGTTTGGTTTCTTCTTCAACTGCGGCATCATATTTTTCTTTATTTAAATATATCTCTCTATCAAATTCTCTTTCCATAATTTACCCTAAGTTCATTTATATTTAATCAAGGAACTAAACCACGTCAAACCGATTGTAAGTATCCATATCTTCTAAAGTTTTACCATACTTATTCTTTCTTGTATGAACATACTCTAAGTCTTTCCAATAGTGTGGATGACATAGTAAGAGTGTGTGAATGTATTTGTGTTTCTCATTCTTTGTATATTGACAATTAGGTTTTGGTTTGATACCTGTCTCTATTGTGATATACTGATCATCAGTAAAATACACCCATCCCTTATGAACTAAACCATTATGATGCCAGATAACATAATCATCTACTTTAGGAGTATAGTGCATATTCAAGGGGATTAAGATTGAGTTACATTGCTGTGTATGAAATCGTAGAATTAATATCTACCTTGTTCATGATCTGGTTTTAAATTTCTCAAATGGAATCTGTTGCAAAATCTCAAGTTCTGTGGATTGAACCTGATATAATCCGGTACCTAAACCCTGCCAAACATAGGTCCTGACTGTTCCCCAGTGGAAATTTATTCCCTTAAATCCCCACTCAAACAGTTCAGTACATGCTATCAGTGGGTGTTCATCGTAATCTCCAGGTTTAGTAGCGTTGTAAATGAAGAAATAATAGTTCCCTGGTTGTGGTATCTTAGGACCCTCTGGTACCGCTTCAAATAGACGAAACATCAAAGCATCAGAACTTTCATTACCTTGAAGATTGTCTAGTACCTCTTCAAACCTACTCTTTCTTTCCCTTTGGACTCTGAGTTTCTCTCTTTGCCTTGTAAGAAATGACCCTTTGTTCTTAGCCATCTTCCCCTTTCAAAGTCTTCACTGCAGTACTTAACTTCTGTCTAAATTCTGCTGCTTTTGCTCTTTCCCCCGCAACTCTTTGCTTTTCATCCTTTGCCTTGGAATCGCTAAGTTTACGCTCAGAGTCACCTTGTTTTGAGACAGAATCAATATCCGACTGTGCCCTTTTCTTGTTTTCTTCGGCACTCTTATAAAACTCATCCCTAGTCCTTTGAGTCTTGTCTGCCGCCTTTGCCCTTTTGGACTTTAGTTTTTCTAGAGAAGTATCTCTACTGGCATCTTCTAAGAAAAGACGAAGGGATTTCATTTTACTACTAGTATGATTAACTATTTAGATATTTGGCATAAAACCACTCAGTTGGGTCATCACCATCAATAGCAAACTCAGAATACAAGGCATCCGCATCAGCGATACGATTCTCTTCAACCAGTTGAGTCATACGCTCACACCAGTAATTTTCCAACTTTAGAATGAATTCAGTTTGTGACATAATCAAGAAACGCGAACAACTTTGAGTCGATCAGGGGAAACACCGTCCCCAACAAGTTCATTATACCTCGCACTTACTTGATCTTTAGTAAGTCGATAATCTGCTTCAGTGGGAGGATGCCACCCGTTTGTACCTTCCTCTACGAGTTTGTAAAACTTTTGCTCTTCCATGATCAAGTTAAAAACGATAGTACAACTTTGGACTGTGGTTCACCTGCAAGTGGATACGAAACGGCATTCATAATTTTACTACGAAGATCGGAATAATGCTCGGTGTTAAAATCACCATCTTCGCCAACGATAAGATCGTAACATTCTTCGTTATCCTCAGCGATGACAAACCAGACACCGCCAGATTCGGACTGAGGATATGGAACGAAGTGTTCGATGATATAGGAGTGCTTCATCGGTACCAATAAACTACTCAATCATCTTAATGGACTCTTAGACATTTGTCAAGTCTCTTCATAGTTACCGTTGTCGAACATGAGTTTAGTAACTTGGATATCTGCTATTGTATCCAACAACTCATATACCTTTCTTTCGAGTTCATCAAGGGGTTCATCCATATCATTAATAATGGACCTTTTGATGACTTCAAATGCGTATTGTGTTTCTATCTTCATTCTTCTCTAAGTTTTTCTACCAGATATTCTGCAAAACTTTCCATTTTATCTGGATGGATTTGTTGAATTCCTGCTTCATCTACAGCGTTTTCAATGCTGTAGATTTGATTATCTGTAAGTTTTATTCCGTCTTTTGGTAATGTCATAGAAAAACGAGCGATTCTTCGTATTCCAATTTATATATATGGGAAGTTAAGATCTTCCATAGTCATCTTCGATACGTACAATGTCTACTTCTGTACAGTCACCTCTTTGAACCTCTATAAAAGTTAGTCCATCAGAATATGCCTCAAGGCGATGAATTACTTCTTTTTGAATAGTATAAGAATCCCCAGGTCCAACAGTGTATATCTGTGTACCTAAGATTAATTTGCCATATCCTTTCACAACATACCAACACTCTTCTCTGTTGAAATGTTTTTGTAATGAGAATTTAGAAAATGGTTTAATGTAGATTTCTTTTACGACTAAATTTGGAGTTCTCTTAAGATCTTTATACCATCCCCAAGGTTTGTCTACTATCACATTATCAATGCCATCTGAGAGTATTTAGATAATTGATGACATCTTGCCTAATGTCCATGAGTTCATGGTAGCATCTTTGATTATGAGCGCACGCTCTTAAATCGGGATCTGGTTTGATGACAGATTCCATGAAAATATCAAGACCCCGGTTCCACTTTTCTTGTTTATTTTCTGCATCGACGATGCTATTCTGATCATGCATTAGATAACTCCTCGTTTAGATCTTCATACATTATTCACCAGTTGCGTAATGAATATGCAATTTATGTATTTCCTTTTGAACCTGGCACATTTCATCTTGAAGACGAGTGATCTTATCATCATGTGATTTCAACCAGTCATCGTTAAAGTTTTTTTCATAATCTGGTGGTGGAACATATCTATCTTCTACCCATTCTGGTGGGGAATCAGTTTTCCAAGGATAGAGGTTATATTCCAACTCAGAAACTATACCCCATAACCAGATACGGACAGAACGAATCACAATTTACCATCCACAAAAGCACTACCAACAATCCTAGTATACAAATCAAGAGTTCCTTCCTGCTCACACTTAAGATGCCAACGTGTCATAACAGTGACACCATCTTTAGTAGCACCAGTCATCATCTGACGACCTTGTTTTGTCATGGTAGAATACAATCCATACCTAGTTTCCCAGACGTAGAAGCACTCATCAATAAGTTCTGCGCCGTCAGGGATGATTACTTGATCAGTTGCTGTCTGAATCATTTGAATCCTCTTTCTTTTTGTTAAAACCAAAAGGCCCTTCTTTATCATCCAGTGCAAACTTCATTGCAATACCACCAACTGCTTCCATAACTTTAAGGATGTCTTCTGATTTTGCATTCTCTCCAAGTTCTTTAGCGACATACCAATACTTTGGCCAAAATGTCTCACCTGCTTTTTGATAATCTTCAAGTGTTAATAGTCTCATTTACCTACTCCATAATCGCGGCCTTTTTTGGCGTTTTCAATTTCAAGTTTACGAATATCACGGTGCAGTCTTTCTACTGCTTTACGGACTTCATCAGTTTCTTCCCACTCAAAAGTGTCCCCAGATTTATTTGTATGTTGTTTTTTGGTCATACTCGATGATGAATTACGGTATTCCTCCTGTATTGTAACACAATCTCAGCAATATAGTCAATCATTTCGTCGGTAATGACAGGGGAACATCCGACAAAAAATACGTTATCTAATACTTTACAAGCATTTGGATAATTCTTAGCGTCGTCAATATGACGATAAGCAGGATGCATAAGGATATTTCCAGCAAAGTAATTCCTTGTCTGAATACCATTATCCTCAAGATGCTTTACAAGAGAATGCTTACCATCTTCATATACAATAGGAACGCCAAACCAAGAGGTTTCAGCATCTTCACGTTCATCAATCACTCTTACTCCAGGAATATCTGAAAATATTTCATGAAGTCTCTGTTTGTTATGACGACGTTTCTGATGAATTTCATCTTGTTTTTCAAGTTGAACAAGACCAATTGAACCCTGAAGATCCGCTGGTTTTAGGTTATACCCTTGAACACCAAAAACATATTTATGATCTACATCACGATCATAACCTTCCAACCAACGATCAAATCGATTACCACAAACACCATTAGCAAGTTTATTCTGTGCTCCCACACAGAAACATCCACGACCCCACCAGGCAAATGAACGTGCAATCTGTACAACCTCTTCAATATTAGATGATACCATACCACCCTCAATAGTAGAGATATGATGTGCTGGGTAGAATGAACAAGATGCTGCTACTGCCCTCTTTGTTAGAAATTCTCCTTTCCACCTACTACCGAGAGAATCGCAGTTGTCAGCAATATAATGAATGTTATATCGGTCAAGAAGACTAAAAAATTCATCGAAATCATATGGATTACCTAATACGGGTGAAGAAAATACTGCCTTAGTTCTTGTAGTGATTTTTGATTTAATCTGATTCAAATCCCAGTTCAAATCGGTATAATCAATATCTACAAAAACTGGTTTCAAACCATTCTGAATGATGGGATTGATTGTTGTGGGAAATCCACAAGCACAAACAATAATTTCATCTCCATCTTGCCAACCAAAATATTTCTTCAGAGCAGCAACCATTACGAGGTTAGCAGAAGATCCAGAGTTGACCATGACCGAGTAATCAAACTCAAACCTTTTTGAAAATGCTCTCTCAAATTTATTCACCTCTTCTCCTGCTGGTAACCACTTACCTGAGAGTAGGGTTGTGATGGCCGCGGCAACTTCTTTATCATCCCAGTATGGACCAGAATAGTAAATTGGTTTACCCGATTCCCAATCGTTATTTGCAAGATATGGAAAAAGATCTTCGCCGTCATCACGAAGACCACTGATAAAATCGGATACTTTAGTGTTCAAAGACATAATTTTTTCACAATTTCAAAGGTACTCAATCGTGGTTTCCATCCCAGTTTACTTAGTTTACTAGTGTCCATCCAGAAGTGTTTTGTTTGGACTTGATCGTGGAATTTTGGTGGATCAATGTTAGTTATATGAGATTTAGATTGTAGTCTCTCAAAGGCATTATACACGATTTCTGTGCAGGTTGTTCCCTGTCCTGAACCAATATTGTAACACTCATTGAGTTCACCTCTATTAGTAACCACCCAAATTGCCTCACATACATCATCAACATGGAGGAAGTCTCTCTTATGAGAACCATTGTCGTATAGACTGATCGGTTTATCTTCTTTAAGTTGTTGAATCATCCAAGAAACTGCATTCTTTCGCTTCGATGCTCTTGGATCATCCCCCAAGACATTACACAATCTAAGAATCCTATACTTAACTCCAAAGGTTCCACAAAATGACTTAATCAGATCTTCGGCACACTTCTTAGTAATAGAATAGAATCCAGTTGGATTACATGGAGACTCTTCAGTCGCTGGCATATCTGATGTTTTACCATAAACAAACCAAGAACTAATAAAGTTAAAGGTAATATCTTCAGATTTACAGTGTTCAAGAACTTGACACAGATACTTTAAATTCAGATCCACATCATCACAGAAATGTCCATCATCATGAATATTATAATTATGTGTCGTAGATACAAAGTAAAGGATATCTTTAGTTTTAGGTTTAAACTCACCCCGTTCTTGGAGTACAACCCCAGGACCATACATGTTAACAAACTTGGACCCTATCCACCCAGTTTTTCCACCATACACACTCAACATTGTTTCAAATACCAATCAACAGTTTCTTCAAGTCCAGTTTTAAACTCTATGTTTGGTCTCCAACCAGTAAGTTTCTCCAGTTTAGCAAAACTCATACCATAACGCAAGTCCTGCCCTGGACGACCCTCAGAGACCCCTACAAGGTCATGTGACTTGCCCATAATATCTAATATCATCTTAGTTACATTCATATTAGATAATTCACAGTCACCACCAATATTGAAATTATCATTTAAAATGCCATGCTCTTCCAGAGTCCATACGGCACTAACATGATCCCATACATGTAACCAATCACGGATCTGATGTCCACCACCATACATGTAAGTTACCTCATCCTTCAGTGCCCTATAGATCACTTTAGGAATCAGTTTCTCAATATGTTGATGCTTACCATAATTATTACTGCAATTAGTAATAATATATGGAAGACCGTAGGTATTGTGCCATGTCTTCACATAATGGTCTGCTGCTGCCTTACTCGCGCTGTAAGGGTTCCTAGGGTCATATGGAGTCTCTTCAGTGAATATATTATCATCATTCAATCCAAGACTTCCGTATACTTCATCTGTAGAAATGTGATGAAACTTCTCAATATCAATTGATAGACTTGCATTCAGTAGATTGATTGTTCCAACTACATTAGATTCAAGAAATGGTCTATAGTTCTTAATGGAGTTGTCTACATGACTCTCAGCAGCAAAATGGAATACTTTCTTTGGTTTATATTTTTTGAATATGTGATCTACATGGTTCTCATTTGTAATGTCACACCAGACAAATTCAAATTGTGATGTTGCTGGTAAAAATCCAATATCTGAAGCATATGTTAAATTATCAAGAACAATGATCTTTTGATCTGTTACTCCCTTTAGATAATGTAAAAAGTTGCTACCAATGAACCCAGCACCACCTGTGACAATAATATCAGACATATATTATACTGTAATTTTCCAGTGTTCGTTCCCATCTTTCTGACAGTGGAACATGTATTTCTTATTTAATGAGCGTAGAAGATAGTGCTTCTTCGTCTCTTCTATAACTTTGCACATATGAAACTTATCCATCATTTCATCAAACCTATCCTTTGCAGTCCAGGACAAGGGAGTTACATAAACAATGTTCTTCATTTTCCTCCATTAAAATAGTATGCAGTGTCCTCCATATGCCGTCTAATAAGACAAGCACATAACATATTAAAGTAATCCATATTCGCATCAATCTGCTCATCACTCGACTCAAAATTATTAGTGATAGCAGCAACCATCATTTGGTCTGGGATATCAGAAAAGAGTAGAGTAAGTGCAGCAAGGATATAACATCCACTGTGATGTCCTGGAGACATATCAGGCATCTTCATGATCTCTTCAAAAGTGTCATGTTCAAGTTCCGTATACTGATCATCATTCTCAGAATAGAATTGAGCGGCAGCAAGACCGCAAATGAAAACGCAATCTTTTAGGAAAAAGTCCTGAGTAGGGGTATCAAGTTTAGCAATTTCAGTTTTAGATGGAACGTTTCCACCACGTAGAGTATCAAGAATTTCATTTGGAATGTCTTCAAATACATGATCTTCATGAAGACACTTTTTCAGGTCATACCTATGCAATAGAACTTTTAAGAACTTGTGAGTAAACTCTGTAGATTCTTCATTTTCCTTTTTTACTTCCCCAATCCGTTCGTTGAGTGCACTTAAACTAAATTCATCACTCATAATTGATCAACTAGAAACTGCCTTTCATAATCTAATAGTTCTTCAGGAACCTCCAATTTGTATCCATCCACTGGAACTGAATTTGCCCACCTATTAGTACCATCTGGACGTTTGTATAGTTTGATTCCAAGATGTGTATACTTCTTATCGGTGGGAACATTGACAGTATAGTTCAAACCATCATTCTCTGTCAATGCCGCAAGGTTATCATTCTCTTGCTGTGTGACTACAATTGTTTGAGTTGCCAACCAGAATAGATCCTTGAATTTATCGTAATCCTGTAAATACAGATTGCTATTGTCCATGATCATTCTACAGATAAACTGAGGAGAAAGATAGTGATCACTGACGGTCTTCTTCTTCTCAAGTTTATTATTTAGAGCATTCTCACTGATGAGTCCTGTTGGATTGGGCATACCACAATCAAACACGGTAATATAAAACACTCTTGTAATAGGACGATAAAAACTAGGATTTCCCCAATACTTAACTGCTGATTTAAGAATCGTATACGCTAGTGTGCAATATGATTCCCAGTCCTTCTTTACTTTCATCTTTTAATAGTAGAGATAATAGGTTTTCCTTGTACAAATACAGTGTCAACAATGTTCTGTAGACGACGTGCGGTTGAGATACCAACATTTGAGTAGACAGGGACATGAATGAGACCGAAAGGTTTTTCATAATTGTTGAGGTCACCTGCAGCGACCTTGCCGTCACGAATGTTTTCTGCATCTTCAGGATGGAGACGAATGACCCGACCAATAGTCTGGCACATTTGAATCATATCCATCTGCCTCATCATAACACATGCTGTCAACCCAGGGCAGTTAATACCTTCAGACAAAATGCTGTAGTGAAGAACAATGAACTTCTTATCAGAATCCTTACCATATGCTGTCAAGGTATCAAAGAACTCTTTACGAGTTACCTTATTGTTGTTGATAAATGCACCATACTTAGCGGTAATCCACAGAATGTCATACCCATAAGACTGAACCTCAGGCATGAAGTCTGTCTCTGCAAGCATACGGATTAAGACTTTGGTGTTGGGAGATGCCACTAACACCTTCTGCATGTTGTCGCCGTTGATAATGGTATCCAAGAGAGTCATACAGTCCCTTTCTGCACCATATTCCTTGTCACGTTCCATGTTCATGACAATTGGATTGATCATTGGGGGGAGGATGGATCCATTGTCGATCAGTTCTGGAGCAGGGACATTCATAATGATGTTCCCATAAACCTCATAGTCATTCATACCCGCCTTAGTAAACACCGCACTGTGTTTTGGCGTTGCCGTAAAATGATACGACCGATCTGCAGTAGATACAATCTGCTTAGTCGGAGGATAAAAAGACTTCTTAACACTATTATGTGCTTCATCGAAGTAGACGGTATCCACTTTGATACCAGACTCAACGATTCGTTTCAATGAATTGTAAGTTGTAAAAATGATGCAAGATTCAGATGCTGCGCGGGCGGTATTGTTGAACAAAGCAATCTTTTCTGCCTTCGTGCTGTTGAAGTAATCATTCTTACCACTATGTGCATGACAGACATGAACCCAGGTCGCAGGAAGGAACTGCATGAAATCCTCACACAGTTGAGTTGCTAGAAGGATACGAGGAGCAACAACCACGAAAGTCTTAGGTCCAGACTTAAGTTGCTCCATGGCATCTGCAACCATGACATATGTCTTTCCCGCGCCAGTCGGCATAATGAGTTGACCATTAGAATGGCGAGTCATCTCTGTCAGTGCCTCTTGTTGATGGGGACGGAGAGTGAGCATGTAACCTTTGTGTATGCTTGTATTATAGCATATTAAACCTGTTCTGCCAGATAAAAATCGTACAACATATCCTCAGATTCACTCGCCTCTATCTCATGAGGTTGATATTCATAATCATAATTTTCTATAGCATCACCATCGTAATGTACTTTACCATCAATGTATCGAAGAGAACCATCAATCCATTGTGACATATGAGTAAGTTCATGAAATAGAACTTTTAGATACAATTCGTCTTTCATGTTTGATTTAATATCAATAACAAAAGAACGTGGACGGTTATATTCACCTTCCACGTCACAAAAACCTTCTACTTGTTCCTCTTCTAATCCACTGTGAACTATATCAATGTCCAGATTATGGCGTGGATAAAATCTATTTACAAACCAAGAGGAAGCATCCTCACAGAGTTTTTCAGAATAACCGATTCCAGAATGATAGATGACAGACATGTCCCCCAGTGCATAAACCATATAAACGACACACAAAACAAAAGTTTCTCTTTTGAAGTCATAATAAAATTGTATAGTTTATATAGTAGAATGGATGGTAAAGGTTAGAGGCACCACTCTCTAACCTTTTCACCCACTACTCTCCCACCAGCCAAAGAAGAGTAGTATCGGAGTCTCGAAGTAACAAAGAATCTCAACGACTCTCATACTATAAGTCATCTTTCAAAGTTTGTCAACACCCATTCTCATACCATTGCTCAAAGTATCCTTGCTCCTGATCATCGTATGGATATGAAGCAAGTTGCTTCTTGGGCCACTCTAGATCAATTCCACTCTTAGGGAATGATTTGAATACTCTACGACCAACCTCGTCACTCAGTTCTTTAGCGTAGTTCCACTCTGGCGCTTCATCATAGAGGTACTTTTGTGGTTCATCAAAGAGTCTCTTTACTCTAGGATCAATTCTGGAACAGTAGTGTCCACCAATATATGTCTCGGTACGAATAAAATACTTATAATATTTCCATAATTCTGACTTTGGTAACTTACTCTTATCACCAAATCCATCAATCTCAAGTGGAGTACCAAATAGATTTTTTAGTGAATTAGTTTTACCCCAGAATACATGATCTCTGGGATGGAACAGTAAATTTGGATACATTCCAGCAACAAATAGTTGCTTGTCATGTTCACAGTTATCAAAATAGAACTTCATCATACGTTCCATACTTTCTTGAGTATAGATCTGGTCGCTCCTCATCTTAACAGCGACATCGGTAGTAACACGATTTAAACCATTACGTGATGAAACGATTTGAAGATTTCTATTGTCAGTCCCCCATGTCTCTGGATCATCATTGCGAACAACTTTGATCCTATCACCCATCTCAACTTCCTCATCAGTTTTCCAACAAGAAACAATGATATTATTAATAAATGGCAACTGCAAGTAAGATTTAATTACTTCTCTTGTTGTTGAGTCGTACTTCCCTTGAAGTACGACATCAATCTTTTTTTCGGTTACCTCAGCGACTTTTCCATATCGCTCTTCCTGTTCAACACGTCGTTGCTCAAGAAAGTTTTTGATATAATACTGTTCATCTTTAACTCCAAATGCTGAAATGTTATTTTCAACAATAGATCTGTAGTGATCATTGAGATCATAATTATGCTTCAGATCAACTAAAATTGATCTTGCCTCATCAACTTTACCCCAACGCCATCCAGATAGTGACTTAATAAAGTATAGTGCATATGAACCAGAATAATCAACATCAGTATACAGATCACGATATTCATGATCAACATATTCTAATCCTTGACATGCATAAATGTACGCATCTTGCCACCATTCACGCTTTTCAGCAAATCTTGCTAAAAGAAAATATGCTTCTGGTCTATGTGGATGAACCATCAATGCTTGTTGTAGCATTGATTTAGAACTTCCATCACGAGTCCCCTGCTTCTCATAGCAATAAGAACCACGAATCAATGATTCATATGTAAGATCGATATCTTCAGATCTTTCTGCTGCTCTGAGATAATATGAAAGTGCTGGTGCAGTGTGACCATCATTTTCATACCAAACACCCATATCAAAGTTATTCTTTGCATTCTCCGTATCCATGGAGTATGTCACTAATATCTTTTCAAGATCAGTAGTTCCAGTAAATTGTTCCTCTGGATCACGAATTCCCAAAAGTTGATATGCAGTGGTTTGTGAATTACTTTTCCACCAATTTATAACATGTTCATAACTTTCAACATGATGATCTTTTCTACCACCTTCAATTCCAGCAGTTTCAGTAAATGTAGAATTAAATTCTTGATCTTCAACAAATAGATCAACTGCATATACCTTTCCAATATCATAGAAAAGAACAGTTTCTGGCATAGGATAAAAGATCGTGCCAGGAATAGTCAAATCAAAACTATCTTCACGGATATAACGATCAATAATTTTCTTAGCATAATCACGAGTAATAATGTATGCAGTCACAGACCAATCATACATTGATCTTTCTCGCATTTTTACGTCAATTTGAGTTGATCGAATAGAGCAAAGTTGTACACATCCCCAGTCTGATGGAAGATTATTTACAAAATCACTCCAAGTAAAGTTCCAATATTGAACTGGTTCCAGTGATAAATCATCTTCACAGAAGAATCCATAGTCTTCACTCGTATTTTCATACCAATGTTTAATTGCCTTCAAGTGAGAAACATTACATCCAATGGTTCCACCATCAAGAATATGGAGTTGTTCACCAATTACTTTATCATCACATTCATCAAATCGCTTGGAAATAATTCCATTCAAATTGGTAACACCATACTCAGAGAATTGACTCTTGAGACTTTCTTGACGATCTACACTTTCCTCTAAACTAATATAGTAAGAAGTGGGAAAGTTTTCCAGTTTTGATGATGATTTCATTTTTGCTTTATAGTGATTGTCTCCAAGGGACTCAACTTCCCAAAAAGTTTTATTATCTACCTTATACTCTGTAACTTGATCAGTAAACTCTTTATTTCTTGAGGTATGGAATGATGCCATTGCATACTCTGCCTGAGCGATTGTTTCACCCTCAGTAGAATATGAAGACCTCATATTATTGATGCAGTTTTGCCTATCTACTGAATCATATCCCTCAAAATTTTCAATTCTTTTGATATCTTGGTGGGGAAGATGTGTCAAATAGTGGTCACAGAAAATTTTATTCTGCTTTAAACCATAAAGACTTAATCTGCGGAAGATCTCATCATCTTCATAAGAATAATATTTTCCAAGATTTTCATTATATCCACCAACAGCAATCATGTCTTTTCTTTTGAGCATCAAAAGACCAGTAAGATACATGAACCAAGGACTGTAATTATTACAGTAATCACGTATCTCTTCGACTACCATATCACCAAAGTTGCAAACATATGCACCTATTGATTCATCAAAAACCTCTGGAGGATCATAACTCGATTTTCCTGAAAGGAATTCACCATCTCCAGGAGTATACTTATCAAAGAAGTTGTAATATGGATTAATAATATAATCAGAATCAACCTTCAAAATATAATCCCCAGTTGCTTGACTGAGTGCTAAATTCAACGGTTGTGGTTGATTAAAGTATTTTTGATTAGGTACTTCAATGATTTTAATTCGACCATCAAGATTTAGGAGATCAGTGATTGAGTTATCAGAACTCCAATCAACAATAATAATCTCCTTAATTTCATCAAATGCCAACCACGAACTCAAAGACACTCGTAAGGCATCGTAACGATTCTTACAAGCACAAATCAACGATACATTCATAACTCACTTTTTGCGAACAAATCCAATACCCCAATCATCTGGGCAGCAGTTTGGAACAACTTCCCATTTGTCAGTATCTAGGTTATTAATAAAATTATGTGGTCCAGGATGACAAGAGGTGTCATGGAATCCAATGATGCCATGATCAGACAGAAGATTACTATATTCCCAATCTCTCAAAACTTGATTGATACTATGCCAACCATCAATAAAAATGAAATCAAATTTTTTGATTCCTAGACTCTTAAATCTTTCAAGATTATCATCATAGTTTGAACTATCGTCCATAAAGGTATGAACATTAGGTGCTTCACCATTCAAAAATGAGCGATCTTCAATATCAAGTCCAACATACTTACACTCTGGTTTCTTACTATTGAAGAAAACATAACAAAATGACTCTTGCAAGTTTCGCCCAATTCCAATTTCAAGAATGGCATTGCAGTTATCACGAATAGTCATAAAGTTCTGCATCAGAGCAAGACGATTACAGTCAGTAACTTCTTTAGGATAAACTGCTGTACCGTTTGCATCAAAAGTATGACCATATCCTCTCGGATGTGGAACCCCACCATCAGAATCATCAAAAGGCGTTCCAGTTCTAATATCTTTTACTAAATCTTCAGACCACTTCATTTAATTCTTTCCGATAATAATTACATTTATCTGTACAGATTCCCAGAGACTCAAGAATCCTATCGTATTTACCCTCATATTTATTGTATAAAGAAATGGACTCTGGTAATACGATGATTGAATTTGGATATGAATAATGTCCAATCAAAACCCAACCAATTGCTTTACTTGTTAGTGTATAACTGTCACGATCATGCCAGAAATAATGCAAATTCATAACTGTAGAAGAGCAAAACTCTAAAGATTCACGATCTTTGCAGTGAATCCAAAGTCTTTCTCTATTTTTATACAACCATCCAAGATTTACTGGGTATTGTGCCTTATCATGACCAAGATAAAGTCTTTTATTTTTTGATCTTAGATCAATCTCTACATCATAACCCATTTCCAACGCTTCGTCAATATAGTCTGGACTATTCTCCCTTTCAGGATTTATTCCGTCTATATTTCCACGATGGGCAATAATAATCATATCAGAACTCTAAAACCCACTCTGGGAGAGATCCTCCACCAGTCTCATATCCCCACTTATCAATGGCAGCACGGAATTCTGCCCCAGGAGTCTTATCAATGGCCTGACGCATTGCTAATGCACCAGAGAGAGTGCCACCAGGGTGTCCATGAACTGCTCCACCACAGTTTGCCAGGAAGTCAGTTCCAAATTTTTCAGCAGTGGTGTTAACAATTCCTGGATGCATACCACAACTGAGTGCGGGTAAAACATTTCTTCGATGTAAAGTATCCATCACAGTTTTCAGTTCTACCTCATCATCACTCAAGTATCCACCCCACATACCAGCATGGATAGTGTCAACACCACATAGACCTGCAAGATCACAAAGAACGCTCCAATCAATACCAAAGTTATGACGCTTATCAGTCAGAATCTTGTCTCCACTCTTCTGATAGTGAACAAATAGTGGCAAATCCATCTTTCTTACAGAGTTATAGACGCCAAGTCCACTCCAGAAATTAATATGAATACCATTGCCACCATTATCTGCAACAAACTTTGCACGATCAAGGATAGTGTGGTGATCACCATTTATACAGAAACAGTAAATGACGCCTCGACCACAATTATTAACAATGTTAGAAATGAGTTCTACACGATCCTCAAGACGGCAGAAAGATGGATTTGATAGAATCTCATCCTCTTTGATAAAATCTACACCACCATCAAGTAGTTCTTTTACCATCTCTGAAAGAGTTTCAGGAGAGATACCAGTCTTTGGTTTTACAATAGCACCAGAGAGTGGTTTATCATGACGATCAACAAATTTACGAATACCATCGATACCATTCTTGGGTCCTAGGAAATGTGATTCCACATCTGCAGGAAAGTCAAGTTTCCTAAGTCGGCAAGTTTTGAATACATCAATATCGAGTTGTCCACCCATCAACTGACACATCAGGTGAGAAATTCCATCACCTTCCCAGTCAGTGTTCACTTTAGGGAAACCAATTTTAACTTCACCAGAAGTCATGTTAGTTAGTTTATCCTCATCATCATAAATGACACAAGATGCGAGTTCGAAAAGTTCATCACTTTCCCAACGATTACGGACTTTCGGATTACCTACACTTTGCCCAATTGCAAGTGCCCAAGCAGCATCACGAAGATTACCAACACTTTCATATGTTTCAATATAAAATGTAGCAACTACGCAACGATTTTGTTCTAAATCAGTAAGTTCTCTAAAAAATTTCATTTTGTAACCTCAAATTTGTCCGATGGTATGGAGGGTGTTTTTATACAAACAACTGTGCAATCTTCTAAAAAGATTGGATTTGCCACTTCGTATTTATCTAGGACAAATACATCACCAGCATTGAGTTCTTGATCATGCATTATCATTTTACCAGAAACCAAGACATTATATTCTACTGCTTCTTTATGATAATGTGAAGGCCACTTTTCACCTTTTACGTGATTAAGCACAGCAACTTCAAAGTCTGCCGTTCTTAGGATAGATGGTTCAAAGTCCCCAATGACCCATCCTCTAGTATAATCAGATAATCTTGTAACTTTCATAGTTTTTTAATATATGTACTAAGATCATCTGGAACCCCAACTGGATTGTGTTGCCAGTTGGGAATATGATGAATACCAACTCTCTTTCCAAACTTATTAATCATGTGATTATAAGTTGGTGCAACATAAAATTCACCATTTGGTGCAGTATCATTTACATCAATCATTGCTTTAGCACTTTCAACAAAATAACAACCCTTGCGCCAATAATGAATACCAGTCAAAGAAATGTCGCTAATGACTTCCTTTTCCTTCACTTCATATACTAGACCATTTTTATTAATTTTGCAATAACTATTTTTTGGCGTATCGGACGTGTAAGTCACAAAAACACCGTCATACTTATAATATCTAGCAGTTTGCAAGAAAAGTCCAGAATCCCACCACATTATTTGATCACAATTTGCAATGACCAACTCCTGATCGTTTGAGATATCTCGTTCAAATAAAAGAGATGTGCAAGCAGGACCACCGGTAGTTTCCTCAACCGTTACAATTTTACAGTCGGGAGTAATACTTTTTAATAGTTCATATATTTGAAAGTAAAATGAATCTTGACGAATAACAAAATGATACCTACCATCAAGATCCATCGATTCAACCATATGCTGAACCATAGGTTTCCCTTCAATCTCAATTAGAGGTTTAGGGACCTGATATTTGTCTCTGGGGAATCTTGTGCCCTCCCCAGCCATGGGTATAACAATGTTCATTTACTCTCCAAACATTACTCGACGAAAATCAATCTTATTATTGATTCTAACACAAAAATCAAATCTTTCAACTTTTACATTCTGTTTATTCAAATAGTTTCTCAAAAGAGACTCAGGATGATAATCACCATCTTGAAGCGATTCAAGATTGTTAATAAGATTAGAGTATATATCCATACTCTCAGAAGACCCTAAAGCAAATTGATCATTTATACCACCCAACCAGTCTTCACCTTCAGGAATGTATAAACCATCAGAACATTTAGATACATCTAACATTTTCCCCTCAAAGTCACTATCGAAACGCATTCTAATAACACAATCAAATTTCATGCTATTTTCACGTTCATATTGCTTCTTCAATTCATTAGCAGCATGAATTGAGTAATGCATACTTATTGGACCTATATCATCCCGAATTTGGCCGGAGAATTTTAGCGCCTTTTTTTGGTTTTCAAATCCAATTTTCCTATAGGAAAAGTCTTCGAGATTGAGTATAGTATATGGATACCAATTAACCACACTAAGATCATTAGTTATAGTCTTATCTAACTCTTTATACTGAGTATCCGCAAGGGAAGAAATAAAATCTCCCGTATCACCAACTCTCCACGTATGAATAAAGATGGTGATGTCATCAGAAGATACATTTTTTATACTTTCCAACCCAATGTGAGGATATCTAATACCCCCAGAAATACATACCGCTACTTTCATTCAAAAATAAAATCACGAACGAAGTCCTTAGAAACTTTCAAGAGATATGCAGCATTGTCTTGGAATCCAGTGGTAATCAAATAATCATTGCCACTCTCACACATACCGACAGCAAATTCAATCTCAGCATTAAAAAATGAGAATAATCTGCTGATCTTTACAATGTTCCAATCTTTATCCCAAACGATAAATCGGTGCCTGTAAGTCGCATCCTTCCTACCGGCATCACTCCATTTTAAATGAGTTTCATGAGTGAGGCAGAATCTATGTCCATCATTTCCAAAAGGAATAACTTGTGATCCACCCCGAAGATCCATTGTACCATGATCCACAAAATCAGTCAAAACTACTTTCTCGGTTTGTTTCGTTTCCAGGTCAAAACGAACGACCTCAGTTCCATTAGTCCACTTAATGAAATGATATGGCATATCCAGAATTGGCATCCAATTCTTTTCACAGTATGAACCCTCGTCAACATGACTTCCGGGAGTGGGGATGCGATACTGTGCTACTTCAACAACCTTTCCATCAACAAATTCAACTTCAGATAACTCCATCCTACCTCTTCCAGTAGGATCCAAATCTCTACGGACTCCAGTCATATAAAGTTTACCGTCCCATCTAACGATCCGACAATCTTCAAGACCAACGAAGTCCCAAAGTTGCTTGTCAGGAAACTTAGAAGTATCAACATGATTATATGATTTGATTCTCATCTGAGAATCCATTTCACACATGACATTCCAAGTCCTGAGATGCATGTCATTCTCAGGGTGAATGTATACTAACGGACCCCAATGGTGCTCGTATTTTTTCTTTTCCGCATGATACAATGTATAGTTAATATTGCGAAGATTAACTAAAATCTTCCCATTATCATTATACACACAAGGGTTTGTTAGTGAAGGACCCTTCAAGTGACTTGAGGGGATGACTAAAGGATGCACACTACCACCACCTTCAATCGCAATCTTTGCGAAATTATTTACATCTACTGGCATGATATGAAAAATTAATTATAAAGGAATCACTCAACTACTTCTGGTTCTACCGCAGGTTCTTCTTCCACTGGTTCTGGTTCAGGTAGAACAGTACCTGTTTGCTGGAGATATTCAATCGCTCCTTGTACTCGGAAATAGTATTCTCTTGCAGAAGTAACATCCTTCTGTAGAGACTCAATCTTTGCACTAACTTCTCGTCTTTGTTGCAGGAGGTTAGATAGATGAACCTGCTGCTCGGTCATGTCTACAGTCATTGGTTTTAATAAAAATCAATTCGTTATATTTATGCTTATGCGTCAGACGCTGTTGAATAGTACGTAGTCGTCTTCAAATATGCATATGCTTGTTCCATTATACCATCACTTGCTGTGGTGTCAAACATAAATGTGTATTCTGTAACAGGTCCAATTTTTCCTACAGCAACCTTACCACCAGTTCTTGCTGCTTCTGTTGCATATACATCAACAGTAACTACTGCGACGTATCCCGCTTCCCAATGAATTGCGTTACTTGAATCTCTTTCTGATACTGGATGTCCAATAGGATCGGGAACTTCTGTAGTTCTTTTATTTAATTTAATTGAAGAAATGACATGATAAGCACCAGTAACGGTCAACCCAGTATTTGGTACCTCATAGTCTCTTAATAGTGCCATTGTTAATTATTCTCCTTTAATTGTATTTAGTTCTGCTTTAAGTGTGTTAACTTCAGCAGTTAGTTCCTTAACTGCTTCAATAAGAACAGCAGTCAAGTTACCATAAGCAACTGATTTAAAATTATCTTCTTCATCGGTATGAACCAGGTCTGGCAAGACTTCCTCAACCTCTTGTGCGATGACACCAATAGAATGTACATCATTCTCTTTATAATCAAACTCTACACCACGTAAGTTGAGAACTTTATCAAGAGCATTATCAATTGTGGTAATATTTTTCTTAAGTCTTACATCAGAACTTGCAGTGACTTGACCAGAGACGCCCAGGTTGCCTGAATTGTCAATATTAGCAACATTGGAACCACCAGAGTTCCGAAAGTAAACGTTGCTGTTGTACTGGATGTACATGTGGTTGGAGTGATACTGGATCTTGCCTGCATAATCTCCAGTCCAGTTACCAGAGGTAAAACGTATGTCGCTACCGGCGGCGATACTCACTGCACCGGCACCACCAGAGAAGGTGATGTCACCAGAGGCAGTGTCAGCAGTATTAGACCTTAGGTACTTACTATCTGTCTGCGTAGTTATATCGAACCCAGTGATATAACCAGCACCGTTAGTAATTTGGTTGTTGTTGGTGACGTTAGTAGCACTTGCAGCAATACCATTTAGTTTGCTATGATCAGCATCTGTGAATACATTGGAATCAGATGCAGACTCAACTAATGAACGAATCTCAGCAGCAGTTTGATCTGCAGTTGCACCTGACTCAATACCATCTAGTTTTGAACCATCAGAAGATAAATCTCTTCCATCAACAGTTTGTGACCCAGAGAACGTTATGTTCCCTGTCATCTGACCACCAGATTTTGGTAACTTAGTAGCAATACTATTAGTTACTGTTGTGGAGAAACTTGCATCATCACCAAGAGCTGCTGCTAACTCATTTAGTGTATTAAGTGCTCCAGGTGCAGAGTCAATAACACCAGCAACTTCAGTATCAACATAATTTTTGACCGATTGTTGGGTTGGAACTTTTGTTGCTGAGTTGGAAGACATATTATCTTCATCAACAACAAAACTCATAGATCCAGTACTAGTATCACTGTTCATCACAGCACCGGCTGCATTGACGTTTGTTGCGTCAGTTACATCTGCTGATGCTTCAATACCATCTAGTTTTGAACCATCGGTAGCAATGTCACGACCGTCAACAGTGCCACTAACTGTAAGATTACCTGTTAGATCAACACCAGTACTAACAGTTTCAAGAACTAAAGAATTATCATAATAAAGTTCTACTTGAGATGTAGTAGAACTAACCTCAGTAACTCTAATTGCAGTCTCAAATCCACCAGAACCACCATTGGCACCAATAATAACAGTAGAACCTCTTAAATATGTGGTTCCATTACCTTGCATAACGAAGTTCTGACTGCCATCAACGTTGATTTTGGCATCATTATCATCACCAAATCGAATTTCATCATTATCACCAAGAGTTATGTTTCCAGCAACATCAATGCCCGATGAGAAGTCGTGGTTTGCACTAGATGTGATTTGACCACCACTTGAAACTGAAACTGATTCACCTCCATTACTAATGGACGTACTATCAATAGCAGTCGTACTTGCAGAAGTGACTAAACCTTTTGCATCAACAGTAATAGCGGGAATAGCAGAACTAGAACCATAAGTTCCGGCAGTAACACCACTATCTGCAAGGGTTAACGCTATGTCTGCATTTGCACCACCATTAAATGATGCACTTCCAGTACCAGCACCAGAGATGGAAAGAGTTCTGGAAGTTTCTAAGGTTGTTGCAGTATCAGCGTTACCAGTTACATTACCGGTCAGAGCACCCGTGATACCACCAGTAATGTTAGCACCACCAGAACTTACAACAAGACCAGAGCGAGCAGTGACAATACCAACAGAATCAATATTAGTTACATCTTCATATGTTAGAGTTCCAGTGATATTAGCATTACCGATGACTTCCAGGTTGCCACCAATAGAAACATCGTCAGTAACTGTAGCAGCATCAATAAAAAGATTAGACCATCGTAGAGCAGTAGTACCCAGAGCATTAGCACTGTCTGTACTAGGAACTAGATCACTATCAAAACGTCCTGTAGCGGTGATGGTGTCGCTAGTTGCGTTACCTAGATCAACGTTACCATTAAAAGTTGCTGCACTACTTGCAGATAAAGTTGTAAATGCACCAGAAGAAGCAGAGTTAGAACCAATCCTAGCACCATCAATACTACCACCATTAATATCAACAGTGGTTAAAGTAGAAGAATCAGCATTTAATGTATCAATATTTGCAGTCCCATCAATATAGAGATTGCGCCATTCTTTAGATGATGAACCCAAATCATAAGTATCATCAGTATTAGGAGTAATGCTAGAGTTAACGTCCGCGCCGAATACAACATTATCCGTAGCAGAATCACCAAGAGTTAATGTTCCACCATTAAAGGTTGTGGTTCCAGTAACTTCAAGGTTTCCAGTAACATCTAAGTCACCTGTTACTGTTACGCCACTGGATCCGAGTCTAAGTTCTTGAGATGATTCTTCATTAACCAGTCTCATCTCTCCAGTGGATGCCTTCCAATGGAGATTACCCTTATCGTTAGATCCTTCTCTAAAGCGTATCGTCGGATTATCACTTCCATGCAGTGCAAGTTTCTCATCAGCACTAGAGTCTAGAGTCATAGACTCTACATTAGTGTCCTGAGTTCGTTTCCAAACTTTACCATTCCACAGGAATTTTTTACCTCTACCTGAGGTAAAAACATCGTTAGTATTTGGATTACTAGGAAAAACCTTTCTCGCCATGATTATTGTACTACGGAATAGAACTTGGACGCTTATTCTTTATAATATATATTTATAATGTAAATCACATGTCCTCAAGTGATTGAATGCGAGCACTTAGTGCATCATTTTCTTTCTTGAGTTCCTTAACTGCTTCAATAAGAACAGCAGTCAAGTTACTATAAGCAACAGTTTTAAGATCAGTTTTTGCATCAGTGTGAATAATATCAGGTAAAACTTTTTCAACTTCTTGTGCAATAACACCGATATTATGCTCATCATTTGCAATATAATCAAACTCAACACCACGTAGATTGCAAACTTTATCAAGGGCATTATCAATAGTAGTAATATTTTTCTTGAGTGTTATGTCAGAGTTTGCTGTAACTGTTCCAGAAACAATCAAATTATTAAGGACTCTAACGTTATCATCCCCATTTCCAACAGAGAATATTTGTGTTCCGGTTCCAGGTGAATCATTATAAAATCTTGTGCCATTATAATTTTTATGTCCACCAATCTTAATACCAGTATGGTATGCAATAACCAAATCTGGATAAGGGCTTGACCATGCCCCAGACTCTTGGTAAATTGCATAACTCCTAGCAGAAACACTGGAGTTGCCACCTACACCTCTAAATTCAAGTGCAGGTGTCTCTAATACAGTTCCATCAAATGTCAATTCAGATTCTGCGTTTGCAGTTGCTCCACCAGTTGCAGTTATAACTCTATTGTTTGAGTTATTGGATACCGATACAGATCCAGTTGCACCTGTGGAACCTGTAGTTCCCTGAGCACCTGTAGAACCTGTAGATCCATTGGAACCATTAGATCCAGCGGAACCTGTAGTTCCCTGAGCACCATTAGAACCATTAGATCCATTGGAACCATTGGATCCAGCGGAACCTGTAGTTCCCTGAGCACCATTAGAACCATTGGAACCATTAGATCCATTAGAACCAGCGGAACCTGTAGTTCCCTGAGCACCATTAGAACCATTGGAACCATTAGATCCATTAGAACCAGCGGAACCTGTAGTTCCCTGAGGTCCTGAATCTGCATCAACCCAGTTAACTTGAGATCCAGTAGAACTTAAGACCTGACCAGAAGTTCCAAGATCACCATCTTTATCCTGAAGTCCACTAGTTACTTTTACACCAGTGCTATTAGTTTCTAATTTAATCTCAGCAGAGTTGGATCCAGTTCTACCATATAACTGAACACCAGAGTCTGGTTTAAAGTTTGCACTGATTAAATTACCTGTTCCTCTAAGTTGAATAAGTTCTGCACTATTTCCACCACCTTGATTAAGAACTTTAATTCGAAGACTACCATTGGTGCTTTTACTCACCATACTGGAAACAGAAGTACCACCATCAAGGAATAAAGTACCATCAACGGATATATACTGAGCCGTTGCGATACCAGCAACATTTAAACTATCAGTCTCAACATGACCTGTTACATCAATACCAGTAGCGTTGGCTGTACCGGTTACTGTGACACCAGAACTGGTGGTTGTAAGTTTTGAGGCTGCATTGTACTGAAGGATTACAGCATTGCCGTCAATGACTAGTTGTCCTGTTCCAGCGTCTTTAATGTAAGAGTTGGTTCCATCATGATAAAGTTTTAGATCATCACTTGCACCAAGTCTGATTTCTTGACTATCTCCCAGATCTATATGTTGTGTACAAGTAATGTCACCAGTTACTGAGATACCACCAGTGACAGTTTCAAATTTCTTGGAGTTATCGTAGTAAAGTTCTATCGCACCGTTTGGTTTTACGATAACTCCATCTTCATCATTTTTAGCTCTAAGGTAGATATTATTTGATCCACCATACAAATAGAGATAACCTGTTGCATTCTGAATTGCTGAATTAGTCCCATCATGATAAATCTTGAGATCATCACTTGCACCAAGTCTTAGTTCTTGACTATCACCCAGACTTAGATGAGTACCGTTGAGAAGTTGGAGTTCTGTGCTATTCCATCTTCCACTGATGTTTTGAGAACCCGCCTTAATATGAGCAAACTCAATAATACCATCTTCAGTGCCATTACTTGCATCACTAATCTTACCAGTGATCTTGGCATAGTTTCTCTCTACACCAGTATCACTTTCTCCAGCAAACTTAATCTGTCCCAGATAATCTGCGTCTGCTGGTGATGCACTATTTCTGAATAGTTTTAGTTCCGGACCAGCAGAACTTCCAGCATCAGTATCTGTAAGAGTTAAATCACCAGTAATATCAACACCAGCAGAAGTGGTTTCAAGTTTCTTGGAGTTGTCATAATTAAGTTCTACTGCACCACCTTCAGTTGCCTTGACCATGGTGGCAGTATTATTCTGGTTGTTAAATTTAACAACATTTCCGGAAAGTCTTAAATCTCCTGTTCCCTGATCACTTATGTAACTATTTGCTCCATCATGGTAAATCTCTAAATCATTACCAGTTCCAAAACGAACCTTTACGTTGTCGTTATAGTCAACGCCAGTTGCTCCACCTGCCGCTGTTCCTGTAGTACCTTGAGCACCTGTAGAACCATTAGAACCAGTGGATCCTATAGTTCCCTGAGCACCACTTTGAGGACTTACCCAATCTAAAGCACTACCAGTAGAACTTAAAAGCGATCCAGCAGCACCTACATGACCATCAGCATCTTGAATACCACCAGTAATCTTTACACCATCAGATGTGGTTTCAAATTTCTTGGAACTATCATAGTATAAGTTTACTGGACCATTGCGAATCATGTCGCAATATCTTTCAGAAAGAATAGTAGTTCTAAAATCAATTTGTTTAGCTTGAATAAAGAGACCGTTGGTATTATGCTTATGAACAATATTAGAAGTACCAGAAGCAGTGTGATATATCTCTAATCCTGCACCTCCGCCGCCACCAGAGAATCCAGGATTAGCATCACCGATTAATAGTTTATTATCATCAGTTATTCTTACATCCGACGTAAAAGATGATACACCAACAAAAGTTGAAAAACCACTAACATTTAAATTAGCAACACTAGCATCCGAATTTGTGGAGAAACTTCCTGTAGTTCCCTGAGCACCTGTAGAACCAGTGGATCCTATAGTTCCCTGAGCACCATTAGAACCATTAGATCCTATAGTTCCCTGAGCACCATTAGATCCATTGGAACCATTAGAACCAGCGGAACCCGTAGTTCCCTGAGCACCTGTAGAACCAGTCGCACCAGTATCACCCTTCGTACCAGTTCTAGCAAAAGTTACAATTATATCTTCACTATTACTAAAAGAAGTAGCACCAGAAACGTAAGATACATTTACCTTATGGTAACCAGAAGCTTCTGTGTTTGTACCACTAATTGTAAAGAGTGCAAAATCTGAGGCATCAAGTCTATTAGAAACTCTGACGTGTCCTTTAATAGTAGAAGTACTGTCATCAATTGTTCTTAAGAATGCTTGAATATCATTACCACCATCATCTGTATCGTCAATATACATTACTGTCGCGGAAGACAGTGTACTATTATTAAATCTTAATACGCCCTGTCCAGGATCGGAGTCTGTTGTTGAAGTACTAAAAGTATAGTCAAATGTAGCACCACCAAAGTTTCCGTCAGCACCAATAGTTCCCTGAACACCCTGATGACCTTGAATGCCCATAAGACCTTGAAGACCTTGAAGTCCCTGAGTTCCCTGAACACCATCATGACCTTGAATGCCCATAAGACCTTGAAGACCTTGACGACCCTGAGTTCCTTGAACACCTTGATTTCCTTGAAGTCCCTGAGTTCCCTGAAGATCATTTGCAGTTAAATCTCTAACAGTAATCGAAGCCCCCATGTTGGAATGGTTGCTACAATAATAGTAGAGTGTGTCAGGTGCATCAAAAGGAACTACAAAAGTATTAACATTGCCACTTGTAGTAGTGTAACCAGAAGTATATGCAGTATTATTATTGGAATCAGTAGATAATCTTATTGGATGACTTGTTGCTCCAGATCCATCAAAGATATATTTTTGTCCCCTTATTAAATGAAGAGTGTCTTGCGTAACACTATCAACAGCATATACATTACCACCACCACCAGAAACAGCAGTAAAGGTATATGTTTTTGCAGTTACTTGAACACCAATTATACCTTGTAGACCCTGAACACCTTGGTTACCTTGGAGACCCTGAAGACCTTGGGTACCATGAGTTCCTTGAATTCCTTGAATTCCTTGTGCTCCTCTAGTCCCTTGGCGGACCCACATCTCACCATTAAATATCCACGTACTGCCACCAGTAACATGGGTATCATTAGTACTAGGAGAATTTGGAAAAGAGAGGGACATTATCTACAATTTTTCTAGTTTAAGTATTTATTACGCTTATATGAGCAGATTAAAACTGTGAATCTTACCATTACTACTACCATACAAAAATAGATTAAACTGCCCAGAATCAGTGAAGGCAACTGTTACCTCTCTGGGTGTTGTCTCAATATCGCTAACAGTAATGCCGTCTCTAGCCGCTATAGAGTAGGTATTATAATTATATTGGCAATCATAATAATAAATTCTGTCATTACTGTAACCAGTGAGATAAAATCCGGTTCCACCAGGAGCAAACGCAAATCCTCTAGGAGAATCTTCAACACTACTCAACGATGGCGATACTGAATCAAGAGTACATATATTAGGACCAAGAATATATGGGTGATCTAAACTAAAAGTATAAATTCTATCATCAGCTCCATCAAGAATAAAAATTTTAGTTCCATCCGGATTAAATTCAACGGAATTTGGGTAATTAGATCCATCAGCATCCATATCAATGTAACCCAAAGCAGCTTTGGTGGGGTTGTAAGATTCCATCAATCTAAATTGAATAATTTTATCATATGAACTGTTACGATCAACAGCATACATATAAGTTCCATCACTATTAAATCTTATGGAACCAATATCAGAGATAGTTATACTTTTGAGTGCATTACTAGGACTAGTCACAATCATTTCTGGTGGACTTAGATCTATTGTAGAGGCAGTTGATAAGGTACTAAGATCAAAAGCACTTGATAAAGTATAGTAATAGATAACGTCGCTACCGCTATCCGACACCGAAAGTTTGGTCCCATCAGGACTAAAAACCATACTACGAACACTAGATCCTCCTACATTATAATTAGTATCAAAAGATGCTGTTGAAGTATCAAATCCAGTGCTTAAATCATAAACGTTTATCTCATCGCCAGAACTACCAGCAATAAACATTTTTGTACCATCAGAATTGAATGCAATATCTTCTGGAGTACTCTCCTGACTACCAACATAAAATTCATTGAGTTCTGTTACAGTGCTAGTAACATCGTAAGCAATGCTTACACTAAATTCATTAACATCATCACCAGTAGAATTTAGAATATAAAACTTTGTACCATTATTATTCCAAATCATGTTTGTGGAACCGTCTATACCATAAGTAGTTAAAGACAAATATCCATCGGAAGAGTAAGTTGTTATATCATATGCGGTGGATAAACTAAATTGTTCAAGTCTATCCTGGTTATACCCAACCGAATAAAATTTAGTACCATCACCGTTAAACCGAAAACTAAATCTATAATAATCACTAGCGGAACCTATAGCATGAAAATTGTTAAGTATTTTAGCATCAACTCCCGGTTGTGCTGTAGTAATATCATAAAGAGTACTTAATGTAAACTGAGTAATTGTATCTTCATTCAATCCCCCAATAAAAAGATATTTACCATCAGGACTCATGGTTCCACATTCAGCACTAGTTTCAACCTCAGAATGATTCAATTGTAGGTTGTCATAAACAGCAGTGCTCACATCATAAGGAATGCTCAGAGTATATGAACGTAGATAATCTCCACTATATCCAATATACATCTTTTCACCTTTTTTCCCAAAGAAGAAATAGTAATCATAAGAAATACCGGGATCAAATTCTTCTACTGGAAGATGCATATCAAATGAAGATACACCCTCACTGATTCTGTGAGCAAACTTTACCCTATCCTTATGTCCCAACATTCCAGTAGCCCTTGAAGGTTCTGGAGATCCACTGATATTACCTATTAGATTCATTACGAAATCTCCTCATACCCAACAATTAAATCAATATCATTAGCGGCACTAGCAGTCGCTTTCAGTGTATGACCTTCTTCCATATAAAAATAAGTATCCTTCTGACATATAACTTGTGTTGATGAAGGAGGAACTAAAATAGTTTTCGCAATATGAACATCTGTAGATCCATCATTAACAAATAAAGTAATATTGGCACTTTGATTCCCATCAACATTTGCCGCAAATATAGTATTGATTTTCAATACCTTATTACTAGATGAAGAATTAGTTAAAATAGTAACCGAAGAAGTTGTAGTAATACTGACCCTTGCGGTTTTTCCAGTAATTGTAGTTGGACTTACTAAATTTGGTGCTGTCATTTTTTATATCTCCTTAATTGTATTTAGAATATCATTCCAGCAATTACAGCGAATCCATTAGAACCACCACCGCCGCCGCCTCCTGAAGATGCCGCTAAAACAATTTCTCCAGAAGAACTACTATAAGTGAGTACGTGACCATCAGTTAAAGTTGTATTATCACCAAAAACAACTCCAATACCAGGAACACGCAACTTGGTAATATTAGAATTACCTAAAGTAATTTCGTTGGAGGCAGTTCCAGAACTTGGCTCAGCGTCATAACCTAAACAAGTAAGATTTGACCCTGAAGTAATACTTGTTCCAGACATTGATCCCACCACAACGTTATAATCTCCCCCACCAGCAACGTTGTACAAGGTTTGGTAACCAATAGCAACGTTATCATTACAAGCACTGCCGCCACCGGCTCTTGCGGCCATAGATCCTAATGCTGTGTTGCGACTTCCTTGAATCCACTTACCAGATTCATAACCAACTCCAGTGTTGTTGTTTTGGAAAGATCTTTCAGCAAGAGCATCTTTTCCGATCGCAACACTACCACTCCACGTATCAACATTTTCACCTGCCCTATAACCAATACCAATAGAATTATTACCAGATGTTATTGAGGTTAAGGCGTTCCAACCAATAGCTGTATTATAATTTGTTCCATCATCATTAGCAAGTGCTCCAGTACCTAAACCGATAGATTTGCCGTCATTATTAGTAACAGCATCAGAAAGATTATTGATTTGAGATGCACCACCGCCGCCTCCACCGCCGCCGGAAGAACCTTGAATACCTATAAGACCTTGAGTTCCTTGATTACTTAGACCTTGAGTTCCTTGGGAACCACCACCACCACCTCCACCGCCGGAAGAACCTTGAATACCTACAAGACCTTGAGCACCAGCGTTAATAGCAGAGATCCACTGGTTGCTGTCACCATCATTATAGTAAACTGCAAGGTTACCATTATCTTCATCCCACCAAAGATCACCCTCTTGGGGATTTGATGGTGCATTTTCAGAAACAGTAACTCTTGGTGCTACACCTTGCAGACCCTGAACCCCTTGATTACCTTGGAGTCCTTGAGTTCCCTGGTTACCTTGGAGACCCTGCAGTCCTTGACGACCTTGAGTACCTTGGAGTCCTTGAGTTCCTTGAGTTCCCTGATTGCCTTGGAGACCTTGTAAACCTTGAACGCCCTGGTTTCCTTGAAGTCCTTGGAGTCCTTGAGTTCCCTGGTTACCTTGGAGTCCTTGAGTTCCTTGAGTTCCCTGATTGCCTTGGAGACCCTGAAGTCCTTGACGACCTTGAGTACCTTGGAGTCCTTGAGTTCCTTGAACACCTTGAGTACCTTGGAGTCCTTGAGTTCCTTGAGTTCCCTGGTTACCTTGGAGACCCTGCAGTCCTTGACGACCTTGAGTACCTTGGAGTCCTTGAGTTCCTTGAGTTCCTTGAGCACCTTGGAGACCCTGAACACCTTGATTACCTTGGAGTCCTTGAGTACCAAAAGTTCCTTGAGATCCAATAATTCCTTGAGATCCAATAGTTCCCTGAAGACCTTGAGTACCTTGGGCACCAGTAGGACCAGCACCAATTTCAATCCACTGATCACCAGAACCATCTTGGTCACTATCGTAATAGATGAACAAGGCCGAATCATCATTATCGTACCAAAAATCACCAACAGCTGCTGGGGATGGAGATTCTGTGGAGATAGCAACCCTTGCGGTGATACCCTGCAGACCCTGAAGACCTTGAGTACCCTGATTAGATTTACCTTGTACACCTTGATTGGAAATACCTTGTAGACCTTGAGTTCCCTGGTTGCCCTGAAGACCTTGAGTACCTTGATTACCCTGAAGTCCTTGGAGACCTTGAGTTCCCTGGTTACCTTGTAGACCCTGAAGTCCTTGTATACCCTGATTTCCTTGAAGACCCTGGAGACCTTGAACACCTTGGTTGCCCTGTAGACCCTGAAGTCCTTGGACACCCTGGTTACTTAAACCTTGGAGACCCTGGTGTCCTTGTGTACCCTGATTTCCTTGGAGACCCTGGAGACCTTGGTTGCCCTGTAGACCCTGTAGTCCTTGGACACCTTGGTTTCCTTGGAGACCTTGTAGTCCTTGGGGTCCAATATCACCTTTATCACCAGTTCTAGCGAAGGTAGCAACTATATCTTGACCATTGGTAAATGAAGTTACACTACCAGAAACATATGCAACAGATACTTGATGATATCCAGTCTGTTCTGATGTTGCAGATATCGTATAGATTACAAATTCATCTGGTTGTACAGAATTAGAAACCTTTACATGACCCTTAAGAGTAGAAGTAGAGTCATCAATTGTTCTTAGGAATGATTGAATATCAGTCGCATTCTCATCCACATCATCAAGTAATAATAATGTAGCAAGAGTTACATTAGAATTGTTAACTTTAAGTTTTCCGGAACCTGGATCAGTATTATTTGTATCAGTATTGAATCCATAACTGAACGTTGCACCACCAAAAGCACCAGTTAGACCTTGAGTACCTTGTCTTCCCTGGAGACCTTGATTACCCTGGACACCCTGATTGGAAAGACCTTGAAGACCTTGAAGACCTTGATTGCCTTGTAAACCCTGTAATCCTTGGGTTCCTTGATTACCCTGGAGTCCCTGTAATCCTTGGGTTCCTTGATTACCCTGGAGTCCCTGTAGTCCCTGAGTGCCTTGATTTCCTTGTAGTCCCTGTAGTCCCTGAGTACCTTGATTTCCTTGTAGACCTTGAACACCCTGGTTGGAGAGACCTTGCAGACCTTGATTACCTTGAGTTCCTTGAGTACCCTGGAGTCCTTGAGCACCTTGGGTTGCTTGAGTACCTTGGAGACCCTGGAGACCTTGGGTTCCTTGGTTTCCTTGTAGACCCTGAAGACCTTGAACACCTTGGGATCCTTGTAGTCCCTGAGTTCCTTGATTTCCCTGTAGTCCCTGTAGACCTTGAGTGCCCTGGTTACCTTGAAGACCTTGGATACCTTGGTTACCTTGTAGTCCTTGAAGACCTTGAAGTCCCTGAGTACCCTGAACACCCTGGTTACCTTGCGTACCTTGTAATCCTTGTACTCCCTGAGTACCTTGACGACCTTGAGTACCTTGGAGTCCTTGGAGTCCTTGAGTACCTTGGTTACCCTGTGTTCCCTGTAACCCCTGAGTACCTTGATTGCCCTGGAGACCCTGAAGTCCTTGGACACCTTGGTTACCTTGTAATCCCTGAAGTCCTTGGTTACCTTGAAGTCCTTGAAGACCCTGGTTACCTTGAACACCCTGAAGACCCTGATGTCCCCGAATACCCATAAGTCCTTGGAGACCCTGGGTTCCTTGAGCACCAGTAGGACCAGCACCAATCTCAATCCACTGATCACCAGAACCATCTTGGTCACTATCGTAATAGATGAATAAAGCTGAATCATCATTGTCGTACCAGAAGTCTCCAACGTTCGCTGGTGAAGGAGATTCAGTTGAGATAGCGACTCTTGGATGAGTACCTTGAAGACCTTGGAGACCTTGGACGCCTTGATTACTTAAACCTTGAAGACCTTGTACACCTTGATTTCCTTGGAGACCCTGCAGACCTTGCAGACCTTGCAGACCTTGAACTCCTTGATTGCCCTGTAGACCCTGAGTACCTTGATTACCCTGAAGTCCTTGTAAACCTTGGGTACCTTGATTACCTTGGAGACCTTGTAATCCTTGAGTTCCTTGGTTTCCTTGTAGTCCTTGAGTTCCTTGGTTTCCCTGAGCACCCTGAAGTCCTTGAGTACCTTGTGTGCCCTGAGTTCCCTGGTTACCTTGGAGACCTTGAAGTCCCTGGAGTCCTTGTAGACCCTGCAAACCTTGAAGTCCTTGAGTACCTTGAACTCCCTGAAGACCCTGATTACCTTGTAGTCCTTGGAGTCCTTGATTACCTTGAACACCCTGTAGACCTTGAACGCCTTGGTTACCCTGGAGACCTTGGAGACCTTGAACTCCTTGATTACCCTGAAGTCCTTGCAGACCTTGAGTACCTTGAATACCCTGATCACCTTTGTCACCAGTTCTTGCAAAGGTAATAATTACATCTTCACTATTAGAGAAAGATGTTGCAGAACCAGATATTCTTGAACATGGAACTTTGAAGTATCCAGTTGCTTCAGTTATTGCACCATCAATGGTGAAGATTGCAAAATCATCAGCATTTAATTTATTAGAGATTCTAAAGTGACCCTTAATTGCAGAGGTAGAGTCATCAATAGTTCTCAGATATGTCTGAATATCTGTAGCATTATCATCCTGGTCATCAATGAATAATGTTGTAGCAGAAGTAAGATTTGCATTATTGAATCTTAAATTGCCGGTTCCCGGATCACTATCAGTAGTGGTTGTGCTAAATGTATAGTCAAATGTAGCGCCACCAAAGTTTCCTTCAGCACCCTGAACGCCTTGAGTTCCCTGAAGACCCTGGAGTCCTTGAACACCCTGATTACTTAGTCCTTGTAGACCTTGATTACCCTGCAGACCCTGGAGTCCCTGCAGACCTTGATTGCCTTGAACACCTTGGTTACTGAGACCTTGCAGACCCTGAAGTCCTTGTAATCCCTGTAAACCTTGATTACCTTGGACACCCTGGTTACTTAAACCTTGTAGACCTTGGTTACCTTGTAGACCCTGAAGTCCTTGGTTACCCTGGAGACCCTGAAGACCTTGACGACCTTGGGTGCCTTGTGCCCCTTGAGTACCTTGATTACCCTGAGTACCCTGAAGTCCCTGAGTACCTTGCGTTCCTTGGCGTCCTTGAGTACCCTGAAGTCCCTGAGTACCTTGAGTTCCTTGAGTGCCCTGATTACCCTGTAGTCCCTGAGTGCCCTGGTTACCTTGAAGACCTTGAAGTCCCTGAGTTCCCTGATTGCCCTGGAGTCCTTGTAAACCTTGTGTTCCTTGATTACCTTGAAGTCCCTGTAGACCTTGAACTCCCTGGTTGCCTTGTAGACCCTGAAGACCCTGATTGCCTTGAAGACCTTGCAGACCCTGGACACCTTGGGCACCAGTACCAACACCAATGAGGTTTGAACCATCACCATAGAAGGTTGCACTAATGATTCCCGTCTGGGAATACATCGTAATAGATGTTCCTACATTGACATTACCTTCAAATGTAGAAATACCAGTTACAAAAAGGTCACTAAATGATCCAGCGGCACCTACAATAGATACACCCTTAGTTCCAGTGTATCTTCCACCAGAAATATATACACTCTTTCCAGTAAAATTGACCCCATTAGGAAGATTATCACCAATGAAGTTTAAAGTACCTGCCTGATAATCAAAGAACCATTCATCATTATTATTAGAACCAGCAGAGAATACTTGAGTTCCATTCGCTGCAGCATTTGCAGCATCACCAGACGTATGAATATAAACCTTTACGACATAAGTAGATCCCAATTCTGGAGGGATCCAATCTATCTGTCCTGTATTCCAGAATCTATTATCTCTTGCAGAACTATCAAAGGAGGAAACTTCAATAGGATTAGTGGTTGGATATACCGTTACAACACCACTAGAACTTGCAGGTATAATGCCTGGAATATTACCAGACTGCGCCCATACATTATCACCTCTCAGGAGCAGGGGACTAGGTACACCTTCCTGAGTTGCATTTAAAACCGAATTAATATCTCTCTTAGCAGCACCGTAACCTACTTTTTTCCAGAGATAATCTAGCTTCTGATCGGTTGAAATCGACATCTTCTTCCTATTACTCCTAGTTTATGCTAAGGCTTGTTACTGATTGTCCAGACGTTAATGCAATCCGAATCAAAACAACATTACCAGTAGCATTACTCATATTTTCAGTTCCCAAAGTCATATTATAATTTCCACTTAGTGCTGTAGATGTTATAATTCTTGCTCCAGTATTAGAAGCACAACCGTCACTACCATTACCATTATTGCCAGTATCACCACCAGGTACACCAGATCCAGCATAAACTTGATCTGATCTCAACCAACCATTCAATGTACTACTATTATCTATAGCAGTTCCTGGAGCGGCGATCCAGAGTCCTGCTATACCATTAGATGTGATATTTATATTGAAACTAGCAACCGCTCTTCGTCTAAATGCGAAGGTAAAGTATTGAGTTCCAGTGTCACCACTTCTATTTGGACCAGCAGGGAGATATCCAGAAGAATAGTCTGTTACATCATATTTGAGTACACCCAACCTTACAGTTGCTTCTTTTGTTCCAGAAACTCCAGGATCAGATGACTCACCATAAACACTGTTTGTATAGAAGTTTGTAGAGTTTATATATGATGGAGTATTAGTAGTAGCAGAACTGAGATCAAATACTCTTACACCATCATCAGTGTAATTACCATTACCAAGTGCATCAGCAACTGCGATTGCAATTTCACTAATTCCACTCTGAGCGGCGGTATGAACTTGAACCTTAGTATCAATATCACTACTCCAAGATCCCGTACCATTAACGTTACGAGAACGAACCTTTACTCTACTGATGACTCTTGTATTACTAGTCCTAGTTGGAACTGTTACACTACCAATAGCATAAGATGAAGAAGTGCCAGTATTTGTCTTGGGGATTCCACCACTCAGCATTGTGGTAGCACCATCAATGTTTGCATAAGAAAATCCAATATTAACTACAGCACCACCACTGGTACCTTCCAAATTATCACCACTAATAACTTCAATTGGTTCAGAAGTGTTTAGATATGTTTGTCCCGTCAGATTATCAACTGTCACACCAGCAAGTGTTAGATTTGGTGAACCAGAATTGTAGTATGGGATACCAGAAATATATCTAAACGTTCCTGCAACATTTTGTGTTACTGTTGCACTACCTACATTAACTGTTGGTGTTACAGTCAAATTATCCTTGACAAATTCAACAGTGTTTGTATTGCCAGTTGTACTATGAGATAACTGCATACTGTTTACACCAGCAGAAAGTGATGCAACAGACTTTGCAACCCTTGCCTTAAATCCTTTATACAATCCAGGATAGTAAATACTACTTGCAAATGACGTAGAGGATCCACTTGCATTCAATAATTGATAGTCACTCTCAGAATCAATTACCAAACTTGTATAAGTTCCACTATCGTCTCCAGAAGTTAGTGCTCTACTTCCATCAGCAGATCCATTTACATTCGCAGTAAGAGTTCCAGAATCTGCATTATATGCAAATGTGGTAATGGGTCCAGCAGTTGCAGTTCCACCAGTTACACGATTTACACTATCACCTGCACTAAGTGATGTTCCGCCAGTATTATCAGTGAATCCATGAGCAAGTCTTGGTGAAGTTCCTGTACTAGAAACATTCGATAGTGTTTTATTGCTTAATCCATTGGGAGCAGAAGGAGCATCATCATAAACTTTCAACGAAAGTGTTGCGCTAACAGGTGTTGTACCAGGAGTTGCAGTGTTATGATTGTTTAGAGTAAGTGTTACGGTATCTCTACCAGTTCCACTACTTGTTCCGGATTGCCAACGATGCTCCAATCTTCCAGCAGAAGTATCAGCACCACCATCAGCAGTGTCACTAGCAACATTATCATTGGTTGACCCATCACCCCAGTTGACAGTATAATCAACGGTCGCTCCAGAAGTATTTGTAGTATTATTGTCGAGGTGAAGTAAATTACCCTCAACAACATACAGATCGTTTCCACTGAGAGAACTACCACCAGAGGAATTTCTGTAGAATACAAATGCAACTCCAGGGTCTGGAGTATAAACAACAATATAATCAGTTATGCTAGTATTTGTAGAAGATCCCGCACCTACACCATTACGGTTTTTGGCAGTAACTTCAATTGTAAAAGAACCACCAGTAGGTTGAGTATATGTATGAGAGGGCGTAGAATCTGAAGTATTTAAAGTGCTCGTTCCATCACCCCAGTAAATATCATATCGGTCTGGATTGCCACTAGTTGTAATAGTTAGTGTAACAGTTAGTGGAGATCCCCCAGCAGTAACATTTGATACGAATGCAATTTTTGATACTGCACGATTATCAATAACATTCTGTGCCAACTCATTCAATGAATCAAGAACATCTTCTAGTGTGCTTCCAGTATTGAATGTTCTAATTGCACCTTTACCGCCAGTAGTGACTCCAACAGTTTTACCAATATCACCCCTGTATGAAGATGCAGTGATAATTCCAGTAGTATTAATTTGCTTAACATCAAAACCACCAGAGTGCAATGCCTGATCCCCAAATTGAATTCCAACAGTATGACCTAAAGTCAATCCTGCACCAACTTGAACTGTATTTGTATCACCATCTAAAGTTAGTGATGAGGTTCCAATAGTAAGAATACCAGTTACTCTCGCATCTCCCTCAACCACAAGTGCAGTTGTTGCCGCACCAGTTTGAATTATAGATCCACTTCTTGCCGTGATGATTCCAATGGAATCGACGTTCTTTACATCTTCATAAGTTAATGTTCCTGCAATCGAAACATTACCACTAACAGTTAGATTATCTGCTGTGACTGAAGATAATGTAGAGATCCCAGAAACAACTAAGGAATCAGCAATAATGTTATCAGTCTTTGCAAGACCAGCGATCGTAACACGACCATCAGAAGAACTGAGACTAATGTTCTCACCTGCAACCAGACTGGTTACAATTCCTGTGAGGTTTGAACCAGATCCCTCATAACTGGTGGCACTTACAATGCCAGTTACACCAACGTCTCCTACAACATATAACTTATATGACGCATTAGCATCATCCGTTCCGATACCAACACTCTTAACAGTGCCAATACCAACTGATTCTATC
>VMHT01039326.1_pt1 | contig 63687 bp, 73 predicted proteins | sample 4693611 | NCBI WGS metagenome assembly VMHT01 (sample SAMN12280063, study PRJNA550983) | marine metagenome | isolation source: seawater sampled from same location over 5 years 0.02-0.2 micron viral filtrate | place: USA: collected off the coast of southern California halfway between the port... ...
AATTTTACCAAGAACAGCACCGTCATCTAGTAGAGCAGCTCCATCAGGGAATGCAAATGTGTATGAATAAGCAGTACCACCATTTACAGTACTTGTAGCAGTTGGTCTGTTAGCAACAACACTACCAGCAACTCCAGTTACTTGACCTACAAATCCACCAGCATCTACAACAACATCGTGAAGCGCCAAAAAGTTATTAGCTAAACCTACAGTAGGTGTGGATGCTGTACCAGCAGCTACAGCATTAATTTGATTTTGTCCAGCAGCTACAGCTACAGATTGACTTTGGCGACCTAATACTTTCCATTCAAAAGATTTGTCACCTGCGATTTTTACGTTAGCGTGACGACCTGTTTTCTCTAACAAGTATGTCAAGGCATAACGAGGGTACTGCTCAATTAAAGTAGCTGAAATTTCAGGGTACTTTAAAAGGTTAGTTACCAACGAGTTTGAAGCCTGAGTATCAGTTCCAAACGTACCAGTTTTTGTAATCATTTTTTTTACAATTTAAAAATTTAATAAATAATTTAAAATTGCATTTACTTAATTATTATTTTAAAACGTAACATTGACAGCATTAAAATTATTATCCCATAAATGCTGAAGGATCAAAACCAGCGCCTTTCTTATATTTAGGCTTGCTGTTTCCTCTACCTCCTTTATTAGTAAGGTTGTCTAACACACTACCCTTACCTTCTTCGAAGCCTTGCGACTTCAGCAATTTCTGTATTTGCTTTCGGTTCTTCCACAAGAACGCTGCCTCCGCAACATTGGCATGAGACTTATAAATGTCCTCATTAAAGTTACCGTTTGTTATATACTTATACAGATCTTTTCTTTGTTCTACAGTTACTTTCCCACCAAGGTAATTATTAAAACCTTTTAGGTGAGACTGCAAGTCTTTTCTTGCTTGTTCTTGAGCTTGCTTTTGCTCTTGAACTTTGCTTTGCTCACTTTTCTGAACTGACTCTTTTTCTGTTCGAATAGCATTTCTTAATTGCTTTCTAATTTTCAAAGCTTCATGCTTTAACATCCCAGAGTCTTCCATTCTATCAAGAGAATCATCAACATCGTACTCATCCATTCCAGTTGCTTTCATATCAGCAGCCAAAAGCTCCCTATCTGAAAGACCTAAATATCCTTCGTACTTTTTAGTTGTATCATTAACTACTTCAGGCTCATTTTTAGAGTTTAAAGCTTTAATAATATCTTCTTTAGACGCACCCTCCAAGCCAAGCTCTTCAGCTACTGAATCCCAGTTAAGTCCTTCTTCACTTTTAGGCTCATCGTCTTCGGTAGAAGATTCTTCATCAGATTCGTTAGAGTCTTCAAAATCCCAATCCTCTTCTGAGCTTTCTTGCTCAACCTCATCTACAACTTCTTCTTCTTGATCAGATCCCCAATCAAAATCTGAATCATTATCTTCTTGTACATCTTCTTGTACATCTTCTTGTACACTATCTTCAGTTTCTTCTACTAAAGCTGTAGGTTCTTCTTCAGACTTTTCTTCATCAACTTGACCTACAGTTTCTACTAGCTTATCAAGTCCAGCAAATGCTTCAGGATTAAAACCCTGAACTTCTTCGCTTAATGTTTCTTTTTTCTCTACTTCCATTTTGCAATATTAATAAAAATTTGTTACTAAAAAAAATTAATTTTTAATTTGACCTTTTAATTGACCTTCCATTTGCTTTAAAGCAGCGTCTGCACGCTTAGTTCCGTAAGCGTCATCAGACAGTATTTCTGCAGTTTCTAATTTAGATTGATGCTGTATTTCAGCAACTTTAATTTTAGTTTCGTTATCAAGCTTGTTCATTTCAATCTCAATTTCTAACTCTTGTTGTTTAGCTTGAGCTTCTGCTTCAGCTTGTTGAGCCATAGATTGTTGTTGCTGTGCTTGCATTTCTTTAGCAGCTTCTAAACCTCTTTCAAGAATATGCTCTGCCTCAGTCATAGTATCAGACTTGTATATTCTAATTACGTCTAGCATATCTATTTGACCAGACTGTAAAGCTGATTGAGCTAACTGACTTACAGCAGCTTTCATTTGTTCATCTTTACCTCCGTCACCTAAGAACACTCCGTAGTCGTTTAATGCTACATCTGGCATTATTGATATAAACTTATAAGTACCGTCACCAAAAACAGTTGCAGTCTTTTTTCCTTCAGACCAGCAAACCTTCATTAAGTTAGCGCAACGCATAAGTACATCTTGCTTTGCCATATCGTGCGACCAAAACCAAGACCTTGTAATAGTAGCCGACTGTACTACAGCTCTTTGCTGATTACCTACTTGCTCGTACTGTTCAACCTGACCTTCACGTTGCTTAGTTACACCTGATACTTGACCAGCCATATCTTCTAACATTACTTTAAGGTTTATAAGTTGTTGTACAGAATTAGACAATGTAAAGTCTATTTGCTGAAACTGATTAAATGTTTGAGCCTGTAAACCTTCATCCTTAGAGTTGATAGGTATAATACCATCATTTTTGATATGATACATTACATCTTGCATGTTCATACCTAAATTAGCTGGCATTTGTGCTACATCATACACAACAGCTTTACCACCAGACCTAGCCATACATAGTTCTATATGATACATAGTTATGTTGTAAAGCATTTGCACGTTTTTAAGCAAGTCTACCATAGATACAGGGTTACCTGTAGTATGATTTCTTACAACACCTATGTAACTTAGATTAGCTGCACTAGGATCGTCTAAAGATCTTATTTGATTAGGAACTCTTTGGCAGTTAACCATAATCTTACCGCCAATTTTAGTTGCCTGCCAAATATCATCAATAACAACTTTTCTTATCTTTTCACCCTTACGTTTTTTGTACTTATCAGAAACCATCTTTCTAAATGGTTTATCTTCGTCATGTTTGTTAGGGCTTATTTTATATTGCATTTTCTTAAGTGACCTCCACTCTGCATGAACAACTTTAACTCTAAGCTCGCCAGATTCACCTTTCATGTACCAGTTTCTGTATTCAGAATAAAGATCAAGACTATTTTGATTAGACAAAGACTCTATAAGCTCAATATCCTTATCAGAAAGTACTTCACCAAACTCATCTGCTATATCGCTAGGAGATAGCCACCTTTCTTCTGTAATCCAGTTAGCCTCTCCAAGATCGTCAGTTTCTGTAGACAAATCGTAAGCTAATGCTCTAGGGTCTACTCTTCTAACGTGTGGATCACCATCTTTTATTTCTACTCTATAACATTCTTTACCTGTAATAAGTAAATCTCTAAATCCTTCTTTAAATTTGTTTTTAAGTTTGTATTTATTTACAAGAAACTCAAGACCATCTTGAACAGACTCTTCAATAGACTCTCTGTAGTTATATCTCATAAAAGTATCTATGTCGTCAGGTATAGGTATTTCTTGACCTTCAGTCTTAACATCTATTCCCATCTCACCCATCTGCTCTTTAACTTCTTCAAGCAGTTTATTCATGACCATAGAAACTTTATGATCTTCTTTTCTGTTAATAGCTTCTTGATTTATAGTAACTACCTTAGTATCAAGCGGTCTATGAAGATCTTCTCCTAGCAACAAATCTATCTTAGGCTGTACAATAGGGTAGTTTACTAATCTTGCAGGGTAATTGTACCCATACTGTTCAGTAAGATATTTATAATCATCTCTATTAAAGTCACCATTATATATATCGTAGTTTCTAATATCTTTTAATTTATACCTATTCTCTGGGCTGTCTACATGATCTGTAGAGTTAACTATGGCGTTAAGCATTTGCTCACACCACTTCTTGTCTTTTTTTGAGTCAGGTATTAACTGGCTAGGAAAATTCTTCATTATTTTATATGTTTTATAGGAGTACCGTTACTATCGTATTTATAATATACAAAACCACTTTCTTTTATGGTTTCAGTTTCTTTATTTTTTACTTCAATTGCAAAGTTATCATTTTCGTGGATTAAACACAAACCAAAAGCAATTGCTCTATCCGTGTTTCTAGAACCCCAGTCGCAAAGCTCGTCTAACAAGTCTATAAACCAGATTTCATCACCTCTTTCTTTTATGTAATCATACATTAAAGACTCCATATACGCCTTAATCTGCTTATTCATGTGGATACCGTAGTTGTTTCTAGTTTTAGTACCAGGAGAGTGTGCAGACCTAGGTTTAGTCTTTAAATATTTTTGCGCCCTATTTCTGAGGAAATAGTCTAATATACCAATCTTTGTATATTCAATAAGCATTTGTGCGTTATAGTAAACAGCCAACTTTAAGCATCCGTCATAAAATTGCTCTGCTGTTTCAGGTCTATCTGTATACTCAGCGATAGGTAATCTATATGGCTGATTAGTGTCAGCTATTCTTCTAAATATCATAGCAGAACCCAAAGACGGAGCAGCACCAGCCTGATCTTGATCGTAAGAATCAATACCACCAATATCTAAACCACTCATGTGTGTTTGTGGTTCGTGCAATATTTTATAAGCACCGTGAGGGTGTGGCGTAAACACAACTTGATCTGTTAAACCATTTTCATTTATTACCCAATCTAAATTACCAGTAGTAATATGTTGCTCTGGATCTGCAAGTGTCTGAACCCTAGCCCTTTGCTGATTAAGCAATGCTATATCAAACCTAGAGCCTTTAGTTTTTAAGAATGCTTCTTGTACTGTAAGAGGGTAGTTTTGTAAGTGTAAGTTGTATGCCTTACTATCCCCACCGTTGTCAAGTATTTTTTGTCGCTCACATTCTATATACTCATGAGCTTTTTTATCATCGTCTACACCAGTCTTAGGACTAAAGAATCCGTGAAGAGCTTTAGATGCAGGTATAAACATAGGGATTAGGTTAAACGCCTCTGCATTATAATACATATCCATAAAGTCAGCAGACGCTGCATCAATGTCACCCCCAGTTCCACCAATAACAGGAACGCCATACTGATAAGCACCATCCATGAAACAAGCCTTAGATGACATATATGCGTTCTTTAACCTTTTAAACTCCCCAGCTTCTTCAAATATCATTATTGACAAACGCTCACCCTTGTAAACTTCAGGATCATCCATCGTTCTGCAATGTATAACAGATTGATAACCGCCTATCTCCCACCTACCTTCATTGTTTTTTTGCTTGTACCCAGCCCTAAGAACATCTTTAGTATCCTTAAGCCAACCATGCCGAAAATTAGGGTGTTGGTTCTGCAACCCTTTTTTGACTTTGTCAAAGAAAGAATTTGCTGTCACACCAAGTCCAGCCGCAATTCCTACTTCGGAATGCGGAAAGAAAGTAAATTCGTGACCGACTAGCCCTGAGTTCATATAAGAGAATCCCTTATCCCTAGCTTTAATCACAATCATCCCTTTACCTTCCTCCCTGCAAGTATGGAAGAGGTTAAAATACTCTCTATCCATATCCCTATACCAGGGGTATATTAAGCTTTTACGATTTCCATCACTACCATCATTACCAAGAATCATGTAGTAGTTTAGATACCAGTAGTAGTTACCAGGTATCCACTCCCCACCAGGGGGTTTATAGCCATTAATACACCTGTGCATCTCTTCCTCCCAATAATCTTGATACGCAAGACTATCTGCATCTAGTTTAGGGTGTCCGTTATTAGGTATTGGCCTGTAAGCCTGTACGTCAAATTTCTTAGCCATTAAACGTCTTTTAGTCTAACTTCTCTATTCTCTAAAAAGCTAAGTGTTTGTTCACCACTAATAGTCTTTCTCTCACCCCTTCGCTCTATTGCTTCTAGCAAAACGGTACGAGTACCTAGTAGCTTTTCAATACCGATCATAACTTTCTGAAGGTCTTCAGCAGTTTCTTGATCTAAGTGCCACTCATTAATAAGTGTAGTGTATTGATCTATCTTTTTGTTAAACGCCTCTAACTGATCGTCAAGAGGATCTCTTTGTAGTTTGCGATACTTCTCTATAGCCGCCTTCATCAAAGGATGTTTAATGTCAGCCCATTCAGGCTTCCCAGTTAAGTCCGTGCATATCTGCCGAACCCTATCCTTCTCATTCAAGTATCTATATGGTGAATCGTAGTCCTGACTCAAAGCAACAAATCTCATTCCTTTTTGCCCCAACTTCTTTTCTTTTAAAACCTTTTGAAACTCTGGAACGCCTAGCACCCCATTGTCTTCATCAGTAACACTCTCTCCTTTCTTACTAATCTTTAATAGATACATTATTTTTTTTCTAGTTTATACTTTAACATAAACATACCAACGTCAATAGTACTATCCATGCCAATAGGTATCTCTACCTCTTCGTAGTCACCAGTCTGTTCGTTGTAATAAACATAGTTTAAACTATCTAATATAGGATCATTAAAATACATATTACGATCTAATATCTTATAGTCATTATCTATTAACCAATTGTCAATCTCATTATCCATTGCTAAGTCTGGAGAGAACATAGAAAAGTCGTCAGTCTCAAACTCTAATACAAGAGAGTCTAACAACTCGTCTCTGTAAATTTCCCCATAAGGAGTTTGTATATATGATTTTACCATTTGTATTTATTTAGCTGTAGGGGCACGATTCGAACGTGCACGTAGTAGTTAGCTAGAGAACATTAGTTGCAACTTGGTGGTCAACCCCTTTTATCCTAAAGTTTATCCATTTATCTACACCTCCGAGACAGGGAGGCATGTCTGCCTATTTCATCACCCTACAATGACTACTTATTCTTTTTCTTGTTAGTAGGCTTGCAAACGTCTTTACCCCACTTTGTACCAGCGTAGTAATAACCATCCCAACAAGCTTTACCATCGTTACCCTTTTTTTTACCTTTCCTAGCCATTAGTACTTAGGCTTTCTAGGTTTAGGCTTCTTTGTTCCTTTCTTACTTCCGTATCCACATTTCATAATACTTGTTTTTTAAAGTTCTTTAGCAAAGATAAAATTTTTTTTTAAATGTGAAAGTGTGATGCCCTCTACTGGACACCCCCTGCCCTTCCCAATCTTTTGGCTACCGCCATCTATTTATTCAAAAACTAACCTAAATTCAACTACCATGAAACTATTCAACACAATTACCGAAGCAGTAAAGGATTACTCACAACTAAAAGTAGAAGGCTGCAAGGATGCAGTACAGATCTACAAAAACAACAAGGGAAACATAACTCCTATTACACGTAGATGTATTAACATTGCTCTGTTTGACACAGACAAGTATGCAGAATATGCAAAAGATATAAAAGGAGAACGCCTTAATAGAATTAAAAAGGTAGCTACAGTCGCTACAGCTGCTACTTATACTGCAATATTAGCTGTTATCGTTTCGTAAACACGAGTGTAAACGAGTGATGCACTCTCACACCCAAAATAATCACTCAAAAACGCATCAAATTAACACAGAACTACTATTTAGTTATGATTTATGCTCATTATCATTGAAGAAACGCTTCAAGATGAGTATTATCTCACGATCTATGTATTTAGTAGTTCACAAAACTATTGGAGGACATTATTATGACAAATGTTTTTACTTTCGTTATTGGTAATGCAGATAACTTCTGCTTTGTTTCATCATTAACTTGTTCCGAGGAGCAAGCTATCATCTACCGTGATCGGTTAAGTGATAATTATAATGAAGAACTAATTAGTGGCTGTAAAGCCTCTATAAGAGCTGCTGAAAGCCAGCTTGATAAAATAGATATTCTTAGAAAAAGGTTTCCAAACCTAAGTCCAATATCTAAAGCTCATATAATAGAAGCACTCTTATAATCGAAACACTCTAAGGAGTGTCGTATGACATTGGTAGTCATGCCTGACGAGTTACCAGAAGAAACTTAATTAACGGAGACGAACCTACCTTAGTGGTTCAAACATTATGACAAATTCATTTGATCATTTAAGTAAAGAAGAACAAGAATTGTTAAACAAGTATATCAACGATGTTAAAAAGGAAGATAAGAAAATAGTTTATACAGGCGCTGAAGCTTGGAAAGACGTTAAGAAGACTGCGGTCATTACGACCACTGCTTTGCTTGGTATAGTATTGTTTCCTGCTTAAGAAATTAGGCCTGCCATCAACAACTTTAAATTCTGTCTTGCTCGCTGTGTGTTAACACTACGATTAGTATGCAGCTGGGCAGGCGGAAAGTTGTAAAGAACAACTGCGCTATCTCGTATGGAGCAAAATATCTGATCCAAATACATTCCTGCATAAGTCGTCAACAAACCGTTGGAAGTACAAATGTAGGAAATATATTTATCAATTCAAATCATGTTAAAAACTAAGCGCAAAGAATTTTGCGGCTCGGTCAAATCATTTAAATCTAGTATTATGAAGAAGTTTATTGACTTTATTGTGTTTATGGCTCTGTTGTCCGTAAACCTTATTATAGTGTTTATGTTTGCATTAACAGGTTCACTAAGTATGCTCGTGTTGTTACCATTTGGTATTATAACACTAATGTTAACCTTAGAAAAATCATCATTATCATGAAGAAAAGAAAAGCAATACTCGTAGGTTCTGCAGACAGATCCAGAGTTAAAAAGAGAAGAAGACGGATCGGTACGTTCACGTCTGCTGTTGCACAATATGCACGACAAAAAGTAAAAGCTATGAACCCTTGGGAAAGAATAGTAGCTGACGTATCTAAACTGTAGGCCTTGAGGCTGTGAGGTGGCTCGTTGCTACCTACAGTTACTAACTATTAACTTAAAATCAATTATTATGGCAACAATTAAAATGTATAACTGGAAAGGAAGAGAAGTAGTAAACATGAAAAGCAAAGACGGTAGACGTGTTATGCTGTTCACTAACAAATACACTAAAATTCCTAAAAACATAATCAATCTTGGCGCTAAAAGCTTGCGAGGTTGGTTATTAAAACAAGACAATCTTAAAGTCGTTACAGTATATCAAGACGACAACAAGATTAATTTAAGTCTTGTAACTAAAAAGTATTATCAATCTTATAAAAAATAAGTTATGACTAGAGACTGGTGGGATTGGCTACCACATCACCCAGCTAATCAAGAAGATGATAATCAAGACAATTATGATCTTGATGAAGAAGATTTAATTAATAAGATAGAAGAAGAAGTGGCTTCACTTATTGAATTATATCAAAAAGAGACAGGGGAACACGTTAATAAAAACGATGTTGAACTGCTCAAATTAATTAATCAATTAAAAGAAAGGTTAGACCTATGAAAAAAACTGTAAATAATTTACTAAACAGTCAGACTAAAGACTTAAGAAATCTTAAGAACTTTATGTTTGCAAAAGATTATTGGAAGTTTGTTGATAAAAACAGTCATTCTGTTGAAAACGCTATCAATAACTCGTTAAATATTGGCAGAAAGTCTGTCAAGACAGCTACAATTATATCATCTAGTATTGGTTTGTTTGTAGGTGGACTATTAGGAACTATATTCGAATAATTATGGATACAGTATTATTTATAGCAACATTTTTAGCCGTAGCATTTGTATGCTGGGTAACTAAAGAAGACGTTACAGACTACTATGATTAGAGAAGTCAAACGTAAATCCATGATCATTAGACCGAGTGGTAGGTCAACTGACTTTATCACGCCATCTTTTGGTCATGGTTGCTTATATAATTGCAGTTACTGCTATATGAAGCGTAATAAAAACAAAGGTTTGGATATTGCAACAAATCATCGTGAGATTTTACAACAAGTATTAACTCACAGTTATTTTGCAGAGCCAGAAAAACCTAACCAGACACATCCTAAGTATATTACTTATGATATTAGCTGCAACGAAGACTTTGCTCTTCACGCTAAATACCACAAATGGCAGGAAATATTTCAATTCTTTGTAGATCAACCTAACCTTATGGGTTCGTTTGCTACAAAATATGTAAATCCTGACCTGTTAGACTTTGATTCAAAAGGTAAAATTAGAATAAGATTTAGCTTAATGCCTCAGAATCAAGCAGATATACACGAGCCTAACACATCTAAAATAATTGATCGTATCAAAGCTATCAATCCATTTATAGAAGCAGGCTACGATGTTCATGTAAACTTTAGTCCAGTTATATTATACAAGAACTGGGAAGAAGATTACTCAGAGCTGTTCGACATGCTTAACGATTATGTTGATTATAAAGATCAAGTTTATGCCGAAGTTATATTCTTAACACACAATAAGGGTAGGCACGAATACAATCTTAAAGATAATCCTGAAGCAGAGCAACAATTATGGGTTCCGCACTTACAAGAAGAAAAAACATCACAATATGGTGGTGCTAACGTAAGATATGAGCGTCACCTAAAATCTAAGTACATAAACAAGTTTAAAGACTTGCACAAATCCATTATACCTTGGAATAAAATCAGGTATATATTCTAACTTAAAACCATCAAAAATGACTATTACTGTTTGGATTAAACGAGAAGTTGTGTTAAATTGGGAACATTTTAAAGACAACTTAGAAGAGATATACCAAATAACAACTAAAGAGCCTGGCGATTTAGATATGGTTCAAGTAAATATCTCATTTGAATTGTACAAAGAAATATTAACCTCATCACCTAGATAAAATGAAAAATAGAAACGTATTTTTGCACGACAAGAAAAAGAAAGTAGAGCCTATGTCTAAAGAGCTTGCTAAACAAGTAAATGCTCAAAGGAACTACGAAAGACATTATGAAAAAAATCATGTATTAAAAATACTTGATGAAATACCAGACAAACCTATTGGTTATTTTACAGAAACAACGTCAGGTAACATAATACAAACTACCGATGAAAAAGGTATGATAACAGTAAACGATTTTGTTCTTCAGTTTGGTAAAATAGCTCCCAAAACAGAGTTTGGAGGCTACCATGTTAACACTTTAACTAAAGATTTAAGTAAAATATTAAAGTAATGGAACGCAAAACTATTTGGAACTGCAAGTACAAGATCAGAGTTTGGAAAGAAGTGTTTTCTAATAAGACTAAATCTACTAAGCTATCTCATTTATATAAAGAATATAAAGTAGAAGGCTTACTAAAAGGTAATTGTCTAAACGACTTGAAAAGCGAAAAGATAAATAGTTACGCATTCGGTCAATTAAAAGAAAAATACTCTGGTAAATACTCCTGCAAAGTGCAGATTATAGGAGACGTTGAAAGGCTTTCTTCTCATGGCCTTACAAATTATGAGATATAACCAAATCACTTAATTCATTTATTATGAAAAATTCTAAATTAGTAGAAATCGGATTAGATTTCACAGTATCAAAAAGACCTCTACACAGAGTTGACGAAGTTATGTCCGTCAACGAAGAAGGTCAAATTGCCACAACTTACAAGTACGAAGAAAGCCCATGGCTTGCTACTGTAAACGATTCAACAGAAGAATCTCTTGGTGTTGTAGGCAACTCTTATACCGTTACTCAAAACGAAGAGATTATTAAAGTCTTAGAGCAAGTAGCTCAAGACAATGACTACACTATAAGTCATTCAGGCCCTATTAACGGTGGTCGTCAATGCTTTGTACAATTTCGTCTTAACGAAGAAGTAGAAGTAGCAGAAGACACATTAGTTAAATATGTTGTTGCAACATGGGGGCATGATGGCAAGCATGGCGTTAGAATAGGATATGGTAATAAAGTGGTTAGTTGTGCTAATCAATTTTACCAGTTCCACAATTCAGCACAGCACAAGCTAAGACACAGCTCGTCTATTACAGAACAACTTGCTCAGATACCTCAATTACTTAACTTATATAAAGGAGAAGAGGATCTTATGTACGACAAATTCAAAGAATGGTCTAAAGTTGAGATCTGGACTGAAAGACACCTTATGGATTTTAGAAACAACTTATGGAAAGATCTTATGGGTATAGATAAATCATTATCTCACGATGAGTATGTTAAACAATACTCTACTCGTAAGCTTAATTCTGCTATGGATTTACAGCAGTCTATTAACACCGAAATGCAAGTGCATGGATCAACCCTTTGGGGATTGTTCAACGGTGTTACACACTATGTAAACCACAAAAAATCTGTTCCTAACAGAGCGTTTGGTAGAGACGAGTCTTTAATTGTAGGTGGTGGCGCTAAATTAGCCAACAAAGCTTACAACATGATAGACAAGTTTGCAGCTACACTATAATTTATAAACACATTTATTAATAAAGGGGAGCTTTTGCTCCCTTTTTTAACCTTTAAACTATGGACTTAACTAAAACAGAAATAGATATAGCAATAAAAGCATTGCGAGACATGATAAGATGGTCTGACAGAATAGGAAGCGATGAAATTGCTGAATTAGACTACGTTATTAAACTTTTAAAAAAAGAATAATGAGTTTAGATAGTGAGATAATTGAACGATTAGAATGGCTAGATGGAGGTGACGGTGTAGTGTTTGAGTTATGGATTGATCCAGAAACTAAAATAGTATACGAAGTTCCATTATACATTAAGCGAGACTTTAAAAATAGCGAAGAATATGAAAGAAAAACATAAAGTAATAGCGACTTATGATTACGCAGAGTACATGATAAGTTATATTAACCATTATCTAGAGTCTGAAAGTAATCTAAAAGAGTTTAGAGAGTACTATCAGCATTATATTTTAAAAGATCATAATACTGTTGGTAACTTAGAAATATCCGAAATCACTAAAGACATTGTAGAAGAATGTGTTTACATGGATGATTGGATAATGCCTGAAGATCATTATAGAGACTTTGAAAACGACATGGATTATTTCCAAAAATATGTCGGTGAAGAAGTACTTATAGAAGGTAGAAATATGGGGTGGCAAAACAGATCTGGAGAAGGAACTATAACTCTTTCAGAATCAATGGATTTGTTTAACGACATTATCCCTAAAACTACAGATTTTACATACTATATATATAAACTATCCTCAGACAGCGATAATGTATATAGAGTTACAATTTCACATCACGACTCTCCAACTGGAGAAAGTTATACTATAACCTTTAAAAACTAAAACTATGGATTTAGAAGAAATGTGCATGATTTACGCTGAATTTTTAGATGCTTTATACGAAAAAATGAGCGATGAAGAGAAAGATAAATTTGAATCATTGTTTGACGACTTAGAAGAAAAGCTAGATAAGCTTAAAGAAAAACAAGATGCTAAAGTATTATCTTTATTATTTAACCAAATGGGTAACGACTATAAAAACTAAACACTATGGGAGCAGAAGTATTTGAAATTGTAACGGTAGGTAGATTTAAATCTGCAAGCGAAGCATATTCGCATGAATGCGCAGAAGCAGAGTATTACAGCGGACATGATCCATACAACGGCACTATTAGTACTACAGATGGATGCTATAGAAGAACAGGCTTTCCAAGATACGGAACCAGAAAGTTTGATGGTTGGATTGGAAAAGAAATAGATTCTATGGATAAACGAGAATGTAGATTTGTGGAGCTTGAAGGAGCTGCATTAAAAAAGTTAAAAGAAAAGCATGGATATAAAGGTAAAAAAGGCATTAAAGCTTTTTGCTTTTATGGATGGGCTGCATGTTAAACGAGAGCACCAAGCGTGAGTTGGGCACAAAAAGTCCTGCCGTAAGGAAGCAGGCAAATTTCTAATTGGATTTAGAAATCAGCGTAAATGGGGGTGGCTGTGGGAGCTGCCCCTACTTTACGAAGATACCTACCAAGTATGCTGTAAGCATTATAAACGTGTATAATATTGTTGTAAACAAATTCATACGCTAATCTAATCAAGTATTTATTATAACCTGTTAAATAACTGTTAATTATGAACTATTTTAAAACAGAAACTAAATTCTTGTCAGAAAATGACGAAGCTCAGTTTCATCAAGCTGTAGACTTTATTTCTGATCTTTTACAAATTAAACCAGAAATGCTTGCTAAGAAGAGCAGGAATAAAGCTAGCGTTATGGCTAGACATTCTTTGGCTTACTACCTCAGAAAGCATACAGAGTTTCCCCTTGAATATATAGGAGCTATGATGAATAAGCATCACGCAACTATTATTCACAGCATAAAGTTTATAAATGATTATTCTTCTTACGATCCTTACATAAGGATGTTAAAAGATAGTATAGACAATAAGTTTAAGCCAGATCATTTTTCTTTTAGAAAAGAAATTATGAAATGTATAAAGTCTCAGACTACAGATTCAAGTAAGGCAGAGAATATATTAACTTTATTTCACCAATACGCAAAAAGATCATTAACCTAAAAACAATTAATTATGAGAGACACAAGTTTAGAAGCTTATACTGAATTAGTACAATCAGGTAAGCTACAAGAAATGGAACGAAAAGTAATTAACGCTATGGTAAACCTGAAAGGTGCAGCCACTAACTATGAAATAGCAGAATACTTAAAGATTCCAATTAATCAAGTTACAGGTAGAACTCATTCTCTTTGCAGAAAAGATTTGATTTACCCTAACGGAAAGATTAAAAACAAGGTTACTGGCAAACCAAACTGGCAGTACAAATTACACACTACATTGTTTAACTTTAAATAATAACCAAACATTAACTTAAAACCTAAACATTATGCCAAATTGGTGCTACAACACACTTAGTGTGTCAGGAAATGAAAAGAACATGAAAAAGTTCTACGATTCACTTTCTCAAAAATTTAAAGAAGGTGATTCTGATTATAAAAACGAAATATTATTTGACTTTAACGACTTTGTTCCTATGCCTAAATCTTTAGATATTACGTCTGGATCAGCTGTAAGTAACGCTGTTAAAGTCTTAAATAAAGAAGCTCACTTTGATGATTATCCAAACCTAAAAGAAAAAGACTATGAAGAAGCTAGAATTTACATTAGCAATGTAGAAAAGTACGGTTATGGTGACTGGTACAATTGGTCTTACGATAACTGGGGAACAAAATGGAACGCTTCTAGCGTTTATGTTTCCAATAAAGATGAAGACTTTTGCATGATTTCTTTTGAGTCTGCTTGGGCCCCACCAATACCTGTAATAGACGCTCTTATGGAGCAACATCCTGAATTAAATGTAGAGTTGGAATACTCTGAGTCAGGTATGGGGTTTGCAGGTAAATACGGTAGGGAAGGAGATCATACTTACGACTATGAAGGTGAAATTAAAAACTTTGCAGATTGCTGTGATAGACCTGAATTTACTGAGGAACATTACGAAAAATGCGAAGAAGAAGATAAAGACGCATGGGAAACTTGCCCTACTTGTGGAGGCTCTTGTGAATTTCAAGAAGAAATTGTTTATCCTAACTAAAAACTAAAACAAAATGAAGAAGTTAATTTTATTACTTGCTTTATTAGCAAGCAGCGCAACATTTGCGCAAGACTATTACATGGCTAAATACTCTGAAAAATGGGAGTACAACTACAGATTAGGTAAATATACCGAAGTAGATGCTACTAAAGAGTATACACGAATAATTTTGCACAGAGAATGGTTTGCTTTAGAAAAAACAGAAGAAAATTTTCTAAGATGGGAATGGGTTTACTTTCAAGATCTTGAAAATTTAGGTGAATGTTATATTGTTGAAGGAGACAACGCAATGGGTTGTATAAACTACAATGAAGATAAGTTTTTCTTATTTGTAAACTTTAACAAACAAACTGAAAATTGGGATGATACATTAATATTGTCCGATATACACAAAATCCCTTCTTTTCAAGTAAACTGGAAACTTAACAAATAAACTAAACAGAAACTATGAAAAACCAAATCAAATTTTCAAAAGGTATTGTTGAAGCTGTAGTAGACAAAAACCAAAACCCTGGTATTAACATATTGTTAACGCCAGAAGACATAAAAGAATTTGCAACGCCTAACGGTTATGTGCCTGTATCTATACGATTAGGCAAAGACGGTAAGTATTACGCTTATAAAGCAACGCAAAGGATAGCTCCTATAAAAACAGATATTGTAGATGATTTTTACGATCTTGCAAGAATATCTGTAGAGGAAGCTAAATACCAAGATTTAGATGCTGTATCTGAGTCTCTTCACCAAAATGAATACAAAGAATCAGTTCATATAAACGACATTATTAAGTCTGCTACTGAACAATATATTAACAATAAAAAGTAAATTATGGACTACATTATTAACGGAGTATTTTGCCTAACTTTGGCTCTTGCCATTTATAATACTATGGTATTTATAGTTGACGCTGTAAACGCAACAATAGATGGAATAGAGAACGGAGAAGGTTACATAGACAATAGACACTTTATATTAGGGTGGTCTCTTGTATTATTAACTTACTTTATAAAATCAGTTACATTATGAAAATAGGAGCAAAATTAATAGATGTCAGAAACATGACAAATGCAGAAATAAAAAACGAAGGATGGGATTATATGTGTTCAGAGCTAGATCTCATTAAAGTTTTAGTCTTTGACGATGGAAGCGTAATATATCCATCTATGGATTACGAAGGCAATGGGCCTGGAGCCTTTTTTGGTTACACAAAAAGTGTTACACAAAAGAACGGTGTAAGAAGCAATGAAATTGAACAATTTGCAATTTGATTGAAGTAGTAGCAATATCATATCAAGGAGCTTTACGTCAGTCTGGTTTAGATCAAGAAGTCGTTTACGAATCTTGTATTCCAGACAAGGCAAACTCTGCTATATGGATACAACGCTTACAGCGAATAAACAGAAATACAGGTATGACTCCTCGCCTTCGTGGGTTACACGGTGAAGTTAAAATCCGATACGGAAAGCTTCTTATAGAGGATTACAATAACTGTAAATCTGGTTACATCGTTATGGAACTTTCTGGTGCCGAGCTGAAGCGGTACAAGGAAGAGAATGGCTACAAATGGAGCCGACAAAAAGTCTTCAGATTTCTAACATTAAAATAACCATTATGTTTAAAAAAATTATGTCAAACTCCGTGTCTAGACTATTGTTTCAGGCAGGGGTAATTTACGCTGGCCTTGCTTTCATGAGCCAAATGATTATGGTGATTACAGCTATGTATGCGCCATACGTTATCGGTGCTTTATTAGTTATCATATCCGTGCTAAATATTAAGCTAAAGGACTTGTCTAAATAACTAATAATCACTATCTTCACATGCCATGAAAAAATCAAAAATTGATCAAATTTGCGAAGAAGTAGCTCACGATTTACAGCTTGACAAGAAGCTTGTTAAGAAGGTAATTCAAGAGGTCTTTGTAGAAATTGCATCTAATCTTGTTTTTAAAAAGAAGCATATTCTATTAAGAGGCTTTGCAAAGATAGTAATACAAGGAATCGCTAAAAGTAAGTATAAACCTTTTAATCCTATGGAGTACGAAACTCGTGCCGAAGAAGATTGGAAAAAAACTAATCAAAATGATTAACGACAAAGATGAAGCTGCTAGACAGTTAGACAGATCAAAACAAGCTACCGAAGATGTTTTTGAATCTTGGATTGTTGACTTAACAGATCAAGATCAACCAGATGCTTGCAGCATTGATGACGAAGATTGTGAAGCCTGCGGATCGTAAAGTGCTACCGCACTACTATTTACTTTAACTATTTATTAATCCCTTAAAACCAAAATCATGGGAAAAACTAAATCAGAAGTTCTAAACGAGCTATTTAAAAAGTGCAACCTTACTAATGAGGATGTACACAAACACAAATTCTATACTATCATTACAAGATCAGGTATAGAAAAAGTTCAAGCAGCATTTGGTATTGACGTTGAGTACAGCGTTGAAAACTTATCTGCAGACCATAAATACTGCCTAATTAAGGCTAAAGGTATTATGGGTGACTCATGGACTGAGACTTATGGCGAATCATCTCCGTCAAACAACAACAACGCTTATCCTGTTGCTATGGCCGAGAAGCGTGCTTTGTCTCGTATTGTCCTTAAGTTAGCTGGACTATATTCTCAAGGAGTATTTGGTGAAGATGAATCAGTAGATTTTGCTTTGTCTAACAACCCTAAAAAGAACCTTGACGATAAAACCTTTCAGGCTATGCTAAAAGCTACTAAAACAGATCCTCAGAGGGTTTTAGATGCTATGTGCAAGTACAAACTAACTCCTTCTCAGGAAGAAGAGTTAACTTCTGCGGCAAACGCTGAAATTTAATCAATTAGTAACTTACGGAGGGGAGAAAATCTCCCTTCCTTTTTTTCACCGAGCCATAAACTTACAAGGCTCACAAATCATTTATTATGTCAAATTTACAAATTACAGGAACAATCAAATCAATTAGTGAAGTACAATCAGGTATTTCTAAAACAACTAACAAAGAGTGGAAAAAACTCAACTTTGTTATTGAAACTAAAAGCGACTACCCTAAGTCCGTTGCATTCACAGTATTTGGAGGAGAAAAGGTAGACAACTTTGTTAAGTACAACAAGGTTGGTCAAACAGTTGACGTTAGCTTCGATCCAGAATCTCGTGAATACAAAGGGAGATACTACACAGATCTAAACGCTTGGAAAGTTTTCACTAATAAAGGTGAGGAAACTAGCGCACCAGCAGGAAACAACGCTCCTGTTGACGCTGGCGACATGCCATTCTAGTATAAATTTACCCCTGAAAGGTTCGCCAAGTAGGGGGTAATTTTATTTTCCTATATTTGTACAAACGCAAATGATGGAAAAGAGAACATTTTTTATTCCATTCAGCACGCCATCATCTAAAAATGGTAAACGCTGGACTGGAAAACACATGATCCACTCAAAAACAGTAATGAACTACATTAAGAATACAAAGCCTTATTGGCAAGAGTATTCAGAAGAGTTTAGATCTATTATGGATGGGCTACAAAAACCTGTAAAAATATCGTTTAAATTTATTAGAGGAACTAGACATAAGTTTGATTACGTCAATCCCTTACAAACCGTGCAAGACCAAATGGTTATACATGGGTGGATGGAAGATGACAACTGTGATCAAATTATACCTAGCTTTGAAAAGTATGTTTACGATAAAGAAAAGGCAGGGTGTTATATAACCATTAAGAAAACCAATAAACCAATTCAAGATGAATCAGGAACTAGTAATGAAAACTCTGGGTAGAATCCTTAGTGACGTAAAGTTTCTTATGGATGCTGTAGTTAATGACTATCAGCCAAAAGAGAAAGCTCCTAATGAGTATACTAAAGACTTTATGGATTTCTATAAGGCGTATGGTATAAACAAAACCAAGAGCCAATCTTTTGCTAAATGGAAAAAGCTTAATAATCAGCAGAAAGCTACAATTATGGAGTTAATACCATTGTACCATAAAGCTTTTGAGCCTAAATTCAGAAAGTATCCTAACAACTTTTTATCAAATAACTGTTGGGAAGACTACTTGTATTTGCTTGAAACTAACAAGCAATCAGAAGATAGGGCTAAAAAGATAGCTAAAGCTCAAGAGGATCGTTTAGACGCTTACAACTTCTAGTATGGATTATAAAATTAATTCTAAAGAAGAAATCTCTGAGTATCTGAATCATGTTTACAAGAACGGATACAACAAAGGATTATCTACAGGCATACCTTGGCTAGACAAGCACTACACTTACAGGAAAGGTGAATTAGATGTTATTACAGGCTTTGCCAATATTGGTAAAACCACAGCAATCTTTTACCTTATGATGTTAGCATCAGTTAAGTATAAGTGGAAGTGGCTATGCTATTGTCCAGAGAACGAGCCAGTAGGTGAGATGGTTATTGATCTTGCGGAAATGTTTATAGGAATGACTGCCGACAAAACAAAGTCAGAGCGCATGGATAGATCAGTATTTGATGCTGCATGTGCATGGGTAATGGAACACTTTAAAGTAGTTTCGTTTCCTACAACACCAACAATCTATGATGTTCTTGAAGTTTTTCAAGACGAAATAGATAATGGCAACTTTGACGGTTGCTATGTTGATCCTATGAATGACTTAGCTATTAACAGATCAATGAGTAAGTACGACTACTACTATCAGGTATTGTCTGACATACGCAGATTTAAACAGAAAAACTTTGTAAAGTTTATACTTGTAACTCACGCTGTTACCAAAGCAGCTAGAGAGCGAGGAGATGACGGTAATATACCTGCACCATCACACTACGATGTAGAGATGGGTGGTATGTTTGCCAATAGAACGGACAACTTTATAGTTGTACACAGGAATCCCAACTCTGACGATTGGAGTGATACACAACTTCATATAAGGAAAATTAAATTCCAGAAGCTTGTAGGTATTCCAACACAGGATAACGAGCCTGTAATACTTAGATTTGAGCCTAGATTATGTAGGTTTAGATCTTTAAACAAAAAGAAAATGGTGTGGGAAGATGTTCTAGAGCAGAATACCATGGATTTTATGAGTAGCCATAAGGTTAAAATAGAACCAGAAATCTTTGATAATAATAACTTACCCTTTTAAAAACAAAAATTATGGGAAAAACAAAAGAGATCACAGAAGATCAACAAAAAGCTTTAGATGCTGAAAAAGCATTTAGAGAATCGCCATTAGGTCAAAACATTACAAAGCTAGAAGATCACGTTAAAGGTCATCTTGCAGATATGTTTGACGCTGCTGGAGTTGCTTTTTCAACAGAAAAAGAAGACGAAGTAATGACTAACTTTATTGCTGCAGCGCATGCTGCTGGAACAATTCAAAGATTAGTATGGGAACAGCTAGACTACGAAGCTAAAATGCGAGAAGAGCAAAACTCTATTCCTACAGCTAAGATTGAAAAGGCTATTAAAAAGCAAGCAAAGAAAGAAGCAGTTAAGAAAAATAGGCCTAGAGGTAAGACTTCTATGAAAAAGGCTTAAGTTTTATTAACAAAACTTTTTTATTACAGAAAAACTACTATATTTGTTATGTGATTTGGTTATTACATAATGTAATTGGTTTTAATGGTTAATTAGTGAGAAGGGGGCTTTATGCTCCCTTTCTTATTTTAAAACAATTATTATGCAAGAAACAAAAGATGAATTCATTGAAAAGCTAAAAGACGACAGCTTTTACTATTCGGACAAATCGCATGTAAGTTGCTCTATGTTAAAGCACTTACTTAAATCTCCAATGCACTTGTGGCTCTACTTACAAAACCCACCACCATCTACTCCAGCCATGGCTTTTGGTAGCGCTTTACATTGCTTATTGTTAGAGCCAGAAAAGTTTAATGATGGCTTTTACATATATGACACTAAGCATAGACCTGAAAAGGATAAGACTATGGCCTCTAAGACAAACAAAGAGTGGAAGGCAAAACAGATCAGAACGTCTTACGCTAAAAATCAGATATTAATAACGTCTGAAGACTTAGATAAGATAGATGATATGATTAGCTCTATGACTAAACACGAGGATGTTAACAAGATTCTAGCTACTTGCGAAAAAGAAAAAGCAATTGCATGGTCTAATATTGTTAATGACTCTACAATAGACTGTAAAGGTAAAATAGACTTAGCTACTTTTGACTACATAGCTGACGTTAAAACTACAGCTGAATTTGGAGGTATTGACAAGTTTAAGTACGACTGTAAAAAATACCATTACGACATGCAGGCTGCGTTTTATTGCGATGCACTAGGCTTAGATCAGTTTAAGTTTATTGTAGTCGGTAAAAACGCCCCTTATGACGTTGGTATATTTGACGTATCACCAGAGTTCTTAGAGTCTGGCAGACAGAAGTATAAGTATGCGCTATCTCAGTATGAGAAATATTTCATATCTTGCGCCAAGAATATAGATAACTATATAGAGAAAGGAACATTGTGAAGAAAGAATACAACAACTGGTTAAAAGAGAAAAAAATGCATTCAACCTACCATTCGTGTGAGGTTACTAGAGGGATGATAGACAAGCTTCTATCTTTAAACGCTTCACTACAAGCAACGCTAGGAACAGACTCCACAAGAGAAGACAGACAAATCGTGAAATCAAAAACTGAAAAGTTGATGAACGAGATCAAAGAAATTGATCCTTCATTTCACGACATTATTAACCTAAACTAAAATCATGGCAAATCATAGGATGCGTCTGAACCCAGACGAAATTGATATTATCAAAGAAATGAGAGCTCAAGAAGTAGCTTTTAATGCAAATGATAATAATCAAATATCAAACGTGTATCTTGACTATTTAAAAGAAAGGTCAATTGATCCTCAAGATGTAATTTCTGTAAAGCATTGGCAATCCGCAAGCGGTGAGCCTAGGTTTTCTATAGTTACAAGAAACGATTCAGGAGTTATGAACGAATCAGAAAGATCTAAACTTCTTTCTAATATTGACAAAGTTATTAGTAGTCATAAAATTTCATATCCTGAAAAAGTTTACGACAAAGACTCACAACACTTACTTGTAATTAATCCAGCTGACATTCATGTCGGTAAATTAGCAATAGCTAAAGAGACTGGGGAAGAGTACAATAAAGAGATTGCAAAGCAAAGAGTTTTAGAAGGTATTAGGGGGATTATAGATCAATCTTCTGGATTTACAATAGATAAGGTATTATTTTGTATTGGAAATGATGTACTACACGTAGACAACGTATTTAATACAACTACAAAAGGAACTCAACAAGATCAACACGGAAAGTGGTGGCAATCTTTTGAGCTTGCTTTGGAGATTTATGTTGCTGCTGTAGATATGCTTTTACAGGTTGCCCCTGTAGATTGCGTACACTCTATGAGTAATCATGATTATCAGTCAGGATACCATTTAGCACATTGCTTAAAGTCATGGTACAAAGACTGTAAAGACGTTACTGTAGACGAAGGCCCTGCCTATCGTAAATACTACAAGTATCACAACAATATGATAGGGCTAGAACACGGAGACGGAGCTAAAGCTGCAGATCTTCCGTTGTTAATGGCTCAAGAAGAGCCTAGTATGTGGGCTGACTGCCAACATAGAACTATGTTCTTGCATCATGTTCACCATAAAATCAAACTTAAATTTCAATCTGCTAAAGACTATATCGGTGTTACTGTGGAGTACATGAGAAGCCCATCTGGCGCTGATTCATGGCACGCAAGAAAAGGATACAAGGGAGCGCCTAAAGCTGTCGAAGGATTCTTATTTCACAAAGACAACGGTAGAGTTGCTAGCTTAGTATACAATTTCAATGAGTAGCATAGAAAACAAGGTCTGCATAAAGATCTTAGACAGAGCAGAGGTTGGAGAGAAAAAGTACAAAACCACAATGGAGCGTACTGATCTCTCCGAGCTTGACTGGCTCATACACGCACAAGAAGAAGCTATGGATTTAGCAATTTACTTGGAAAAATTAATTCAAACTAAGCAAAATGAAAGCTGTAATAAAGAACCTTCTAGATGTTTGTGTAAAAAGAAAAAAAAGCCTTAATGTAATAAGGAGGTTTTTAAGTATACACTACAAGATTAACATTTCAATTAACGCATTAACCAAACGACTAAATTATGAAAAAAACAAGACTACAAGAACTCTTTGATGAGTATGCTTTTTGGTATCACCAAGAAAAGACAGACCAAAATTCTGGAGGCAGACAACAAGATCCTACATTCAAAGAATGGTTTAGCATGAAAGTTGATCAAGCTGAAAATGCTTCATCTTTAGTTTTGCCACCAGAAGAACAAAATGTAATTAACAGATTAAAGTAATGCAAGTAGCCGAAGAAAGCTTAAAGCTAATAAGGCAAATGCAAACTAGCAGCAAGGAATCTGCCTGCATGAATGCCTATTTTGATGCTCTAATGGAGATAGAAGAAATGAAGAAAGAGCTTAGTAATTTTCCTAACAAAAATCACAAGAATTACAAGCTAAAAGAAAAAAGGGTTAAAATCCTTGAAAGCTCTATACAAGAATTTTATAGTTGCTACTTTAATATGGCCAAATATAAAGAGGCTTATGCAAAGTGGAAACATGTAGCAATTCAGAAAGAATACGAGCTTGTAGAATTTATGAGTAACAATGTATAAAAATGGGGGCACAAAGCCCCCTTTCCTATTTAGAGTGAGATCCTCCGAAGAAGAAGTCAATTATTGTATTTACTTTACTTGACATTGCGCCAAATACTGTACTTATAAATCCAATCTCGTAATCAGATAATTCTAGTGAGTTAAGCACAAAGTATTTAAACATTGTGTATGAAAGAAAGAAATAAGCTATTGTAAAGATTACTGCTAATACCTTTTGTATAATAGCATCATCTTTATATATCTCTCTCGCACTTTCTCTGTCTTTAACTTCAAGGGCAAACATTTCTTTTTCATGGTTTTTAACCACCTTTTCAAACTGTTGCTTAAGTTGGATACGTTCTTCATCTGTAGTAACTACTTCGTCAATAATAGTAGAGGCTTGCCCTACAAGATTTTTTATAATACTTTTTATCATAGCATAATAATATCTGGTGCATACTTATATCTTGTATCGCCATCTTCATCTTTATAGGCAATCAAAACATCTTTTCTATTTTTCTTTTCTTTTAAAGAAATGTGAATCCAAGAGTAGTCAAACTCATTAATCATTTGATCAAACTCTATACCGTTGTCAATAATCCAGTCAAACAACTTTTTGTTGTTCATTTCTCCGTTTTCCCAAAACTGAATATCCACCGCTTCGCCTTTACAATGCTGGCTTTTGTTACTACCACCAATGGCACGATTGAGTGAAGGGCTGCGATAACCAGAGCTAATGCGAATAGGACCGAGAGCATCTCGCATAGGTTGTAACACTTCCCTAACGATGTTTTGAATGTTTTGTAAATGTTTTTTATCTGGTGCATTGTCTATACCTAATCTTTTATCTGTATTGCTATGCGTTATTTCAGACAATACAAAATTCTTACTTAATCTCATCTACTTGATTTTTTGCTTGATTTATTTCTAATTCTTTAACTACAGCACGTAAATAATCTACGTCTTTTTGAAGGTAAGAAATTCTAAGATCTTGTTTTGCATCGTCAGGCAATGCACCCATTTCTCCACGAGGCCATTTAATACGAAATTCTTCATTAAGTTGTACAGCATCTTGCATACGAACTACATCTAATTGTAATTGCGCTATAGAAGCCGTAAGTGTAAACCATATACCAGCTAAAGACACTATACCAACAACAATGCTGACAAGTGTTTTTACATCTAAATTTATCTTAGATCCTTCTGATATATTAAGTTTATCTTCTTCCACAATAAAAGTAGCTAAGTATTACCGTTGATAATACTACTGAAGAGCAAATTGCGATCATAATTTTGGTTTTTATAGTTCATTTATAGCTGATTGTACTTGTTCTTTGGTTGCTGTCACTTTCAGCATTATATTAGGACTGTACCTAAACTTTTCTTCTCCGTTCTTAAATATTATTAAGGTTGGGGTTGCAGTAACTTTATACTCTTCAAGCATTGTTCTATCTCTGCTTACTGCGTGCCTGTATGCTTTACAGTTAATAAGTTCAGGTAAAAATAAAATTTCGTTTCCTCTATTCCATCCAGACCAAAATTCTACTACTACTACACCTCTTCTTATTTCCCAATCAAAATTGTTTGTTGATAAATACTCTTGACCTTTTGCTTTTAAAGGTATTAGAGATAATAGTAATATGAGTAGAATTTTACTCATAAAGTTTTTCTTTGATTAGCTTGATGTCGTCTTTTATCTCAGTAACATCTTCTTGTGTAGACATAATGGTTTGTCTAATAAGCTGATCCTTCATATCAAACTCTATCCTTGTAATTTCAGGATCTAAAGGAGCTGGTAATTCTTTTGCTTCTGCAATATCAGCTTGCAAACTAAACCACATTCCAGCCATTGTAAAAAGTAATACTGCTATTGTTCCAAGAAACTTAAGACTTACATTAAAACTTGTATCTTCATTTAAATTTTTCATAACATATTAAAATATACGACAAATATAACAAACCTTTATCAATTTTGATAAGTTATTCTTTATTTTTAGATTGTCTATATCTTTTTTCTTTATTCCACATTTCTTGAATTATTTTATCTCCAAGATCAGTTTCATCTTTTAATTCTATTTTACTGCAAATACAGTTGCCTTTTGAGCAGCACCATTCATGATTTAATCTTTTAAGATTTTTTAATAACTTTTTCAATTTAATCATTATTTACTTTAAATTTTCCATACATCCAAGTCTTAACGTCATCACCTTTTGTTAAGGTTAGTTTGTGACTATAACTTCCAGGAAGTATTGATAAATCTGTTGTTGTTAATTTAATCGTTATTTTACCTGTAGAATCTAAAGTACCACTACCTGATCCTGTAGCAGTAATTCCTGATCCATTGCTTTTAGCTATATGATCTATATTATCACTATAAACTTTAAAATTTACAGTATAGCCAGTTAAGTTAAAAGCAGCCCCTGAAGAGTCTGCAATAACAAGATTAATAGTTGCAGAGTTATTTTCTCTTGTAACTATATCTATTTTTTGTGCAATGTCTGTGTTTATTGTTGCCATATTATAAAGAGTTTGTCCAATCTAAATTTAAAACCATTGTAGCTACAGAATCTTGAGATACAGCACTAGGGTCGAAAGAAACAACAATTATATCTCCTGCGTTAAAAGTGTTTAAATCATTGGCGTACTGCCCATCAAAACTTTCAAATTTATAAGATGTATCGTCATCTGCCATGTTAACTGTATCACTTACACCTGTACCTGGGTTAAAGGAAGGCATTTCAGTTCCGTTCTGCGCTATATGTATACCAACAGTAGAGTTTCCGCATGCTATTTCAGACCTAATTATTACAGATTCAACCTCACCGTTACAAGGCGCTATAAATGCTCCGAACTCTAAGTAACCGCTAGGAGAAGTAGCCTCAAAAGTACCACCATATCCAAAAGGTAGATACTGTCTAGATGTAGAGCTACCATACCAGCCACAATTAAGAACGTGTTTTACGTAGTTTTCTGTAACTATCTTTTTACCTTCAATAGAAACTTCGCCAGCAGCTGTTCTTGTAAGTGTTGTATCATTAGCGCCTATATCAAAACCTGTTGAAAATAAAGGCGGAAGACTAAAGAAAGAAGAGGCCATTACTGATAACGCTCCAGGTATATATATACTTGATTCCGAACCATTACCTATAGTAACATCTACCTCGTCTTCTACGCTACCATCTTCAATCTTCAATCCTGTTACTAGCTCTGCATCATGTGAAGCAACTTGTAGAAGTATTTGACCACCTTCAGTTCCTGAACCTGACTCTTCAGCATGACCTACTATTTTTGCGTAAAGTTGGTCGTTGTCTGCGGAGTCTTTAGCTATAAAATTAATCATACCTAAATCAGCATTATCTACAAGTGTGTCTTCACGATAGAAGTCTAACTGTGGAGGGCCGTATGTATTGTTTTGCCCTGATTGTTGCAATACTATTCTAGGGTCTCCTGAAGAGCTTCCGTATATTATAAACTCGTCTTCTTCATTTATTTCTGCTACAACATCATTAGCGTTGTTTTTCCAAGTAAATTTTTGACTTGTTTCATTAGCATCAGAATCTATTCTAAACACCATGCTACCTACAGAAGTAATCTCTGCATCGTTACCTATAGAAAGGTCTCCACTTACAGTAAGGTCTCCTGTAATCTCTACAGTATCTCCTATCTGTATATTTCCTGTATCATTATATATAACAAGGTTGCTTCCATCAGCCTGTATAGAGCTATCAAAGTCTGCTGCGGCTACACCAGCACCAAAAACTATTTTAGCTTGATCTGAAAACTTTAAAAAATCATTATTCGAACTCCAAACTAAAGAAGCTAAATTTGTAGTTGCACCAAATAGATTAAGGCTATGACCAGCTTGATTAGCACCTAATGTCAAATCACCATCTATATTTTTAGCCCCTGCTGTTAAATTAGTAGCTGTAGATGCGTTACCAGTAAGGTCTCCAGTGACACTAGCATTCAGAGTATTAGCTACTGTTGTATTACCTGAACTGTCAAAAGTTATACAAACTGTACCGTCATCATCTTTAATGTCGTTACCTTTTACAGTTAAGTCGCCCTCAATAACTAAATCTCCACTTTGATTTAAGTTAGCTATTTCTGTAAAAGAACCAAACGCTCCACCATCTCTAAAAGAAAAGGATTGAGCAGTTTCGTTATTGTCTACATCTAAAGTGAACTGTACGTTACCACCAGCCTTTAATTCAAAGTCTGTGTTATCATATCCTGATATATAGTTTGTAAATAGCCCTAAAGGAGTTTTTACAACATCAGAAATACTAGACAATATTACATTTCCGCTAGAACCTTTTACAACATCATCATCAAGTTTTAAATCTCCATCTATAGTAATGTTTCCTGCCCCCTCTATTGCTGCTGCAACACTAGTTTCTTGTGGAGAATTAGAAGAATTTCCTAAAAATATATTGCCGCTATCTAAATTAGGTACATCATTAGTTCTACCAATAGCAGAAACTAAAAGCCCTTGGCATGTTGTTCCGTTAGTCTTTAAAACAATACCTACGTTTTGTACTTTACTGGACTCTCCAAAAGGCTTAGTTTGAGATAGGCTACCATCATCTTGTATGTACAAGTTGTCACCTACATCTAAAGAAGTAAATCCAGAAATGTTTGTGTTGTATATACCAGATACTACAGCAAAGTTATCTTTAGTAGAGGTAGTATTCATTTCTGAGTGAGCTATACCTATGCAAGGCATTTTTGCAGAATCGTTAGCATCACAAACTCCAACTAGTATTCTATTGCTACCACCTATTTCGCCTTTACTATATAATGGTTGACCTGCTGAAATAGTAGAGCCCTCATCGTTTCGTACTTGTATATGTATCTTTTCTCCATGCCCCCATACAGCATCTCCATCATTCATTACCAACACCTCAGTTTCTCCTGGAGTATCGCTAGATAAGTTAAGATGGTTTATTGTAGCGGTAGACTGTATATCGTTATCCCACCTGTAATGCTCTTCAGCTACAAAGTTAGTTGCCGCATCGTGATCAACGACAAAATCCATGTTATTATTAGCGTCATCGTATGTAATAGCAATACCAGTTTTAGTACCACCAGCTGCAACAACATTACCAACAATATCTTCTATTTCTTCTGTTGTTTGATCTGCAGTAGCTCCAGCTTCTATTCCGTCTAATTTAGCTTTGTCTTCATCAGACATAACACCCCAAGATGTAGGAGTTGCACTAGGCAATAAAACATCAGCACCATCGCTAGACTCTATTCTTAAAAAAGTAGAAGATGCAGTTACGCTTAAGTCTGTTGTTTCGTTAGTTTCTTTAGCGGTATTAGCAATAATAGCGTTTGCTTGAGCAGTTGTAATTCCAACTTTAGCATTATTTGCAGTAACGCTAGTTCCAACATCTACTCCGTCTATTGTACCTAATGTTGTTATATTACCAGACTGATCTATACTAAATATAGTGTTGTCATTAAAATCTTTAAAAAATATGTTTTGATCATATTTAAATATAAGATCATAATCTTCATGACTTCTAAGAACTCCATCACTACTACCAAGCCTTATAGCTTGCAAATTAGTTTCACCTTCTAAAGTAAGATTGGAATCTAGAGATCTACTGTTTACAGCGTTATCAGCAATTTTAGGGTTTGTAACATTGTAATTTGCAATTTCCTCTGCAGTAACAGCGCCATAAGCAATAAGTGCTGTAGTAAATGCGTTGTTTTCTACAATACGAGTAATGTCTGCTGCTGTAATAGCGTTGTCTGCTAGCTTATCTGCGGTAACAGCATTGTCTGCTAGTTTACCTTCAGTAACAGCTTCATTCTCTATTTTATCTGTACTTACACTTCCATTTACGATATGTTGTACATATACTGAATTATCAGCTAATTTATCGTTTGTTATAGAATCATTAATAATTTGGCTAGTACCTACAGAGTTATCAGCCATATTAGATAAATTAACAGCATCTCCTGCACTTACAGATCCAGTTTGACCAGTAGCCCCAACAGCTCCTTGTTCTCCTGTAGCAACAAAATTAATAACAGGAGAAACAGATCCTGTTCCACTAATAGTTCCTGCTTCATTAACAGTAATATTTACAGTAGGATCGTTTTTACCTTTTAAACTTATATTTACAGAGCTGTTAGACATCTACAATTTTAAATTTACCAATCATTATTGTATTAGTTTCGTTGTCTGGCCCTCCAGAATAAATGTAAAACTTATACTTGTAAGATCCGCTTCTTAATGTAATCTTTGACGCATCAGCCTCTATGGTTAAAGATGAATCAGAAGAAGAAACATCTATAATTCCATCATATACAGGAACTGCGCTTCCAGTACTTAAAGACGTAAATCCTAATACAATTTCATCATTTCCATTGTAAACTTCAAACTTTGCGTTATAGTCAGCTTGATTGCTATCTTTTAATGTGTATAAAGTTCCATCTGCTTGAGTTAATTCTGTTTTTAAATAGAATGAGTCATTACGCCTTGCTGTAATGTCTACAACCGTTGCTATATCTGTAGATATTTTATTTGCCATTGTAATATATTTTTTGTAAAGATAACAAATTATTATAGGTTTTGAAATTTTATTTGATAACCATTAAAAGGTTCAAAATATTCAAATCCAATATAGTTGTATTCAGGAGTAACAATTTCTCCGTCATTTCTTTTAATAATTCTTATTTGATTATTATCTATAAGATTTTTAAAATAACTAGTTATTAATATTTTATTTTCAGAAGGGGAAGAAGTGTAATACCATCCATTTGTAATCTGCCTTTTATGTTGAGTTGTATGTGCATCAGTTAAATCAATACTTAAATCACCATAATAATAAGATAAATCAAATATTGTTTCGTCTTCGTATTGCGCTTTTGCTTTAAAATATAAATCTTTACCTGTTTTTACTTGATAACCTTCTCTTTGTTGTATTACTCCAATACCATCATAATTATATTTAGGAAGATAAATGTTTGCGACAAAATTCTTTACAATCATCATGTTTTCTTTGTAGCCATCTAAATCTTTGTAATAATAAGGAACACTATCAGTTTCGTATTCGTAAATTGTGTTTTCAAAAAATGTAGATAATTTTTTATTACTATAATCTATAGTGTCGTTTAAATTATAATTAGGAAGTTCTTCATATATGTTTAAAAATTTTGATAAGTCAAAACTGCAAGAAAACATGTTAAATCCTTGGTTAAGTTTGTGTGTTGCAGACTTGTAATCTGTAAGAATTACTTTTGTACTATGTCTAAAATAATTAACTTTAATAAAATTTATTTTATTTTCTACGCTAATAGAATTTAAACTATTAAAAGAAATTGCTTCTTGTTTAGCTAAATTATATACAGAAACATTTTTCTTGTAATTAATATTTGCATTTAAAGATTGTTTTGATGAAAAAACATTTTTTAAATCCTTAAAAGAATTTTTTACAACTATATTTTTACTACTAACCTTCATTTAAAATGTTTAAGTCAAAATTATTAAAAGCTAATTGATTAATTAAAAGCTGACCTTCATTGTAAGCTGTTGATGTTGAAGTATAAATAATCATTGATTGATTATAATAATTGTTTTTGTATTTAATTACAATATTATCTCCAACATTAAAGCCTTCTTTTATATTTGTAGTAGTATCATCATTCATTCCTATAGTTAATTCAGAAGCATATCTTTCATCTACATTATTAGGTTTTATTTTTTTTGTTTCTCCAAAAACTTCATTGTTTTGATTTGTTATTTCAAAATAAAAAATATCATCATTAAGGTTGTTTTTGTAAAAATTGTAGTAATTATTAAAATTTGTTAAATCAACATAATCATTATAATCTCCATTTAAAACTTTATCAAAAGCTTCTTGAATACTATAATTTAACAATACAGCTTGATAATTCTCTAAATACTTTTTTAATGTTTGAAATTTTAAATCTTTATTTCTTTTAGTTTCTGGAATTGAATCTGTAAACGACTTTAAAGTAGATCCTTCTATTATTATTTGAAAATTAAATTCAGTATTATAAACGGAATCAGGATCTATTCTTAAATTTATATTTGGATCAATTAAAACAGAAGTTAAATTTTTATTAGTAGAGCCACCTTTTTCTACATTTAATTTTGATGAAAAAAAAGAAATAGATTTTTTATCTTTTAATTTTAGCTTTAATGTAGGAGTTATAAATTTCATTTTAATTCTACTTCAATATTTGATTGACCATTTGTTATGTTAAGTTTTACTTGATAACCCTGACCAGGAGTCATAACACCTATACCATCATAATTATAACTAGGCAAATAAACACTTCCATCTTTATCTTTTATTATTACCATTTGATCTACAAATGGCTCACAAAAATCAACAGCAGTAACAGGGTAGTTAACAGGAAGGCTTACTATATTCCAGCCATCAATTATTTTTAAATTAAATCCTTCTACTACAGAAAATCCATCATTTAAATCTGTATCTTCAATGTAATTCTTTTTTGCTGTAAAATACATATCGTAAGAAGAATTGTTTTTTATTTGATACCCTTGATGTTTAAAAGCAGGCGCTAACGAATTAAAGTTATATTCAGGTAAATAAACATTACCAGCGTTATTTTTAATAATTACAAATTTATTATCATTATATGGTAGATCAAAAAGATCAGGAATTTCAAAAGAATCATAAGACTCTCCAAATTCTGAACCAGAAACAATATTAAAATCTACTCCAACTTCTTGTATTTGTTCAACCCCAGAAGAATTAATGTATCTAATACTTTTTAATGTTGATATATTAAACGGAAAAGAAAAAATAGTCCACGCTGATGCGAAGCTTATTTTAAATTCTTCATACTCAACTTCATTGTCGCTATCTGAATCGCTAATTGGTAGCTTATTTCCTATAAAAAATTTAGATATATTAAAAGTGTTAAGAGATGGGTTACTTATTGATTGTGGTACAGTTCTAGGTAAATCTACATTGACAGTAAAGTTTTTTAATATTATATCATAAAACTCTCCAGTAGCATCCCAAGAAATTAAATCGTCACCTTCTACATCTGGCGCTTCAATATCTAAAATTTCATCAAAATTTTCTTCTCTTACGACTCTTGCGTATGCTGTAGTTACTATAGAAAGATCATTAAAAACATCTCTAGTTATATTGTACCTTATAAGTTCTGCATTACTACTTATACTATTAGTCCAATAGTATTGATTAGCTCTTATATTATTTGGAGCAACCCAAGTTGTGTCTACACCTAAAAAAAGAACTTTATTAATGTATTGTAATTCAAATTGATCTGGCATTCTCCAGTCTGTATAGCCTCCCCAAGTCCCATTATTAGCTGTGTTAAAAGCTTCTGCATAAGTAATTTTACTAACATCAGAATCTATTGTATTCATTAACAAAATCTTTTTGTTTGCTACATCTAGATTAATTACAATACCACCTTTATATGTGTCTCCAATTGATAAAGCCATTACGATCCTGTTAATATTGTGTACGGATTCATGCCTTGTATGCTAAAAACCTCGTCTGGAAAAGATGTATGATCTATTTCAGATATATTAGGAATTAATGACGCAGATAAAGGCCATGATTTAGTAAAGTTAACTCCTTCAGCAGTATATTTTAAAAATAATCTTGCACTATAAAAATCTATATTATACTCTTTTGGGCTAAATTGTATGTCAAAATTAAAACTAGAATTTGCATGTAAATCAAAACTCCATTGAAAAGCATACCTATTTCTATTTGATATAACTGGAAAATGATAATCGCTTATATACCTTCGGTTTCCAGGTTGATAAAAATAGTAATTAGGATATTCTATTTCATATTGATGAAATCTTTGATTAGATATTCCAGGTATATCTAAAGAGTTTTGTATAAGTATAGGTTTAAAATGAAAAGCAAAGCTTTCATTGCTATTTAACTCTTGGTAATTAGAAATATTATTATAAATATATAAATGTTCTACCCTTATACTTTCAGAGCTTTCATTTACTAAAGAAAGTTCAGATCTTACGCACTTAGTCTTTCTTTTGTCACTCCACAAAAATTCTTCTACTTGCTCTAAAGCTAAAGCCATTATCCAACATTTATATTTCCTAAGTCAATTTTTGATCCATTTAATATCTCATCACCTTCAGCATCTTGAAGTTCAATTTCAGCAATACCAGAAAGATTTACAGCAATCAAATATTTAGAAACATAAAGTCTACTTGATAAATTATTTTGATCTCCAAGTTCTCTATTTAAAATATAATAACCATTAGGGTTGGTATCATCTGCAGTCCAAGTTTTTCTATTACCATATTCATCTACATAATAAGTTATAGCTAATTGTGTGTAGTAATAACCATTATTAGTAGCGCCAGACCCTGTAGATGTTACCTCAAAAGATATTCCTATTTCATTATACCTTGTATCTAAAGGTGTTTCATCAAAGTTTGGAGGAATAAACATTCTTGTTCCATCACTAACGTTAGATGTTTTAAATTTAGGAATAATAGTCCCATTGTTTACATCTGTATAAGTATCAGAATTATCCGTATAATAATGAGTTTTAGCCTCTTTAGTTTGGCCTGAAGCTATATTAGATGGAAAATTTTTAAAATAGGTTTGACCTGCAATTTTTATGTTTCCTGTATCATTAGTTCCACTTGAACTATAAAAATCCATTTGACCTACTGTATTGGCTGCTTGTTCAGTAGTATAACTTAAATATTCAGCATTCATTTGAAAAACTTTCCATTCAGGATCGTTTGAATCTACATGTGGCTTTGCGTTTGCTCCTGAAGTTGGAACAAGCATTGTATTATTAGTTCCGTTAGGAGCATGAGTTTGACTAGAACTATATTGATTATATCCATCAACTTTATGATTGTCAGTATTTACTTCTAGCCTTTGTATGTAAAGTGGGTAATCTCCAGTATTTCCTAATTTTAAAACACCAACAGCCTTAAATTTATTTGTAACACTATCGTAAGTTATGTTGTCTAATTCAAAATAACTGTTTACACCAGTTGTAAAACAACCTGCATAATCAGTTCCATTATTTTGAGTTATAGTAGGATCTGTTGGTGCGTGCACTACAATAGGTTTAGTTACGTTTGCTCCATCAAAATTTCCTGTAGGCAAAAATGGTCTTAAGTTTGTAGATATAGGAGTAGATGATCCATCTCTATTTGAAAAATTTGTATTTGTACTCCCACTTCTTGTAGCTAAAAATCCTCCAGTATTTGAAGTATTCCAACAATACGGTTTGTAAACAGCAACACCAGATTGCCCATACCACCCTCCTTCTGTTATAGAAGAAGCGTTCCCTAAAGTTGAAGTACCTAATTCATACCAATTACTTGTAGTTTTTTCAGTAGTACTAGCAATATAATTTTCTCCTTGATCAATAATTTGAAATTTATTTTTTTCATTATTTGTTGCACTAACACTAAGCCTACTTTGCTTTGGAAGCCAAGCAATTTTATAATTGATAAGTTCATAGTTTGAAACGTAATCTCTATAATAACTATATGTACTTGGAGCAATATTACTTGAAGGAGTTATAAATCCAAAATCTTTTTCTCTCCAACCCATCTTATTTAAAGACTTAAATCTACCGTCACTATATAAAGTTGCAGTATTTGTTTCTGGAGTTAAGCTAATGGTTTCTGAATCTAACAAATAAAGATGTTCTTTAACAACAGCGCTTGGTGAAAACAAATATTTTAAAGCAAGAATTGTTCCGTCATTTCCTGCAGTATTAAATGTGCTGTAATTAACATCTGCAGAGCTTGCCGAAGAAAAATCTGTTGCTTGAAATCCAGTAAACTCAGAATCTACTAAATACTTAGTTGGATATACATCACCAAAATATTGCCCATAAAGCCCAAAATTATTTTTAATATTAAAAGTAGGGATACCGTAAGTATTGCTACCATTAAAATTATTATATCTTACAGAAACATTTAACTCACATTGAGAATCTCTAGACATATATCCAGTAGAAGATTTGTCAGAATTAAATATTGGAGCAATGTATTTACTTAAAACACCTAAATTAACATTAACAAAAGAACTTAATGAGTCTCCAGCAGCACCATTTGCTGAATCATTTGCTACAGCTTTTCTGTGTTTTATAGTCTGAAGATCATTAAATGTTAATACAGAATAAAAGCCTAATTTAACTGTAAAGTAAAGATAGTTGCTTGTTCCTAAAACTTGATCCTCATCTTTTTTATTTATAATTTGACCTAATCTAAAATTAATACCATGACTTAATTCTCCAGTAGAAGTGTGCTCATTTGCTTTGTACTTTTTGTGTTCGTAAGCGCTAAAACTAGATTGTTGTTTTATATGACTACTTTCCGTTAAAAAATTATTATCATCTAATGATAAATCAAAACTTTTAATTATTGCTGTATTATTACCGCCAATAAGGCTATTTGCTAAATTTGAAGCGTTTGACGCATTACCATAGTTTATTGATCCATCATCTTTAATAATTGTAACATGCCCAAAATCTTGATTAAATGTAGCTTTAATACCATTACCTCTAATATCTAATTGATCATTTAATTGACCATCTATACTATTAGTACTAGTTGTTAAAAAATTTGTAAAATACTGATTTATTTGACCGTATGAGTAACCATAAGCTCCAGGAACAACACTATAATCATCAAACTTAAAAGTTTTACCTATTATATTTCTATCTAAATTTTTATTAGCCCCAGTAAGAGTAGGCCATAAACCTAAATCTACAACGAATTGATCTTGAATAGTTGCACCTCCAGAAACAAAATCTATAACGGTATTTCCATTACTAGTATCAACACTTATTTCTTTACCAAAATAATTTACTGAGTTTACAGCTTCTGATCCAAATTTTACATTAAAATTACCAGCGTTATTTTTTATAGTTAAAACAGATGTAAAAGGATCTTTAGCTTCTGCAGGAGCATATCTAACTAAAATAGCAGCGTAACATCCAAACCCAATATCATTTGCTTTTAAGTATGCTGTAGAATATATTGGTATAATATTACTACTACCAATATTAAATTCTTCACCACTTTCTGAAACACCACTTGAGCTTACACCAATAAAACCAATAGCTCCAGTAGCGTTTGACGTATTTGTAGTATTTGTTATAACATTTTGTGGTAAATAATTAATTTTATTTACTCTATTACCACTACTATCAAATCCACCTAAAAATGGAGTTACTGTACTCCCAGCACCAGTAACATTATTTACTGTTGGATCTAAATGAAAACCATTAGCTGTAGTAAAATTACTATCAGCAACAAAATCTTCTATATTTAAATCTGTATCAGAAGATGTGTTTTTTATTACAACAATAACAAAAGCTTCTTGAATGCTTGTAACTGGGTCTTTAAATATGTAAAAATCACTAATATTATCTTTAGCATCTAAAAGGTCGTAGCGGTTTTCATTTGTTCCGCCTGTATTTCCTGTTATTTTTGGGTAAACTGCCATTTTAATTCATTTTTATATAAGTACTATCTGGTTCAAACCAAATTCTTTTTTTATTATCTTTATTAGGTATACAAAAACCTAATGATCTAACCCAACCTCCTGGAACTCCAGATGGTGTTATGTCTAATTTATTATCAGAGTTTAAATATATTGTCCTTCCTGCAGTCCATTGTGGGCTAAAGTTGACATCTTCTAAATCAAAAAAACCTTTACTAATTAAATGTAAAGAATTGTTTTGATGACTAATAAATATAAACAAAGCTTGAAAAGCTCCTTTGTTAATATCAGAAACGTCTACCTTTTTACATTTAGCATTCCAATCGTTTGCGCTAGAATCTAAATCAGACTCTAAATAAACTACATCCCCAAAAGATAAAGTGCTAGTATCAGAATCTACAAAATTTGGAAAAGAATATTTAAATCCATCTAGTTCTTTTGCAAAAACATTTTCAGGCTCTTTACCTAAAGTTATGTTTACCTGCGATCCAACATTTATTATACTTGCTGAACTATCAGTAAAAGTATTTATTCCATAGCTATTATACCCAGCTTCAGGTGTAAATGAAAAATCATTATTTGGCTCTGCAACTAAAAACTTACCTGTAGTAGTTGAAGGAGTAAAAGCATAACCTTCTGGCTCTCCAACAATAGTAATTGTTTCACTAGCTTTAACTACCGATATGCTAATTTCATTTGACATTAAATTTGTGTAATATCAGCGTTTAAAGTAAATGCTCCGTAAAGCCAAGTAGTGTAATCTACTGTTGCACTATCTCCATCTTTTAATCTAATCTGTAAATCATACTTATAAGATCCAGATTGAAAATCCATGTGCGTGTAAGGTATAGTTATAGTAGCAGCTTGAGTAGCATCATTTGCATCTGTTTGACTAGCCAGGTATATTCCATCTACAACAGCAGCTCCAGACGGACTGTAATGACCTTCAACACTACTTGTAGGTTCAGTATTATCATCATGACCTGAAGCACCAGGAACTACATCATTCCAATAATAAGTATATACGTTTAAAACTTTATCACCAGAAGAATTAATAATAGTCATTTTAGCTTGATATTTAGGTATGCTACCACTATTAGTTCCGTTCATAACTAAAGTTCCAGTTGCGTCTTTTACTTGCAACTTTAACTTAAAAGAATCATTTCTTCTAGCTGTAATATTTAATTCTTTGGCTATGTCAGCCTTTAAAGTATCTGCCATCTTATTTTAATTTATACAAATATACGTTAATTATTTATTTACTCTAACGACTTCTCGCTTCTATCTAAAACTTGAGCAGCAGTCCAGCTAATTCCAGTTAGCCCACCTCTAAATTTTTCACGATCTATTGTAGCTATTCCTACAGCCATTGTTGCTCCAGACTCTACAATACCCCAAGATGCAGGTTCTGCTGCATACTTAATTCTTCTAGGATCCGTCATAAACATTATATCATCTCTAGTGTCTGATGCTAATTTAGCTAAAGATCTTAACTCATCATCGTCAGAATCTCCAAACATCATAGATAAAGCAGTTAATGCAGAAACTACTTGCATACCTCTAAAGAAAGTTTTAACAGCTTCTTTTTTATGTTCAGGTAATGCTTTAAATCTTTTTCTAAAATCAGCAACTGACTCTTCTCCAGCCATTAATTGTCTTGCAAAGTCAGATCCAAGAGAAAATGCTTCTCTGTTACTACCAGATCGCATCTCTCCAAACCTATCTATAGTTTCCTTACCAAACCTTTCAGCAATAGATGTTGGCATCCATTTCTTAAATTGCATTAATGCCTTACCCCAAGAGTAAGTTGCAATACCAATTTGATCTACTTTAGAGTAACCATAACCTTGCTGTCTTGTTACATTGTCTACATACAAGTCTGCTTTCTCTTGCAAATCTTCAGGGATAATTCCGTCTTCACCTATTCTACTCCATTCTTCTTCAGTAAACTGAGATACAAATCCAGACCCTTGTATATAGTGCTCACTACCAATATAAGGTGACATCATTATTGTATCAATTCCGCTACTGTCGTTACCTTTAATTAAATCGTAAGCAAACCTTTCAGGGTTAAGATTATTTTTAATTATAGCCCAAGCCTTTTTGCGTTGGCCCCAGTATCTAGCCTCTCCTCTAGCAAAATTCTTTCCACCCTTAGATCTAAACTCATTGTACTTACCAATCATTAAGTTTCCAAAACCTCCGCTAAAACCAAGAGATAAATATCTTATCCTTGTTAGTTTTACAAGTTGGTGCAATGCGTTATCTCCAAGTCTACCTAAACCAAGCTGACTATCTTTAAATGTGTAGAACCCTCTCTTCCAAACATTTTCTAAGTATGTAACAGCATTTTTATTGCCCTTCTTTTTGTTGTACTCTATAACTCCGTCTAATAAAGGTATCATAGATTTAAATCCTTTAAAGTTTTCGTTACCATAAGTAAACAAAGATGTATTTACATACTGAGACAAAGCCATTGCAAGATCGTTACTACCAAACATCGCTGTAGAAACCCCTCTTGATTTAGTAAACCTAGACATAAGATTAGTACCCATAGTTCCGTGTACTTCTTGTTCGGTCATAGAAATCTTTTTGCCATCTTCGTGCTTACCAGATTTAGCTAGCTTTTCAGCTCTTTTACGAATAACGTCAAGCTTTGCAGCTGATCTGTATTGCTGAGAGTCAAAGAGTTTTTTAAACCCACCTTTAGCTCCCTTGCTAGTGTAGTATAAATACTTCCATTGATGGAAAGGTAGTATCTCTGACTTACCAGTCATTGGATTTACACCTTTTACTCTAACGTGATTTATATCTCCAGTACCTTGTAGCATATAATCATAAAGACCAAACAAGCCTCTTTGCTTAATAGATCCTGTAAGTCCCATTTTCATGTGTGGTATATAACCATCCTTAACTCTCTCCCCTAAAGCTTTACTTGTTATGTCTCCGTACTTAGATGTTGTAGCTCTAAAAAAATTGTAAAACTCTATCTCTGACTTGTTAGGTTTTGTTTTTAAGAAATCACTCATAGATTTAAGCTTCATTTCAGAAACTTTATTTCCACCTATATTAGTTTCTACAACGTCATACATGTTTCCGTAAAGAAGATCATTCATTTTTTTATTTCCACCACCAGCAAACCAAATAGAAGCTTTTGATATAAGCTCTACAAATTTATTTCCTTCACCTATATTGTCTCGTATTAAGTTTTTATTTAAACGATCAAGCTCTTTTTGAAATTTAATATTTTCATCCATAAACTTTCCGTACTCTTTTTCCATGGTACGCACAAGCTTTTGAATTTCTGGTCTATGCCCAGCAATATTATTTGATCCAAACCAAGCGTGCAACCAAGAGATGTCTCCCTTGTCAGTCCATTCTATTCCGTTACGAGAAGCTTTTTGACTCTCTGAGGCTCTTCTAGCAATTTCTATTACAGTATCACTATGAGCTTTAGATATTGCACTAGGATCAAGCTTTTGAAATAACAAAGCGTAATCTGTTAGACGATCTTCTGAGAGTGTTTTTAACTTCCCAGTTTGAACGATTGATCTGTCGAACTCCTGGGCTAAGTTAAAATTTACCCTATACTGTTTGTATAACTTTTCCAGACTTTCCTTAAGCGTGGGGTTGCCCTCCACTTCTTTGTCTGTGTACCCTTTATCTTCAAGGTATTCTTGAAAAGTAAAAGGGGAGTATTTTTCAGAAAATCTTTGTCCGCTACCAGATTTAGTTGTGTTTAACTTCATCTTAGAACTCTTACTAATTACAGGGTTTTTCTTCATACCGTCAATTAGTGCAGTTCTAGCTTGAGAAGCTCTTTGAGCTTTTTTAAGATTGCTAATTCTAGTTGGAGCACCCTTTTGAGATGTACCAACTAATTTATATTTACCATGCTTTTTGGAAGTAGACTCCCAGTTCTTTGGATCAAACTTGCTAGCAGGAGCGGAAATCCACTTATAAACCATAGAAGTTTCTCCGTCTTGTATTTTAATATAGTGTGGAGAGTTAGTTCTAAGCGCTGATTTTTGTATATCTGCTGTAACCTTTACAAGCTTAACATTTTCAGAGCTTCCATTTATTCTTCTTAAAGATTTATTTCTAGCAACCTTTTTGCCATCTTTAACGTAGAATCTTTCAGCTGTCTGAACTAAATCAGAGTTTTCTACAATAATAGTATCAGCAACTAATTCAGCATCTGCTATTGATCCGTCAATACCTTTAAGTATTTCTTGATGCTTAGAGTCTATTGATTTACTAATAGATATTAAAGTGTTGTCATCAAACAGTAGAGATATAGACGAGTTAGTTAAACCACCGCCATTTAAGACTGTATCAGCAGCTAAAAACATTTCTTGAGTCTTAGGGTCTAGTTTAGAAAAATCTTTCTTTATAAGCTCTATTTCAAAAGGTCTTGTAGCTTCGTTTATATAATCTCTATTTAAACTTAGATAATACTTGTCTGGAGCATCTTTAAATCCTTCTTGCTTTCTTATAACAACAGCATTTAAAAACTCATTGTTTTGCTCAGACGCTAAAGCTTCTCTCTGCATTCTGTCAAGTTGAGCCATTGTAGCGTCAACATTAATACTTCCAGTCTTAGAACTTGTTGCGTGCTTACCTAACGCTTGAGAAACCTTTGGTGAAAAATTAGTAATAATATTAAGAATATAATCATTTATTATTTTTGCTTGATCACCCTTAATAGATTTAAACAAATCATTACCTCCAGTCATACTCTTAATTAAATCAAATGTTTTGTCAGCGTGAGTAGTTCCGCTAATTTGATTTTTAGAGTAAATATCTATAGTAGTTTTTAGTCTATTATTAAATGATTTAATTATTGGATTATTACTCAAAGCTTTTAAAGCTGTATCTCCACTTATTGACGATTCACCACTTAAAAGGTTGTCAATATCCTCACTCATTTCTCTAGCTTCTTGAGCATTAGAAGGAACAGTTTTGTGCTGACCTAACAAGTTGTTTAACATGTAAACATCTTGACCTACTCCATCTAATTTGTGTAATAATTTTATAATAGAAATTTCATTATCCATTGCTCTTATATCTCCATCAACAATAAGATCTGTATTTATATCTATTGGAGATTCAGGATTTGTATTTAAATCTTTAACTACAGACTCAGCCATATCCTCACCTATAAGCTCTTTTAACGCTGACTCAGCGGCACTTGTATAAGAAAAGTTTCTATCTCTTAAAGCTTTTTTACCAGCGTGTTTAGCGTACAACTTAGCAGCTTTAGAGTTTAGTATTAAATCTACTTGCGAAGCATTAAAACCAATTCTAGGTAATATTGATCCAGCTACAATAGTTGCAGGATTTAAACCTAAAGTTGTTGCTTGTTGATTCTTAGCGTTATCTAAAACAATCTGTAAAGTTTTAGCTCCTTGGAACGCTAAAGAGTTTTGAGAGTAATTTCCAGACCAATCATTGTTAAACGATCTTTTAGCAACTCCGTTAATACTTATTGAAAATCCTAAACCAACTCCGTATCTAGATAGATAAGACATACCGTTGTTTAATGCAGCAACATTACCAACCATACCAGATCCGCTAACATTTTCTTCAAAATATTCAGCTGCACCTACAGGGCTATTTTGATTAGACCTTTGTGTAGTACTAGGAAATCTTTTTTCTACAGCAGCTTTTCTTGCTTCTATCTCATCATTAATTTCTAAGTCAGCAGTAATTTCTTCAAACTTATTTTCTTTTTGGTAAAAGCTAATTGTTTTATCTATGTACTCATTAACCTTTAATTCAGCACTAGTTTTAGGAGACTCATTTTTAAAGTTCATAAAAATAGAATCACCATCATGATCAGAACCTAAAACTCCGTTTACCGCAGTAGGAATCTGAATAGAATTGTTTTGGAATTTACCAGACTTACTTTTAACTTCAGTTTGAAAAGCTTTAATCTCCATTACAACTCTAGATTGATTACCGTGCGCAGGAATACGAGAACCAATAAACTCTTCACCAAGAATTACAAATGTTCCGTCTTCTAGTCTAGCAATCTTAGACGACAAAAAGTCTCTAGCTTCTAATTCAGAACCAAACGATCTATCTAATCCTGCAATTTTTGCTGGACTAATATTACCAACTTTAGAAGATGCTATTACAGGCTTTTTAACTAACGTACTACTTATGTAATTGTCAATAGCTTCTTTAGTGTTAAAGGATTTACCGTTAGCATCTTTATCTATCCTAGCTAAGTACTTGCCTTTAAATGATGCAGGAACAACAGCCTCTGCTGGTAAGGTAACATTTCTACTTTCACCTTGAGCATTATATTTAACACCTTTAGTGTAAGCTTTTAAGTTCTTGCCAACCCCTGTAGCTTGAATAGCTATATTACCGTTAGTAACAATCTTAGCAGACTTCTTTATTAAAGACTTTATTGCATCAGCAAAGTATTTATGTAGTCCAGGTAGGTTTTGACTAATCTTGTCATTAGCAGCCGCTAGCAATTTAGCAGCACCATTAGACGTAGATGTTATAGCGTTATTACCTACAACTCTACCAAGCATTTGTTTAACCTTTAATCTAGACTCTACTGTGCTTTCTTTTTGGTCGGCAATCATTGCACCAACAGCTCCTTGTAAATTGTCTTCAAACACTTCAGCTTCTAACGCTTGTATTTGATCCATCTCTTCAGATTGCTCTTCAGTTAAATCATTATTGTTTGCACCAACAAGTTGTGTAGGGTAAGTTGTTTTAGTCTTACCATTATCCATAGGTAATTGTATACCCATGTTTGCTCCGTCAATACCAACAAGTTTATTACCAACAACGTAAGCAGCATCAAGATCTTTCTGAGCTTGAGAGTCTTCTCCAAATTCAGTATCGTGATCTATAGAAGATTCTGTTCCGTGTACGTTAGGAAACTTTTTAGCACCACTCTTAAATACAGCTAAATTTAAAGATTCACCATATCCGTTCTTATTTCTTCTTGCTTCTAGTTTGTCTGCAATGTTTTGTAAAACTTCAGAGTCTCCAATCATCTCAGGAGTAAGAACGTGTACAGCAGTTTTCAAGTATATAATAGCCTTTTCTAAATCACCAAAATCATTTTCATTTAAGACTTGATTACCAGCTTCTCCTCTTTTGTCAGAACCGTAATAAACAAACTTAAATAAATGCCCCATTCTAGATCCTACTTTGTTTTGTATAAAATTAAGATCTTCAGGTAAGATAAAGCTAGCAGCATCTGTTGACTCAATACCGTCAACTTTTATATCGTTAAATATAATAGGCTCTATTGCAACACCTCTTAACGATCCATCGTGTCTAGCAATTGCACCAGTTGCTCTTTTTATGTAATCAGACTCAGTTTTAGCTTCTTGATGAGATCCAATAAACAACTCTTGTGCGTACACACTATTTAAAGCAAAGTTAAATACATAGTCTGAAATTATTTCTTCTCCAGCTTTAGTAATAACAACTTCGCTACCTTTTATTTCAGCTACTTTAGATAGAACAGGGTTATCCTCTAAAACTCCTGGGTTTTCAGAAATCATTTTTTTAACCTTGTCTATTTCTTCGTTTAGCCTTGCAAGACCCAAAACATTTTCTCCGTCTTTATATTTAATTTTATCTAAACCTCTAGCTTTTAATTCTTTTTCAGCAGCAGCTCTTTGCTTGTCTGTAGTAATCATAGGCATCTGAATAGAGTACCTTCGCTTAGAGTTAGAGAATATAGATATAGGCTGAGTGTAATAAGTCTTACTACCTTCAGGTTTCCCACCATCATGTGAGTTAATAAACTTTTCTAAATCACCAAAGAAAATATCTTCTTTAGTTTTGTTTTGAAAAGAAACAGTTTTACTTTTTACACCAGCAAAAGAAACAGTACCACCATCAATAGTTAGCTTAAACGCTTCTTGCTCTAATCCTTGAGCGCCTAAAGCTACTACCATTTTTATTAATGGGTTGCCAGGATATTCTTTTAAAAGGCTTTCCCTTCCTTCCGCAGTTCTAGCTTGATCAGTAATGTATTGAGCTTGATTTAATAAATGACTATTATTATTAACAACAGCAGTAGACATTCCTTCTACATTGCTTACTGTTTTTATAGCATTTTTAGATCTAGAACCAACAACCATTCCTTCTACTAAGTTTTTAAACTCAGTACTTGTAACTGATATTTTTCCTTTTGGAAAATAAGTGTTAAATGTTTTGCTTTGAATCCAAGACTCAACTAATGCTGGTAAGCCTAATTGCTTATTCCCAACAGAAACTCTAATATTAGATAATACATCCATGTTTAGATACTGAGATCTATCAGACATATACAATATAGGGACCATTATCTTTAATGCTTCAGGCATTGTAAGATTTTGTCCTTTAGAAAGTTTATCTTTTGCAGCTTGTATTCTTTTAGCTACATCTTTACGAACAGTAGCGTCTTTAGATTTAAAAAATACTTTATTAGCAGAATTTACAATTCCATTTATTTTACGTCTTTCACTACTAGCTATAGCTTCTGACTCAGAAATGTTACCATTACTTTTAATTGCTGTAATAGAAATATTTTCTTGAAACTTATTTCTGTAGTTGTTATGAAACTCTCTAAGAATTGTAAGCCTTTCTCCTGGCTCAGTATTTTCTTTTAGTATTTCATTTAACTTAGAAACGTGTGAGTTACCAGAAGCATCAATAGCTTTTATAAAACCTAACACATTATCTCTATGCGCAAAAGCTAAATTATGTATTTCAGACTCTAACCTAGAAAGCGTAAATTGTTTATTCTTACCAACTGGGTTAGCAATCATCAATACAGCTTTCATTAAGTGAGAAGACGAGTTGTCTAAAGCTAATTGCTTTTGATAGTCGTCAGACATTACATTTACATCCTGCTCGCCAAGACCTTCTTGATACTCATCTGATATTTCGTCAGAAAAATTATCTTCATTAATAGTATCTCCATTTTGATCTTGTGATCCAACATTGTATCCAGCAGATTTATATATTCTTTCTACTCCTGGAATTTTTGTAGAGTCAGGATTTAAATCTAATCCGTGACGAACTCTATTCATCATTACGGAGTATATATATTCAGCCTCTTCTCTAACTTGAGCTTCTACAGATTTATCTTTTATATTCTCCATTGCTGCGTCAGCGATAGAGTTTATATTAGTATCTCTAGTTGCATTTTTACTAGGATCTTCCTCTTGCTCAAATAGCTTGTTAGCTTCCTCTTCTACAACAGCACTTAATTCTTTAGATAGTAAACCATACTTCATGTACTTAGTTTTACCAGTCTTAAACTTAGCACCATCAACACCACTAGCTATATCATCAATAATTGTATTACCTATTTCTTCTAGTGATAGGTTTTCAAATTTACGATCTACATTGCTAAGTATTTCTTTAGCATCTTTAGGTGTTATAAGTTTGGAAATTCTTCCTTTTAGTCTTTTTATAAATCCTTCGTATTGAACTACGTCAGGCCCTTTATCAAATAACACATTTAATTTACTAGCCATTTGTGGAGCTAAAGAAGTAACAAACGCTTCTTCAATTATATTGTCTTGCTGATTGTCAGGCAACAAACTAATAACCTTATCTTCAACAAGTGTATTCATAAACTCATCAAAAATAGCCTTAGTAGTTTCTGCGTCACCTAAGTCATGAGCAACTAGCATAGCGTTAATCTTCTCCTGCAACTCTTGAGGTAAAGATTCTTTTTGTGCTATAAAGTTTTGTATAATTTCATTACCTGTCAACACTTGAGTCTCTCCGTTTGCGTCTGGAGTAGAGTAAAGTAATTCTTCAGAGTAAGAGTTTTTAATATCTCTAAATACTTTAGACTTTATAATTTTAGATACCCCTCTAATAAATGATGGGTTATCTTTCATCATTTGGTAATAAACGTGACCGTACTCGTGCATAATCTGCATACCTACGTCAGATCCTGAAGTAACGTGTACAGCAGAACCTAAAGCCATACCAGCGACTAATCCACCATGTTCGTCAATAACTTCTCTTAGTATAAGTAATTGCTTGTTAGGAAACTTTCTAGATGCAGCAGCTACAATAGTAGATTCTAATGCTGGATTTATAGATGAGTAGTATTGTAAAACGCTTGGCTTTGTAGAGTCTACAACACCATCTGCGGTTTTCATTTTTTTACTACCACCAGGTATAGTTCCAAATCCTTCTTTAAACAGGTTTTGAACTGACTTTGCCATCTTAGACTTAGATGCTTTAGAAACCTTCTTAGAAAGCTTCTTAGCTATCTTGTCGGCAGCAGACTTAACTCTTTGCGCATAAGTTATATCTGAGTCTTCTTTAACTTCTGGTTCAGGCTTTTTATCGCTTGACTGTGCTTCCTTCTGCTCAGTTTCTTCTGCGCTTCCTGTATCTTCTTCTGTTGTCGTGTCTTCATCTTCTACAATTTCTGTATCTTCTTCAGCGGCTGTTTCAGTTTCAGACTCTACATCTTCTTGTGTAGCACCTGTAACTGTATTGATATATAAGCTAAGATCTTCATCAGAAATATTTTCAGAATCTATTTTAGATTTAATAATATCTGCAATTTCTTGTGTAGTCTTACCTTCTTTTTGCAACTCTTGTATTTCAGCGTCAAAAGGTCGCATAGCTTTTCTAAACTCTTGCCTTTTTTTAACGTCTGCAAATTTTTGCTTTACAAAATCAACAGCTCTACCAGTAAATGATTTAGCTTTAGAAAATATACTTTTACCAGCTTCTTCAGCTTCTTTACCAGCTTCTTCAACTTTTTCAGAAACTTTATCAACCTTAGATTCTGCTTCTTGCTTTTGTCTTTCAGCTTTTTCTACTTCACCTTTTTTTGTAAACTGCTCATACTCCTCTTGAGTCAAACCCTCTGCAGCTTCGTTAGCTTCTTGAATTTCGTAAGAATCTTCTTTAATTCTTTCTTCTAAAGCAGCTTTCTCTACAGATAAGTCTGCCTTTTCTGGCTCACTCATTGCAGAATACTCTTCACTTTGCTCAAAAGATTTTATGTCATTTAACCTTTTTGAGTCAATAGACTTTGCAGATGCAGTATATTTTTTTGCAGACAAAAGTTTTGCTACAGCAGTCTTACCTTCTGCAATAGAGCTTTCTAAAGCAGCAACATTTGTGCTATGATCATTTTCAATCTTAGCAAGCTCATTTGTAAGAGCTTCACCTTCTAAGTTTTCATTTGCTTCAGCAATTGATCTTTGCTTTAAAACATTTAAGTTTTCTAAAGACTTTTTAGACTGATACTCTTTAACTTTAATATTAAATAAAGTTTGTTGACCAACCTCAGTAAGCTTTTCTTTAAAAGGCAATGTAGATGCTATCTTAGAGTACTCTAAAATAGTATTATCATATTCAGCTCTTTCTTCAGCAGATATTTTATCAGCCTTTTGTAATTTATCTAGCATACCGTTAAGACCGTCAATCTGATCTTCACGAATAGCTGCTTCTATAATTTCATTTGTTCTAACTTTCTTTTGAGCCTCACTCATGTTCTCATACATGTTGATGTCATTATCAATAGAAACTCTTTTATTAGTTATACGTCTACCATTTTCAGCAACGCTATTCATAAATCCTCCACGACCCCCCATAAGGAAACCAGCAGCAAAAGAAACCCCTAATGTTTTTCTGTTTTCGTCAGATGTTAAAAAATCACTATATTCAACAAATTCTTTACCCTGAACCTCTGCAAGGTTTTTTTGTTGTATCCATTCTTCGTAAGTTTCTTGAAACATTTCTTCAGTACCCTCAAATGTACCAGTAATTGTTCCTCTTTTAGCGTGTTGCATTAATCTCTGACCAAAATTCTTTTGAATTTGTTTTGCAGATTCTGCTCCACCTCTTAGTTTATTGAATTGCTTAAAAGCCTTACCAGACAAACCACCAAATTGAATACCCCACGAAAGACCGTTTAAAGCAAACCACTTTGAGTTGTCAACAAATGTTCCGTGCGCAGCTTCTTGAGCTTGATCTTCTGACAGACCCATACCTAAAGCTTTATTGTAAACATCACCAGCAAGACCAGCTCCAATTACAGCAGTAGTTGCAGTACCAGCACCTAAAAATGATGCAACACCAGAACCCATAGCGCTAAGACCTACCGCTCCTTCTCCAGTTACAGTTGCTAAAGCACCCATTAAACCTTCACCTCCTAACGCAGCTTCTGCTCCAGCAACAGCTTTAGAGCTTCCTTTAGCCGCAGCTTTAGCTGTTTCTTGAGCGGATCTAGTTTTAACTAATCTTTTAGCTGAACCAAACATACCTTTTTTAGCAGCGCTTCTAGCTCCTGCCTTCATTAATCCTGTAGCTACATTTACACCAGCTTTACCAGGGATAATCATAGAGGCCATGTAAGGAAGAGTCTTAGCTACATCTGTAGCCCAAAACTCCATTTTAAACATATCGTCTAAAGTAAACTCGTCTAATCCTGGAGATTGGTGAACCTCACCCCACTTCTGTAGTGATTCACCCCATTTATGAAAAGAAGGCAACCTTTCTGTCACCTTTAAAAATGTATCTGACTTTCTAAGCTCGTCAGGCAATATAGTCATAGCAGCATAGTCAATCATATTACCTATGTCGCTAACAACAATACCAGTACCAGCTACTAAACTTTTACCAGCTTTCTCTGCGTTACTTTCAAAGATAAGTTCAGGATCTATTCCTGATTCAGTTACTGCCTGCCTATCTCTCTCTGATAATCCACCAACCCCTGGATCTATTTGTTGCTCAACAGCAGACACAGCGCCTTGCCGAGACATCTCCTGTACATCTTGTTGTGATAACATTGGGTCTTGCCCAATTCCTTCTTGTCCTGCTTCTACTTCTTGAGGCTTATCAGCATAGTCTAATAAACTGGCTTTACCTGTTGTACCAGATTGATTGCTACTTGCTTGACTGATAAGATCTTTTAAATCTGCCATCTTTATATTTTAATTATAGTTACTCCAAATCTCTGCTAATTTAAGGATTTCATCCTTACCGCCAATATCTCCAAACATTCTATTCATAACATTATAAATAGTTTCTGGATTCTTACTTTCTACAGCTATCTGGAATTTCTCACCATTAGAGTCTGTAGCTTTCATTAAGTTACTCATAGCCTGCATGTATTTCTTAGAGTTAACTGCAAAATCTCCACCTTTACTTTTAGCTGCAACAGAAGCGATAGAATAAAGTATACCCTTAGATTCTTCAGCGCCTTGCATTAAGTTAAATTCAGGTGCAAGATAGCTAGCTACAACATCCATTGTTGCGTCTTCACCACCTTCACCGCCTGTTCCTTTATAGAAAGTATTACCTTCTTTTTGTTGTTGTAATCGAACAGCATTTAAATTTGCTTCAAGATCTTCTTGAGGAGCTTTAGATATTTTAGATATAACTCTAGAGCTTTCAGCAGACTTCTGCATTTTTTCTTCCATACCAGTACTGTCCATAATTCTTTCCATAGATATAGTTTTAGGATCCATTTCAATCATAACTTGTTTATCCCAAAACTTTAATGAGTTATCATTTTGAAATGTAGCAACCATAGTTGGAACGTAAGTAACATTGTCTCCCCACTCTTTTTCTAAAGACTTAATTAAATCTCTGTCTTTAGGATCTCCCATTATTTGTTCTTTAATACTTCCATCAGGCAATATAAACCTAGCTTTAGTAACTATATGAGCTCCATTGTACGTCATGTTATTGTGATAATCATCACCATCTTGATCGTCTAAATAAACACCATTTGCATCAAAAGCTCTTTTAACGTGCTTAAAATCAAACGTGCCATCACTATTGTTTTTCATAGCATTACCAAACTGAAACTGCGCTTCTTTTAATATTGCGTCAGGAGCAGAGTTAAATACTTCATATCCTGCTATTTGCATGTCACCTTTCATTTCAGGCCCTCCAGCTCTAACTCCAAATTGTTGCATTATTGGTTGTTGAGCAATGTTGGCAATCATTCCGTACCCAGCATTAGGGCCTTTAGCTGTTTGGTTAAATACATTTCTAACTCTAGAAGTAGCTTCTACTGGTGGTATCTTTTTAGTTCCAACCATACTAGCATCATAAGCACCTTTCATGCCCATGTCTTCTTTTGCAAACTGCTTTAAAACTTTTTCTTTTGCAGAAGGATCTCCTGGGTATAAACTTTCAGCAAGAGCTGTTAGCTTAGATTGATTAGCATCGTCATTTTCTAAAGCCCAATTATGAACAATAGAACTGTATTGCTGACTAAATATTGCGTTTATATCAGGTCTTTCTCCCTCGTAATAATTAGCAGAATCTATAACATCATACTCTGCTCTTAAGCCAGACAACTCAAAAGAATCTATTTCACCTTTAAGGTATCTTGACTTGTTAATTAAGTCTCTTCTAGATATTTTGTCTGCTGTTTTTTCATCTGCAGCATAAGCGTCTAGAGTAGCTAGTTGATTTGCTGAAACAACTCCTAATTGAAACTTGTCGCTTTTTTTTAAATCACTCATTAAACTATCTCTAAAATCTAAAACTTTACCGCTACTCATAGCCGTAGAGTATCTTCCGTTATAAGATTTTATTAAAGTTTTAAACTCAGAAGTCTTTTCGTCAAAATAATTATTCACATAATCTCTCATGTGAGGAATTTTTTGAATCTCTTTTAAATAATTTGTCCTTGAAGTTTCTAAAGCTTTTTGCTCCGCTCCTATCATTTGAGCGTTTTGAAAATCTAATTGCTCTTGCTGCATCATCTCTTGACGCATTTGAGCTTCTTCTGCTCTTCTACTCCTTCTTGCTTCCGATGTACCTTTAAACGCCTCTGTTAGCGCTTGCATTGCTCCGTAATCTATTGCCATTATTTTCCTGTATTAAATATGTCATACATTTGTTGACCTAAATCAACTTCATTATCTTTTCTATCAAGTAATCCTGAAGTAGTATTTCCTAGTAATCCTTGATTAACAACTGAGCTTACAGCCTGATCCTCTGAATTTAATGGATTGCTATCTAGCTCCCATTTTGTTTTCATTTTAACACCTTCATTATCAGCACCAACTTGATCTTGAGCAGATTTACCGTCTTTACCAGCTTTATATCCCATGTCTAACAAAAGCTTTTCAGTTTTTAATTTGTTATATCTATTAACCTGTCTACTGCCAATAGCGTCAGAAACCATTGATAAGCCAGCCCCTGCTAACGCAGCTCCTGCTGATTTGTTTGCTGAATCTTGTTGATATTGAGCGTTTTGATATTTGGCCTGCCTTGCAGCCTCGTATTGTTCATTCACCATCATCATACTATCATACTTCTGCTGATTATCTCTTTGCATTTGCGCATCTGCTACTGCAATATCCATTAATGCAGATTGACGAGCAACATCAAGACCTCCAAGTCCAGCTAAAAACTGAGCTCTATTACCAGCAGATCCACGAACAATATTTTCTATACCAGTAGCGTATGATGAGTCTAAATCATTATGAGCTTTAGCTAACTCACTAGGGGTTAAGCCTTGTTGAGCTAATCGTTTAGACTCTTCTAATCTTTGTTGAAATGCAGGGCCTAGCTTTGGATCTTTAGGGATGTCAACATTTTTTAATGCCGAACCTAAACCAACAGCTCCAGAAGCCAAACCAATAAGAGAAGATAATCCACCTATTTTATCTAAAAAAGACTCCTTACTTAAATCACCTTCTCCTCTTAAATCAAAATAATCATCAGAACTATCAATATCATCAATAGTTTCCTTTTTAATATTTCTGTTATTATATTCCTCTTGAGTAGCCTCTGGATATTTTTTCTTGTATTGATCAAAACTTAAATCTTTATCTTCTTTAGTTATATAATCTTCGCTTACAATATTTCCATCCTTATCGTAGTAAGCCCCATACTCTCCGAGTAGTTTTGACTCTTTTTCTTTTCTAGCTTTTTTCCCTTCTTCAGTCTCTAAGTCTTTAGGCTTATCAGCATAGTCTAATAAAGGTGTTGATTCAGGAAATAATTCTGAATCTACTATAGATTGTGATATTGCATTTTCCTCAGAATCTGGAACTATAAAAGTTTCACTTTGATTTTCAGATAAATAATTAACAACATCTTCTATTGTGTTTTCACCACTAGAGATTTGCTTTCTTAGCCTTGGTGCTTTGCTGGCTAAATAGCTATCATACGATGACTCATCATAAATTAACTTTCTACCATCATAGCCGCTCTCTGTATTATAAGAGCCCTCAATCATACTCATTGTAATAGGATTGCCACTTAACTCAGCGTAAACTTCTTTAGGTGCACGCCCAGTAGGAGGTATCCTTACTTCTTTACTTAATTCTAAAGTACGATAATACTTATCTTCAGTCATGTCTTCAAATAAAGAATCCCAAGCCTGATCTCCTCCTATTTTTTCTCCATAACCCTGACCTTTAGTGTACTGAAAAAACTCCTCTACCTGTCCTCTAGCTACACCTAATTGTTTTGGATCTAACTGATTTACATCACTCCAGCCAAAAGCTTTAGATATTCTTTTAAAGTACTCTGATCTAGCTTCATCATCATCCCCTTTAAATCTACCATCTTTTAAATCGTTAGCAAAAGATTTAGAAACCCCATCTACAGTAGACCTAAAATCAACAATATCTTCTACGTCTGTTCTTGCGTTAACAGTTGCGTCATGTATTTCTACTAATTTTTTAGCATCTCCAACAATATTTGAAGCTGTTTGCTCTTCTTTTGAAAGGCCTAAATTTATATTGCTTTCATAAGTTTCTTCTGATGTTAGATTACTTATTTGCTTTAACTGGTTCGCTCCAATATTAGAGTTTATTGTGTCTGATAAGCCAAGCTCTTTTATAATAGAAGAGTATTTGCTGCTATTAAAAAGTTTTATTTTTCCAATTTTATTTTTATCAGGTATTTTATCCCAAGATTTTTTAGGATCATATACAGCATTATCTTTTAAATTGCTGTATTTTGTTTTCCAATTATCAGGTTTATTTCCTGTCAATAAAGTAGGTCTTTTTGTAAAAGCCTCCCATCGCTTCTTTTCTATTGTGGATTTATAATCACCCTTTAATACATCTTTTAATGTATCATCCATAGAAAGTAAAGCTAATGTAGCCATCTGTTGCTCATTAACATCTTGCGACCAAGCATCAATTCCGTATCCTTTTAATACGTCATTCCTAGTTTCTCCTGTAAATTGTTGAGAACCAAAAGCAGAACTGCTATAATAGTTTTTTTTAGGATTAGGGCCAGATTGATTAAATCCACCTAAATTAATTACGCCACTATCTTTATCTGACTCACTTTTAAATATTTGATATAAAAAATATTGTACGTTTTCGTTGCCTAAATATTTTTTTAATTCTTCTTTTGACATAATTATACTCTATTTTGTGTTATAAAATTATCAATATTTTGAGCTCCATACAGTCCTTGATTAGCTTCTTTAGTTTTACCATAAAATTCTTCAGCTTCAGAACCAGCTAATGCAATAGATGTTTTTGCGCTCCGCTCACCTCTTGCTCTTATGGCGGCTTCTCTTTCAGCTTTTTCAAATTTTTTCTTTTTAAATAAACCTACAGCCCCACCTACAAGAGCTCCAACTCCAGCACCTACAGGGCCTAAAGCAGCTCCCATAGAAGCATACTTTAACGCTTCTCCAGCTACATTCATTCCACCATATCCAGGGTCATCATCAAGTTCACTTATTAACGCACTACCCATACCTATACCAGCTCCAACAGCAGCGTTAGCGTCAATATTAAGACCTTTACCTTTACTACCACCTTTGCTTTCCCCCATGTCTCCAGCAAGACCTGCCGCTTCCTCTCTTTCAGCAGATGTTCCTCCATATATTTGACCAGACATTGCGTCACTTTGCAGAGCTGTTGCGTCTTGTTCGAATAAATTACTTCCACCACTAATAGGTTCAGGAGAAGAAGATGATACAGGTTTTGAAAAAGACGTTGTAGTAGCAACATTTTTATCCTTCTTTTTTTTACCCATATACAAAAGATCTCCTTTAGTAGTTCTATGAAACTCTCTACCAAACACGCTAAAATTTTTACTAGGTGAAGAAAGGGATTTACTATTAAACATGTTTATTCCAGGCATATTATCTTGATTTTCTTATTCTTGTATTTACTGCAAATATATTAAATTTTTCTCCAAGAGTAGAATAGCTTATTGTATGCTTCATCCAATTACCTCTTATTCTAGGATTACTACCACTTCTTAAAGGTACTTTATGTATACCCTCTCTAATTGTTGTTTCAGTAATTGTTTGAGCATCACCTACAGAACCTTGAACTAAGTGATTGGTAAATGCAGTAGCTTTGTCTGTTACTATTTCAGAAACATCAAAGACTTTATTTTCTGCAGCACTATCATTTACAACAAACCCAAAATTATAAGCTTGATAAGATCCACTATTTAATAAATATAATTTATCTGTGTTATTAGTTGTGTTTGTATTTACACCATAAATTTTTCCATTATAAGGAAGGTAGTAATTAAAGTTTAAAGTAGATCCGTCAACTAAATCAAGTGTGCTAATTAGTTTACCATCTAAATCTGAAATAACAAAATTATAATCTGTATTGTTAGATTTAATCATAAAATGACATTCTCTAAACTCAGCATCATAACCTAAAGCTAAAGCATTTAAATTACCTAAACCATTAGTTGGTTTATTTATAGATCCAGATATATTTGTTAGATAGTTTTTGTAATTATTTTGATAAGCTACAGGAACAACACTTTGTCCATCACATCTAATTATTTCTTTTTTAAGCTCATCATAAAAATAAAATGCGTTAGGCGTTATAATAGATTGATTATAGTGTTGACTACCATATTGATCTGTTAAATAATCGTAACGCTCTATTGCAGTACCTGTACCAGAAACAATTTGTATATCTGCTGCAGCTCCCTCGCCCTGTATTAAAGCTCTTGAGTTAACAGATAATAAAGACATTCCTGATTCTTGTATTGCGTATAATTGATTTTTATAATTAATTAAATCAGTTAATTCACCGTTAGACAAACTTAATTCTATAAAATCGTTAGAAGGAAATATAGACCAAGCATCTAAAGACTCTCCTAGTATTTTAGTTTTAGAAGCTGCAATTTTAGATTTAAATAAATCATTGTCAACCCAAGATGTAGGTTTAACAACAGAGCTTATTAAATTGTTTTCTTGACTATACGCTGTATTGTATAAGAAATTATCAGCAGTAGTCATTGATGCAATTTCAGAAGTTCCAAAATAAGTTCCCTGCCTTAGAGCTGTGTTAACAAATGACTCTACAGGGAATGTGCTACCATAAACGTAAGTGTCTTGAGTATTTGATCTGCTTGTATTTTGAATTGTATACCAATCGCAAAAAACATCTCCAAATGTTATTTCAATAACACGAATTGCAGTACCTAAATTGCCAATAGATTTAAACTCAGAACAATCATAAAATCTAGTGTTTTCTATTGACGCAGCAGATGTTCCTCCATATTGCTCAAAACCACTTGAAGTGTTTCTGATCAACTCTCCCATCCACTTAAACCCTAAAAACCTGTAACTGTGAGATCCATTAGACCTAACTTGAGAAGCATGATCGTTTGGGCTACTAGAAGGGTATTGATGCAAACTTTTTCCAGTAGCACTATCAAACTTAATACCTGCTAATGTAGGTATGTTAGCTCCTGTCTGTCCTGTTGAAATATACAAAGAAGGATTAACATCTAAACTATATAAAGCTCTTGATTTTTCATCATATTGTGGAGGATAAAAATCTCCATCATTATTATCAAACTGATCAGTACCATTATACCCAGCAGATTTGTGAATGTAGTTTCTTGGTAAATTACTTTGAGTAGTAGAAATTATTTCTGCGTTAACTACAGTTTTAGCTAAATAAGTTTCTGCTGTCCATCTAAAAAGATTTTCATTTCCATTAGTTTGTAAATCAGACTTAGTTGTTAAAGACGTAGAACTTTCTAAAAGCCTAGGCCATGGCTTCCATTTTTGACTACCAAAACCAACTCCATCTTGACCTCCAGAATCCATATTACTTTTTACATCGTATCCAAAAAACTTGTGATCTTTAGCATTTGAAGTTTGACTGTTAGAGTAAGTATGAACTTTATTAACTTTAATAGGATATAAAGGCCTTATTGCAAATCCAGAAGAAAAATTATAATTAATACCTCTAAGAGTAGTGTCAGTACCATCAATAATAAATTGATTAAACGGTATTTTTCCAGCGTACCCTGAATTATCGCTTCCATCATAATGAACTATTTGCAAAGACGTAGGGGGGTATGTTGTTTTATCTTCTAATGTAGTATTATCTCCTTCACTTTCATGGTAATGCTCTGTTGTAGAAAGCATACCTTGCGTAATAATTGTTTTATCATTATCAGTTAATTCTGCTCTAACAATTTTATAACCAGAAATAATTGAAGTTATTGAGCTAGGTAATCTTACTTCTATTTTTGGTATAAGAGCATATCCATATACCTCATCATCATTAGCACCACCACTAAAAGGCGACCAACAACTATTATAAGAATGGTTTGTTTTATCAACAGCTGTAGCAGAATTTCCTACACCATTAAGAATTTTAGAGTTTGGATCTAATGCGTCTGGCATTTTTACATCACCTAAATGGTATGTAAATCCAGGTGTACCTTGTTTATCATAAAAAACTATACCAAATCTATAACATTCACCTCTCTTAAAACTTCTATATTTACTATCCCAAAAAGGATTGTGAGGCCCTTTTTTAAATCCACCAAAACTATTATCATTTTGTGATGAAGAAATAAAATAAGGTTCATTTGCGTCACGATCAGTTTCTGGAGCGCCTGTTCCTCCACCAGGAATTTGATTAAACCTTTCATCAATTAAATATTCTTCTTGAGTAAAAGTTAACCTAAAACCATCACTACCTGTAGAATAATTTTCAGTTTCTGCACCAAGAACAAAAACAGGAGAGCTAGAGCTTCCAAAATTTTTGTCTATAAATTTATATTTTGTTTTATCTACATTTAAATTATCATCCCAAGACCAAGACCCTCCAGATCCGTTGTAATGCCTATGAGGATTTTCATCGTCACCACTCCAAGTTTCTAAAGTCCAATCACTTCCTGACTGAACTCCTTTATAAGATTTAAGTTTTCCAAAACTTGATATTGTAGATTCAACATCAAATATTGTACTTTTTAAATTTCCAGCATAAAGCTTATTATCTTTTTGAGCTAAAGACTTGCAAATATTCCAGGTTTCATTACTTATAATAGCAGAAGCTATACCTCCCTCTACAAGTGTTTCTGTTTCAAATCCTGAATGAGTAAAATTGTAAGTAGTACTAGTAATAGAACCTTCTTCTATTATATTTATTGTACTTATATTTTCAGAAGAATAATATATTACAGCTATTTGTATTTGCTCAAAATCTTGAGATACATTACTTATCGTTAAATCAAGTGCTGCACTTGAATTATCAGAAGAAGTTCCACCAGATACTCCTAAAGATGTATTATTTACTAAACTATTTTTTACAATGTTTATAGGTCTAGAAGCTGATGACCAATCGCTATAATTAGATTGATTTTGAGATCCTAATCTATAAACATAACTATATGATCCATATTTTAAATTACCACCTGTCTCATTATACTTAACTAAAGATATTCCACTTTTAACATTTGGTTTAAAAGCTTCAAAATCAGAAGCGGTTTTAGATGCTATATTTGCATCTTTTATGTTTATTGATTTAAGCCCTGTTATACCATCAGTACAATATATTCTGTGAGTATTTTCTGTTTCAATTATAGATTCAACTTCTATTTTACCAGAAATATAAGAAAACAAAGATGAGCCAGACCATAACTGAATAGAGCTGCTAATACTAAAATCTGAATTTATTGAGTTTTTATATATCCTCCAAGTAGGGTCTGTGCCTCCGCTTGAAGATCTTTGAATAGTTATAATGTCGTCACCAACTATAACTGCTCCATGTATTCTATAACTAGAAACATTTAAGTTACTTTTTTCTTCAGCACCTTTTATATTTTCTAAAGAATAAGATTTATCACCATTAGTAATAACCCTAACATTTAACCCTGTAAAGTAAGAATCTTTAGGTTGAAATCCAGGATCTAAATCCGTCTTCATTCCACCAGTAAAAGTATTTGGTTTAGACTGCTCTGCCATAACTATTCTCTTTCAGATATAAATGTGTTCCAGTAACTAGCAATATTTTTCATTTCAGCTTCAGAAGGTAAATTATCATTACCTCTAGCTTGAGCGCACAACCAATACCATCGCTTCTCTAAATCTTGAACAATATACCTAGCAATCTTTCCTTCGTAATACTCTATAGATTTGTATCTCCACATTATATATTGAGCTACTGCGTCTTCATGCCCCTGTTTGATCGTAGGAAAGCCTTCCTCGTCAGTATTCAACCCTTTGTATGCGATACTAGCAGATCCGCTAGAAATGCTCGCAAAATGGATGTAATCGCCTACAATCCAATATTTATCTCCAGAAGCATCTGCCTTAAATGTTTTCTGCGTAGGCTGTAAGAAATTGCCGTTAGATCCTTTAACGTCTATTAACTTAATTAAATCCGTTGGTAGTAGCGCCTTACTACCACTAACAGTAAGTGTAGATTCTTTTTCTGTAAACGTAGTAAAACTACCTATTTTTTGTTCAGCCTCAAAAGCCCATTCTATAAACGCTTCTAAATGCTCAGAAGGATTACTTAAACCTAAGTTCCTTGCAACATTACCTACTATTCTTCTAACACTAACTTGCATTATATATATCTTTTATTAATTCTCTAACTTTTTTAGCTGGATAAAGTTTACACTTATATAAATCTTTTTTAAACTTAGTCCACTTTATTTTATAATAATAATCATCAAGTATAGGTACTTTGTACCTTACAGGAAACCCTTTAGATTTAGACTCTTTAACGTCTTTCCTAATATGAAAAGCTCTTCTATGTTCTTTCTGTTCTAAAGACAAAGATCCTAAACCCAAAGGTAGCAAAATCTTTTGTTTCCTAACTATTAAATCTCTAGCCAGTATTTCAAAGAATTTAGTAACTATCTTAAAAAACAAAGAGTAAGGTATAGATTTAGTCTTTTTCCTGCCAGACGCTTCTACTCTTACTCTCTTAGATATTGCTTTATAAATATCTTTGTATGTTACATAAGGCATTACTTACCTGATGATTGTACCTCTCTATCTCCCTCTACTTCATTGTTAATTATGTCGCCAGGAGTTTTTAAGGTAATGTTTAATTCTACTTGCGCAACAGCCTCTATTAATGGCTTAATTAATTGCGCAGGAACAGGATACTCTGAATCATCACCACTCCAGTTTGGAGCATCCGTAGGATCTTCTAATACAGCAATTATCTTTACTGACTCACCACCACCTGATCCATAAAAGTATAGCTTTGTTGCATCTTCAATAAAAAATTTAGGCATAGCAGATGTAAATCTACTTTGCTCTTGAAAAGCTATTTTGTCTTGTGTAGTTCTTGCAAATACCATGTTACCATCAACAGATGTTATACTTGATATTCCTCTAGTTTCGCCAAAAGAAGCTACTCTAGGAATAGTTAAATACTCACCTTCATCTGGAACACTATAAACTCCAATGTTTTGTGTAGATCCTGTAGGAGCTTTTTTACCATTAACAGTATAAGACTCTAATATGTTTAACCTATGATAATGTACCCATTCTTTAATTTGTCGGATACTTAACTTATTGTCGTCAGTAGTATAACCACCTTCGGCTAAGTTTTTAATATTATAAGCAATTTCATTTAAAGTCATATCATCTTATTTAAAAGAATGGGGGTAGACGCAAATCTACCACCCAAACTAACGCAGGAAAAAAGAGAGTCATCAACGCTTTTCAGCGGTCAGCTCGTTAGCTTGTAACTGATACCGTGGATCTTCCAACGACAACATCATCTTTCTAACTGCAATATTTACTATTTCCTCCGAAGAGTTTAAATTATAACTACCAACTAAATCATCTCCAGATATTGTTTCTTCATCTGCTAATTTAGGATTTTTTACATAAACAAAATCTACATTTTCAGTTGAACCAAGAACTTCTAAATTAGATCCTTTTAAAAGACCTATAGGATTAGTAGCTGTAGCTGAATGAAACGGATCATGTTTAGCTGCATTATACTGATTAATACCCATAACATCAATTAAGCTTTTTGATGTAGCAGTATTAGCGCTAAGTAAGTGGTAAAAGTCAGTAGGTAAAGTAACAGATCCAGAACTATTAGTTTGATTGTTAGAATTAGCAACAAGAGGTGCTATTTTTTCCATAGACTGAGCATCGGATTCTAAAGTATTTATTAAACCTTTAGTGTATTCCATTACAGCTAAGTCAAGAAAATTATTCTTTTCTGTATCTGTAAAGTATGCTGTTCCTGCTTTATCTAGCAGATTATCTATGTGAATATACGCCTCTGAGTATGTCATTATTTCTTAACTTTCTTTTTAGTTGAAGACAGCTCTTTTCTTAATAAAGCATAAACGTCTTTGTTATCTTTTAACCATTGCACAACCTGATCTTCAGTTAAACCTATAGTTTCAGTATTGTACTTATAAGTACCGTTAACAAAGTTAAGAATTTTTTCTTCAATAGCATTCTCTATAAAGACTCTATAATCTTTATCTCTGTCGTTTATTATTCTAGAAAACTTATTTGGATCGTCATTTGCTAACTTAATAACTTGAGCTCTAACAAATTCAATAGAATTATCTTTAGTTCTGATACCTGTTAATTTACAGAAGTCTAAAATATCTTTATCTGTCATTCCAACAGCAATTTGAATTGCTTCTGCAGATACAATCATATTTTCAGTATTAACCATTTCTTTTTCAATAGTATCCTCAAATGTTAACTTTGAATCAATATTAGGATAGTTTTTTAACCACGTATATCTTTGTAAATCAAAATCATCATTAATATCAAACACAATAGCTGGAGATCTCATAATAAAAGTTTGTTCTTCTCCATTTGCATCTAATAGCACTTTTCTTTTACCCCTATCTTTAGGGTCTTTATAAGAAGAACCTAAATTTAAATAAATAAACCTTTTTGGTTTTCTTGTTTTTACAATAACTGGATGTTTCATTTTTCTCTTTTTTTTAATTATACTTGTTTGCGTTCTAAAGGGGAGGATTACTCCTCCCACTTATAGTATAAACCCTATACGTGTACGGCTTCTAAAATACCGCAAGATAATGGGTTACGAACAATAACAGCTGATTCAGACATGATTTGACATGTGAATGAGTCGTCACCGTTAGCAGCAAGCATTGATTTTTGATCATAAGGATTAACCATACCAGGAATGTATTTCTTGATGTAGTTACGGTTGAATCCATCAGCGCCTTTAGCAACCAACTGAATGTTAGGTACACCATCTACAGACGAGAAGTCTAAGAATACCATTTTACCAGACATAGTTCCAGGAGTTGCACCAGCAGATTGAGCTGATCCATCATAGTACTCAGCAGCATCACCATGAACATTTGCATCATCAAATACAGGGCAGTAAGCAACAGTCATTTTGTTACCTAATACATAGTAAGATACAAAGTTAACACCTAAAGATACGTCAGCTCCAGTCTTCATAGATTGCATAGAACCACCTGAAGCCGCACCAGCAGCACCTGTTGAAGAAGCGCCTACAGAGATGTCTTTCATAGCTTTGTGGAATTGGTATCTACCTTCAGTACCAGTAAATACTACCCACTCATTACCTTCAGGAGATTTAGCATTACGAGAAAGCTCTGCAATAAATCTAGCTAAAGTATCTTCTGTCAATCCACCAGCAGCAGAAGGATCATAAGACATAGTTACTGTATCCTCAATTTGAGCAAGAATACCATCACCCATCAAGTTACCACCAGCTACAGTTCCAGTTTCACCAGGGTATCCATCAGCAGTAGTAGCATCAACAACACTAGCTCTACCAAACCATCGTTGTAGCTCTAGTTGATACATAAACTCATCAGTAAACAATTTCTCAGCAGTAAAGTACCACAATTTAGATCCGTTGTTTTCAATCCAAGTTACATCAGTTAAAGCCCCTCCAGTAATAGAAAGTTTACTTCTATTAATTGTTAACCAGTTCTTGTGAGTGCTTGGGTAAGCAACATATTCAGATACAGACGAACCAGCAGATCCATCAGCAAATGCAGAACAAATTTTACCAAGAACAGCACCGTCATCTAGTAGAGCAGCTCCATCAGGGAATGCAAATGTGTATGAATAAGCAGTACCACCATTTACAGTACTTGTAGCAGTTGGTCTGTTAGCAACAACACT
>VMHT01158202.1_pt1 | contig 63666 bp, 46 predicted proteins | sample 4693611 | NCBI WGS metagenome assembly VMHT01 (sample SAMN12280063, study PRJNA550983) | marine metagenome | isolation source: seawater sampled from same location over 5 years 0.02-0.2 micron viral filtrate | place: USA: collected off the coast of southern California halfway between the port... ...
AGAGGGTGATGCTCCCACTTTTCAATAATTTCATTATTAAGCGTGAAAAACATACCCTCGCCAAAAAGCTCTATCGCCGGTAACCAGTCAAGATTGCCGGTAAAATCTGGAGCTACTATTGGTGAGGGATCAAAATCTTCTGCGTCGCTAGCTGCTCGTTGAAAACCTTTATAAACCTCAATAACCCTAAGGCGGTTTACGGCAATTAACTTGTCGATGACGTTAACCTCTGGCCTGATATCACCGCTTTTACTCAGTGAATCTAGATAGTCAGACCATTCGCTAGTTAAATGAGAGGTTATAAAGTCAGCTTCACTCGTAAATTCTTGGGCTACCGATAAAGCATCAAACTCTTCATAAATTCTATCCCTAGTCGCCTCGTCACTCCTAACGTATCCAGGTTGTGACTCACCATTCTCAACTTTTTTTAGAGCTTCTAGCAGTTCTTCCTCTGTACATTTTAATTCTCTTGAGGTTTTTCGAACTGCTCTCTGCCTCCTTTTTGCACTAGTTGCCTCTTTAATTTTTGCAATCGATGACGAGTTTTGTTCTAACCTCAACGGTAAAGAGTTTTTATAGAAATTCGACTCGGGTGGAATAACAAGAGCTCGTTCGTTAACTGGAGAAAATACACGTGGATCATTTACTTCCATAACAGTGTAAGTTATTTTTTCTGCATTAAAAGGTTTTCGTTCCCTCTGACCAGGCTGCTTGTGTATACCCAAAGAGAAGTCCGTCATTTCGATAGCTTCTTTAGCATCACATTTTGAGCATGCAACTCTCCAGCGTCCGCTCACGCTGAGTTCAAGCTTTAAATAGTTTTCTTGTGAGTTAGATCTACAGTGAGACTGTCGCTCATGTTTTGAATTTCGATGACAGATATGGTGCCAAGGTACATCAATTAAATCTCCATAACTACTAACAGCACACCATGTAACTTGACTAAGCGCTCCACTGTTGCAAGTTGGACATTTCAACTTTTGACTTATTTCGGAATTGTTATTTTTCCAAGGTGTTAGGTGCAAGGTATTGCAGTGATTGCATACAGCCCAGTTAGGAAAACGTACTGTAGGAATAGAGCCGCCATTGATTCTGAGGTTTGCACCTCCATCTATAGATGCTTCGGGTGGTACAACTAAATCGCTAGATACTTTTAAATGGTCTTTGACCCTGTCGACCAAAAAGAGCTTGGTTAAATTTTTATCAGGCCATGAAGAAGTATCTTTGACGTAAAGTAACAGATCGTTTTGGTCTCTAATAATTGCTCCCACCGCCGCATGACGTGTCAAATGAGAAAACCTTACTGGCGTGAACCATTGTTTGTTTTTCAAAACGCAAGCCCCCCATCAACCTCGAAGAGACCTGTTTTTTCTACGTTCCTCATAGAGTTTAACGTTTCCCATAACCCAGTTTTAGTTTTACTATCATCAAAAGATACTAGTAGGCTCTCAGCAGACTTATCTTTGGATTGGTATCGCAAGTTTATTGTTACTTCTACTTCATTTGTCCACTCATCAATGAGCTTGATCAGGTGCTCTTCGCACTCTTCCAACAATAGTTTTGTTTCAGTTTTATCCCCCACTAAGGCACTTTTAATTCTAGTTTTCATCAGTCGAATAATTTTTTGTATTAAGGGGTTGTCATAAGTAAGTTCTTGCGCATCAGAATTTTTTAGCAAGCCACCTTCGGCATGTCGAATAGCCGATACTAAAGCTGCATGGAGTGCTCTTTTTCTAACTTGATGTGTAAAAGGTGTAATGCTTGACGGCTCTACATAACGATAAAACGACTTATGGTAAGCCCTAAAGTTTTCGTAATGAGAGAGACTTCGCGCTTGGGTTTTATAATAGTTGGTGAAAACAATTCCTGGTGTATTGCCTCTACCTACGCGACTGCTGGCCTGAATATATTCGGCTGTCGTCAAAGGTTGGCCATTTATCACCATTAACGCTAACCTTGGTTCATCTAAGCCTACCGACACCATATTGGTAGCTAGCACAGCATCTATAGAATGTGCTTTGTTTTCATAACTTGCTTTGAGATCTTGGAAAACTTGAGCATTCTCTTCTGCTGTTTGGTTGCTAGTCAACGACTTCACCCTCAACTGCCTAGCGGGAAAGAATCGTTGAAAAAGCTCCACATTGTCTTTATTGCCTAGCAAAGTTTTTGGAACTACACCGTTAAAAAACGCGCTACTTCTGGCGCCTTTATCATGTCTTAAGCTATTCGCAGCAGAGAGATCTGTTTGCTCAAGTTGCTTCATAAATTCGTTAAACAACATGCTGCTCTGAACTTTTGGTACACCACTTTGAAAGTTCGTTCTGCTGTTGCCCACGCCTTTTAAGCTACCGTGATAGACCATTTGAGTCCACCATGCGTCTTTAAGTTCAGGATCTTCATAGCAGGCGTTAGGTGCTGATACAAGTGCAGCAGCCAGATGCTCAAGGCAGCTAGTTCGCGTTTGCCCGAATGCCATATACCCCACGTAAAGCCTTCCAGGCTTTTCTGCTATGGGAACTTCTTTTGCAAAATAAGAATCTTTCTGCCTAATTCCTACAGGAGGAAACACAGCCGACTTATCCCTTCCAAATAGCGCTTGCACCTGTTCTTTGGCTTGTCTGATTGTCGCTGTAGAGGCTATAAATTTTGGATAAACTCCTCGCGATACCAAGATGGTTTCAAAACCAACTTCATATAAACCAACTATAGAACCGAGCGCCCCAGAGATAAGATGTAGCTCATCCTGAATTACTAGTTCGGGCGGCCTATTTGTGGCCCCTCCAAAAAAGGAAACAGCTCTGTCCTCCCAAGGAAGTCGAGCAAACTTGTCTACCGTTGCAATAAGGAGGGTTGGAGGAGAGCTATACAGCGCTTCATCGACCACATTGAAAGGAAGAGTATTTCCTGTAGCGTTTGCCAACTCGCAACCTTCGTGGTGACACTTAAATGAGAAGCTGCTTTCTGAAATGCTGAAATTATCATGTGAGAATGGTGTAGAGCACCACGGGCATTCCTGTAGAACAAACTTGCTATAGTTCCGATTATCTAGAACTTCTAAAGATTGCTTGAAGGTATTCGGTGATGAAGCACTGCCAAGCCAAAGCCCTACACTGAAAGGCTCTTCGCCTAACTCACCTGACTTGGTGCGTATAATTTCTAAAGCAGATACTACCTTACATGCGCGTATGAATTGCTGAGAAGTTAGTAATCGCAACGTATACCGCATAATAGCGGCCGTGCCTCCACCGCTATTTTTGTACTTGAGACGACGGTAAACAAAAACCAACGCCATGACGCCTAAGTATGCTTCAGTCTTTCCCCCACCGGTTGGAAACCATATCAAGTCAACACAGTCTCTAAAGTCATTATCTTCATCAATGGAAGACTCAAGCGCTAACAAAACAAATGCTAACTGGAATGGCCGCCACGAATAAGGTTCGCCATTCTTTGGTGGGCCATTTAGCTCCATTTGCATAAGCATTGCTTTGTTTGCTAGCGCAAAAGCTTTTTGAGCGTAGTCATCGTTGCGGAGTCTCGATAAACCGCTTCTCATGCGCTGTTTAGCTTCTTCCATACGCTCAACAATGCGCTTAGCAACCTTTACCTCTTCAAACGTTCCTGTTTCAGCTAGTTCGTGCTGACTATCTATCCAGTCTTCGTAGTTATCGATAAATTCACTGAGTTGGGTGAAAACCGACTTATCAGACTCGATAGACTTTAAGAATGAAAAGCTTAGTACTCTGTTAGCTTTACCTGCGTTGGCAGTAACCTGTGGAACTTCGACTATTGGCATGAAGTCACTAAAAAACTCTGTCGTTTTCTCCCCTACTCGCCAATCTACTGCAACACCATGACCAATTGCATATACGCGTTCATCTTTATAACGTAGCTCTAACTCTTGCTCTTCTTCACTTAGTAATGCATGGCTAACCCTGGGGTAATCTTTGAGAGAATCGGTACTTACGAAGCAACTAAGCTCAGCTTGAAAAATCGAGTTTTTTGCTGTTGCATCTCTTTCCGATTCTTTTTCTTCTTTTGGCTGGGAGCTGATATTGCTTAGTGAAACAGTGACAATTTTTCCTGTTCCGTGAGGCCTTATCTTTACATCTACAAGGGCTCGTGTATTCATTACCGTGAAACGTGAAGATTCAGTGAGGGCGACCTCAATTTCTTCTCCACCATCATCAACCAGAGCATTTCGCTTCCACGTCTGACGGTTGTTTTGTTTTCCAGCCTTAGTGAAAGAGAAGCCGGCGTAAAAAACACGAATTGATTGAATTGATGGGTCTAGATAAAAAGAAAAACCCATAGAGGATGGAGGCTGATAGCGAATTTTTTTTGCACCGCTTACCATTGAGGCTTCACTATCATCGTCTTCAGGCAGATCATTGTCATCTGACTCATGGACTGTACCGGCCGGGTAGAGAATTCCGGTTGTATAGCAGTTAAAAGGGTTAGACTCCCATAGGATGTCATTCTTCAAAACGCCGCCCGTTAGCGTATTTTTCACCCAGCTAACTAAGCTCTGTCTCGCTTTGCTATAATCCGTCATACCACTCCATCCCTGACTTCACGCACCTTTAGAATGATTCAATAAAATTCGAAAATTACTTAAAGATTATGGGTTTTATTTCATTATTTTAAGCAAATTATAATTTAACACTCATTTATATACTAGACTAAAGTATAGCATTAAAGCGTTAAGCCTCTGAGCTATATATAGAAGTGCAATATGGCAATGGTGGTTCTACCTAAAGCCTTGCAGAGGCCTATACAATTAACGTCAGCTTTCTATCGAAATAAGGATGTATACTTATGAGCTTACAAAGAATAAAACCAGCCAAGCAAGGAGAGCTAGATGGTGCCTGCGGCTTCTATGCCATTGTTAACGCTATCCACGCACTTGAGCCCAGCCTTGATAAGCCTGAACTTTTCAGTCAAGTATTGGCCGCATTCCTAAGAGATGGCGATTATATGAGTTATTTTAATGGTACAAGGCGGGGGACCATAAAGAATACGCTAAGCCGAGTGCTAGACTATCTCAATTCTCATTTCGATATGTACCACGAAAAAACCCAAGAACTTTATGAATTTGAATTTTCTATTCCGTATTGGTTGAACGACACGTCACGTAATAGAAAACAAGTACTTGAGCAGATAGCCCAAGCGGATAATGCAAAAAACTGTGTTTGCATTGTCGGCTACGACCATCAGATGGGAGGCCATTGGTCAGTTGTTAAGAAGGTTTCTGACAAAGGCTTACATATGCTCGACTCCGATAACGAAAAAAGTATCATTCCACTTTATGAGCTTACTATTGACAGCTCTAGAAACCCTGGACCATCGAAACCATATAACTTTACGTCAGAAGATATTTTTGTAATCAGAAAAAAATGGCTTGGTGAGTTTACAGCTTTATAGAACAGCCTAACTCAAATTCAAACCCCAACTCAATCACTAACTCAATTGACATTCCTTTGTGTAACTATCAATTCAAAGACCGCAGACCGAATATTAGTTAACACACAGCCTCACACAGTGAAATCAAACACAATACAACATTCAATATTATATTCAAATATGTATCAATTATTGCATTATTAGTGTATATTCACCTACGTAAACCTCGTTAAACGAATACGTGGATTAAAGGAGTCTAATAACGTGGCAATAACCGCAAAAATGACTATCGAAGTCACTGGCGATGCTGATGAGGTCGCCGCCTTCTATCAAAAAGTTTTTAATACATCGGCTTTACCAGCAGAGAACTCTGTACCGCAAGCTACTTCAGTGAGTCTCAATATTGATGACGAGAAGAAAAAGCAAAAAATCGTAAACGCGATGAAACAGTTTAACCAGCATGGAATTTTGCTAATTGTCGCTGTCCTGAGTACAGCGAAAGAGTACGCTCAACGTGAGGATGTATATTCCTATGCAAGCTTTTCAGATATCAAACACTGGTATGAGGAAAAGAAACTCAAAATCAATGAGCGTCAAATATCCAATCGAGTTGGCGCACTCAATAAGCAAACAAGCAAGTTAGAGATTGCTCCGATGGCCACTATTTTCAAAGATAGCTTTGAGACTATTGTACGTGTTCCACTTTGGGTAGATGAGGTTATTAATGCTTACGCTAATGAAATAAATGCAGATGAAGATGTACCCGAGAAGTTTGAAGCTTACACAGCAAGTACTTGGCACCAATTCTTATGCGAGATCTACGATGTTAAGTTAATTACTGACGAACTCACCGTTGATGAAAACAACGACGATGGGTTGGATGCATTAAGAAATTTCGTTAGCGCTGAAGATTAATTAAGTTGGAGACAACCATGTCAGATTATCCGAATCTAAACAAAGAACTTTTACAGTGTATCGTCGCAGAAGAATCTATTTTGCATAACTTTTTTACAACGCTATCAGAGCAATACCAAACGAATCGCTCTGAAATCACGCTAAAAAATATTGCCAAATACATGAATGCCAGAGGACTTTACAATGAGCCCACTAACCGCTCACTTTGGAAAGCGCTTGGCAAACTGGAAGGATGCAACTGCGGTAAACGCATTAAAGGCTCGCGGAGCAATGTAGCAAGATTTAAGTTTTTTTACGACATGCTGGATTTAGCTGAAATAGCACTTTACCCCGACAACCAAAGCCACGAAGACTCGTATCGTGACGTGCAAGCCGAAACATCACCAGAGCCGACAGTTGAAACCGACGATGTGCATGACAACGACTGGTACAGTCATTCTCTCCTTTTAAGGCGTCACTATGACTTCAATATCGAGTTACCGTTTAAATTTACCGAATCGCAAGCAAGAAGACTCTCTGACCTAATAAACTCTGCGGTTATGTCTGAAGACGATGAACCAGATGAGTTGAGCGCAGACGAAATTGATTTAACGTTTTATTTAGACGCGCAAACACCCATTGACATTGCATTGCCCGCAGATTTGACTCAATCTGAATCGTCCAGATTATCAAGCTTTTGCCATAGTTTGGCCCGCGTTAGCGACTTTGACGGCTTTTAAAAATAGACAGTAATGAACCGACTAACTGTCATTAATCGCCGCGTGTGTCGGCTAATCGAACTTTGATTTTAAGTAAGCAGGTAATGTGATGAAAAGAGTGTTTTGGGTTAACGTAAATAGCAGCTACAAGGAAGTCGTAGACGGAAGTTTTTTATGGGCACCAAAACTCGGTGTGCGTAAAGATGGGATTACTTTTAAAAGACCAGGATGGGAGCAGCTTAAAAAAGTCTCTCCTGGCGATATTGTCTTTATGCATCGTAAACAGCACATTGTGGGCGTAGCAACTGCCGCATCTGCGATGTATGACAGTGAAATCCCAGGAACGCGTAAACCAACCAACCCTGATTATTTGGGCAACAAGATTGATATAACTATTCGTTTATTGCAGACGCCTGTATGCACGGAAGAGTTTAAAGACAACTTTATCCTCAATTACAATAAACAGTGTACCCCACTGCTATTTAACAAAGAAGATAACGTCACACAGTCATACCTGTATGAAATACCCTTTGCTGCGGCTTTTTATCTTAGTGAAGCGCTTGGCCCACAGTTCCCAGCGTCCATCTTATCCGCTCTTAAAAATGATGATTGAGCCTTTCCCTTCAACCAACGTTTAGAAGTTAAACCTTGGTTTGTAATATCGTCGATAAATCGAAAAGCTTTTCAGCATGCGACAATTTTTGTCGCATGCTGTCCCTATGCTATGGTGAAGCCATAATCGCAAAAGCCAGTTCGCCCCAATGAGTGCATTTCAACGCAAACTCGACATTCTTCAATTTGTGCCTTCTGCACCTAGAAAGGTTTCTAGCCGACAAATTTTTGAAAATTTACAAAACTGCGGTCATCACAATATCGATATGCGCACGGTGCAGCGGGACTTAGTCAGCCTAGAAAGTATTGGGCTATTTGGGTTAGACGTTGATAAGCGTTCGAAACCCTACGGCTGGTTTATAAATGCTAATTTTAAGAAGCTCAATTTAAGCTTGATGGACGGCAATACTGCTCTCGCGTTTAAGGTGCTTGAACAATCAGGTGCCACACTACCAAATTCTACACTTAAAGAAATGCAGCCTTACTTTGCAAAAGCGAGCCAGGTCTTAGAGCAAGATAGTGATTCTTTACTTACAAACTGGCTAAGATCGGTGGCGGATTCGCAAGTTTCCCAGCCGCTCATCCCCCCAGAAATAGATGCTGCTTCGTTTGAACGATTAAAAAGTGCAATCTTTTTTAAAAAACAAATCTCTGCCGATATTAAGCGTATTTTTAGTGGCGGCAACGAAATGGTTTGGAAGCACTACGACAGAGTTAACCCTATGGGACTGGTTAAACAAGATGGCAGGCAACTCTTTGTGTGCACTTTTGGTTCGCTGCACAAAAGACGCTATGCGTTGCCGTTACAGTTTATTAGAAACGTTACCGTAACAGATGAAGACTGCCAACAAGAGTTCGGTGAACAGGAAAATATTAAAACCTTGTCAGCTAATAACAAAGAAGACATTAAGCTTAAGCTATTGGTTAAAAATAACTCTTTATTTTTACTTCACGGCTACAGACTGAGTAACGACCAAGTCATTACGCAATCTATTCAGGCCGATAAATCTCTGCTGACCGCGACTGTTAAAGATACTAATAAATTACGAGCATTTCTGAGAGGCTTGGGCGACAACATAGAGGTCATCGCCCCTCAAAAACTGAGGCAGTATTTTGTTGAGCTTTCTAACAAGTTATATGTGGCTTATTTGAAGGAAGTTGATACATTAAATTAATGCGCTTACAGTCAATTGCTCGGTAAACCACTTGTTTAAATGAGATTTCATAGTCAGGGATGAATTACATGAAAGAAAAATTTTTATCAAATACACAGTTAAGAGCGCTTCTCTCATTGGCAACGGAAGACGAAAGATTAGGGATAACAAAAATACTAGATAACAATGCAAATAATGCGCTGAGTTCGGCGAAACTGCAGAATATGATTTCTTTAGAAGGCGGCCATGGATTTGTTAACTTTTTCAGAGAACAGGGCACCGGATATATAGATATACTCGACGATGTAGTGAGTGAACTTAACATCAAAGGACTCCCTAGTTATCAATCAAAACTACAATTTATTGATGAAGTAGAACGGATAAACTCTCAGGATTCAAAATACAACGAAGCTGAAGCGATACAGCAAGGCTTAAGCTATTGCGAGCAAGCCGAACTCAAAGTTATACAAGAGCTAATTAAACGCTCTTATGAGTATTTAGAAAAACAAAAAAATAAAGTAGAGCAGGCTTACCGTGATTCAATACATAAACATGATGAGCTGGTTTTAAAGCGTGAAAAAATACTTAAAAAGCTATACATCAAGCATGACGAAGCAAAGGATTTATATAGAGAAATTAATCAGTCTTCGGAATTTTTCACACTGGTATGGATTTGCATGCACCAAGACGACTGGGTTTGGCCTTATCTCGAGTTAGTTTCGCAAAACCCTTGCTTGACACAAGAAATGATAAAAGACAACGATTCTCGAAAGTTAAAAGTTAAAAACGGCATTGTGAAGATACACTCAGTGATCGAAGCAGACAAGCGCTACAATTTTGCGCTAAAAAATACTAAACCTACACAATCGTATTTTAAAGACTTTGTTAATAGCGCGTTCCAAAAAATACCGCAAGATTACGATGCCGAAAATGAAATTAATGAGTTAGAAAAAAGGTGTAATACTTTATATAGCGAAATCACCGAAACTATAAAAACAAAATATCAATATTCAAAAAAAATTATTCTCGAAAATGAGCGACAGGAATCTTTACTATTAGAGTTAAACAAGCTTGAAAGACAACTAGAAGAGTTCGATAACTCAATAAATCAAGTTGTAAATGAGTTTGGAGATAATAGTCACTCAGGATTAGTTGGCACGGCTGGACTAATGGCTATCGCCAACTTGGGAGGTTTTGCCACATATACGCTTCTTACATCTTTTATGAGCGCAGTTTCCTTTGGGTCCCTAGGTTTCGGAGCTTATACAGCAGCAACCTCTTTGCTCAGCATTGCTATTGGACCTGTTGGTTGGATAGCTTTAGGTAGCTACGCTGTCTTTAGTTTAGGGAAGCCTTCTATGTCAAAGCTAATGCCTATAGTGGCAACAGTTGGTGCTATTAGACAACGAATAAAATACGAAAACTAACCACACACTAACGCGACTCAAATTTATCCAATGACCAGTAACTCCTAGTCATTGGATATCTAGGGCAATGCTATTCCCTACCCTGCAGCCTAACAAAGGCGGGTATATCCAAGTATGCGGCGTCCTTTTTGAATGATGTTGGAACAGATGTTTGCTTCATGGGTATCACATTTTTCTCTTGGTCGAAGTTTTGAATCGTTGAAGGCACACCAGTGGCGATGACTAACACTTCACCAAAGTGCGGTAATTCTTCAGATAACGTTACGCCTGTAATAATAAGAGTTTGAGGGCCATCGACTAAAGATTGGAGTGTCGCTAGCATTTCTTCATACATGGCTAAACTAGGCTCTTCTCTGCACGTAAGCTGCGCGATAACGCCCTGCGCCCCAATTATGTTTTGCTTGTCTACTAATGGGTTCTCTAGGGCATGTTTTAGTGCTGAGCTTAGTGAACTGTCATCTTCAGCTATACCCACACCTAGCGCAGTATCCCCTTCTAAAGACAGAATGTGACTGAAATCATTAATGTCGACGTTGATATAACCCGTGTTCGTAAGCATTACGATAATGGCTTCGACAATTCTGTGCATTTGAGTGTCACAGTGACGAAATGCAGAGAGAAGCCCTACGGTTTCATCTAGTGCAGAAAGCAATGAATCGTTAGACATAACGAGTGTTGCGTTCGCTTTGCTTCGTATTGTTTCGAGTGCGTTTCTAGCAATGTCGCTTCGCTTGCCTCCTTCGGCTTTGAAAGGAAGCGTAACAAAACACATCACATCGATATCACTCTCTTTGGCTAAATCAATTAGGATTGGCGTTGCACCACTTCCAGTGCCACCTCCCAGGCCAGCGATAATGATAATCAGGTCAGCATCTTTTATTAATGTCGTTAAGGCATCTTTACTCTGAATGGCAGCATTGCTTGCTACATCCGGGTCAGCCCCAGCGCCATAACCCTTTGTTGTCGCTTCACCTATCAATACCACTTCATGATTTGTACATCTATGTAAAGCGGCGATATCGGTGTTAACAGAGCTAAACCTGATATTTTCATGTGAGCAAAGACTGGCCATGTTGCTTACTGCATTACCACCACAGCCTCCCACGCCAATAACGTGAATGTTAATTTGTTCAGTTCTAATGTTTTGCATGTGCTTACTTTTGAAAACTAATGTCTTGTAAGCATGGGGCAACTATGCGGCAAAAAATGACGCATAGGGTTGATGACCGCCTATTGGATAACTTCCATTAGCGTTTTAGGCACGAAAATTACTCCTCATCATCAGAGTCTTTTTTAAATAAAAAGCCAATACCTAAAATGATTACCGCGGTAAGGAAGGCGAAAGGCACTGCCAATCCAGATTCAAGAATTTGAGTTAGATAGTCCATAATGAAACCTCAGATAGTAAGTTTTGATTGAGCTACAAGCTTTTTTGCTATTCTCGCCTCGATGGATGGCGTTTTGCTTACGACGCTATTTCTTGTTTTTGGACACGGTGGGCTTGATGTCTTTGAACTGCTGCATAGATTTCCACAACGCCCTCTGAGTTTCTTTGCGATGCAGAGCGAGTCGCACAATGCCGTTTTTATCAAACTCAATATGTTGCAAGTCAACAGCATGCTCTTTATCTTTGTCTGTCATAAAATTTTACCCCTGATGAAAGTGGACAGAAGACCCCATGGCTCTCTTCAAAACCTACAATAATGCTATTTTATAATCGCGCTACTTTATGTCTGTTCCTTTGAGTCTTCTCTATCAAATCGTTGTATCTGAGTCGCTATGTTAAGCTTCGCGGAATACTTCAATTGCTCTTTCTCGCAAGTCCAGATATGACGCAAAATATCAGCATACCTAGGCTTTGTTTTGGAAAGTAGTTTGAGCGCTGAAGCACAAAGCTCTAACGTTAACGAATCATGGTTTACCATTGTTCCTGTAGCGGTGTAGATCATAGATTCAGATAATGTGACGGATTTGCCTATATCGTGAAGCAACGCTCCAACAATACCTAAAGCCTTTTCTTCTTTTCTACCAACCATGTTTTTCGCAAATAACTCAGCCACTCGTATGCTGTGTCTTAACAAGCCACCAATATAGTTATGATGATAATTTAAGCTTGCTGGGTTTCGAAGAAATGGCACCATTATTCGGCTTTGAATCAAAGTGTGCGCGACAAAGCATCTTAACGCTTCATACTCAACGCACTCTACTATTTTAACCAGGCGCGTTATATCTTCATGATTCGCCGAAGCATCTCTAGGAATTAAACGTATATGTCTGTACTTTTCTGGAATTTCATCAACAGCATAGATAAAGTCAGCAACATATATCTCGCCAACGGTTGTTTTTACTTTCGTTGCTTCAACGTGAACAAACCCAAAGTGAAAAAGGCGTTTTGTATCGCAATCAATCTGCGTGGCTATTATCTCAAACTGGGTAAATGCATCCATTAACGTAATCACCCAATACGGTTTACCATGCTCGTTAAACCTAACTACGAAACCAGCCATGCAGTAAAAACCTTTAAAACGAGCAAGTTTTTTCGCTTCTGAAAGCTCTGGCTGCAATGAATCAATTTTCATCGTTCTGCCCTCTCTGTTAATACCAGTATTAGCCGCGACCTAATTCACCTTTACAGTGTACTAAGTGCTAAAACTATAAGTGTTGGCTGTTCTCACATAGAACGTTTGAAAGTAGTTGCTCGAACGCAGAACCATCTCTTCGAGTGAGGTTTGGTACGTAGCGACTGTAAATCTCAAATAGCATTTTTGTATTTGCGTGACCCATTTGACGCGCTATCCACTCGGGCGCTTCGCCTGATGCTAACCACAACGTTGCAGCGGTATGACGAGTTTCGTATGGCCTACGGTATTCCATACCGATTTTTTTTAACGTAGGTTTCCAAACCCGATCTCTTACATTGCCATGATCTAACGGGTTACCTTGGGAATTCGGAAATACAAATTTCCCATCACCAGAAACGTCCAACTGATTTTGAAGCGCTTCTTTCACTAATGTCGACATTTGAATGTCGCGCATGGACCCACGAGTTTTGGTTGAGTCCATTCGCCCTTGGACAAATGTCTCTCTGATACTTATCGTGCCCAAATCAAAATCAACGTATTTCCACATTAGGCCATCAATTTCAGCGGTCCTCATGCCAGTAAAAAAGCGTACTGTGTAATAATTCCGAAAGTCGACACGCACTGTATTTAAGAAGCTAAGCACTTGCTCTAGTGTAAATGGATTAACATCTCGCCGGTCTACGCGAAGCGGCGCAATATTTTCAAATTGGCAGCGGAAACCAAACCTGTCTGCCGCCTCGCGTAAAATCATTCGAAGTGGCGTCATGACGTGATTTACAAAGTCGGTTGAAAGTTGAGTGCCATCAGCTTTTGGCTGCATGAGTTTAGCGCGGTACTTCAAAATAGTCGGGCGATCTATTTCGCTAACATCAAAACCCGTAAACTCTTTAGTGAGATACGAGAATACATAAATTCTCATGCTATTAACGTAGCTCTGCTTCCAACGTACCTCGTTTTCAGAAAACCACTCCTGGGCAAAGTCTTCAAACGCCCTATTGTTATGCCCTTGAAGAGCGTTAGACGCTTTTTGATACGTAGCCAACATTGCTTTCTTTATGCGGCTTGCCTGTTCGTCTTCTTTAACAAAGTTCGAAGCCTTTTTAGAATCTGGAAAATAATCGCTGTACACAAAGCATTTTAAGCGGATATCTGACTCAATTTGCTTAAGCAGCTTTTCTAACTTCTTCCTGTTAGCCCGTGTATCAGGCAATGCAGTTTGCTCTCTACATCGCGTATTTAAGTACCTGAAATCAAGATAAAGCTTAGATTCACGAACATTTATGCTACCCATGACACACTCTCCCCGATGCCATTGGAATGTATGTGGCGTTGCGAACTGCACTTTCATACAAATACGCTTCTACCTCTTCCCAAATGTATAGAATTTTTCTACCATTGAACGGTCGAATGTAATGCTTACCTTCGATGAAAATTGAGTCTCGCAGCTCCGCATTGATATAGTTGGCGCTAAATTTAATTCGGGCTGAGAGTTCATTTGCTGTGAGTAACGTTTGTTTCATAAAGGCCTCCTTTGACCTGTTTTCGTCTTCACAAGACAAATATACAAGTCATTTTTCGTCTTATCAAGACAATTTTGTATATTTTTTGGTAACCGTATTTTGATTAAGTACAAGATAAGAGAGCTGGTAAAACAGAAATCCGAGCAAGAAGGCAGAAAAATAACGCTTTCTTTTTTAGCTAATGAGGTGGGTATTCAAAGCTCAGCCATGAGTAAAATAGCCAATAACACTGGCTATCACACCAGCATCACCACGCTAGAAGCTTTGTGTAAATTCTTTGATTGTAAAATTGAGGATGTTGTTGAGTATGTGCCGGATTAGGGCGCTTCATGAGTACCATAGCGTCCTTGAATTGACCCTATAATATAGCCTATAAATAAGTCTCTCAGACTAACTAACTTGAGGTGATTGCTATTGCGAGCCACTTTCATTTAAAAAATACAAAAGTCAGCTAGACTGCCCTCATTATTTTTAAGTTAAGGAAAACAAAGAGAGAAAGAATGGAATCAGTAAATATTGTTCTGTCTTCAACCTTGTATGATATGGAGTTTGCAAGAAGTGCTACTCACTCTGAAACTCTCCTCTGAATGTTAATGTCCACTTGAGTGGAATTGGAGCACTTTAATTATCCCGATTAGTAATTCTCTTTCTAATTGGATTAAAAAAATAAGGGAATAATGCGAAGCAGAATGCAGCCTTAAACGGAATACTGCTAGAAAGTCAGTTGACTACGTCAGGAGGTGCTTTGACTACTCAGCAAATTTAGACTGCAACTCTCGAACGATATCCTGGTCAATATCCGTTTCTTTACTCAATAACCAGTTAATTCGCTTCATGCAAAGACGAAAGTTGATGTTTTGCTTAACCATACATCCCAATGTATCAATCAGGTGATTGAGTAAATGCAACACGTGATCAAAAGCTTTAATGGTTATCAATCCGGTTTGTTCATGGTAATCAATCAACCGGATAGTCGTCACAGGTAAGCTAAATTGGTACATTTCATCTAACCAGGGTTTCATAGTACCTGGACGGCTGAGGCTCAATACATTTGTATTGATGCGCTTATGGACTTCATTTTTGTTTTGCGACAAGTGCAAAATAATGTGCGTATTACAAACAGCTACAAGGCTCAGCATGTTTGGATGAGTGACGCGCGATTTTACATATTTAGCGAATTTAAAATGCCAATTCCACAGCGTTTTTTCCTCACCGAGCTCTGGCGCATTTATAGAGGACCACCAAGCCAAATGAGTAAATGAAAATTGAAAGTAACTTTCAACTAATTGCCTGGGATCAGCTTGCTGAGTATGCATTTCATTATTCATCGCTTCGATGAAGCGTCGAAGCTCAATTAGCGAGTATAACCCCTTCGCCGATAGTTCACGGTTAGGTTTGATTGCCGTCAGAGTTTTTCCCTTAATTCGTTCGGAAGGAGCCGAGTAATTACTAATCAGCATCAAGGTGCCATTATCAGCTTTATTATCTACCAGAACGTTAATCAATTTCAGGGCAACATCAAGCGGCTCTTTAATTACATCTTTAACCCATCGAAAAAGCTCAATATTGGCAAATCCAAGCAAAACAGAAGCGAGCCATTTTTTAGCAAGTAAGTTACTCCCTTGCGCTGCTGTGTTTAGAATGAACACAAATTTAGCATCATAAATAAATGTCAGACGATACCAATTGCTCTCTAGTGCCTCTAAAAATAACTTGTTACGTAGGGGCACACCAAACTGTTTTATTAACTCATGGCTGCGCGAGTCACTGGTTTGTAAACACAACAACCAAAGATAGACCGCTGTATTACCTAACGAATAACTGTCTGTTGAAGTGCGGTTAAATGCTATAGCTTTAATGTTTTGTATTTCTTCACCGAGAATTTCAGTGTTTGAACTTACCCATGCAGACGATGCAAACAGCTTGAGCAAGCGATCCAAATAGCTTGGATCATATTGAAGCCGCTCACTTTTCAACACATACAAAACCAAGCTTTTTATATCTTGTATAGAGTTCTCTTTAAACTCCCAATTTTCGCCATAATTAGTATTTTCTACATCAACATACAGTGCAATGTCACAAGTCTTGATATTAAAGTAACTCTTTATAATTTGGTTTAAACATAAAGCGTGCCCATCATCCGCACCTATTTTTAACCAGCCGAAGGAAGTTTTTTTGTCATATGGACAATTATCAGTATTCGTCGCTTCCCAGTAAACCGCAATGGCACTGCTATGATAACCGAGCTCAATATTCTCAGTGTGTTCCCGAAAAGCGACTTCTCTGCTTTGAATTACTCCACTGTCTTTGAAATCTGAATCTAGGTGAAACTCGGCGAGTACATATCTAGCATGACAACATCCCATAGATTCAGCCTTAGCCAACATTTCCAGGCCACGAGCAATGTTCTGCTGAAATGGTTTATTTTTGGCGTTGCCGTATAAAAAACACTCTCCAAAATAAAGAAGCGTCGGTATATAATTACTCTCATGAAGTTTGCTGAATTGCTGGAGGGCCTGTTCTGGCATGCCAGGTGGCCAAGTGTAATGGGCCAGATAACCAAATTGTTGTGCACAATTTAATTCAGAAAAATGTTCTCCCATCGCTTGGATAATTTTATCGTAGGGGTTTTCAACCTCCATATTATATTTTTGTTTTAAAAAAGCCGTCGGGCATTGGGTATTTTCAATTTCTGAATCAAACAAATAACTAAGCGGAAAGACTGCTTCGACACATCCTTTTTCATAAGCTTGCAAATATAATCCGCATGCTTTTTCTTCGTTGATACCTAAATTACTATCACCGTAATGATACATTAGTCCTAACTCGTACAAAGCTTCCTTACAGCCTCGCCCCGCTGCCGCTTGTAAATTTTCAATCGCTTTTTGGTTGTTAATCTTTATGCCAAATCGGCCTTTCAGATAAAAAAGAGCAAGATGGACGTGCTCCATATCCGATTTAACAATTTTACTTTCCAATGCGGCTTTGTAGGCCAGCGCCTCATCAGTTGGCCATGGCAAAAGAAACTTGTGATAAATATCTTCGGGTGACTCTGCAGCAATTAATTCAGATTGACCTTCACTCGACTGACCTTTCCGCTTATAGCGTTTCCTTTCCAATCTGAAAATATCATCGCTAATATCGCGATAAAAGTCTTCGGGCAAAGGTTCATGAAAGCAGAAAGCCTGATAATCAGAAAGTTTCGGTTCATTCGGTACATAAGGCTTGCAGCGCTCAAACACCTCTTCCATATCCATGCCGACAATAACAGGAATAAGCGTGCAATGTTTCGAATTGATAGCCCAATTAAGTTCTTCAATAATAAAATTACGATTGAAATTATGCCCTTGTTCGATGCGCTCAACGTAATCGCGTGTAAACAGAGCTACTACGTACGTCGCCTCTTTTATCGAGGATTCTAGTTGAGGTGAAAATTCACCGGGTAATAATTCCGAAGTATCTATAAATACTTTAAGACCAAGCCGTTGTAAGTGGGCTGCTATATCGCTTGCTATCGTACTGTCGTTACCCTTACGGTAACTTACAAAACAGTCGTACATCACTACAGAATCTTTCCAGAAGTTAACATTGTTGGTACCGGGTACCATACAAATTTACCTGCGCATCAGCCCTTGCAGACATATTGTGTCTGTTCATAAAGTGACGTCGCTCCATGTTGGGAACTAAGATTGCTTTACTCTTCGTGTAATTGCAACCGATCAGGAGGAATTGTTGAACCTTCACACGCGGCCAAATTTTTATAACTGCTTTGGTTAATTGAATCGTTTTGCATGTATCAGGCACTTGCCAATACCCTACTCCAGCCCCTGCCGGAATCAATAAATAATTGAAAAGATTGGTTTAAAAGTACACTATAAGCTGGAGTGAATATTTACATCACCAAAGGCTACTTGAATAAAATGGATTTATCACACCTTTTCGAACGCATTTTTCATTCCCGCCCCGTTGTCTGTCAAGGCACCACGCTAAACGAGGATATTATTCCGCACGGCGACGTGTTGCTTCCGTTTTTAATGGTCTATCTGGATGCGGTAACATTGGGCACCAAACTGGAAAATACGCTTTGTGAATTTGAAGCCTATAAACACAGCGACTCACTACTGTATCTGAAAGTGCGTAATGTAAAAATCCTTGACTACGATCTGGCTGAAAGCGTGATAAAGCATTTGAAGGGTTACCTAGGATTATCCGATCCGAAGGCAGATGAAATCGACATTCTGCCGTTAGTGACTGCGTTCAGAGACTGTCTTGTTGGCGTTGACGATAATGGAATCATCAACAAAACCCATGAAATCTACAAGCTCGTAACCAGTAATTTCACGCTAAAGGTCGAACAATCCTTCGCGGAGCAGGCAATTAAGGAGCGACAAGAACGAATGGTGCCTCCTGAGTTTAGTGTCGATGATTTTGAAAATCTATTTGATGAGCCAGACAGTTCCTCCCCTTCAACACCGCCTTTTTCACCACTTGTAGACCTCAAAGAGGTCTATACAAAGGTTGGCGGTATCACTAAGCGTTTTTTTGATGAAATCTCAGTGGTGGCATGCGGTCAGTATCTGCAAGCCCAGCCTGGCAGAGATATCAACGACTTGTCTGTGAAACACATTCCAAAAGTAGAAGTAAGCAGCTTATTTGCTGCCATTATAAATATACCCGAGGTGCTGTTAGAGCTGGCAGAGTATTTTCACTGCCAACCAAGCCAGGTGATAATGCCAGACGATGTATACTCAAAACGTACATACTTGTTAGAAAACGCGGTTACTCGTAGTTTTTCTGTGAACGATGTGAGTAGAACCTGGTACAGCATTGCATCATCTTACGCCCTATATCTCAACTTTACTGACGAAGCGCAGCAATGTGTTAATCAGATCTCTGAATTAAAAGGTGTTGTAGGCTCTGAGTTTGTCGCCAAACTTATGCGCCTTAAGTTGCCATTTATTACTCAATTAAAACAACTCAACCAAAGTAAAAACGCCATAGCCAAAGCGGTTAAAATATCTCAGGCGCTAAACCGAGAGCTAAACAAAAAAATTATCGGCCAGGTTAAAGCAGTTAATCACCTTAGTAATGGTTATCTGTCTTCGAGTTTGGTTTCGTCTGATGGTCCAAGGCTCATTTATACCTTCGCTGGCCCGTCTGGTGTTGGTAAGACCTATCTGGGTTCTTCTTTTTGTGAATTGCTTAATCAACATGAACAGTCTGGCTATGCATTTACAGAGTTTAACATGGAGCAATATTCGCACGAAAAAGATGCCATGAAACTCTTTGGCACTGGGGTGCAATATACCGATGCAAGCCTTGGTACACTCACCAGTAAAGTTAGGGCATGCCCCCGTCACATCTTGTTATTTGATGAAATAGAAAAAGCCCATAATACGGTCATTCAAACGTTACTAGGTATGTTAGATAAAGGCGTTGCCCAAGATCAGACCAGTCAGGAACTGATCAACTTTAAACAATGCATAGTGATTTTCACATCGAACCTAGGACAAGATGTATTAGCCAAGAATACACAGGGTCATGCCCTCAACGTTTTCGACGTATTGCGACAGACCGCTAGCCCGTCATCTGGTACCAAGCTATCTTTTGAATTTATTAATCGACTTGCTAAAGGCTATTCAGTGCTCTTTTCACAATTAAGAGCAAATCACTATTTACACATTGCCGAACAAGCCGTTAAACAATCGGCCAGATCCAATCACAATGTTACCTTTAATTGGCCCATGCGGTTTTCGTCATTTTTAGTCAGAGCCTTGGCGCCGGAAATATCTGCAAGACAGCTTGGTACCATACTGTCAAAAATTAAGGCTGATATCCTAACTAAATCAGCGGACTTGCTTGATGATCATTCTGAAACCATTGAATATGCCGTCAAAGTAAATGAAAGCTCTACTCAGGCAGAGGCAAGGCAAATGCTGCTGTTTGACAATGACAGACGGTTACATAATGCGCTAAATGTGCTTGATACCAATGTGAATATTGATCACGTTGCTACCCTTGAGTCTTTGCCTGAGCAAATGAAACATCAGCGGCCGGATGCATTGCTGATTGACTCCGAATCGGTGTCTCAGTCGCAAACGTCATTAAGTGAAATCGTTGAGAAGGTAAGAGAGCAAAACAGCAGTATCCCCATTTTCACCTACCAACTCTCCCAGTTAGAGAAAGCACTGCAAACCGATAACGTTTGTGTAGATGTCCTGGAGCACTTTTCCATTCAACTGGACAACATAAAACAAGGTTTTAGAGAGCTTCTGGATAAAGTTAATTATTATCTGACGCTTGAAAAAACGATTCAAAGAATGTTGTCCCGTAACGAGACGCTTGACTACACGTTATCAGTGGATAAGCGTGATAATAAGCTTGTCGCCACGTTTGACAACCTGCAATATAAGCAAATTATTCAGTCCAAAGATATTCAGGAATCAGCGCTGTTTCAGCAGAGCCTTCCAAGCGCCACCCTTGACGACGTTATAGGACTTGAGAGGGCCAAGATGAGATTAGCAGAGGTCATAGGCTGGCTGAAGCATCCTGAAAAGTTATCCAACTTTGGCATCAGGATCCCAACAGGCTTTTTATACGCAGGCCCTCCTGGTACAGGTAAAACCCTGTTAGCAAAAGCTGTGGCAGGTGAGTGCAAATTGCCGTTTTTTAGTGCATCAGCGGCAGAATTGTCATCACCTCACTCATCAGGGACGACGGAAAATATCAAATCGGTGTTTGCCGTCGCCAGAAAATATGCACCTTCTATTTTATTCGTTGATGAAATAGACGCAATTGCAGGCAAACGAACGGCAAATAATGATGGAGCAAGCCGGGATCGTAACTTAACCGTCAATGCGCTACTCACCGAAATGGATGGATTTAATACCCAGCAAGAGCCAGTGTTTGTTATGGCGGCGACCAACCACCCTCACCTGCTTGACGACGCATTAACTAGGCCTGGGCGATTTGATGAGATTATTTATTGTGACTTACCCAATAAAAAAGCCAGACAGGTTTTCTTTGAGCGTTTTGCTAATAAGCATAGCCTGAGCTGGCCAACTGAAACGGTGGGGCAATTGACCAATATTTCGCAGGGGATGTCGGCAGCACAAATTGATCAAGTGTTGAGAGAGTCAATTTATCAGGCCGTAGGCAACAATGAACCCCTCTCTACCGCACATGTAAAAGACACGATTGTGCGTATTGTATATGGTTCACCATCAGACAATATTACATTAAGCACAGAAGAAAAACGCAGAACCGCATATCACGAAGCTGCGCATTTGCTCACTCACAAGCTATTATTCCCTACTCACCCGGTTGACTTTGTTACCATCGAGCCCCGGAATCAAGCATTGGGGTTTGTAGCCACACGTAGCCCTGATGAATACGAAAGTTTATCTAAACAGAAAGTTCACGACCAACTTCAGGTTTTGTTAGCAGGAAAAGTGGCGGAAGCTATTTGTGCTTGCGATCAAAACCAGGTAAGCACTGGAGCGTCTAACGACATTGAGAAGGCTACTAGGCTGGCTATGCATGCTATTTTCGAGGGTGGACTTGAAGCGTCAGTTGGCCCAGTAAATGTAGGCATGTTAACCAAATACGAAGAGTCAGAGCTTCTATCTAAGGCGCAAAACGCCGTAAAGACCTGGCTAGCAGACGCAGAAAATAACGTCACTGATTTATTGCATGATAACTTAGAAAAACTTGAGCAGGTTGCTCTGACATTGATTGAAAAAGAATCACTGCTCAAAGATGAAATTGATATGCTTTTTGTTTAGGCTTTTATTTTTGGCCTAGTATAGATAGTGCCGAAACTCTATTCTGGCTTATTGAGCGTGCGTGTAGGAGTTGCAGAGTTTTTCTTAGATAAATGGCTTGCGATTGATCGAGCTCTTTCAATACGGTGGCCATCCGGCAATCCCCACATTCAATTCATAAGTTAGCTACGGGATAGTGTTTTCTTTTACAAGGGAAAATGACCATAATACGAACCTTTACTCTTTTGTAATTGATAGATTTCTTTATTCAGTTTACTTTAGGAGATTGAAACTATTTAAAACATTGCGAAATAGATATGGAAATCAAACTCTTTGTAAGCTCCACTTTTATAGACTTTCAACTTGAACGCGAATGGCTTCATAAAGAGGTATTTCCAGCGATACTCGAAAAATACAGCCAGAAAGGTGTGAAATTTCAGGTTGTAGATTTACGTTGGGGAGTGAGTAATGAAGCCGTATTAAATCAAAACACCTTAGATATTTGTCTCAACGAATTAAAACATTGTAAACAAGTTTCGGCATATCCATTCATGTTGACGCTATTAGGCGACAGGTACGGATGGCGACCGTTACCCAGAATTGTTGAACAATCTGTTTTCGAGGGCTGGTGCTCGCAGTTGTCGTACGATGAAAAGACGCTCTTTGACCAGTGGTATCATCTGGACAAAAATCAATTGCCAGTCTCATATATTCTAAAGCCCCGCAGCGATGAGTACGAAAATGATACAGTATGGAGCAAAATAGAATTATTAATGCGCAATGCCATAGACCGCATTTCAAATTCAGACCAGACACATAAAAATAAGTTCGGGATGTCGGCAACACATCATGAAATAGCAGAAGGTATTCTGGACAAAGGCGCACAAAACACACTGGTTTTACATCGTAAACTCCGTCAAACTGATGAAACGCCAAATTACTATTTTGATTCAGGACCACAAAAGCCTGATCAGCAAAACTTAATAGAAGAAGTCTACTCTCAAACTCCCTCAGAATGCTTTTATGCTCTTGAAGCAGAATGGAAAGGCAACTCGTTTGCAGATGATTATAAAGATCAATTTATTACACTAATTACTACTCGTTTAACTGATGCACTTGAAGAGCTATCGAAAAAAGCTGAACCCAATTACTCCATGGAAGAGCAACACGCCAACTTCCGCAGCCGCATTTTAACTGATTACAAAGACCGTCCTTCATCTCAAGTGACGTTGCAAGCACACTTATCTCTCAACCTCTCAACGCCCAAAATACTGGTAGGCGCCAGCGGAACAGGTAAAACTCATTTGTTAACAAAGGTCGCTTCAACGACTAAAGGTTTTTCAACTATTCGCTACATTGGGCTCAATGCAGAGTCGAGCCGGTGTTCATCGGTAATTCGTAGCCTTATAGATGAGCTTGAACGAGAGTTTCAGTTTAAGTCTCAAGTTAAACTAGGTGCGACGATAAATGAACAGCTTCATGAAGCAATGAAATCGCTCCCTGAGACCGAAAAGGTAACTATTTTCATTGATGCCGTGGATCGACAGCAATTAAAAGCTGGCGAGCCCTGGTTCGACTGGCTTCCTCTAACCTTACCTGAAAATGTCAGTATCTTATTGTCAACGACCTATGGGGATAACTACAACAAATTGGCCCGCTTGCTGCCGCAGTCCGCTTTTTTAACCATTGACAGGCTTGATAAGGATGATGCCTGCGTAATGCTAGAGCAATGGTTAACACCAATGGAACGGCAACTTCAGCCTAATCAGATTGAGTATTTATTAAATTCTGCTGACTCCCACCCTGCTCCACCATTGTTTCTGAAAGTAATAAGCAGTTCAGCCAGATACTGGCATCACAGTTTCATTCCAACGGGCTTTTTAGCGACTAACGATGTACTGGTCAGAGACTGCCTGTCAATTTTGGCAGATGTCTTACACCACGGTCAGACTTTCGTGACGACAATATTTGGATTAATTTCTGCATCAGAACATGGTATTCCGGAAGCCCATTTGTGGGAGGTTTTAAATCGGAGTAAATCAGTAAGACAAGAATACGAACGCCGCTATCCAATGTCTCCCAAAAGCGATGAGTTACCCCGAATTCTATGGTCCCGGTTGCGTTTGGATACCCAACACATCATACAAGAGTTTATTGAAAATGGTCAAAGAGTACTGAGGTTTTCACATCATCAGTTCAGAGCACAAACTCTGAAAATCCTTGGGCAGGAGCAAGTTCATTCACTACACCACGATTTGGCAGTCTTATACCTGGACTCAGATAAATTTCAATTCTGGCATGAAGACCTGTCAGAACCAAACCATTACTTGCTACAAGCACTTCCATGGCACTTAATTCGCCTGAATGACTCTCAACATTTAACAAAACTCCTAACTGACTTTAATTTCCTTATCGCAAAATGTGCAGCAGCACAAACCGATGATCTGCTTTACCTGTTTGAACAAACGTTAAAAACAAAACACACTGATGTTATTCTGACCAAACTCTATCGGCATATTCGAAATGTTGCGTCGTTTTCCAATAGCTCCACACCCTGCCATAAAACGCTCGTTCAACTTTCTTTCGAACAAACTCCCCGCCACCCCGCAAAAGAACTTGTTCACGGCTGGCTAGAGTCCGGGCACTGCAATTGGAACTGGCTCGGTTCAAACACCCCTACCAGTCTGTTAGACAGCAAATTGGTGCTTAGCGAGAATCTCACCGAGATCTCTGAAATATGCGTGGTCGACTCAAATATTGTAGCGCTTGCAGCCAAAGATAACATTATTCGAATAACCAACATTAAAACAGGCCGTCAGTTGAGTAGTTTAGTAGGTCACAAAGCAAAAGTGTATTGCCTTGTTGCAGACTCAGACAACCATCTTATTAGCGCTTCAACTGACAACACACTTATTATATGGGATCTACAAACAGGCAGAGAATTAAGAAAAACGGAGCTCCCCGAGTCTCCGACCAACATTTTTTTGGACTCAGATAATAGGATTATTCTTCAAAATCCTTCCAGTCTTGCCAGCTATTCTTTTGAATTAGAGGCGCTAGTAAACAACGAATTTACCCCTGAGGAATTAATTTCGTCATCTTTACTTAGTATGTCGCATAGTCAAAGTCTACTGGATAACATACAAAACGACCATAGCAAACAATTAACCCAAAAAGATATCAAGTTTGACGGTATCGGCCAGACATTTGATTGTACTTTTTGGCACGAAAATCAAATTTACAGATTTCCCAAAGATGCTGAATCACCGGTTGCGCTCAACACTTCTATTGAAGGTAATGTCAGCGGCATCGCTGATGGTTTAGGAGATGAATTAGTGGTTTGGACACGCGACGGCGGTTTTTACCGGATAGACGTCAATACAGGCGCAATCAACAACCATATACAATTCAAAGAGCCTGTATTAACGGTTCGCATAAACTCAAGTCAAACACTGCTAATGCTTTCAAAGCATACGCTGAGCATAGACTACATGTCATTTGAAATCGCCAACCATTACAGGCACGTAGAAAGGTACCCTGGCCTTTCAATCTATAATTTAACTAAAACTGGCGACAGCACCACGAAAATATTCTTTGCCGGCATGTTTGAACACGAGTCAATGCTGTGTTGTTGGTCTATAGAAGGAGCGAAATTCTTTAGTCTCGACACGCTCGATGAATGCCTGTCCATTCCTCTGGAAGAGGAAATTCGTTATATACAACCTATTAGCAAAGACAAATGCTTTATATGTACTCGCCACAATAGCCTGTACTGGTGGACTCTGTCGGACAATTCGATATCGCTTTTCCTAAACGGGGCTGAATTAAGTGGTTTCAATCACCTCGATGAAAATCACTATTTTTGGTGGTGCAGCCAGACAGCAGAGAAATTATCTGAAACGGTGAGCTACAGGATTCTCAGTAAGAAAGACTTCTCAAGTGTTTCTGTCGGGGAAATTGATATTAATAACTCATCACATTTTTTCAGGGTCGCCAGTTCTTCAATGTACAGAGAAATAATTCCAATCTCTGACGATAATTATTTATTGATAACGATGGAAAGCATTCAGGAACTGGACCTGAACCACAGAACTGTAAAGACTAAATCACTCTTTAACCGGCAAATCAATATCACTCGTTGTATTAAACTTAATGCGACAATTCTGATGCTGTTTGACCATAATGGTAAGGTATATCTCTACGATATTGAGAGAACAGAAATTTTCGCCGAACCCAGTGCATGGTTCGGAGAAGTCGAACCTGAAGAAATGGTTTGTTTTAACAATACAGACGTACTGTTAAAACCCGAAAATGGAAAGCCTTTTTTGCTCAACTATGCGCTTTTTATCAGTGAAATCGAGGATATTTTAAATGTAAGCGGTCATTTATCAATATGCACCGACTTCGAAGCATTTGGAGACCAATCTGTTGCAAGGTTAACGGTACATGAATGGCCGACAGAACACCTCACTATTTACCATCCATCCATAACTCACGGTCAAATAAAGCAACCGGCACATAACCTAGGTTTTCATGATCAGCGACTAAGCACTGAAAAACAATTTACGCAGTTGAAAAAGTTTGGTGATTTATTACTCACCTGGGGAAATGATGGCGTAGTATCCCTTCGCAACCGCCTGGTTGAAAAGGCGTTAACCTCAATCGCATTAGATCCCCTTTCTATCAGGCTGGTGCACGTCCCTGATGATATCGATCTGTATACAAATCCTGGCTTCGATAGCGATCTTCCCTATTGCGTCATTGTCCACACCGACAAAGGACTATACCAGTGGATGCCATTGATGGATTACATGGTGACATACCAGATATCTCACTCAATAACGTTTGTAGGCTACCAACAAGAGCGGCTTGCCGTTACAGGCGATAACTTTCTCTCGATTCTTTCAGCATCTCCTTTTTATTGTGGAATTAATGGACCAATCGCGCATCACGATTTTAAGACGCTTGAAGAGAACCATAATTTATTGCTGGTTGAATGTTATCCATTACCGGAATCTGGCTTTATATGCATTTTTGTAGAGAATAAGAGTTATGCACACCATCTGTATATCCAATCTGATGATCAGGGAAATGATGGTCGTTTTTTTAAACTACCGTTTGAAGGAAGACTCTTTCCGGTCATGGATATAGGCATGGCAATCGTTGATGAGAAAGCGGGTACTTTTGGTTTTTATGACTATGTCGGTAAACAAATTCAAAATGCTGAACTCGCCTCACCCATTCGCTCAGTAACTCCTGTAAAACCTGACGCTGTAGTGATCGCAACCAATGATGGTCCAATAAGATTACACTTTAAACAAATCGTCGATCCCGATACTGGAAATCCTTCTACCAGTATTATTAACGAAGGTATTTACAGCGCACTGACTAATGTCGACGAAAAAGTGATACGATGGGATTCTCACGGTCTATTGATTACGCCTTCCCAACGTTTACTTGACCCTAAACGTATTGACTGGATTCATGACGCCAGAGTTAAAAAGGCGCAACTTACAACGCTTGGCAATTTGTTGGTGCTTAATGAAAACAATGCGCTTTTTACTCTTCAGGCCTTCATTGGTAACAACCCTGTTTCAATACATCACATGGAACACGAAAAAGGCAATCAATATGCTGACCTGTTGCGCCATCTACTCATTGAATGCAACCAGCTAATTAGCGGCTATTACTTACAACATGCATTCACTGTTTTTCAGCAGGCCGGCAATTTAATTGAAGTGGTAAGAAAAAAACAACTGCCATTACCCAATGAGTTGACCGTGCAATATTACCTTTGCCATATTCTGCTTAAACTATGGAACACGATGGATATCGAAGAAATTCAATCATTATTAGTTCGCGGTCAAAATACACTTGAACAAATGGACGGCTGGCAAAGCAATAGTATATTTTCTGGGGTTTACCACCACTATTTTATCCTGTCTCAGTTCCTTAAGTTCCCAGAGATTCAGTGGGAAGAGCTGACAGATGCGGTTGATGTTCACAAGCAAAAAAGGCTTGAAAAAAACTATGATTATGACGATCTGCTAATTGAGATAATGTCACTGGTAAGGGAAAAACTATTTGCTGGAATGAATAAAGCCCCCCGACCTGTTATATCTCACCTTCTGGCAGTCCTTAAAAAAGTTAAAATGCTAGGCGAACAATATACAGAAAATCAGCAATTTTGGGAGCTTCAATATAATCTGCTCAACAACACTGTAAATGCGAAATTAAAAGAATCTCGCGCAAAGACTAATATTGTGCAAGACGACAGTTTGGTTGATGTGACTAAAATCTCATTGCCAGGCGAGTTTTCTGAATTACATCAAAAAGCGTTATCTGGCGATGCTGAAGCATGGCTCGATCTTGGGGCATTATGGGGACAAGGGGTTCGAATTACAAAAAACCTCAAATATGCAGAGGCTTGTTACATAAAATCGGCAGCTTTAGGAAACAGTTTAGCAGCTATGAACTTATCTCAAATGTATCGTATCGGTGATGGCGTCCCAAAAAATCACGATAAATTCATAAAATACCTTAGACAAGCTGCTGAAAACGGTCATGTGCCCGCTCAGGCAAATCTTGGCTCGGCATATTTACAGAGTGAAGCTTCGAATGAGAATACATGGAACGATGCAGTATTTTGGTTAGAGAAAGCAGCCCAAAGTGGTGATGAGCTCGCGGAACTTAATCTTGCACTGGCTTATACTGTAATGGCGCCAGACGGAATGGCGGATATGCAAAAAGCAATTGATTATCTCAGATCACCGCTGGCTAAAGGAAACGCCAATGCAATTAAGTTACTGAATTTAATAAAAACCAGGTTTGACCTTTAAAAACGCGGATTAAGCATGCTTACAATGGTAAATGTTGAGACCTGACTGGCTAACCTTAGACCTTTGGCAGAATGCTTCTGTTATGATGTTGTGGAGTTATCGAGATAATGTCCGGACTATTACGGCGGACAACGGCAACGAATTCTGTGGCCATGAGCTGGTCGCAGAAAAGCTTACAACGGATATCCGTTTCTCACCGCCCTATTCATTCTGGGAACGCCGACTGAGTGAAAATATTCACGGTTTACTGTGTCATTACATCTGGAAAAGCACGGGTTTACGGAAGATCGCAGATAGGCAAATTATTGAGATCGGTTGAAGAGCCAAGACTCAAGTACTGACCGATCTCTCGATGGCTCAACCCTAATTCGAATTTGAGGCCCGGGTCGTCTTTAATCTTTCTCATATCGGTTCTCTTTCTCGCCATAGCTGCTCGTTCCTTCAATAAAAAGTTGAAATGAGCTTACCAATTGATTTACCGTGAAGAAAAATTCGTTCAGTGATTTCGGAAAGACGTAATTTTTGATCGGATAACTCCGATATGGGTGAATGGAAAGGGCCGTTACTTTCAACTGCTAGGTTCCTTTTCCTAAGGAAACCATCACCTTTAACACAAGACAAATAGAAGAATGCTCTTTGGAGCAATCTTTTTTCTGTTTTAATAGCAATGATTAACTAAAGAAAAATAGATGATTAAGCCGCCCCTTGACATAGGATCAACACTTTAACTACCCTGGTTCTGATTCCTTAACTTCATAAATCTCTAGCCATTCAGCAACTTCTCTTGCACTAACATCACTGAGCTTATGCAGCCCAACGTCCAATGCATCTGTTGACCTTGTTATGTCTAGATTCTTGTCGGAACGAAGACGTAAAAAATACTCTTTCATGCTATTAAAAAACGCTAGCATCGTTAATGACCGCTGTGAAGATATGTCAAACTCTGCATGATTTCTAACTGCGAATAAAAAAGAAGCGAGTATAGGAAATAGGATAGTTAAAAGTGTTGTTAACTTAGATGGGTAATACCAAAATGACGTTTCAGGAACTTTGCCGTTCGTATATAAAAGTATAAACACTAATTTAAAAACCAAGAAAACTGCTGTTAAGTAAAAGAGCCAATGTGTCCAACTAGAAAGTCTCTCACCTAGCTGCTTCATCTTTGCAGCATTGTTGATGTGGTAATTACTTTGACCTTTCAGCCACTTATCTTCTAAAAACGCGATTGCGCTTTCTCTGTAATTAGTATCGGCCATCGGACACTGCCGAAAACCTATATATCGGGTAACAGCTTCCGCATGAATACAGACCCATTGCCCCCCCGAGTGGCCATGTCCTAGTACTTCACGATGCATAAACTCATCACTACTTCTTGTATCTAAGAATGAAAAACATCGCCCCAGCGCAGATAGAAAGACATTGGGTCTAATAGCTTCTGCGAGACACCTGCTTTGTAACCACAAGTGATGATTATGGGCATCGTACCTATATAGTAAGTAAATACTTATCAGTGCTATAGCTTTGAGCCCTACGGATGTATACAAAACTGCCGTATAATCTTTAAAAATTGCTCCTACCGCTGCACTAATGAGCGCCAATGCCGCAAGAGCGTAAATAAGGAAAAATGTACTTCTATGAATTGCAGCATACCGAACAGCTAATGAGTCCGCGACCTGAAAATGTGAAAAATAAGCATCAGGACTAACGGTTGTTTCAGTCTCGTCAACTTTGTTAAAAGTGTTATTTTTTATGTATTCTGATTTAATTTGGGAAACACGCTTTGCATCGTAAAAAAGCTGTTTAAACCAATTAAAGGAATGTGAACCCCTCAGTTTATCGAAAGCTGAAAATTTAGCATTGATAGGACCACTGTAGTCATAGTCTGGTAAACACCTTCCATCGAAGTCTAGAAATTTTGTACCTTTTTGTAACGCTTCTGCACTGCGAAGAATCGCATCTTCGCGTTTTGAAGGGTCCGACGAGACATCTTCCGCATCTAATCGAAATATATCCGTAAAGAGCACCAGTCTGCTGAGTAAGGTCTCAATTGATGTTTGGCTTGTGGCTTCTACTGCTTCTTCACGTCCAAAGCGAGTCGACTGTAAGATTTGGCAACTTTGTTGTCCGCTAGGATCTATTTGAATTACTGGCTTACGAGCGTCAAGTGCCAATTGCACACTGCTTCGTGTACCGGCCTTATGCTTATTATTTTTGTTAGAGATGGAATTGCCATCATAAACTGCGATGATCAAGTCACAATTTTCAACCAAAACTTTGCTACAACGAAAATACGCAGCATCTCTGCTATCGTCATTCGTATAGTCACCGTCTAATTCGACTAGGCGCGGAACTGACTGAGTTACAACATTATCAATCAGTTGGTCAAACTCTTGGGCCTCAGTTACCGCTGGGTTGGTTATGCTACTTTTATGCTCAAAATCATTTCGATATTGGCTTTTTGAGAAAGGCAGAATTGCAGCACGTTCTATTTGAGCAATTTTGTTAAGTTTTTTAGCGTAACCAGCACTCATTCCGAGACGATCAGCGCCAACTGCGAGTGAACTAGTAAGCCTTATTATTGGAAGGGTGTTTTCACGACAATCGTATAATTTACTTGCAATCCGGTGATATTGTCGTTCGGTTTCACTTCCTTTTATTTCATTTGGAGAAACATAGTTGTGAAGCACAAATGCGATTTTCTCAATTATCTGCTCGAGTTGCTGAGAGCAATAGCTTTCTTGAGTTTTGGTAAATTTCCTTGGACCTACTATTCCAACCCTAAGTGCTATAGGTACTTTGGGGTATTCTAACGTTTTTCTGTAAGTCTCAAGTCTTTCGCTACATAGGGGTTCGGTCACTGCAACTACCTTACAACTTTCTTAGAAGTCATTTTTTCTAGCATGACAGGGATATGCAGAATTGCATCTCGATCCTTTTGCTTTTCAGATTCGTCAAGCAGATGCCATGGTTTCAAACTCGGTGATAAACGCTTTACCGCATCTTTTTCACCTTCTGTGAATCGCCAACCGCTCAGAAACTTTTCAGCCATCCATCTTAGGTGTTCGGTCTGAGCCAAAATTTCTACATTTTCTTTAGAAAGTGCACTCTGCATTTCCCCAGGTTCAGGATTCGCTTTCCCAGTTACTAACCTACATTTCGTACTTATATGATCGGCTTGATTGCGATTTGCATCTTTAAGTGCTTCAGGTAGGTCATCCCAACTTACGAGCGAAGAATTGTCTTTAGTCGTAAATCCTGCAGCGGTTTGTTCAGCGACATATTGTTGGTGGATGTTTTGTGCAAGCAAATCGTGCTCTTCGCCGAAGATATTTCTAAAGCTATTAGTCACAGTATGTGTTTTCGCAAAATAAACTCCTTTTTCATCAGCAAACTCTGAAGCTAACCAACTAAAAGTTTCGTTATTTTCAGTTTCGGTGACCACAACGGGAGAGGACACAGACATGTCTAGGAAGCTCTGCAGGGCCATTAAGGCGTCGTCAGATTCTTGCATAGAGATATAAGAGCAATGTAAATGACTTGCGCAGAGATGCTCATAAAACTCTTCTATGCTAGGCTCTTTTAAATAAACTTTCTTAATATTCAGATATTCTAACTTTTCTTCGTTTAGCAACAATGTATTCAGTTCGTTGTCTTCATCAGCAATTTTTTTTATTGCTAATACAGTAATTTGCAAAGTCGTATTAGCGCCATAAATACCAATTTCAACTAATCTTTGAGCCAAAGAATCGATAAGTGGAGTGTCACCGACAATAGCTATATTGACGCAAGATCTTGTAGCGATATCACTTATCAAACAATCAGGCCCAAATTCATTTAAGAGCCATCTTGCCGTTACTCTGTAACTATTGATAATTTTGGTGTTGAAGTTCGGGCGATTCACTGAAAATAATGGCCGATTATAAAGAGCTCTAACCAGTGACTGATTGTTGATCTTGCACACCGTATTGATAATAGACATTCGCTTCTGGCATGCGGCGTTGTGTAACACTTCAAGATTTGTTGTGTCAGAGTCGGTAGAAGCGAATAAATAACTTGCCTGCTTTGTATTTATCTTTTCTAAAACAACGGGATCAGATGGATTGGCTGCAACAAAATATATTTTCTGCTTATTCAAGAGCCCAAGGTATTCACTATTTTTGTTAGAATCAACAACAACAGTTTTAATACCATGCTTTACCATTGAGCATGCTAGCTCAAAACTACCTTTATTAAGTCCAACGATGACGCAATGCTTTTTGAGTTTTTTAATTTGAATAGTGGTAACACTATCTTTCGCGAGTACTAATATGGTTTTTATCAGCGTGTAGCTTAATGTAGCTGGTGCCAACCAGCGCGCTAATTCGAGTGACCACGGTAGCTGGTCTTTGGCAGCGAATTGCATGAGAAAAAGGTTGATAGCGTGATAAATCGAATCAAGTATAGTTGCGCTTTGTTTAGATGTTTCAAAGTACTGGTTGTAACCATGAACTCCCAAAATGAAGGCAAAAACACCGACAATAATTAGGCTGTATCTTTCATGTGGCGAAAAGAAACTCGGTGTTACATGCTCGCTCAATTGAAACTCCCTTTACCTGAATACGATCATATTAAACAATAATGAATTTAGTTGCTTACGTTACATTAAAAAGTGCTGAATCACCATTGTTAGTCTTGTTGCTAATCCTAAACCAATTAAATCATTACGCCAATAGGTTATCTTTTTGCTCATTAGCATTAGGCTATTTATATCGCTTCAGTTGTTTACATACGAAGGAAAACTAGCACCCACCTCAAGAATACAAGCCAAGATCTCCTATTCAATATTTTTAAAAATAAATTTAAAACTTAACACACTGTTATGGAGTTTAACTGAAAGGAGTAATTCCATGACATCTTATGTATCTAATAGTAAGCAAGTTGAAGTACAAGGCCAGCTTTACGATAGCTTGTCCGCAGCAGCCAGAGCCTTCGGATTAAATAGCGACAAAGTGCTAGAGCGAATCCGCTGCGGATGGAACATCTATGAAGCGCTTGAAATTGTTGAACGAGAATTACCATCTTTAAACTATCAATGCCGTATTGAGGAATTCGCTGCCCAAGAGAAAATTAAACCCAGTAGTGTAGGAAAACGCCTTTCTTTAAGACGAAAACGGATTAGAGAATGGCTTAACCTGCCGGGCCACTCCCCTACTCGTCATAGCAATGCCTTAATTGTCATAGATTCAGAAGGGCGTACTTTCAGCAGCTTAAAAGAAGCTGCTGCCCAAAAAGGCATGCATCGGTCAACATTAAAAAACGTCGGCTTAAAGATTGTAAAAGTGAAGAAATTCGCCTTTGAAACGGAAATGTCTATTTCCGCCGAATCCATTTTACTTCTGTGCGCTCATCCAAACCTACGGTTAAAAGACGACTTATTCTCTTCTGGTGGCCACTACATAGTTTTAGATAATCAAGTTCGCCTGCATTTGTTCTTCCGAAATACTGGAGGCAATGAATTTATTGCATTTGCATCAATTGATAGCGTGACGTTATTTAGTGTTCGCTGCGCAGCAAACGGCTACGGCATACTTTCAAACAGCATATTGTTTCGTAACGCCACTTCGCTAAAAGCTTATGAAAAAACTGCATTACATAATTTAAAGCGTGGTTGTGCGATGCAGAACTGGGAAATATTTTTGAGTGACTTTGCTAAATACAAAATGCCGTAAGAGAAAATCTCTATGACTTTTAACGGCAAATAAGCAGCAAATAAAAAGGCAATTTGGTCACGGATGGTCACGAATTGTGACCACTCGTGACCATCCTGACAGAATTCATCTGTTCTCAAAGGAAAAAACAAAAGGAAGCAGAAACTCAGAAAAAACTGCGTAAAACCGATTAATTCAATGCTGACAATGAGTTAGTAACTTTAGATATTCTTAAAATGGTGGTGGAAAAAATTTTTGGAAGAAAAATTTATGGTGCGTCTACCCTGATTCGAACAGGGGACCTCTACCATGTCAAGGTAGCGCTCTAACCAACTGAGCTATAGACGCATATAGAATTTTGTTGCACCTGATAGGTGGGCGAATGCCAAGCAACGGCGCGTATAATACTTAGCACGAGCGTTGCCTGCAAGGAAAACTTATCAAATGACGATTCAAGTGACTAATTTGACAGCAATTAGCCATTTTCTTCAACAATTGCGATTAACTTAAATCATTTTAAATGGAAGCGGCTTGATAGCGTCCACTAAGGATCCATCGTTAACAGCACGCATAAAATATTCACCCAACCTGTCGGTTTCTTTCAATACTGTTTGCCAATACTGGATGCGCGTTTTTGCATCGAGTACTTCAAAATCTTTCCTATCGGGGATTTTGCTATAAGGCAAATTAGCAACAAACGATGCCGAAGGCACAAGCATTACAACGTTATCGTAGCTTGAACGATGAGGCACTCTGCCCTTCAAGCCCTTGTCGAACCAGCCTGGAATGGGCTTGTCATAAAAATGGGGGTATAACACTAAGCCATCATCTGGTCCGAAGGACAAATCGAAATGGTAGTCAATAATACCGCCATCTCTATACATTCCGGCTGGCGCCCCTTCAATTTGCTGTACGCCCTCAATAACCACAGGAATAGAACCCGATGCTAGCAGCGCGGTATGAATATTTCCACGCGTTAATGCATGGTACTGAGTAGGCAGTTGATACGGGTCTTTTATCGCAAACTCCGTACCCGGCGTTGAGAACACATAGCGCTTGTATAAGCGAGAAAGGTGTCGTCGGTTCACTGTATTGGCCGCTGCACTCATCGCCAAGCCCGAAAGTTGCCTAAACTTACTTTCAAAACGAGTAGCACCTAAACATTTAGCAACGATCAGGTGCGCTTTAAAGCGTGAATTAGACAGCACTTCTTGCTTTCCTGCTTCATCCACCATTTCTTTCAGCAGGTCTTCAGCTTTAGCCGTAATTTCTCTAGGCGTAGGCTTATCACTGCTATAGGTCGTTGTTGAATAAGAAGAGGCTAGACGATTTATGGCTGCTAGGGGATCATTTTGAACAGCGCATATGGTACGAAACGCACCTGCTGAAGAGCCAATCACGTGAATTTGATGCTTAACGTTGGCAAACCACTCAGGGAACAGTACGCGATCTAGACCAGCCAGAGAAAACCATTTCGGGCCGCCAGATGCCCCCAGAAAATAGCTAAATAACTCAGGCGTAAATCCGTTTTTCATTATGGATTCACGTGCTTTTTTACCTGCGTATATTTCTAAGGGTGCCACTCAATGTCCTCGCTGTGCGCCGAATAGAAGCGCTTGATAAATATTTAGGGGGTAGCAAGCCATGACGAATAAATCCAATAACTTCCCCATTTAATTAGTTTCGGGGGAATTTAACAGTTAAAGGCGCGAAAGTAACCTTTATAGCAATGCCCTCACATCTGCTCAGACCAGACTTTTCAACGACTTCACCCGAATCTTAAGGCGTTAGTGCATCTATCACTTTTACAAATATTCGATACTCATCTTCAGTGATATTTTCCAAACGCTTATTTTGCCAAGCCACAATTTTAGGCAACAGCGCCCGATAGATTCGTTCTCCTTCCACTGACAATGAAATTAATGTGGCCCGTTTATCTCGCTTGCTCACACGCTTAACGATAACATCTCGCTTAACCAATCGCTCCAGCGCTCGCGAAACCTGCACTTTATCTAGTCGTGTTGCAATAGCGATTTCTTTTGCCGTTAGCAGTGATTTTGGCGAGCTTTCATTTCGGCCGCCTAATGTGGCTAAAATTCGCCACTCTGGTTTAGTAAGTTTATATTCTGCATATTCTTTTGAGAGCGATTCACTTAAATCGCTCGCAAGCATGGCTACCTTGTAGGCAAGCATATCTTCTAGCTGCATTTTTTAAGCCCTTTTCACTGCATTACTCTTGCTATTTTTACTTCTGCGACCGCCTTAAAAGCCATGGTTGTTTTTCATTTACCTTAGGCGTTACTTATACCCACAGTGTCGCTACCATTTGTCGAGCGTTCAGGCACGTTCAACATTAACCCAGGTAACTTTCACAGCTAACATCGTGCATTAAAAACACGCAATACGTGTAACCTTGTAATGGCTCTCAAATAAAAGGTGTAAAGCTAGCGTACCAAATGACATTGGCTCCATTCCCTCTACTCGCCCACGGCCATTGATTTACATTTCATTTACCTCTAGCCTAAACCACATAGTTTCATTTGTAACTACTTTATTTAGCATTCATCTGTACAGCCACATCGATGGCCGCCTGTGGGAGGGTTTATGGATAATTTGTCGTATTTAACGGGTTTTAATAACGAGCACGAGACAGAGGCACTGCCGGGTGCCCTTCCTAAAGGCCAGTTCAGCCCACAAAAAGTGAATTATAAGCTTTACGCTGAACAGTTTAGCAGTACAGCATTTACTGCCCCACGAGCAGAAAACCGCCGCAGCTGGACATATCGTTTACGCCCCTCTATTGCCATGGGCGACTTTGAAAAAATTGATAACGGCCTGGTAAAAACAGCACCTGAGTCTGATGTCCATTGCCCTCCGAATGTACTTAGGTGGGATCCTGTTCCCTTACCAGACAAAGACGTTGATTTTATAGACTCGCTTGTAACCATCGCCACTAACGGTGACGCTAAAGCCCAAGTAGGTATGGGCATTCACTGCTACAGTGCCAATGCTAATATGCAAAATCGTGTTTTCTACTCATCAGACGGAGAAATGCTTATTGTCCCCCAACTAGGTGACATGCTGATCACCACCGAGTTTGGTAGGCTCAACTTGTCTGTAGGCGAAATAGCCGTTATTCCTCGTGGCGTTCGTTTTTCGGTTAACCCTATTAATGGGCCAATTCGCGGATATTTATGCGAAAACTACGGTCATCCTTTTGTGCTGCCAGAGCGCGGCCCGGTAGGCGCGAATGGCTATGCGAACCAGCGTGATTTTTGCTATCCCACGGCCTGGTTTGAAGACAATGAGACGCCTCACACTTTGGTAAACAAGTTCTGTGGAAATTTGTTCGAAGCAAAACTCGATCACTCTCCCTTTGATGTGGTGGCTTGGGTAGGTAACTCTGCCCCTTACAAATATGATTTGTCCCGTTTCAACGTTATGAACACCGTAAGTTTTGACCACCCGGATCCGTCGATATTTACCGTGCTTACCTCACCATCTGAGCTGGAAGGTACGGCGAACGTTGACTTCGTTATTTTCCCTCCAAGGTGGATGGTTGCTGAAAATACTTTTCGCCCACCGTATTACCACAGAAATATTATGAGCGAGTTTATGGGGCTAATTGAGGGGATGTACGACGCCAAAGAACACGGTTTTGTGCCCGGCGGCATGAGCCTTCACAACTGTATGACTCCCCATGGCCCAGAAGCTGAAGTATTTGAAAAAGCCTCGAACGCCGAGCTTTCACCGCAGCGTTATGAAAACACGCTGGCGTTTATGTTTGAATCTCGCTATGCCATTGCGCCAACGGAGTTCGCTTTAAACAGTGATATTCGTCAACGAGATTATTTGGCGTGCTGGAAAGGCCTTAAAAAGTACTACGATGGTGAAAAATAAGCGCCCTGGGGTTTGTAACGTTACACGTACCGATACCTAAACAAGCAATTGTACTGATTTTTGAACACTACCGACAAGCATCAACTTTGCTTAATAGCATTTATTTTCAAACAGTTAGGGAAATTAGCTTTCCCTAACTCAGCATCTCATTCACGGGTGAAAACAAAACGTTACAGCTTTGCTTTCCATGCCCAAAATCCTTGAACTCGACACCTATTGCTTGCTTTTTCACTGCGCCCTTACAATCAGGTAACAATTATAAAATGTGATTTACGTTGAGGATGTATCGCTATGGCTGATTTGTTTGAAAACCCTATTGGTTTAGACGGGTTTGAATTTTTAGAGTTCACTGCGCCGAAAAAGGGCATGTTGGAACCCATTTTTGAAGCTATGGGCTTTACCCTTGTTGCTCGCCACAAATCAAAAGACGTGGAATTATGGCGTCAAGGCGACATCAATTTATTAAGTAACTACGAAAAGAAATGTCATGCAGCCTATTATGCCGAAGAACACGGTCCATCAGCGTGTGGTATGGCATTCCGCGTTAAAGATTCACAGCACGCATATAAAGAAGTGCTTGCCCGCGGTGCTCAGCCTATGGATACCCATACCGGTCCAATGGAACTGAAACTCCCTGCTATTAAAGGTATTGGCGGTGCGATGCTTTACCTTATAGACCGTTATGAAGGCGAAAATACCATTTACGACATCGACTTCAATTGGATTGAAGGCGTTGATCGCCATCCTGAAGGATGTGGCTTCCATACGCTCGATCACCTCACCCATAATGTGTACCGCGGCCGCATGAATTTCTGGGCAGGGTTCTACGAAAAGCTATTCAACTTTAAAGAAATTCGCTATTTCGATATTAAAGGTGAATACACGGGTCTATTATCGAAAGCAATGACTGCACCAGACGGTAAAATTCGCATACCGCTAAATGAAGAGGCGGTTGGCGGTGGTGGCCAAATTGAAGAGTTCTTAATGAAGTACAATGGTGAAGGTATTCAGCATATCGCTTTCGCTTGTGACGACCTAGTGGCGTGTTTAGACAAGCTTAAAGCGAAAGGCATGAAGTTTATGACGCCTCCACCAAATACCTACTACGATATGCTTGAAGAGCGTCTTCCTGGGCACGGCGAAAACGTAGATGAGCTACAAAAGCGCGGTATTCTATTGGACGGCACAACGGAAAATGGTGAGCCTCGCCTACTGCTTCAGATATTTTCTGAAACCGTTTTCGGCCCAGTATTCTTTGAATTTATCCAACGCAAACAAGATGAAGGTTTCGGCGAGGGTAACTTCAAGGCACTATTTGAGTCGATTGAACGCGATCAGGTAAATCGCGGCGTGCTAAACAAGTAAGTAGATAGCTAACACAATACTAGGGCAGCAAGTTTCGTCACTTGCTGCCTTTTTCATAAAGCGCGCACGCAGCGCCGCTTGGGTCAATAATGACACAAAAGCTGTCTTTGCCATGATGAAGTATATCACCCGCCTGTTTTCCACCTTTGGAAGTAACTTCTTTCAACGCGGCATCTAGATTTTCTACGGTAAAGTAATTAATCCATCCGCTTGGGTACTGCGCGTTTACACCCTGCTTATGACAAATGCCGCCCACAGGTGTGCCGTCGGCCTTCATCATGACATAATCATTGTAGCCACCCATATCTATGGGCTCTTTCTTCCATCCCATCACCGCTTCATAAAAGCTGACAAGTTCGTCTGCGTTTTCTACCGTAATATCGCACCATGAAGAATCTGACATTGTCTCTCCCTCTGTTTTTTGTTTACGGCTGTTGTTTTGTTAGGGCTCTATTTATGGTTGAGGCATTTTTCTAGTCAGCGCTCTTGTTCTGGTTAGAGATCAAATACCCAGTAAGCTACATAACTGATAAGCGCAATGCCCCATTGCTTCAATAAGCAAAACCCAAGACTAAATTAACTACTAACAGTAGTCCCTTACTGAATATTTGTTAACTAATAGATCATTTTAATGTACCGATGTTTTAAAGGTAAAAAGGCTAGAGTCTATTGACCTTTGCTGTACATCAAAGATCAACATGTCCAAAAGAGTTCGATCATTTGAATCTCGCGTTTTAGTAATACGCAAATTTCTGAAAAAAGCCATGGTTGTCAAGCTAAGAAATTGCAAAATTACAAAACATTTTTTATTTTAGTTGTAGACATGGCCTGTGGAAAATGCTTGTGAAATTGAGAATGTTATCCACTGAACATTGTTTGTACAGTTTATTTATCCCTTTAAATACATACACTTACAACAAAGCCCCAAACTACTCAACAAACTTATCCACAGATTAAGTGGATAACACGTAGCACTTAATCACAGTTAGTGGTTTAATGTGAATATCTTCGAAGTTATCTTTTTTTCGGTTTCTCATGCCCAAACAAACACTTTTAGTCAGAGAATCTTTGTTTACCATTCACAGCTTGGATCCTGAAACCAATATCCCCGCATCTGTACTTAATAGCCCTCTTTTTTTCTTAGGTAAAACAGAAGATGAATTATCTATTGTTGTGCCTGACTCGGTAGACGTACCGTCACTAGATAGTGATGAAGGTTGGCGTGCACTTGAACTGTTAGGGCCTTTGCACTTGTCCATGGTAGGGATCATGGCCCAAATTGGCCAAGTGTTAGCATCAGCAAAAGTGGCCATATTTGTGGTATCAACCTTCGACACTGACTTCTTTTTAGTAAAAGACAATAAACTAAAAGATGCCATTAGTGCGCTTAAGAAAGCTGGCTATTCGGTAAGTGAGGACGTTTAATACCGTGAATGCTAAGCAACTACAATACGCACCAGACAGTTTTACCAAGCAGTTTGTAACTTTAAGCCCGTTTTCAGGGCAAGTGGTTTCACTCTCACACGTTGACGATCCCTATTATAAAAGTGGCCTTATGGGGCCTGGTGCAGCAATAAGCTCAACGTCAAATATTGTCGTATCGCCTTTCGCTGGTAAAGTATTGAGCGTTTCCCCGCTAGATTACGCTATCGACATACAGTCTAGCGCGGGCCTTAAATGCAAGATTAAATATGGTGGCGATACTAGTCATTTGCATGGTGCACAATTCGCCTGTTCTTTGAAGCGGGGCGATGAAATAAGACTTAAACAAGTACTTTTTACCGTGAATGCTGCATGGCTAAAGCAGCGCGGTGTTAGCAATACCTGTTCAATGACGTTGCTTAATGCAAATGCGCTTATCGGCGTGGTGCCTACGCATCAAAAGTTTGTCGAAGCGGGCGAAGATACGTTGTTGACACTTTATCTCTAGGGCCTGTTGACCTAATTGTAAAACAGGCTTTCAGCCCTGAATGATTTACTATTAAAAATCATCGCAAGTGAGTTTATCAACGTATCAACAGCTTGTATGATGGAGCACATTGAAAAACAAAAATGTACAGGCGCACTGTTTTCGGGCTATTGCGGTTTTCTATTTTCTCTAGCTCTTCGAAACAGCGCCACATAATGGCACTGTTCTAACCAGCGTCTTTCATTTACAAACAACAAAGTAGTACGGAATAAATCACCATGAGCACAATCCTTTATGGGATCCCAAACTGTGACACCATTAAAAAAGCAAAAAAATGGTTAGCAGACAACGATATCGCTTTCACATTTCACGATTACCGCAAGGACGGGATAGATAACGACTTTCTTGTACGCGCCGAGTCTGAGCTTGGCTGGGAAGCAATGCTCAACAAACGCGGCACGACCTTTCGCCAGCTAGAAGAGCAAGAGAAAGCGAATCTAGATAAAGATAAAGCACTGGCCCTGCTAGAGCTTCATCCTGCCATGGTTAAACGCCCTATCCTTGTTCATGACAACGCGTTTTATATTGGCTTCAAACCCGAGCAGTATGAGGAAATATTTTGCTAAACGACTCTGTTATTGAAATTGCGAAAGAATTAATAAACCGCCGTTCTGTAACGCCAGAAGACGCAGGTTGCCAAGAAGCCATGGGCGAGTTTTTAGGTGCTTTAGGGTTTAATAATGAAACCATGGTATTTGAAGACACGACGAACCTTTGGTCTCGCAGAGGTAAAGAAGGCCCGGTATTTTGTTTCGCAGGCCACACTGATGTAGTGCCTAGTGGCCCTGAGTCAGCATGGAAAACACCACCATTTACCGCGACAGAAGTTGACGGCTATCTACATGGGCGCGGCGCAGCTGACATGAAAGGCAGTCTTGCCGCTATGCTAGTAGCCACCCGCGATTTTGTGAACAAATACCCTGATCACAAGGGAAGTATTGCCTACCTTATTACTAGCGACGAAGAAGGCCCTTTTATAAACGGTACCACCCGCGTTATTGATACCCTTGAATCCCGCAACGAAAAAATTGATTGGTGTATTGTTGGCGAACCCTCTTCAACCGATGAAGTAGGCGATATTGTTAAGAATGGCCGTAGAGGTTCATTAACGGGTGATTTGATAGTAAAAGGTATCCAAGGCCATGTCGCCTACCCTCATTTAGCTAAAAACCCTGTTCATAGTGCAATGGCAGCCCTTGACGAGCTAGCTAAATCTCATTGGGATAACGGTAACGACTTTTTCCCTCCCACCAGCTTCCAGATATCAAACATTCACGCGGGTACAGGTGCGGGCAATGTGATCCCGGGCGAGATGCACGTTTGCTTCAACTTCCGTTTTTCAACGGAAGTAACCGACCAAATTCTCATTGAGAGAGTCACGGCAATTTTGGAAGCCCACGAACTGGAGTACGAGATTAAATGGACGTTTAACGGTCAACCCTTTTTGACCGATACGGGTGCCCTGTTAGAAGCCACTCAAGGTGCAATAGCGGCGGTTAAAGGAACACCTACCGTGCTGTCTACTGCTGGCGGTACATCAGATGGTCGCTTTATCGCGCCAACAGGTGCACAAGTGATAGAGCTAGGCCCGGTGAATGCCACTATTCACAAAATTGACGAGTGCGTGAAAATGTCTGATCTTGAACAGCTTGCTGATATGTACTTCGGTATCCTAGAACGCTTGCTGGCTAAATAGCCGCTATTGATGGTTATGAATCAAGTGCCAGAAAAAGCGTGGTTAGGCCAGCACAACGACTATCTCGTTGATGCTGGCAACGGCCATAGACTGCATCGCGACGTGATATCGCCGTTTCTTGCCATGCAAGATGCTGCGCAAAAAGACGGTATAGACTTACAGTTGGTCAGTAGCTTTCGTGATTTCGACAGACAAACTGCTATTTTTAACCGCAAATGGGCAGGTCAAGCACAGCTTCTTGATACCAACGGTGATGAACTGCCATTCGAGGCACTAAGCGATAATGAAAAGCTTCATGCTATTTTGACATGGTCAGCACTTCCCGGCGGCAGTCGCCACCATTGGGGCACTGACATCGATGTGTACGACAGAGCTGCCGTGCATAACTGGGGGGGCAAGTTTAATCTTGTCGAAAGCGAATACCTTTCTGGCGGACCGTGCCATGCCCTTTCATGTTGGCTAGCTGACAATATGGAACAGTTTGGCTTTTATCGTCCTTTTTCGGTTAATACGGGTGGCGTCGCAGTAGAGCCATGGCATTTAAGCTTTCGAAAAACAGCGTGTGTTTTCGAAAATGCCAGGCACTTAAATGGCTTTACAAAAGCCATTGAACAAAGCGATATAGAAGGCAAAACATGTATTTTGCCACAGCTACCTAGCTTGTATAATCGCTATGTATTGAACAAAGGGCTGTAGCCTACGGAATTTTTATGAGTACTACCTGGGTCATCATCATTATTGTTTTAGTATTGGGCGTTGTGATTGGGAATATCACGCTGCTTAAATACAGTGCTAGATTTAAATTTCCGACACCTTCTAAACCTTATGATGATAGTGACGACGATTCAAACAAGGGCAGTGAAAGCGCGAGTACATCCCTTAAAGACCAAGACCAAGATAAAGATAAAGACAGCAACACCCCTATGAAATAACCCTATTCTGACAGAGTCAATCGCGGCATTTTAATCGAAGCCTAAGTAAAGCTTTTATAATCAGAGGCTTTTATAATTAGAAGTTTTTACCATTGTTTGTGCCGATGCTGACACTTGAGTATTAGGGCTCTTAATTATTCATTCACAAATCACTTTTCACATTTAAACACACTCTAAGAGGTTCTAGACGTGTCTAAAAAACAATCCTTACTGGGCAATATCGGCGTACAAGTTGTCATTTCCATGATTATTGGCACCGCTGTTGGCGCCTTTATGGGTGAAAGCGCTGAAATGTTCGCACCACTAGGTGCCATTTTTATCAATTTAATTAAAATGCTGGTCATTCCACTGGTGGCAGTAGCGCTTATCTCTGGCGCTGCGGGGCTTGGCAACAGCACTAATGCAGGAAAAGTGGGGCTATCTACCCTTGCTTATTTTGCGTTAACGTCAGCACTTGCCGTAACACTGGCCCTCATTATGGGTGAAGTGTTTAAGCCAGGCATAGGTATCGACGTTTCTGCGGTAGAAGGTATGTTCTCTGGTGAATACGCCTCTAAAGGTGAGCTACCTTCATTTTGGGCTACCGTTACGGGTATGATCCCCACTAACGTATTTGCCTCGTTAACCAACGCGAACATTCTTCAAATTCTGGTGTTTTGCTTGTTCTTTGGCCTCGCCCTTTCTAAACAGCCTAAAAAGAACCGCGAGCCTATTTTAAATGGCGTGAACACTATCGTTGATGCCATGGTGTGGATGATCAACTGTGTGATGAAAATCGCGCCTATCGGCGTATTTGGTTTAATGGCAGAGGCGGTAGGAACATTTGGTTTTGCCGCGCTCATGGTGGTATTCAAACTCTTCTTGGTATTTACTGCGGCAATTTTAGTATTTGGTTTTGTGGTTTACCCCCTTTTGGTACAGCTATTTACAAAAACGTCGGCTAAATCATTTCTCGTGGCTATGAAAAAGCCTCAGGCGGTAGCTCTTTCAACCGCGTCATCCATGGCGACACTGCCGGTTACTATGAATACAGTAGAGAATGAGCTAGGTGTAAGAAACGCAACGGCATCTTTTGTACTGCCGTTAGGCGCCACCATCAACATGAGCGGAAATGCCATTTATTATGGCTTGGTAGCGGTGTTTTTTGCGCAGCTTTTCAATATAGATTTATCAATGGGTGCATATGTTGCCATCGTCCTAACCTCTACCCTTGGCGCGGTTGGTCAAGCGGGCGTTCCTGGGCCATCATTCTTGGTCGTTGCCGTGTTGCTTGCTGCCGGCATTCCCATTGAAGGTTTACCCCTGCTATTTGCCTTGGACAGAATTTTCGACATGATCCGCACAGCGCTAAATATTACCGGTGATGCAGCATGCGCAGTGATCGTAGATACGATTACCATTGATGCTGATGCTGTTGAAGAGCAAGCAATAGAAAATACGGCCAAATAAAGCCTAGTCTTACAGATAGAAAAGGGCAGCAAAGCTTTTTGAAACGCTTAGGCTGCCCTTTTTTGATTGGATTGTGTCGCTTTTTGCTTATCGCTATTTTAATCGGCACTTAATTGATAAACGTTAATTCACCAAAGCATACGCCCTTCATAATCTTATAAAGGGGTTGTTTTCACCGCGGTACCGCTAATGCTCACCATAAGCATACTGCCTTTATCGCCAATCACTTGATAGTCTAAGTCGATGCCAACCACAGCATTGGCGCCCATACTTCTCGCCTCGTGCTCAAGCTCAGTAAACGCTAACTTACGTGCGGTGGTTAACTCTTCTTCATACGACCCAGAACGCCCCCCCACGATGTCGCGAATAGAAGCGAAAAGATCTTTAAATACGTTTGCGCCCATCACGGCCTCGCCCACAACAATACCGTAATAAGCTTCAATTTTATGCCCTTCAAGCGTTGGGGTAGTTGAAACAATCATGCGTAACTCCTTTTAATGTGAACTGTTTATTTGTCGCTATTAAGGGCGTGCGCCCTCTAGCTGTTGTTTTCAAACCACTGCTTAACAGACTTAACAAGTGCCTGAGCATCGTTAGTGTTATATGCCACTGCTGGCTGGTTGCCCCACACCGGTTTTGGCCACGCACAATCATTTTCAAAACGTGCGACGTGATGAACATGAAGCTGCCTTACCACATTGCCTAGTGCTGCCACATTAAGTTTAAGTGGTGAAAACAAGGACTGCATGGCTTTTGATGCCAATGCAGACTCTTTGAGTAAAGTAATCTGCTCTTCTTCTGACAAATCGATAATTTCCGCAATATCATTTTTCATCGGCACTAAAATAAGCCACGGAAACTGACTATCGTTCATTAACAGTACACGACACAGCGAGAGATCACAGACAAAAAATGTATCATTGTGTAAACGGCTATCAAGATTAAACATCTAGCTTATCCAACGTAGTAGGCACAACGGTTAATAAGGCGCGTTGTCCAATGGCCACTTTTGCATTCGGGAAAACAATGGCTTCGCCGTCCTGCTCTGCTATGTACTCTTTACCCGGTTCAGAAGCCAATACCGTGCCTTTAGGGTAGTCAGTGAAGTTTGGCGTATCGTCATCGAAATGAAGCGTAAACTGTTCTTCGTTTCGGTTTATAACTTGGTTCACGCGATAAATATCAAGGTCATCCATATCAACCGTAGGCGCGTACTCGGTTTGAGTAATTAACTGCGTTATCGCTTGTTTCGCATCTTCAAATCGACGCATATCGTTTTGCCCGAATGGACGCACCTTGCCAAGTTCAACCGTAAACGCGTGCGCGTTGTATTGATATGACGAGAAATAGCTAAAGGTGGTTGTCGAGCTTTCCGACAGTAATATGGTTTTCACACCACACGCGGCAAGAAATGCCAGCTGCCCTTTGCTGTGTATTCTGTCATGAAGATAAGGATATACCGCAAACTTTTCATTTTTAGAGGCGCGAATTGCTGTGTGTAGGTCGTAGTGATATCGGGTGCCCTCACCCGCTTCGAAGAAAGACGCCACAGCATCTTCGAGCTGTTTAGCACGAACGCGCTCTGCGTTCACTAAACCTTCGCCCTTCGAGTGTGCACCGCTAAACAAGCGGTTCATGTTCTCTTCAACGAAACGCTCTGCAATATCCATCGCGGGCAGGTTGCCAAATAAGAACAAAACATCATGTGCCAGCGTTATGTTCCCTGTAAGGATCCCCTTAACCAAATCATCACAGATTTCGATAGGTGCGGTTTCATTACCGTGAACACCACACGATAAAACAATGCGTTTATTAGGCTTAGAGGTTGGCTGAACTGAAAAACTAATAATGCCAGGTGCGGTAATATCGACGAGCGTACCATTAGCTAATGTAAATTGATGAGAGCGTTCAAATAATGCGGAATTACGGCGAGAAAGTGTTAAAAATTGGCCGCTTTCGATAAGTTCTTGCATAAGTGTGGGCTTTGTCTACGTTGTCTAATCTCGAATGCTTCCAGTGTACCCAGACAGGCCTTCAAAATCACGTTATCTCACTGTTTAATTCCCAGTAGCTGTAAGCATTGAACAACGCAACTAAAGATTGCCGCACTTTCAAATACTACGCTTGAGCGCGTCTAGGCGAGTTGCCGATAATTATCTCTTGTTGGGTAAGCTGTACGAAATCATCGAATGGAATGGCGCGAGAGAACAGGTATCCCTGCCCTTGTGTAACCCCTATTTCTCTGAGTATGTGAAGCTGCTCTACGGTTTCTATGCCCTCGGCGACTACACAGCACTCTTTTGCATGCCCTATCACTTTCGCCGCTTCGATAATGGCGCGATTAACAGGGTGAGCTTCAAGTTCCATCACAAAAGACTTATCGATTTTCAGCGCATCCAAATCCAGATCTCGAATATAAGCAAGATTTGAATACCCTTTACCAAAATCATCTACAGAAATAGATACGCCTAAGCTTCGCAGCTCATCTAACTGCTTTTTCACCATTAATGAATTAGACAGTGCCACGTCCTCGGTAAGCTCCAGCTCAATTAACGAAAGCGGCATTGAATAGGTACGACTCAGCATCGTCAGGGTTGGAACTAACTGGTTGTCGTATAACTGTGTGGGAGAAATATTCACAGACAGCATTAAAGACCGCTTCATTAGGTCCAATTCCGAGAGCGCCCTAAAGGCTTGCTCAAGCGTCCAGTAGCCCAGTTCGCTCATCATATTATACGACTCGGCCGCTTCGATCAGCGGCCCTGGAAATAAGACGCCATCAAGAGGGTGGTTCCAACGAAGTAAGCACTCAGCCCCCACTACTTCTAGCGTTGTCAGATCGACTTTTGGTTGATAGTAAAGCTCGAGTTCATTTTGTGCTAATGCACGTTTTAAATCTGCTTTTAGCGCCAAACTTCTGCCCGTGTCGGTTTTGTCTGACTTAGTCAACGCGAAGTAATTTTCGTATTTGTTTTCTTTTGCTTGTTTTAAAGCCGTTTCCGCTCGGGAAACAAAGGAAGTGATATCAAAGTCATTCTTAATACTGCACACCACACCTACGTTAAAGTCTGCAATAAAAGCCGTACCATCGTAATGCATAGGCGTTTTAAAATGCTCGACTAAGCGTTCGAACATTTGTCGCATTACGGTTTCATTACTTTCATTAGGAAAAACGATGCCAAAAACATCACCACTGATACGGCCAATCGATACCGCAGTTCCAAATAGGAGTTGGATGCGGTTGGCTATTTCAAGTAAAAAGCGATCGCCTACATGAATGCCCAGACTGGTTGTCACATCAGAAAAACGCACTACATCGACCAGCATCAATGAAATAGAAGCACTGCGAGACGCTTGCTTCGAAATGCTATCGATAAACGCATAGCGATTGGGAATGGTTGCCAGTGATGTGTGTTGGCTCATGATGTTTTCCTTGAGCTTTACGCTTCGAGGTACTAAAAACAACTAGTTATATAAAACCATGGCGCTACGAAAGGCGCAACGACAGTAACGTATTATTTTGTATACCGTCTTATACTTTTGTAAAACATTAGCCTAATATTGGACAAAAAACATGGCTGTAGTACTTATTTCTGGTGACGTTAAGAACAAACTGTGCCGTATTTTGAACCCAATACGAAACAATGAAGAAGTATTTAGAGGGTAATAAAAAACCCGGCGAGTGTACCACTGCCGGGCTATTTCTTTACGGTTCTGCGATTAGCTTTCAATCTTACACGGTGAAAGTTTCCAAACGCGTTCTACGTAGTCACGAATTGAACGATCTGAGGTAAATTTACCCATCTTCGCTGTATTGATGATTGCCATTTCTGCCCAACGCTCTTTGTCGCGGTATGCAGCATCAACTGCAATTTGTGCATCAGAATAAGCACGGAAATCTGCAAGCACCATGTACGGGTCACCGTTATCAAGTAAGCTTTGCTTAATTGACACCAATGCACCTGGTTTACCTGGCGTAAAGTAATCCGTTTCTAACCAATCCAGCACAGCTTTAATTTCTGGATCTTTATAGTAGTAGTCATGTGGGTTATAGCCATTCGCTTTAAGCTCGTTCACTTCTTCTACTGTAAGTCCGAAGATAAAGATGTTGTCATCGCCTACTTCTTCAGCAATTTCAACGTTTGCACCATCAAGTGTACCAATAGTTACCGCACCGTTCAGCGCAAGCTTCATATTACCGGTTCCTGATGCCTCTTTACCTGCCGTACTGATTTGCTCAGATACGTCTGCCGCTGGAATCATTTTTTCAGCGAGTGATACACGGTAGTTTGGTAAGAATGCTACTTTAATCTTGTTATTTACGCGTGGATCGTTGTTGATCTTATCCGCTACCTTGTTAATTGCGAAGATAATATCTTTCGCAAGCTTGTAGCCCGGTGCCGCTTTAGCACCAAACACAAATACACGCGGGTGCATATCGTAATCAGGGTTTTCTAGAATACGACGATATAGCGCCATAATATTCAGAAGCGCTAAGTGTTGACGCTTATACTCGTGCAAACGCTTAATCTGCACATCGAAAATGGCGTTAACGTCTACTTCTATATCAAGTGACTTGCGAATTTCCTCTGCTAGCAACTCTTTGTTCTCAAGCTTCACTTTCATGAACTGCTTCTGGAACGTTTTATTGCTCGCAAATTTAGCTAACCCTTGCAGTTTGTCTAAGTCGCGCGGCCAGTCTTCACCAATCTTTTTATCGATTAGCTTAGACAGCGCTGGGTTACACGCTTTCAACCAGCGGCGTGGTGTAATACCGTTGGTTACGTTAGTTAGCTTACCTGGATACAGTTCATCGAACTCTGGGAACAGAGACGACTTAACAAGACGAGAGTGCATTTCTGCCACACCGTTAACGGCAAATGAACCGATTACCGACAGGTGGCCCATACGAACCATCTTCTCGTTACCTTCTTCAATGATTGAAAGCTTAGCTTTCATGGCATTGTCGCCAGGCCACTTCTTATCAACCTCTGCCATAAAGCGGTGGTTAATTTCATAAATGATTTCTAGATGACGAGGAAGGATCTTCTCAATCATGCGCGCAGGCCACTTTTCAAGTGCCTCTGGCAGCAAGGTGTGGTTGGTATATGCAAATACTTTTGTACAAATCCCCCACGCTTCATCCCAACCAAGCTCTGCGCGGTCAACAAGAATGCGCATTAGCTCTGGTATAGAAATAGCTGGGTGCGTGTCGTTTAACTGAATAACAACCTGATCGGCGAAACGGCTCCAATCGTCACCATGAGCACGCTTGTAACGACGGATAATGTCTTTAAGCGAGCACGAGCAGAAGAAGTACTGCTGAATAAGGCGAAGCTCTTTACCCGCTTCGGTCTCATCGTTTGGATAAAGTACTTTTGAAATAGTTTCAGCTGATACATTTTCACGCTGTGCATCAACATAACCACCAGCATTGAATACGTCCCAATTGAAGTAGTCAGACGCTTCTGACTGCCACAAGCGTAATACGTTTACGGTTTTACCTTCATAACCTACAACAGGAATATCCCATGGCACACCTTTTACAATCGAGCCTGGATGCCACTCTTTAAGCACACGTCCGTTGTCGCCGTATTTAGTCTCTACATAGCCGTAAAGCGATACTTCTTGAATAGATTCTGGACGGCAAATTTCCCATGGATTACCGTAGTCACGCCAGCTGTCTGGACGCTCGATTTGCGCACCGCTTTTAATTTCTTGGCGGAACAAACCGTGCTCGTAATGAATACCATAACCTATTGCAGGTAATTCCATTGTCGCTAGTGAGTCGATGAAGCAAGCCGCTAGTCGGCCAAGGCCACCATTACCTAGCGCCATATCAGGCTCTTCTTCAAGAATGTCTGAAATTTCAACACCTAGCTCTTTCAACGCACCACTCGCTACATCGAATAGGCCAAAGTTTTGCAGGTTGTTTGAAAGCAAACGGCCCATTAGGAATTCAGCAGAGAAATAATGAACGGCGCGCGTGTCGTTCAGGTAATGACTTTTCTGGGTTTTGCGCAACCCTTCAAGTACTTGTTCTTGAATTGCAGCGCACGTTGCTTTCCACCAAGCGTGATTGTTTGATTTGTTTTCGTCGGTGCCTAGCGTGCAGTGTAAGTGTTTAATAACCGCTGCTTTGAATGCAGCCTTATCGATCACTGGAGAGGGTTGCGTCTTGGTCGCTTTTGCGTTCATTTTGCGTCTCACTCTTAAGTAGAAGCGGTGTTTACACACCGAAAACGTAATTTAATTACAGAATAACTTCAGAATATGACAGCAATATAGCAGCGCTTAAACGATTATGTTGTAATAATTTTGTTAAAATAACAAAAAATCGCATGAATTCGTATGCATTCATGCGATTTCTAACAATTTATTTACAAAAAGAAATTTAAAGTGATTTATTTTTGTACTTATTTAATTATTTTTCCGACTAAGGCTTCGGCTTCAGCAATTAGATCCTGTAAGTGGCTTTCACCGTTAAAGCTTTCCGCATAGATTTTATAAATTTGTTCGGTGCCAGAAGGACGCGCTGCGAACCAGCCATTTTCTGTCGATACTTTAACGCCACCAATTGCCGCGTTATTACCTGGCGCATGGGTTTGAACGGCAGTGATAGGCTCGCCCGCCAACGTATCGCTAGTGACGACAGATGCATCCATCGCCGAAAGCTTTTGCTTTTGTTCAAGGGTTGCTGCCACGTCAACACGGCTGTAAACCGGCGCTGCAAATTTTTCCGTTAGCGCTTTGTAGTGCTCGCCAGGATCTTTGCCTGTGATGGCTAGGATTTCAGCTGCCAGCAAACAAAGAATAAAGCCGTCTTTGTCTGTCGCCCACGTGCTTCCATTGCGTTCAAGGAAAATTCCACCAGCACTTTCTTCACCCGCAAAACCAATAGTGCTGTTTGATAAACCATCAACAAACCATTTAAAGCCTACCGGCATTTCAGCCAAAGGTTTACCTAAACTGTTGGCTACGCGGTCAATCATACTGCTAGACACCAGTGTTTTACCGATATTTAGATCGCTAGGCCATTCTGGACGGTGGGTATAAAGGTAGTTAATAGCCACGGCCAAATAATGGTTTGGGTTCATTAGGCCCGCGCTTTTGCACACAATACCGTGACGATCGAAGTCAGGATCATTGCCCCAAGCTAAGTCAAAGTTATCTTTCAGCTCGATAAGCCCTGCCATCGCATAGGCAGACGAACAATCCATGCGAAGCTTACCGTCTTTGTCGCGGCGCATAAAACCAAACTGTGGGTCAACCGCGTCGTTAACAACGGTAATGTCCAAGCCATATTTATCTGCAATTCGCGACCAATAACCTATGCCTGCACCACCTAATGGGTCAGTACCTAACTTCAAGTTAGCTTTTGCAATCGCTTCCATGTCGATAACGCTTGCAAGGTCTTCAATGTAAGGTTCCATGAAGTCTTCTTCACGAACCAATTTGCGCGCGGTAGCTTGACGAATATCAATGCGCTTAACGTTTTTATTGCCATCGGCAATTAGTTCATTCGCGCGTTCTTGAATTTGTTTGGTTACATTACTATCGGCAGGCCCACCGTGAGGCGGGTTGTACTTAAATCCACCGTCTGAAGGAGGGTTATGAGAAGGCGTAATGACGATACCATCTGCCTTGTCGGTGTTACCTGCGCGATTGTAGCGAATAATAGTACGTGAAATAACAGGTGTCGGCGTATAGCCCATGCTTTCATTGTCTGCGCGCTGCACCACAACATTGACACCGTTTGCACACAAAACTTCGATAGCGGTAATCATGGCAGGCTCAGATAACGCGTGGGTATCTTTACCAACGAACAGCGGACCGTCGATACCTTCTTGTTTACGATACTCTACCAATGCTTGGCAAATTGCACTGATGTGGGTATCGGTAAACGTAGCGTTGGAAGCTGTACCTCTGTGACCTGACGTGCCAAAAGAGACCGCTTGACCCGGGTCATTCATATCCGGTTTATAGCTGTAATACTGGCTCACTAACTGCGCTACGTTAATGAGTTGCTCTTTTGCTGCATGCTGTCCAGCCTGCGGATGTAATGCCATGAAAAAAATCCTTATTTAGAAGTTTCGTTGTTCTATACCTTGGCTTGCTATTTACCTTCTGAAGAGAAACGCGCAATCACGGTTTCAATAACATCGGGTTGATAGCCTAAGTTACGCAAAACTTGTTCCAGCATATTCGTTTTCTTGGCAGTATTGTTATTTGTTACCACCCAGAACGGGCTATCAGGGATAGCTTTAGGATTAGTACTGCTGCCGTTTTCCAACAATGCCGCCTTACTTGTCGCAAAGTACGTACGGTTTTTACCTTTTATACTTTCAACACGAGTAAAGTTTTCTGCATTAAGCTTGTGCGCTGCACTTAAAACAAACAGGAATTGATCAACGCGCTTGGTAAATGTGCCTAATGCATCTTTTGACACCGCTTCAAGAATGTCTCTTTTCGAGTGAGCTTCTGTTGCTGGCGTTACTGAAGAAACTTCCGAAACCTTTTTAGCTGCCCTTGAGTTCGCAGGCGCTTTTGCTGCCGTTGCTTTAGCTGAAGCTTTCTTCGCTGCAGCCTTTGGCTCAGCTTTAACTGCTGAACTGGCTGTCGCTTTAGTAGGCGCTTTGGTTTGTACTTTAGTCGCTTCTTGAGTTTCAACTTCGGGTGTTGACTCACTTGCGTTATCTGCGGTTTCTACAACGTCTGTACTTTTTAGTTCGCTTGTTTTTACAGATGTAGATGAAGCCCCACCATGCTGGACACCATGGGACACGGCACCGTCTTCAGGCAAAAGTAAACGTCTTAAAATTTGTGATGCACTCTCACCAATATGCTTCGTTTGGCTGGCGATGAAGGCATATAAATCGTCATCTATTTCAATGCTTTTCATAACTACTTCCTTTTTAAGAGGCACCATTATAGACAACACAGATAAACTACGCAGCACTTAATAACAGATGTTTTGCGGGAATCTATGCTAATAAGATAAGAAAGTGACGTTTTACTGCTTCCCGTTCCGTCGTATTTACTGTCGATAAAGTCCATGTAAGCCGTTTTTACTTTTTCAAAAATAGATGTCGCCTTAACAACATTAAGAACATAGGAGAAACAACGCAACGAACCATCTAGTCGCTGATATACCTGCGTATAAAATTTAACAGGTAATTCAATAGAAAGCCTTTCACTATCGTTGCTATTATTAAGAAGTAGTGACCTTCGAAACACCACATTGTCGGCACTCGTTACCGTTCGCTAAACATGTAAACTAGAACATGAACTCAGACATGAACTTAAACATCATTGCGCAACATCCTTAGAAAAGCCTTAATCGCTTTCTCACTGTTTAATACGTAGTGTGACAGAGTAACTTTAAACTTAAGTGACAATTATATGCGCCAAGATATCATCAATGTACAGCGGGCTCTTAGTCAGAAAATTATTGGTAAAGATCACCAGTTAAAACTCGCAATAACTTGTTTACTTGCCAATGGCCACTTATTAATTGAAGACTTACCGGGAATGGGTAAAACCACCCTTTCTCATGCGCTTTCCCAAGTTTTTGGCCTACAATATTCTCGCATTCAATTTACTTCTGACTTACTCCCATCAGATATGTTGGGCGTAAACATTTTTCATAGTAATGAACAAGACGAGGCAAAGCGCTTTTCGTTTAGACACGGCCCTATTTTTAGCCAAGTGGTGTTAGCGGACGAGCTAAACAGAGCCAGCCCCAAAACACAAAGCGCTCTGTTAGAAGCGATGGAAGAGCGACAAGTAAGTATCGATGGTGTAACCCACGCGCTACCCTCTCCATTTTTTGTTATTGCTACACAAAACCCAAGCTATCAATCGGGCACTTATCCCTTGCCAGAGTCCCAACTCGACCGTTTCTTTATGCGTATCTCTTTGGGCTATCCAGCGTGGGAAGCAGAAAAAGCCATGCTATTGCAACAGGATGCATCAGCACCGCTTGCACAAATACTAAATGAGGAGAATTTGTGCGAGATGCAACGAGAGGTAGCCGCTATTCATACCAGCGATGCCATTATTCATTACATTCTAAGATTGGTGAGTGAAAGCAGAGAAAGTAATGATTACCCTAATCCCCTATCGCCACGAGCGAGTAGAGCGTTACTCCAAGGTGCCAAAGCCTGGGCGTTTGTTTCCGGAAAATCATATGTTACTCCAGAAGATGTACAGGCCGTCTTCGTGGCCATTACCGCTCATAGGCTAACATTGTCTTCACATCAGTTGGCACAAGGGCAGCAAACCCATGCTTTTGACGGTGAAAAACTGAGCCAGAAATTACTCGATAGTATTGACCCACTGGCAGCCTAGCATTCATGAATTTTCGGAGCGCTAAAGGTGCGTAGAATGCCAGCTTCACTTTCGAATTACCTACAACGTAGGCTATTAAAGTGGTTAGACAGGCGAGTTCCGGCTTCTCACGAACATCACCTCAACGTAAACAGTATTTTTATATTGCCGAGCGGATTCGGTTGGTCTTTTATTATTCTATCGCTGTGTTTGTTTTTACTTGGCACTAACTACCAAAACAACTTGATGTTGCTGCTTAGCTATTTGTGCTTAAGCATTATGCTATTAACGCTGTTTTACACTCATCAAAACTTTGCGCGTTTAGCGCTTAAAGCGACGCCCCCCAGTCCATTTCACTGTAACTTACAGGGTGAATTGCAGCTTCAGGTTATCCCTCACGCGGCAGCGCCAACAAAAACGTGCAATGGTGTATTAGCAATAAAGTGGCTAAATACAGTGCGCCCCATGGATACGACTGCTCACGTAAGCAATGAAAACATCTCAGTGGCTCAGCAGACGTACAGCTTTTCTTTAAACGACAATGAAGTTACGGATACAAGACAAACGCAAACCCTCAGCGTGCCTCTTCCAATACCAGTACGGGGGCGATTTGCACTGGGCAGACTAACCATTGCATGCGATTTTCCGTTGGGATTATACAAATGCTGGACCCACCTCGATTTTGACCAACAGGTTACTGTCTATGCAAAACCTCAAGAAGGTCCGGTCACTGTTACTAAGGTAGCGAGTTCTAATGAGTCGGATAGCGTCAGTCAGGTTAACGACCTTACAAGTAACGAGGACTTCTACGCATTAAACGATTACGAAGTTGGACAGCCGCTTAATCGCGTATCATGGAAGCATGTGGCGAAAAACGGAAATTGGGTTTCGAAATCCTTTACCTCCTTGCAAAGCGACAGTTTTGTACTTTCAGTTCCCTCAAACATCGATGTGGAAACTGCCGTGTCGGCACTTACCTATGCAACATTGTCTTGGACAGGCGCAGACCGGGTATTTGGAATACAGTACAAAGGGCTTAACATTGCCCCTGCTCGCGGGGTAAAACATAGGCACGAATGTCTTAGTGCACTTGCTTGTTTGAATTCGCATTCATCACAAGCTTCTTCGACCTCAAATAAAACGGTCTCAATATCTTCCATAAAGAATGAAAAAGCGAGGTCAACGAAATGAGCTCCGCTATCTTAAGCCGTTTAACGCAATTAACCGTTGTTAAAAGCGTGTTTAGCCAACCAACGTCCGTGGCTGTGCTTATGCTCTGCATAGCTTTCTCTCTTATTCTTTTTACTCTCACCGCGCCGCTTATGACATGGGTAATTATGCTAGGTGGATGTGCTGTGATAGTGAGGGCCGCAGGCCTTAGTGCGTTAAATAGTTTGCCCACATCACGCACGGTTAATCTACTGGCGATATTGGCAGTGTTCGCATTATCGTGGTTTGGCTTCTCAGTAGGATTGCTTGATAGCATGATCAACCTATTGACCGTCGCGTGCGCGCTCAAAATCATGCTGGTTGAGAAAAAACGTGATTTTCACTTAATTGTATGTACCTGTTTGTTCTTGATCGGCTGCGGATTTATCTCGTCTCTAAGCGTATTTGCGTGGATTGGCTATACAGGAATACTGGCCCTGCTGCTATTCGCGACTGCCATTTATCACGGTGCAGGAATACCCAAATCAAAAAGCATTAAATTCGTGACCGTGCTTATTGTCCAAGCTTTCCCTATCGCGCTGCTACTGTTTTTACTACTTCCCCAACTCCCTCCGCTTTGGCAGATGCCCACGTCAAAGTCGACTGAAACCGGGCTTTCTGACACAGTGACGCCTGGTGATATTGCGTCACTGGCAAGTTCGTCTGAATTGGCTTTCAGCGCCACATTTGAAAACGCAGAAGCAATCCCTGTTGCACCGTCCAGGTATTGGCGCGCTATGACCTTAGAACATTTTGACGGGAAAACCTGGTCTATTAGCGACAAACGCAAACAGGCAGAGCAACAGCTAGCTTACATGGGCAAGCCAACGCCCTTGTCAGCTCTGGCCGAGGAAAACACGCCTCAAGTGATAAGTTATGAACTTATCGTGGAACCCACTCAGCAAACGTGGCTGTTTGCGTTAGCGCCTTCGACACCCAACAACCGCGAGAACAGTATTTTCGTAAGAAGTCTTTTTGATTTTACGTTAAGGGCGAATAGCCCAATATCCAGTAAGAAAGCGTTTTATCTGCGCTACTATCCAACTGCGCAAATCACTAGCGGAATAGGAAATTTTGAATCGCAACTAAACCTTCAGGTTTCCATGAATGGCAACCCTCAAGCCAGAGCATGGGGACAGACACTTGCCAAACAATACTCAAGCGCACAGCAAATAGTTAGCGCAATAATGCGTGAATTTAATCAAGGGGGCTTCCGCTACACCCTATCGCCGAACGCCATGCCTACCGACCCCATCGACCGTTTTTTATTTGAAGAACGCTCAGGTTTTTGTGCCCATTACGCAGGCGCCATGGTGTATGTGCTTCGCGCCGCAGGGGTACCGGCAAGAATGGTGACAGGCTACCAGGGCGGAAGCGCACTTAATGACAATGTGCTTCAAATAAGGCAGTACGATGCACATGCGTGGGTGGAAGCTTTTATTGATGGTGTGTGGATTCGACACGACCCAACGAGTATGGTGGCACCGTCACGCTTAACCTTCGGGCTTGAACGTGCGCTGGAAGAGCTTGGGGAGTCTCGTAAAGCCAGTATTTTGGGCGACCTTAGCAACGCTGCCATTTTTGCAACGTTACAAAGCTGGTTTCAACAGCTCGATTACTCATGGAGTAAATGGGTACTGGGCTTTGACAATACTGCGCAAACCAACATGCTTGAAGAATTACTAGGCTCGCTAACGCCGCAAAAAATGCGAGTTGTATTTCTTTCCGCCATTGGCCTAATTGGGCTTATTTTAGCACTTTATTTTTTACCCAAAACGCATCGCAACACACTGTCGCCTTCACACAGAGTTTTACTAAACGCAATAAAATGCGTTGAAGCTAAAACAGGAAAAGAAAGAGGGAATAAAACCTTGTCCGCCTTTATGAGTGAAGTTAATCCTTTGATAAACGAAGATGCTACCAAGGCACTAACACTTCTGTGTGAACTATTTGAGCGTGAAAAATACGCACACCGAACACAAGAGGCAAAAGTTTATCCAACCATGAAGCGTCAGCTAAAAATGTTAAAACAGGCATTAAAGTAGGAAATGGTTAAACCGGTTGCACCTTAAACACTCACACTCCCCCCTTTTTAGTGCAGGCTAATTAATGGTGCCTTGGCGCAAGCGACTATCAATACAGCCACGAATTTACACAAGACATTGTTTTAAATAGCAATAAATAACACATTTAGGTACATTTTGGTTATTGGCACTTTTTTAGCTTTGTACAAATGGATAACAAAAGTACGAAGGCGCTTATACAAGTATTAGTTGCCAACGGGCTTTAGAGTACAAAGGCGTACACATAACCGACGGTTTATTTGTTAGCTACCACAATGCATGAGTTTCGGACAAAGGCGTCCCCAGTTCTTTCTTACGAGAGCGCTGCGGACGCCTTTTTTTGATCTTCTGGAACGCATTGAAACAGTAAACGCCAACACACAGATGACAACTTATTAATAACGACAACGTGAGGTGAAACCATGGCTTATCTTCTCCCCGCTGAGTTTGCAACCAAGATGGTAGATGCAGGCGAAGCCAAAATTTATATGTCTACACGAGATACTCTAATCCGCGCTTATATGGCAGGTGCAATATTGGCCCTTGCCGCTGTTTTTGCCGTTACCATTGCCGTTCAAACCGGCGTATTTCTTCTTGGCGCAGTGTTATTCCCAGTGGGCTTTTGTATGCTCTACCTTATGGGGTTTGACCTATTAACCGGCGTGTTTGTACTTACCCCACTCGCTTGGCTTGCACAGCGACCTGGCGTCACGCCAAAACAAATTCTACGAAATTGGGGATTAGTATTTTTAGGTAACTTTGGCGGCGCATTAACCGTGGCCTTTATGATGTCGTTTATTTTTACCATGGGGTATAACGTGGATGGCGGTGCCATCGCGACTAAGGTAGCCAGCATTGGCGAAGCTCGTACATTGGGCTACGCAGAACACGGCGTTGCAGGCTGGTTCACCATTTTTATTCGCGGCATGTTGTGTAACTGGATGGTGTCGCTAGGCGTAGTGGGTGCAATGATTTCAACTCACGTTAGCGGAAAAGTACTAGCCATGTGGATGCCAATCATGCTGTTCTTCTTTATGGGTTTTGAGCACTCAGTAGTAAACATGTTCCTTTTCCCATTTGGCCTTATTATGGGCGGCGACTTCTCGGTTATGGACTACTTCATTTGGAACGAGATCCCAACTGCACTTGGAAATCTTGTTGGTGGCCTCGCCTTTACTGGACTAACCCTGTACACCACCCACGTTAAGACGCTACCCAAACGTACTATCCCTGTTGATAAAGCCGCTGCATCGCAAACACTGCCTATTTAATTAAGGCGCTTATCTTAAAGCCATCATGCCTTGTCCCTACAAGACACGTCATGATGGCGTTATCCGTTTCCTTGGAAATAACTAATTGGGCTCATAATTAAATATGCAGGTAAGAAACAATTAAACATGAATGAGCGAGCCGCGTTAAACGCCCCAATTAACCCACCAGCTAACACGCTCAGTGTAAGTGCATTTTCTACAGCCGGCGTTAAAGCGATAAACCAAGATGCATACGCTTTTCATGTTTCTGATAACCCAAATCAAAGCAGCGTTTTTGTTATCGCCGACGGTGTAAGTAGCAGTACGGTTAGCCAAGTTGCTAGCGACTTTGCTACCAGTCAGTTTATTAAACTGTTTAATATGGCGCCGGAACAATGGTCGGTTAAGACGCGCGCTGAAACCATTATTAAAGAGATAAACGCGCTGCTTTACACTCGTACGCAAAGAAGTCCCTTTTGCTATACACCAGAAAAAGGTTATGTTTGCACGTTAACGGTGGCAGTGGTAACAGGCAATCACATGGATGTATTTCATGTGGGGGATTGTCAAATTCAGGTTATTTCTAAGAACGCACAGTCGCCTGTCTTACTCACAAAACCTCATCGTCAAGTATCGGAAAGTGAGCCTTCGCAGAGTTATCTTACTAAAGCATTAGGCGTTCAAGCACATATAGACATCGACCACACAACACTCACCCTCAACTCATCGAGCACGTTTTCGATAAGTAGCGACGGGGTTTATGAGTTTGTTTCGCTATCTACCATTCTTATGAAAATCAGTGAGGCCGATACGCTTTCTGAAAACCAAGCTGCGTTGGTAGTACATGAGGCATTTACTAGAGGGAGCGATGACAACCTCACCTTACTTCTCGTAAAGGTTCTTGTAGCTAGCCATGATGGCCTAGACGATCACAGACACCCACTGTATACAGGCGTTTCAACTTCACCTCATTCATCTGTACTTAACAGGCCGTTGGGCAACCAACTGATAACCAATTCTGAGGTTTCTGATGCTGCGATTCATTACTCAAATCAGCAGTCTGATGAACAAGTATGCGAAGACTCTGCTGCCGCAAACTTCAAAACGGGTGATGATGTTGATGGGCTGAAGCTAGAACGACAGCTTTATACGTCGGCCCGAAGCCATGTCTTTATTGCCACCAGTTCGTCTTGTGAAGCTACGCACACAAAAAGCCCTGTGGTTGTAAAAACGCCGGCTACCGATTTTATCCTATCACCAGAAATAATAAATGGGTTCCTAATAGAGAGCTGGTTTTCGAGACGGATTAATTCGGCACACGTTATTAAAAGCCCAACGTTTACTGATTTGGGTTTACCGTACTCTCCTTCTGCTTTTTACAGCGTAAGTGAATATGTGCAAGGTCAAACGCTAGCTCAATGGGCTGTTGATAACCCTACGCCGCCATTAGAGCAAGTTAGGAATATAATCGAGCAGGTTGGTAAAGGTTTACAGGCAATGCACCGTCAGGGCATTCTTCATAGGGATATACGCCCCGACAATATTATTATTAGCGAACAAGGGCACTGTACTATTATAGATTTGGGTTCAGCAGCCTTAGCCGATGCCCCAAGCCTCTATAGTGACACACCTATTCCTGGCGCTGCACTTTTTTCCGCACCTGAATACTTTTTAGGAAATGTAGGCACAGAGCGCTCTGATCTGTTTTCCTTAGCCGTACTCACCTACTATCTCTTGTGCGGGCGTTACCCCTATGGCACAAAGCTCGTTCATTGTCGCACGTTGGCCGAGCAGAAAAAGTTAAAATACCAAACCGCATTGGCTCCTAATCGACCAATACCTAATTGGGTTGATAGCGCCCTTAAGCGTGCTTTGCATGTGAACCCTGATAAGCGATTTTCTTCACTATCTGAGTTTCTTTTTTCGCTTCGCTACCCAAATCCATCACAACATACGGAGTACGAGCCGTTAGTAAAACGACACCCTCTTTATGTGTACAAGGTGCTAATACTGGCACTTATTTTTAGCAATCTAGTTACGCTCATTTTGTTTAACTAACCCTTTAAGGAAATGTAAATGATTACATCGAGAACCCAAGTTACCGACATGATCCAGTCAGCCAAAATTTTAAAAGGCATAAAGTGGAGCCAGATTGCCGAAGTTGTTGGTCAATCAAAAGAATGGAGTACAGCAGCTTGCTTAGGACAAATGGCCATGACAAAACAGCAAGCTGAAGCCGTGGGTGAGTTACTTGAGCTTACCGACGAAGCGATTGCCTGGCTTCAAATCGTGCCTTACAAAGGCTCGTTACCCACAGAAGTCCCTACCGACCCACTTATTTACCGCTGGTATGAATTGGTGAGTGTGTATGGCACTACATTAAAGGAATTAATTCATGAAGAGTTTGGTGACGGCATCATGAGTGCCATTGATTTTTCTATGGATTTACAGCGCGAAAACGATCCTAAAGGTGACCGTGTCAGCGTAGTTATGTCAGGGAAGTTTCTGCCGTATAAGATGTACTAAACGTATTTCAGGATGGGACACTCGACATAAAAAAAGCCGGTCATGCGACCGGCTTTTTAGTATTTCTTGAAGCGTAAGCTAACCCAAGGTCAGCTTACGTTCGCAAAGGCTAATTACTTAGCAGCTTTACGCGCTTTCGCTTCTTCAATTACTTTGTCAGCTACGTTCTGAGGACATGCTGAGTAGTGGCTGAATTCCATAGAGAACTGACCACGACCAGATGTAATAGTACGTAGGTGACCGATGTAACCAAACATCTCAGATAGAGGTACGTCAGCCTTGATGCGAACGCCAGTAGCGCCAGCTTCTTGGTCTTTGATCATACCACGACGACGGTTAAGGTCACCGATTACGTCACCAACGTTGTCTTCTGGGCTGAAT
>VMHT01135369.1_pt1 | contig 63656 bp, 70 predicted proteins | sample 4693611 | NCBI WGS metagenome assembly VMHT01 (sample SAMN12280063, study PRJNA550983) | marine metagenome | isolation source: seawater sampled from same location over 5 years 0.02-0.2 micron viral filtrate | place: USA: collected off the coast of southern California halfway between the port... ...
AAATCTTCCTTTTCCTTCCTCAGATAATGTCTGGTTGTAGTAGTTATTTGCTACTGTTAACATTTTATCAATGTTTGCGATAGTTTTCTTTTCTTTAGCTCCTGCACCGATTTGTCCAAATTTTGGTGCGGCTGTTGTAGCAAGTGTTGCCATCATTGCTGTAGTAACTGCGAATTCAGCAAGAGAGTTTCCTTTCGTGCTTTTCATCTTTTTTAAGATCTTTTTTATTATTTTAACGAACATTTTAATGCTCCTTTTGTGTTTTTACTGGTTATTGTAGTGTTCCTATAGTATATAGAGAAAAAACCGTGCCAAACCCTAGCACTTTTGGAAACTATTTTTAATTATTTTTGCATTTCTTTGTAAGTGTGATTATTGTTGAAGATAAAATAAAACTTTTTTTTGATAATTTTGCTCTTTATAACAAAAAAGGCCTCTGAAAAGAGGCCTGTTTAATTTTGTTACACTTAAAATGTAACAGCTATAACATTATGTTACGCTAGAATTTTAAGTCATCATCCATGATTTCGCCATCTTCTTTCCACCATCTTCTGTTAGGATCTGATGATGCAGGACGTGTAAATGCTTCTTGATTCAGGTTGTATTCTTTCTCTGACTTGACAACCCATAGATTATCAAAAGTATTTTCATCAAGCTGCTTTACACCCATAAAATAAGCTTTTGCAGACTTAATTCCATAACCACTGTGTAATTCTGCTTTTGTGTTTACATTGCCTTGATTATCTACCAAAACCCATTTCATTTGTTATACCTCACTAAGTTTAAAGTTTTTATTTTGCTCAATAACATCTGTGTCTTTTCCTAACACATAATATCCTCTTCCGCCTCTTCTTGCCTTCTGCATACAGGGATAAGTATATTTGCTATGAGGATTATTTGTAAACACTTTAACTTTGTCTTCAGGGTGAATTAGATTGTCTGATACTGCCTTGCTTATCATTTCAGGATTGCATACTACATTATTATAAGCATCATATCCAAATGCAATATCACCAATATCACAGTCGTCAACACAGACAACACCTGATTTAATTATGTTGAGCTCATCATGTAATGGCCAATAATCTTGCCAGTGTGCATCCAAAAATATAAATGGAAATTTGTAATCTCCTGCATATTGAGCAAGAAACTTTTCACTACTCTGCAAAAATACATTTACGTTATCATATTTTTCTAATCTTATGTTTGCTACATCAACATACCTCTGTTCTATTTCGCATGTTAGCACGGGAAGGCTTGGAAACATTTTTGCTAAGAACTCAGTTGTGTCACCTGAATTTGTTCCTGTTTCTAGAATCGCATCACAGTTATAATGATGTATCAAATAGCATGCTTCTAATGCATGGTGTATGTCAAATCCAAATGCACCGCCTCCATCACTCATATCCATTCCAAGTCTTGGTGTTGTATAGAAGTTTTTAAATATTTCTAAATTAAGATCGATCTTCACTCATAGCCTCCTCTGTTTTAAATGCAACAGTATATCTGAATGCATTAGTTCTTATGTTTGGCAAGGCTCTATGATTGAACTTTGCATTAAATTTTATAATTCTGTTAAATACTGGGTACGACACCACCGATGTCATATCAAGGGTTTGAAATTCAGTCCCACCACCATCATCGTAGGACCATTCTGGGTTAATATAGATAAGATAAGTTAACGATCCGTCATCTTCGTGAAAGTCACCATGTTGTCCAAAAGTCTGATAATTTACATATGCTCTTACTATTTTTGATGGGAAGTGTGATCCTATATGTTCTACATCTTTATTGTATTTCTTTCCTTCAAGCAAGTCTAAGAACCAGAACTGGTTTAGTCCTGTTCCATCGGGTTCTGCAGAAACACCTCTAAATTCAAATTTATCGCTTTTAATTTTATTATAAAGTTTTAAGAGCCAGTCAGGATCAAAGAAGCTGTCAATATACTCGACACCATCTATTATGTTTTTCCATCCTCTTTCTGTATCAGGATTCGTCATGTTCTAATCCATTAAAAATATTGACATTGAATCAATAACTGTTCCGTTTATTGACCACCACAACCACATTGATCGACTAACCATTGATTTAACTGGCGCAAGTACATTACCAAACTCACCTTCTGAATCTGCAAGTGATACTTGATTTGTGACAGGTGCCATTGTGTGAAAATTGTATGTCATTGGAGATGTTGTGCCATCTGAATCATACCAAGTTCCGTTTACACACGTTCTACAGTCTAACTTAAAATATCCTGCTGTATCATCTACAACCCAAAACATATCAGACTGCCATTCAATTCTCATGTTCTCTACATCAATATTTTCTGATTCTAGAAGACCGTACATTGTCACTATTGTCTGCCATGTATAATCATTTAGTTCTATTCTTGGAATTGAGGGCATTATAACTGTTACATTTCCTGTCACATGTTCATGTGACGTCATCCCGGTTCCTACTGGTGATTCACATGCTATGACAAGTAATAATAGTGTGCTAACGACGAGGTTTTTTAGGGTGTTGTGTACCATTCTTTTTGGTCTCCTTCATTTTCTTTGCTTGAGTATGATCTAGTTTTTTCTTCTTATTCTTGAAAGATTGTTTGTATTCTCTCTCTTCAAGATCTTCGAATTCTTCTATATATTTTTCCCAATGCTGTGCCATCGTTTACTCCTAATTGAATAAAACTTTTAGTTTGTCTAAGTGATCAAAAAACTCTGTTAATGTGTATTTTGTTCCCATATCTGTAACTATTGTAACATCTTTTAAGTTGATCGGTGAACGTTCGATAATGCGCTCCAGAGTTTGCATTCCTCTCTCAGCGTAAAATGTACCGAAGCTTTCTCTTCCTAAAATGTTTACATCAAATATGTCCTTTGGATCATCATCAGGGAGTAATATATAGAATTCTGCCATGTTAGAATCTAATACTCTTTTCCTATTAAAGTAAAGGACTTTTTTATTTTATTTTTATACATCTCATGAATCGTCTAAGTACACGTTTGACAATATGTGGATTGCCGCTGTTCCTGTTTACTAATATTAGCGTTTGTGCTCTGACAACGGACTCTTGTAACTCACTCAATTCCTATTCCTTTGTTGCTTGTTCCTCCGCAGGCTTATCAACAAGGTCTTCTTTTTTAGCTGCTTTTTCTTTTGCAATCTCTTTTTCAAAGTCTTTCTTTTTTCCACCGTGATAATCGTAAGCATGACCTTCCGCTATTAATATGTCATTTATGCTTACTAATCCGTCTTTATTTCTATCAACACTCTCATCGATAACTGCATTTTCTCCAACAGCGTCAGGACTAACAAATATCTCTCCAAGAACACGACCAAATTTGCCTGTTCCATAAGATACTATTTTGAAAGTTCCTGCCTCTAGAAGCTCTTTGTTTCTAGCTTTTGCTGCAAGGCCTTTTTTCTTTTCTTCTAAGTCTCTAGTCCGTGATTCCCAGGTATCGATACCCATGTAACGAACTCTTTTCTTTATCTTGAGATCGAAACCTAAATCAATGTAACAATCGATTGTGTCTCCATCTAAAACTTTTATTAACTGTGCGTTATATTCAAACGACGCGGGTTTTTGTGGCATAACTATTCTCCGTATTAACCATTCAATATATAAATATCTAAATCCTGTGTTTGAATGTCATATAATGATTCCAGTCCTGTATATTTTCATCTGGCAAGAGCCTTTCACTATCTAATTTTGGATAGAACGGTGTTCTTAATATTGATCCAGTGAGTGATGTTGCTTCTAACTTGTGAACATACATAAAGTATAAGAAGTTATCGAAGTCAAACAATCCTCTGTAGATAAACTGATGATTCATTCTCCAGTTAGGATTGCTTACAAATATTACAGAATCTTTATCTGTTAAATTATAAACTGTCTGCATGATTATTGTAGGATTCTGAACATGCTCTAAAAAGTCATTCATTATTATAAGATCATATTTTTCTTCAAGTCCATCTGTATCAAATGAATTTGCTAGATCTTTTACTATAAACTTACCTTTAAAGTTATGCTTGTCAAAATATTCTTTTGCAAAAGGCTTGTCAATGAGTGTAAATTCTAATTCAGGATTTAGTTTTAACACCTCTTGTGATAAGACACCAGGGCCACTTCCAATCTCTAATACTTTTTTTATATTACTATTTTGTGATACTACCGAACTTACTAGTTGTGCTTCATACTCGTATCTATTTCCCCATCCTGGCTCTTTCAGCCTGTCAGCTGATGCATCTTTCCACTCATCATGCATGTTAGTATCAAAGTCATCAAATGTAAAGTCCCTCTCAAATCTCTGAACTTCAGGATTTAGTCTAAAAAGATCTTCCATTACCAAATAAAATTCTGTTTATAAAATTGTACAATTCCCATTATCTCTTTATCAAACTCCCTCTCAGGTTTCCAGCCAAGCGATCTTAGCTTTGAATCATCAACTGCATATCTCACATCTTGACCCGGTCGTGTGTATTTAAAGTCTACATATTCATCAGGCTTGACATCTGCTTCCCAGTAGCACTGAATAATTGATGTTATTGTTTTCATATTTTCCTGTTCAAAGCCGCCACAAATATTGTAAATCTGATTAATTGCTTTGTCACCTGATTCAATTATTGTTGTTATTGCATTTGCAGTATCAGCAGCATGAAGCCAGTTTCTTACAGGTTTTCCTTGTTCGTGTATTGGTATTTTTCTTCCCATTGAAAGATACTTACATGTTTTTGGTATTAGCTTTTCAGGATACTGCCATTTTCCGTAATTATTTGTTGGACGAACAATAACATAAGGTAAACCATAGGTTCTTCCCCAAGCAGTCACCAACTGATCAGCAGCAGCCTTCGTTGCTGAGTATGGATTACTCGGCTTAAGCATGTCATCTTCTTTGTGCATGCCATCTATAATATCACCATAAACCTCATCTGTGCTGAAATGTAAAAGTGTTGGCATTCTATAGTTTTCTTTTGTTCTGATTAGCTTTAGTAAATTGTGAACACCACCAACATTTGATTCTACAAACTTATTGGCATCAACTATTGAATTATCAACATGTGTTTCAGCCGCTGTATTAATTACATAATCACAATCATACAACCAGTCTAGTTCGTTGATGTCTTTTTTCTCAAATACAAAGTTCTTATATTCTGAAAACTCGTTTAGTATTTCTGGATGTCCTGCATAAGTGATATTGTCTACACCTCTTACTTGCCATCCTAGCTCTAAACATGCTTTTGTTACGTGGGAGCCTATAAATCCTAGACATCCTGTTACGTATACTACTTTCACTCCATTATCTCCTTTGCAACTTTTTCTATATAGTCATAATGTTCAGGCAAAGCACCTGGCCACACGCCTAAGAAGAAAGTATCGTTTGTAACTTTAGTTGCAACTGGAAATGCCTTTTGGACATCTTTGTATTTCTTTCTTAATTCGGCATATGCCGGGTGTAGTAATGCGTTACCTGTAAAATAGCTTCTAGTCTGTATCTTTGCTTCTTCTAACTTTGCGATCATCTGTGCTTTGTTTACAGGCGAGCTATCTTTAACAGTTATTAAATAACCAAACCAAGACGGGTCTGCTCCTTGCATAGTTGTTGGTAACATTAAATGTTCTCTATACTTTCCCCATATTTCTGTCTGTCTAAAATAATTAAGCTTTCTTTTTGCATGCATTTCTGGTAACTTCTTAACCTGTTCTAAACCCATTGCTGCTTGCATATCAAGTGGCTTTAAGTTGTAGCCCACTTCATCAAACACATAACGATGATCAAAAGTTGCTTGTGATCCTGCATCTTTAAACCATTCAGAAAACCTATTTCCGCAAGCAGTTCCTTCAGTAACATTTCCTGGTTTTTGTGTATTGCAGTAACACGCTCTTCCCCAGTCTCTTGTTGCTGCAAGTGCAATCCTAACTTGATTATCATCTGTTGCAATAAAGCCGCCTTCTCCCATTGACATGTGATGTGCTGGAAAGAAAGAGCACGTTGACATTAAGCCAAAACTACCTAGTGGTTTTCCTTTCCAAGTAGATCCTAATGCATCACATGCGTCTTCTAAGAATATTAGATCGTATTTCTTAACAATATCCATAAGTCTATCCATGTCTGGTGGATTACCGAGAACATGTGCAAATGTGATACCTTTAATTTTAGGATTCTTTTTCTTTCTATCTTTTTCCAAAAGTTTTTCTACTTGATCTAAGTTAGGATGAAGATTGGGTAACTCTACATCAACAAAGACAGGCTCAAATCCATTTTGCAACATTGGATTTATTGTTGTAGGAAAACAAACAACTGGTGTGATAAACTGATCGCCTCGTTTTAAGTTATATCTACTTTTTAGCCTATTTGATTTTAACACACTCATCATTAATAGATTTGCAGAACTTCCAGAATTAGTAAGCGATCCGTATTTTTTTCCTAAATGTGGAGCAAACTCTAATTCGAATTCTCTTGCTCTTTCTCCGTATATCAACCATTCATCCATTAGCCTTCCGACTCCTGCTGAATACTCTTCACCATCAAAGTAAGGCCCTGAATATTGAACCCAGTCTTTTCCTGGTTCCCATGTTTTCATTGCATGCTTTTGATTTATGTAGCTACGAGTATTTCTTATTATTGATTGCTTCTTTCTTTCAAGTAAATACTCTTTTAATTTAGTTATCATGCGAATTCTCCATAATATCCTACCCAGTATTCTATCATTTCATCTAACATTGACTCAAATGTGTATTCTAATTCTAAGCCAAGAACTTTTTTAGCCTTTGATGGGTCACCTTTTAAATGCTCTAATTCATCAGGCCTCCAAAACCTTTCATCTACATCAACATACTGTTTCGGATCTAAGTCTAATGAATTAAACACATAGTCTACCAAACCGCCAACTGAATTAGAAACACCTGTTGCACAGACAAAATCATCTGGTTCATCTTGCTGCAATATCATGTGCATTGCTCTTACATAATCTTTTGCATGACCCCAGTCTCTTGTTGCATTTAAATTACCAAGTAACAATTTATCAGAAAGGCCGTAGTTAATTAATACTGCTTCTTTTACTACTTTATTTGTAACAAAATTTGTTCCTCTTCTTGGTGACTCGTGATTAAACAAAATACCATTTGCAGCAAACAAATCATATCCAGCTCTATAGTTCTTCATTAAATTATATGCAAAAACCTTTGCACACCCATAAGGACTTGCAGGATGCATTGGTGTAGTTTCTCTCTGAAAACCATCTTCATCCATAGAATTACCAAACATTTCTGATGAGGATGCTTGATATATTTTTGCACCTGGACATACTAGCCTTACAGATTCTAGTAAATTAAGAACACCCATTCCTACAACATTACCTGTGTAGATTGGCTGATCAAATGATATTCTTACATGTGACTGTGCTGCTAAATTGTAAATCTCATCTGGCATAACTTTCTGCAACACACTTATAAGTGATGCCATGTCTGTCATGTCTGCATATTCTAAATTTATTTTATCAAAGATATGCTCTATTCTTGCAGTTTGATTTTCTGCTACAGAGTTTCTCTTTAATATTCCGTGTACTTCATATCCTTTTTCTAGCAATAGCTCTGCAAGGTATGATCCGTCTTGACCGTTAATCCCAGTAATTAGTGCTTTTTTCATTTACTCCAACCTCTCTTAAATGGGCTTTTTAAAAAATGTTTAAATCCCTTAACAACTTTTGTAAAGAATATATCTTCTTCACCTCTAAAGTTTCCAGCAATATTTGTTGATCTTCTTCTATATTTCTTTGGCATTTTGTTTTCCTATCTTGATAAATTAACGTAACTTGGCAATCCATTATACATGAAGTCGCTAAATTGGTCTTTCATTTCTTTGGCATCTTTTGGCCTAAATTTCTCTATGTTTTTAAAAGAGTTTAGGTGTGTTCTATCATCTATTCCCCAGTGTGAAAAGCCTAACCCACCATAATCTTTGTCCCTACCAGATCCGACTAATTTAACAGGTATTAGCTCATGATCTAAAAAGTTTCTTAATAATTCAAAAGGTCTAAAAATTACAAACGGTGTTATTGAATAACATACAGCTATCTTTCCATCTAATGCTAATCCTGTTGCCATTCCTACCATTAATTGTTCTGCTGCTAGTGGATTAATAACTCTGTCTGGATAGTCAATCCTGTGTTGATTGAAATGTCCGTAACCTAAATCTCCTAGTATCAATATTACATCATCATTCTCAGCCATCTCATCATACATCAATGAACTGAATTCTTTTCTAACACTCATAATGACGCCTCCTGTATATCTAGACTATGTAATCCTTCTTTGTAGTCTTCTTTACTCATAATATGATAATGTGCATTTATGCCTTTTAAGAATGAGAAGTGATTAACATACGTGTAGTGTATTATTATGTCAGGTAAAAATGCTTTAAGTCGCTTTTCTAAATAAGGAACATCAACAGCATCATAAGCTGCAAGTCCATTCATATTGACATGAACTTTTATATTTCTGATATTGTGCTCGTAAATAAATCTTAAGCTTTCCCATACAGTTCCTTCTGCTGCTTCACCATCGCTTATAAGCACATGAACTGTTCTACTAGTATCAGCAAGTGCCCTTCCAACAGCAACTGTAATTCCTAATCCTAAACTTCCTGATGAGCAGTAAATTTTATTTTTTTCATCTAGATGAGGATGTCCTCCGTGCTTATTAACTAATTCTTGTGCATCAATTCCGTAGTGCTTTTCTATAACAGCATAAAGTGCATAACCTAGATGTCCGCATGATAAGATAAAAATATCATCTTTGTCCATACTTGTGTGTATGTCATCTATTATTTCTAATCCAGAAAAACAACTTCCTACATGTTCTTCATTGTTTCTATAGTGTAGCTCTAAAAGACGCTTCTTTAATGTAACTGAGTTTGACAATTTAAAAACCTTTATTTTGTTTATATATATCTTTTAAAAATGCGTTATTTAAATTTTTATTCGTCTTCAAAACCTTTATATAATTTTGGATTCTCTGCAACAGGGTTAAACTTTCCATTGCACATATTAGTAATAATTTTATCGATAGACTTTACTAGCATTGGCCTCTTCTGTTTAAAAGTAATATCTGCTTTATCTTTTAATTGTTTCATTTTATTACCATCTGTTTCCAATGTCATTGCATCTTCCAGATACCAAAGTCTTATATGTGTTATTACTAATTTATCTATTAGTTCTGAAAAAGTATCGCTGTGTATGTTGTCATATTCAGGAAATTTTGTCTGATCTAAAACTTCTTTTACTTTTTCTTGTATGTATTTATCTATTCCTGTTCCCATAGTTCCTTCGCTAATTTTTCTGGTTCTGGTGGATTGTATTGCTTATCACCTTTTATTATGTTTAATTTTACATTAGAAAAGTTTAGACAAGGATGAAAATAAGATGCATCTCTTTCTTCAGGCACATCTGACAGCATACCATTATTATCAATCATACTTAACACTGTTTTACCACTTACATTACCAAAAGATTGTACGTAGTGACAAGGACCTGAAATTGTGCTTATAACATGCTTGCAGCTTGGATGATGCACATAACTACAATATTCTTTTAGCGTATCTACATACTCAATATTATCACTAATAAGATACTTTGTCTCTTTTCCAAAAACAAATACTCTACTAAAATATTTTTTTGCTATGCTTAAAAAGCGAGTCCAGTACTCTTTGTCTAAATTCCTTCTAGTGTCAGATCTTTTCAATCTAGGAATGCAAATTAAAAAATCATCTAATTTTTTGTCAAGAATATTTGAATCGTATTTTATATTCTGAATTAGTTCTTTGTCTCTTTCATAATTTCCATAAAGAGGTCCTTTACTATTTGTGTAATACGGGAGATCTGCAATATGTTTGTCAAAGTTAACTGGTGAGATAAAGTCTAGAGCATCTATATCTTTGTGTTGTGTGTCGTAGCCTCTGTCTCCCCAATACTTTTCTTCAAAGTCCACAACAGTATCTACTAAGTTCTCATACAAAAACTTTCTCTCTGGGAGTGTCACAACAATAGTTTTCCTATCTAACTTTCCTCTCTGAAGCTTATCGATGAAAGCAAGTCTATTTATGATGAGCTCTGTTGCTGCTTCTGTCTGATCAGCAGGAGTTCCTGTTGTAAGTGCACCGTTACCACTATTATAGTTTGTTGTTCCTTTTGAAAGTATTGCGTATTTTTTAGCCATTTACTCTAAATAGTGTGTCTTTATCTTTTATCCTACTGTAAGTTAGTTTTATTCCTTCTTCTAGCTCAGTAAATTTAAAATCATTTAAGATATTGAGCAGCTTAGAAGAATCTACATCTTTTCTAAACTGACCGTCTGGTTTTGTAGAATCATAAGTTATTGATAAGTTCTCTTTGCCAATTGCTGCCTTTGCAATTGAAGCCATCTCTGCTATTGAATAATTGAAGTTTGGAGCGACATTATAACCACCAAAAATTTTGTTTTCTATAAAATATAGAATTACCTTTGCTAAGTCAGCACCGTACATAAACTGCCTGAGTGGCTTTCCTGTTCCCCATAATTCTATGCTGTCATCTGATTCGTGAATTTTTTTAATCAGCGCAGAAACAAAGTGACTGTTGTGCTCTGTGTATTTATCATACTCGCCATAAAGATTGCATGGTATTAAATAAGACCACTTCTTGTCATACTGTTTTGTATAAGATTCTATCTGAGATGCTGTACATCTTTTTGCTAAACCATACGTAAAGTTACTTTTTGGAGGTGGACCATTAAACAAATCTTTTTCTGTCATTGGGTAATTTTCAACAACATCAGGATACACGCATGTACTCAGCATTGTTATTACATTTTCAACATCATATTTGTGACAGAACTTAAGAACATTAGTATTCATTAAGATATTTTCTTCTAAATATTCTACAGGATGTTTCATGTTATCAAGTAAACCCCCAACTCTTGCAGCTAAGTGTACAACAACATCAGGATTTGTTTCTTTTACCATAAGTTCTGCTTGTCTACAGTCAGCTAAATTATAATCTTTAGATGATAGGTATGATGCGTTTGGTAAAATTTCTCTTAAGTGGCTTCCTACTAATCCGCTACCACCTGTTACAACTATCTTTTTATTCATTTTATTCTCCAAATAAATAATCATCGACAATTACATAGTCTAGCTCTGTATTGTCTAGGACATGAAGTGCATCTTCGATCTTTGTCAAAATAGGATTGCCAAGTATATTAAAAGAAGTATTTAAGATAACTGATACATGTCCTTGATTATCTAATTCTTTTAAGATTTCATAGAATCCTTTGTGCTGATCTTCTGTCACTGTTTGCAGACGTGATGTTTTATCGATATGTGTTATTGCACTTAACTCTTCTTCATATTCTGCTTTTACTGTAGGAGCAAAGCTCATATACTTTGACTCAAATACATTATTAAAATATTTAGAAGCATTTTCTAGTCTTGCAACAGGAGCAAAAGGCCTGTACCATTCTCTAAATTTGACTTTTGAGTTTAGTGTATCTTTCATGTCAGGAAAAGAAGGGTCACAAATAATACTTCTGTTTCCTAATGCTCTTGGACCTACTTCAGAACAACCTGTAACCATGCCTATTAGTTTGCCACTTTTTAAAAGAGAAACTATTTCTGGTGTTTTAATTTTTCTTGCATTTCTTTTAGTAACGTAGTCATCTAATTTGTTGTAGTCAAGTAATTCCCAGCCATTGTAATGTAGATCTTCAGGGTGTATTTTATTATGAAGTAAAAATTGACCGAGAGCAAGACCACAATCATTTGGATTCGGTGGAACATATAATTTTCTTCCTGTGATTGACAATTCTTCATATAATATCTGATTAAACAATACGTTCAGTGCACAACCCCCTACTAATACCACATCATGATCTTTGTACTCATCGATTAATGGACTTAAAATATCCATAGCAATTGTTTCAAAAACATACTGAGATGTTGCAGCTAAGTCATAACTATTCATACCTTCTAGACTGTCAAATGATAAGTCTAATTTAATATCCCTACCAAGTGTTTCTAGTGACATATGTTTATAATAGTCATGCATTGGTTCAACCCAATCTTTTCTAACTTCACCATAAGCGCATAATCCCATAACTTTTCCTGCATAAACCAACGAATGCGCATCGCTGTCAGGGCCTGGCTTTATTTCTGATATAGGCATTCCGATGTGTCCGTAAGCAACCCCTAGATTTATAAATTCATATGTTTGAATTGTCTTAATTTTATCATCTTCTGCTAAGTAAGAAGCTGTGTATATTATTTCATCAAAATCATTTCCACCTCCGTCTATTGATAATATAATTGCTTTGTCAAAGCCTGACTGGAAATATCCGCTAGCTGCATGTGCTCTATGATGCTCCATTCTTATAAACTCACATTTTGGAAAATGTTCTGCTATAAAGCTTATATCTTCAGGATTTAATTCATTGTAAATTACAGTTGCAATCTTTTCTTTTGTATTTGCCTTTATGTACTCGAGGAAAGCACTACGCTCTTCGTCATTGCTTCCCATCTTTGGACCTCTTGCATCCATTTTCTTTTTAAAAGATCCGTAACGCTTGTTAACAAATCTTTCATACTCTAAAACTTTTATATTGTCATCTTTGTCTATGAAAGTTGCTGCTGCGTCATGTGATCCATAAATACTTAATACTTGCTCTTTACTCATGTTTAAATAGCTCCGGATATTCAGTTTTTATTATATTTTTATAATACCACTCTTCTGGTATTTCATAATCTTTTGCTTTTACAAAGTTGTCTAACATTGCGTCTGTCATATCTTTGTATTTTTCTACTGATAGATTCTTAATAATTTTTTCGACATCATACAGTGGAGGTGTGTTGTTTAATATAATCATTCCGTCTGTATTGAAATACTCATCAACATTTGGACATCCCCAATAAATTGGTATTGTTCCTGTCAGAAAGGGATCTATTAGTTTTTCTGTAAAATAGTCATTTGTTCTTATATTTTCTATCACTATTGTGAACATAAAATCTGTAAGTCCTATCTCTTTATATTCTATTGGTGTTGGTGATCCGTTTCCAAAAAGCTCCAATCCTGCAACGTTGTTCGCAATATCATGTCTCAACATGTGACCTAGTTCTTGTTTTTTATTTGAGTAAATCATTGAAACCAGTCTACGCTTTTCTTTTTCTGCATTTTGGTTTTCTTTCTTTATCCATCCGCCACCAAACGGAGTAAACCTTGCCTTATCAGGATATTGCTCTATCAGTGACTTATCATTTGTCATTATTAGATCTAAATCTTTTACACTATCATGAAATGATTGTGGGATTGTTCCAATTCTCTCGATCAACCATCCAATCTTTATTTCTGAGTTAACAGAGCTTACATTCTCAGGAGTTATAAGAGAGTCAGTGAATATTGTTATGCCCTCCCAGTCTCTATTTCCTCTGACGTACTTTATGCTTGTTGGTTTTTTAATACTGTTTGGGTGTCCAGCCATAGAGTAATGACCGTCAGGTGTTTCTAAGTGCCCGAAAGAGGCGTCAATTAAATTAATTGTTACTGGATAGTTCATCTATTGTTTTCCACTCCTTTGGAAATAAATCTCTTGTGTTTACTGTGCTTGGCTGTGAGGGACCAAACCACTCATTAGGTATAATGACTTCTTTACCGTCGTTAACGTTTAAGAATGCACCCCACCAACTAAATGTTGAATTTGCTATTATGTTGTGATTGCACCAAGTCATTATGTACATATCCATCCAGTCAGTCTCTGCTTCCATATAGTATATGTCAAATTTACCATCACTCAAATTTTCTTTACACCATCTAATATCATCGCTAAAGCACATAAATCTAACATCTTCTCCAAAGTATTCCATTGCTTCTAAATAGTATGATGCTGGAAGAACAGTGTGATAGTCACTCAAATTTACAAAGTCTCCTCTTCTTACATGAAGTGAAACTGTTTTCTTATCAAATAAGTGACCGTATGTATTACTCATTGCAACTTTTTCTGCTTCATTTGGTGAAAACAACTTGACAATATCATCTTTGTATTTTTCAAAATATTTGTAAGACTGATAATAACCGTCTACGTAAATTCTTTTGTTTAAGAATTGTTGTGTATCTATAGGTTCATAATTATACTGCCCCTCTTTAAATAAGAGTGCATCTTCTCCCATCTGCTGTGTCTCAGGAAGATTTTTAAATATGTTTAATTTATAATTTGTTGGGTGTCCATGCAATGTGCCAATATGAACATAGTCTACTGCAAACTTAGATTTTACGTCTTTTGCAAAAGAATATGATGCAGCTATTTGAAACATCATGTTTCCAAGACCTCCTGCAAGCTTAGGCACTACTAATCCGTTGTCATCTGCAATCTCTTGGTAAGGTAACTTTGCTCTGCACTCTGTTTCCATTTCCCAATGATTCTCTTGTGATTGTCTTTCTGCTGTATTACCATCCGCATCTTCCCCGCCATTCCAAACATAGCTTGTAAAGTCCAATACACCAATTCTTTCTTTTGGACACATTTCTAAGCAAGGGTATGATGTTGCAAGATCTTCTGCATGATAGTACTCATTTGTTTTTGTGTACCTTAAGTCTTTATCTTTTATTTTTTCGTACAACCACCACTTAAAAGATCTGAGATGACTTGCTCTCCATAAATCTTGCCTATAAGCATTCATTGCATGAACGTTAGGTGGGTAATGTGAATTTTGTGGATGAGCCTGATCTATTCTATCTCCACCTCTCCAGCATACCATTCCTCCGTATGTCATCCAGATTTTTTGATTATTGTAAAACTCATTTACTTTTTCTAAAACACCTGCATGCGGCAACCAGTCATCCCCGTCTACAAATAAAAGTATTTCTTCAGGATCATTAAAAAAGTGTGCTAAGTTTTTAGGTGCAACATTGTAAGGCCTTTTTCTATTAACCTCATTATTTTGAAGTGTCCACTTAGGGTCATCACCTACTAATTTATGATATAACTCTTCTGTATTGTCTGTTGATTTGTCATTTATATAGAGTACTTCATAGAACGCATAGTTTTGTTCTTGAATACTTTCTATATTTGTCTGTATCCATTTCTCATTATTGTAAGATGGGACTACTATTTTAAATTTATTGTTCATAATTCCTCATAAAATTTTTAAACCATACATCTTCTGAGTATTCTTTTTTGTAAAACTCTTTAGCTTTTTCAGAAACGTCATTTCTAAAGTTTTCTTCATCTCTTAATTTTACTGCTAGTTCAACTGCTTTTTCTACATCATCATTTTCAACTGAAAGATCTGGAAAGCATATTCTTTGTGTATCAACTTTTTGATTTCCTATGCAGGGTATTCCCCAATAAGCACAGTTTAAACTAAATGTTCCTGCTGCAACTGTTGGCATTAAGTGAACTGCATATTTAAAAGTAGATAATGTTCTCATCCATTCAGTCCAATTCATTCTTGGTAAATGCTCTAACTCTTGTATTCTTGCCTCATCTTGCATCATTGCATGTGAAGTTTGTGTGTACACTTGATTTCTAAAATGAGATGCTACTGTAAAGCTTTGAAAACCTCCGTACCATCTTGCAAAATTACCACCAATGATAGTTTTATCTAGCTTTGGTCCATTCATGTCTTCAACATTATCTGTTATCATTAGTGTTCTCATGTCAAAAACTTTCTTACCTGGAAATAATCCTTTGTAAAATTTAACGTCTGATTTGTTATGAGCAAGTATCATGTCAGTTTGACTTAACTGGTTATAAAAACCGATCTGCTCTTTAATATCATAATCATTAAATAGCCAGCAAGGACCTTCTTGCATATAAGCAACTTTTTTATTATTTGACTTTAACATTTTTATAAAATCGTATGTTAAAAAATCACTTATAGGATTTTGTTGATCTTCATGCATTCTAACACCAACTGCATTTTTAAACACCAGGCCTTTCGGTAATATTACAATTACAAGATCATAATTCTGTATGCTAGCACCTGCGTCAATTGGATAGTGCTCTGCATCTAATTTGCACATCCATGCAAACTCAGTCCTCATATTATGGTGTTCTCTTCCTACCTTTCCTCTGTTTGGTAATTCAGATGTAAATGCTATCTTCAATGTATCTCCAATAAGCTCATGTCAAATGGTGGATTTTCAACTAATAATTCAGGGTTTCTTATTGCCTTTTTCCTGATGTGTATTTTTAAATTTCCGTACTCGTACTCACCAAAATCATATTCTTCTATTACCTTATTGACAGTGTGACATACTTCTTGTACTTCTCTTACCCATGCTTCTTGAGTTTCTGGAGTTGGTGGTGTTCCTGCAACTAAGACTTTGTACTGATTTTGCTTTGGCAAACCTATTTTTATCTTACTAGACAGATCTGTCTTATTGTAATATCGGCTTGCAACTTTCCAATCATTCTCAGTAAAACCGAGCAGCTTATTTGCATATATATGCTCTTCGTCTTGTAGCTCTGTGATATACGCTTGTTTTATCTCATGCTTAGGTATCCACACTCTTGAGAAGTACGGTTCTATTTCTGCTAATAAAGCTAAGCTTGGTGGAAAATTAAAAGCAAAGTCACAGTCGTATTTGTTTACTTTTTCTGTGTGAGAAAAATGTCCCCACTTTCTTAAAAATCTTCTTAACTCTATAATGTCTGCGCTCTGTTGTATTTGTACTCTTTCTTGTGCTTTGTTATTGTCACTTTTAAACCAATCTTTTCCTCTAGAAGTAACACATGTAAAATGATACACTATTGCACCAAAAGTCTGTTTAATTTCTACACCTTGATGTCGAAGCCTCATTAATAAGTCACTGTCTTCTCTAGACCTTCTAAACATTGTGTCATAACCGCCTGCATCTTGCCATGTTTTTTTATAGAAAGTAAACGGTGCAAAGAAGTACTCCATTGTTTTCTCTTCTTTACTTTCTTTTGCAAAGTGATTAAATTTACTAAAATCAAAATCATCAGGCTCTAGTCCAAAGTCTTTTGTAATGACTTCTTGTGATGTTCCGTGCAAAGGCGGCTCTATTCTTGTAGAGCTTAAAATTTGATTAGGTTTTACATACTTTAAAATATCTTCATCATAATTTTCTGAGATAACCATGTCTGATTGAAGGTAACTTACGATTTCATGTTTGGCTAGTTCAACTAATAAATTGTTATTTCTAGCATATCCAATACAAGGCTTTACTTTATGAGTAACAATTTTTAGATCTTTAAACTTGCTTTTTTGAGTTTTTAACCATTCTGCTGTTCCTTCATTATCTGAATCAACAAAAATTATTATTTCATGAGCATCTGATTTTAAGTTGATTATCAAAGACTTTACTAAAAGCTTAAGATGATTAAGCGTGTCATTTGAACAGTTAATTAAAAAACTAATTTTTTGCATTCATTGCCTCCAAACCTTTTGATAAACCTGCCAGTTTATCTTTCATAAAAATTTCTATGTGACTTAATTGTGTTGAATTGCCTGTGTATTCATCTCCTGTTGGATTTCCAATTACAACTTTTAATTCTGGCCTGTACTTTTCTTTTATCATATTTGCAATATCAGAAAGCTTGTGTTTTTCTTCATATACACAATCTATATCTTTTATTCTTTCATTGTATGCAGATCTGCTGTCTCCGAGACCACCATCAATTAGAAACTTACATACCCTTGCAACGTCTTCAACATAAAAGAAGTCAAACTCTATATCATCTGCTACAATTATTTCTTCTCTTTCAAAACATCTTTTGATAAATCTTGTTTCCATCTCATCAGGCCCAAAGCATCCATATAATCTTAAGTTGTAAGAGTTTTTCCTGCCATTTATTAATCTTGTAGTAATTTTCTTTGCTAGTCCGTATGCAGTATTTTCATTTCTAAATTCTGCTCCTGAGCTGAAGTTTATTAATACTTGTTCATCATTTATTTCAGACATTAGATTCTCTATCATTGCCATATTATCACAAAAAACACTTTTATCATCTACGTCTTTTCTATTTCCGCCTACAACTGCTGTATTTATTATTACATCATAAAATTCTAATGCTCTTCTATGTATGCTTTCTTTATCTAGAAGATTTAGTTGATCTTTTCCTAAGCAGTGAACTTCATAGTCTCCTCTTAAATACTCATCTAATACTTTTGCAACAAAACCGTTGCCTCCTGTTATTAATACTCTAGACATTGATATTCTCCTGTAATCCAATTAAGTACATCTATTTTTGGCTCCCAGTCAAGTAACTCCATTGCTGTTCTATTATCTGAGCACCTCGTCTCTCTCATCTCTCCTGGTGTTGCTGGAATATATTTTGTTGGATAATCTTCACCAAATGCTGCTGCTAATTGATTTATTGAATAATTTTTTCCAGTTCCTAACTCCAGTGTCATTCCTGAAAACTTCATGTCAACTTCTCCCCACATTGCCCTTAGACATTTTTCTATTGCTTTTCCAATATCTTCAGCATGAATAAAGTCTCTTCTTTGTTCACCATCACCTGTAATTGTTAGCGGTCGTCCTTCTTTAAACAGCCTGTCAAAAACTCCTAGCACATTACAATATGCACCCTCAGTTGCTGCGTGAGGACCAAATACATTATAAAATCTAGTTATGCACGAAGGGACATCGTATATCAAGCTATACATTTTTATAATTTCTTCAGCCTGATGTTTTGTGAATGTGTAAGGATTTGCCATTATATTTCCATGCACAGAAGATGTTCCTGCGTAAACTACTGGGATCTTATTTCTTCTTGCATCTTCCATTATATTGACAGTTGCAGCAACATTATTAGAAAAAGTCATTCTTGGCTTTTCAAAAGAAGGTTGTATTCTTGACATGCCTGCTAAATGTATTATTGCATCTGGCTTCTGTGCAAATATTGATATGTACTTTACAGTAGACAGATCTAAATCGTAATATTTGCATCCTTCTTGTTCATTCTCTTTTTTCCCTGTTGAATAATCATCAATTGAAGTTACATCGTAACCTTTCTTTAATAAAACTTTTATAACATTTGTACCTATAAAACCAGCGCCTCCTGTTACTAATATTTTCATCTTAATATCTCCGCGTATTTTTGATTTTGACTTTCTTGTTTTTGTATTGTTTTTGGGTGATACAAACACCACTGTTCTTCATAAGGTAAGAAAGCATCTTTTTTTGCACCGATAAGCCTTTCGTGAACTGGTCTTACCCATTCAATATGATCTGCATTCTTATAAATTCTCTGTTGAGGATCTGGCCAGTTTACCCATCCGTTCTCTTCTACTCTCCAGTTCCACATTTTAATATGATCATCTGTAAGACCTTCTACTGTGTTTACTCTTGGCACCCAATATAGTTCTACTTCTGGATTTGTTGATATAAGAGCTTTGATATTCTGCATTAAAAACTGATTTGGTATTTCATCAGCATCTATATTAACAATCCAATCACCACTGCATTGTTTATTCATAAAGTTTTTATGAACTGAAAAGTCGCTATACAGTGCATGCTCTACAAATTTTATATGATGCCATTGATCATGTATGTATTCATCAAAAACATTCAATGTCTTATAATCAGAGTGATCGTCGATAATTACTAATTCATCTTCAGGGTCTTTATTTTCAAGTATAAAGGGAATTAATTTTGCTATTTCTTTATGTTCGTTGTGTGTTGTAACCGCGTAACTTATTTTCATTTTCTTCTATATGTCATCCAAAGTTATATTTTTAGGTTTGTATAAATCCTTTGCTAATTGTGCTTTAAGCTGTTTTTTCATTTTTTCATTTTGCTGTTTCAAAAAAGCTTCATTGGATTCTTTAATTTGTTTCTCAACCTGTGGAGTGGTTGCATCTTTTGCTTCTTGCGTAACAAACTTGCTAATATACTCGCTTGGCCAATCATAATCCCTATCTCTAAAAACTGATGATCTTTTTAATATATCCCAGCTAAATGTTCTATAAATTGAATTCTTTTCTAAAACTACTTTTAATTTGCTATAACTTTTTTTTGCATTGCCTCGTGATAAATTAATTCTGTAGGCTTGGTCACCTATTGCATACTTTTCTGTTCCTGTTCTTTTTAACCCTAGATTTCTTTGCTCTTGATATGAAGAGTCATCTTCACTAGTCATTAATATTGCAGGTCCTAGTTGTTTAAATATTTTTTTTGCCTCTTCAGGTCTAATTTTTCTATTCCCTCTAGGTCTTGGAATAGCATCAAGTTGAAGTGCGTGTATTAGTCTTATTTTTTTACCATCGTTTCGAAGATACATGTGTCTCATATTCAGTATCAGGCATGTCCTATTTCTACTTTTAGCATCTTTCTTCTTGCCCTTGTAACGAAAATTTACTATTTCGCCTTCTAAAATACCACCCCACTGTGTTCTTTGCTTAGCCATCTGTTATGTCTTTTGCTATTCCCATTTCTTTGCAAGCATCTAAAAATGTATTATAAGTACTTGCATTTTCTGTGTCTAGCATTGATGAATAGTTCGGCATTGCTTCTCTCTTCTCTTCAGGTATAGGGATAGTTTTGGCATATTTCCATTGCCACTCATCTTCTGTTCCTTCTGGATAAATAATACCCAGCTTGCCCATATTGACAACAGAAGGACGCCACCAAATACCTTTTTCTTCGTCAAATTTTTTCAACTTATTAATTAAGATAGTACCGTCCTGTTCCATTTTATCTTCATTGTCTTTTGTAAATCTAGAATCACTCATAAATCCGCAATTAAAACACATATAGCTGCTATACTCTTCCTGCATTTCTTCGAAACAATGGTGTTCACTATTACATATCGGACACTTAATTACTCGTTCCATTATATTTTCTCCAATTTAGGAACATTTAGCTTTGGAAGTTTAACACCTACAGTCTCTGTAAATGCTGGCAAGTGCTGATTTAATATGTTACCCAGCAGCTCTGTCATTTTCTTTAAGCTAAATTTATTTCTGTTTGATCTAGATAGTTTTCCTGCTAGCTTCTTGTACTGATTGTAGTTCTTTTTAGTTTCTTTCATAGCTAATCCAGCTTTTTGAATATCTACTTGAAACCATTGTTGTTCTTGAACCCATATTCCTTCTTGGAAACCACCTTCAGGAACTGGGATTAGATTACCTTCAAGTAATCTTGTATATTTAGGATTTAAGAAGTCAACATGACCACTCCAATTAGGAGCGATAACAGGCTTACCTGATAGTGATGCCTCTAGAAGTGGCCTTCCATATCCCTCACCGTGTGTAAAAGTTATATTTGCACTTACTTTTGGATGATTGTATAAATCATTCATTTCAGTATCATGAAGATCTCCGTGTAGCAAATAAACATTTGGGATGTCGTCATTAATAACAGATGTCCTAATATCATCTATTCTCCTTAACATATCTTCTCTGTCTAATCTAGATACGCTTGCTCCGCTAGATTTTAGTATAAGACCTGCACCTTGTTTCTTTTTAAATGTAGACATAAATGTTTTTACTAAGTTACCTACATCTTTCCTGTCCTGTCCTAAGTTTCCACCTAACCAGTGGCCGACAAATAGAAAGTTAAATTTTTCTTTTACATTGTCCATCTCTTTTTTAAGGTCTACAGAGCATTCATTTGTTTTATGAAATATATTAGTGTCTGCACCTTCAAAAAATGTAACTATTGGTGTGGTTGCTGTGAGTGAAACACCGGTGTCATTATTCTTCCATCCTGAGTTTCTCATTACATGTGCACCAAAATTAGAGCTGCATAAAACCAAATTCATTCTGTTAATTCCTTCTATCCAGTTTGAAGGTATTATTGTTGCTTCTAATCCCGCAGTAATTCCTATATTATATTTTCCGATCGGCTGAAATTCATTCGGTATAACAATATGAATATGCACATCAGGAGTTCCTCTGTCCCAAGGCTTTATGCACTCAATTATTTTTTGATCGTTTGGATCATCTGAGTTCAATGCATTTTGTGCAGTTGCTCCCCACGGAAGAGCGTTTATTGTAACATCGTATTTGTCTAAGCCTATTAGTGACCTAACAACATCTCTTGATCTTGCACCGTAACCTGACCTTGTTGCTACTGGTGCTGAAACTAAAACCGTTGGCTTCATTATATCTCCTTCGTCATAGTTAAACCATTTTCTTTGATAACTTTTCTTCTCCAGTCAGTTCCATTTACCACAACCATTCTAGGTATTGGTTTGAAATTGTCGATTGTTTGTAGAATATCATGTGTAAATCTCTTTGACATTTCTGATGCTGTAAAACCGTATTCCGGATTTATAACATACTCATATCCTGCTTTTCCTCTCGCTTTAAGTTTTTCACCTCTTTCAGACCAAGCATTTTTCATCTGTATTGCAACATCTTGCCAGTCTGGTCTGTCATCTGAAATATACGGCGTAGGGATTGATCCTTGAATAGATCTACTAGTTGGCCATACTGGAAATGCCCATTCGCCATGATCTTTGTAACGACCATCATGATTAGATCCCCACTCAGTTGTGTAGTCTTCATGTGTTAAATGAGTCCCATCTTCTTTTTTAAAGCCACAGTAGTCCTGCATACCGCCAGACACGTTTACAATTATAGGATTTCCTACCATCAAACTCTCTGCACCAGAAAGTCCAAATCCTTCATTTGAACTTATTAGTATTCCAACATCACCGATATTATAAAGAATATTCATTACTTCTCTATCATACTTTGTTGTTGAAAATATCACATCGTGTCCATTTCCGAGCTGTCTAACTACTTCAGGTAGATCTGTTCCGTTTTGGTCTGCAGGATCGCAGTGCATTAATAATGCACATTTTTTAGCCTGTTCTTCTGTTAAAGAGTCACAAAATGCTCTGTACGCGTATACAATATCAGCAGGTAGTTTTCTCCTGATATTTCTTGCATTATAAAATATTACAAAGTCTTTTTCTTCACCTTTGAATATCTGTTCTTTTAATTCTGCTTTTGCTTTTTGTAATTTTTCATCACCTTCTGGAATTGGAAAGTAGTCTTGTTCACTTATTCCGTGAGGAATATAAGTAACTTGCCAATCTTCATATGAAGTCCTAACATTCTTAACAATATTAACTGTTTGCTTTGATATATTAAAAAGTGCATCTACAGAATCATAATACTTCTGATTCCATATTGGGTAAGGTAAATCATCCCAGATGTTGTAGTACATAATAGGAAGATGTGACCTGATCTCATGTTCCATCTGAAACAGCCATTCCCAGAATCTTGGGTCTGTATAGATCATTAATCCTTCTATTTCTGGATGTGCATTGAGAACCTGTCTTACAAGCTGTGGACTTCCGTAACCACTGCAAGGATACATCCTTACAAAAGCACCTGGTACACCTGTTCTTTGTTGTGTATCTGCATCTAGATCAATTGCTTTTCCTTCATCAGGATGCGTTATTGCACCGCCTATCTGTACCCAGTTAAAATGGTGTACTGTTCCCATAACAAACTCTTTAGACATGTTTCCTACACCTGAGGGCATTCTTAAATCATCACTCAGTAGCAGAATTGTTTTCCGCTTGTTTGCTGGGAGGACTTCGTATCCGTTACGAATATCTCCTATCTTTAACATTTAAACTCCTATCAATAACCGTTTTTGTAATTTTCTTTTAACTCTTCTGTGGATTTGATTTTACTTGCGAAATCTTCGTCATTTAAGTAAAGCCACATTGCTCTATTAACTAATTTCTGAAGTGTAACATTTTCCATTCGTCCTTTGTTTTTGAATCCGTTGTAAACTTCAGTTAATAACTTAATAGATGTGAGCCTCCAAATATCAATACTCATACTTATTTCCTTTGTTGTATATACTATATATATCGTGTAAAAGTGGAAAGATTATTTTTTATTGTAGTCAAAGTCGATAGAATCATTTCTTTTTTGCTTCTTATTAGAAGTTACTTGTTCTTCGTTCTTTGACCTCATAAATCTAAAATGATCAATGATAAAATTCATTGACATTATAACATTTGTAGGTGCAGGCGCATTACATGCAAACCTATATCTTCTTATATGTGCAATATCAGCAGGTGTGAAAGAATCTAAAAATACACTCTCAGACTTTGCTTTTTCCCATAGTTTAACAGTTGTCTTTAACTGCAAACTATCAGCATGCTTATCTGCTGATGCTGCTATTTGTTTTAAACTTTTTGAGTCTGACCCATGAAAACAGATCATAAATTCTCTTGCGCAAGCTTTCTTTGCTTCTTTTATATTATTCCATATAGCACTTTCATATTCTGTGCCTATAAAATCTTCGCCATTTATTCTAACTATTGGTATCATTTCTTCCCCTTATCACATATTTCTGGTGATTTAGCAAATTCACACCATTTACATTTTGTGTTTACACCAAGCTTTTCATATGTTGCTTCTGTCTTGTAACTTCCATCTTCATTGAAACATTCATTAATAAATAGGTCAACTTGTTTAAAAATTCTATTAATTGACACACCTGCTGAAGGAGGTTCAAATCTCTGTATCCACTTTACTGCCAGTCGCCTTTGTCCCATACAATCCTTTTAATGATTATAAACTCCACGTCAACCATAGATATGTCTACATTATACTTATCAGCAATAAACTTCTTATAAAATAATAGCTGGCCTCGCTTCATAGGATCTGTCTTTTCTTTTTTCCATCCCATAGTAGAAGTTTTAAGATCAATTACTTTTATCTTTCCTGACTTTGTATTACGCATAAGAACATCAATATAACCTAACACTCCTACACTTTTGTATTTGTCTTCTATCGGAACCTCAATTCCTAATAATTCCCAGTTCTTTTTTGCAAAATAACTAGCTCTATTCTTCTTAAACCAGTCCAGAGCTTTTGCACCCTGTACACAGAATTCAGTTAATTGTGACTGTGTGGAGAAATGCTTTCCATCTGCATTCTTAACGCCTTCACTATAAAAATGCTTTAATTTGTCTACGAGCATATTTGGCATGTCTATTTCATCAGCTTTTTTAATTGAGTCTTCATACATTACCGTCAAATAATGTTGTAAAACTTCATGTACTGCTTTTCCGTAAACTGTGTAAATAGAGTCTGTAAACTTTCTATTCTTATCAATATAATTTAGTTTCCATTTAAATGGACACTGTGTATAGATTTGTACTTGAGACCAACTTATTTTGTTCATGATTGTACCTTTATTCATGATAGAATCTAAGCCTTTTTCGTGTTAATGTAAAGGACTTTTTTCATAAACTTATAGATTCTGAATAGCAAGTCTCATTACAATAGTGCTTTATAGAGCATTTTTCAGAACCCCTTCTATCAGCCCTTAGTTCTTTTTCTTTTTTAGGCGGTTGAATTTCAAAACTAAAACCCTGAGGAGGAACAACAGTCCTTGTGTAAGGCAGCCATGCCATCTTTCCGCAACTTTGACATTTTCTCCTAATTTGTGGTCTTTTGTATTTTCTGGGTCTTCCCATTATAACTGTCTCCTTGATTTTTGTACTACATAATCGTAGTGGTTTTTGTTTGAATTATATAATGCTTGAACATCTTCAAATTGAAAATGCTTCTTGCAGTAAAGTGTCTTTTTATCTAAATGATATAATAGTGGAAATTCATTATAGTCATGTTGTGATTTTCTCTGGTCTACAAGCAAAAAGCTTTTTGCATCTGCATGTGCACATGTAATTTGTGTTAGTATAAAAGCCAAACAGCAAAACTGGAATATTAACGTGGGTATGTATCTATTCACTTCTTTGGCTAAGCTTTCGAAGCTTATAAGTACGCGCTTCTTTTTCTTTTGTCAAAACATAATCTCTAACTTGTTTACCTAGCATCATATCATTTGGATATTTGCTTACTAGTTCTTTAATCTTCTCATACTGTGTATTCATCTGTCTCTAAATTTTCCTTCGATTTTATCTGCTATCCAATCAACTACATCTGTAGAAACTGCTAACAGACAGATTCCTAATGCCCATAATAATCCTTCCACTACTTACCCCACTTTCCTCTTGCAACAATTGCTGCCATAATACCGTAATTTGATACATCAAGGTAAGCATCTTCCATAGATTCTTCAACAGCAGCTTTTCTTCCTCCCAGCAACAGTGTTTTTAGCCTTTGTATTTTATCGTTCATTCTAAACCATAATCCTGTCAGAGATAAGTTAATTTCATCTTTTGTTGCCAATTGTGTTCCAACTGAAATATTCCCTGGACCGTAATCATGTTGCTTCTTGCAGAATAAATCAAATTGTTGTTTTTGAATTATTTTAAATTCTGCTATCATTTTAGGATATGCTTGTTCTAGAACTGATTCTGCATCAGCCATTGTCATATCATTTTCTGTAACACTCATTATAACTCCTTATAAGCTCTCACAACTTATGTTATTATCGTTTAAAAACTTTATTCCTTCTATAATTCTGTATTCATCAATATACCAGACTTCTTTTATCCCTGATGCAACTATTAATTTTGCACAGTCAATACAGGGAGAAACTGATGTGTATAATACAGCATTTTTTGTTGATACACCACTTTGTGCTGCATAACCTATTGCATTAACTTCTGCATGTAATTCATTTAGAGGAGACCAGTCTTGATGACTTTTGTCATTTAGTGGTAATGCACCCCATTCATAAATGTGATCACAGTGCTGTTTTCCTGCCGGTACGCCATTCCATCCTGTAGATATTATCCTTCCGTCCCTTACAATTACACATCCGACTTGTGTTGATGCGCATGTTGACATTACCTCTGTTCTTTTTAATATGTCAGTAAAATAACCTTTGTAATTTGGCAATTTAGCCCTCTTTAAGTCTTTCTTCTACTTTTTTAGATTTATTTTTAAACATATTATAAACTTCATCGACTGTAAATCCGTTTACAATTATTAATCCTAAAAGAAACTTCATCACATCAATACTTTCTTCTAAAAGTCTATCTCTTGCGTCTGTAGGTAGATTCATCTTTTTATGCATTTTCCAGTCAACCTCATTTAGTACTTCAGTTGATTCTGCTATTAAAGCAAGTATGTATTCTTTATTCCACTTTACTAGCATGTGTTTATTATTTCTGACTTGCTTTAGTGTAAGATCTTGCTTTTCTTTAAAGAACTTTTCAGTAAATGCTTCTTGTATTTTGTAAATTTCTTCTAACTTATCCATCTTCTTCCTCTATTATGTGTGCAGAATGCATTGATATATCAAGAGACATTTCATCCTGATCTTCTATTTCTAAATGATTTTTTACGAACCTTGACATGTAAATTAAGAATTTTAAGTCAAATGAAAATGTATCGATTGTATTTGAAGATCTGCATGTTGCATAAAATGATAGTCTGTCCTTCCTAAACATTGTGTGGAACAAAGATATGCATGTTGGTTCTGTATGTATAAATCTTCTTGTTGTTATTGGTTTTTGTTTTGATTTATACTCATTCTTTCCATTTACTTCTTTGTCTATGTTTGTTATAACATCATTTAGAATTTGTTTATAATACTTGCCTTCTATTTCGTCATCCATAACATCTTTAAGCAATTCAACATCATAGCTTTTTAAGTCTACTTGAAGTTTGACAGGATGTGCTTCATTATCTGATGCAGATGCTATTTCTGCAATATCGTTTGCAATGCTATCTATATCTGATGTTTCACAGTCTGCTAGCCATGCGATACATAGTGCAGTTATCTCTTCTACTGATCCTTCTATATTTTCTAGCAATCCCATAGTAGGATAATCAGAATATAGCTTTGCATTTTTCTTAAAAATCTCATAAAGCTCTATTAGAGACTTTTTATTTTGTTTGTCATCACCTCTCTTGTCGTATCTTTCAAGTATGACATCAAGTGGTGGTATTACAACAATCATTCTGTCATTTAAGTTTTGAAGCCTGTCTCTTAATCTTTTATGCCAAATATCAGTATTTCTACCGTACATTTCTGCGTAGCAAAGCATACTAAGTTCAGATCTGTCCTGTATGTTCCACCTATAACCTGTTGCTGAGTGTATTGCTTCAAAAAGAGTTGTTTTTCCAGATAAATCTGGACCTTCTAGTGTAACATTATTTAGTCTAAGCATATTATATGTTTAATTGGCTTATTTTTGCACAACTCGAAGACATACCCCATTGTGGGTCATGATGAACTTCGCCTACGCACAAAGTATATTTTTCAGGTTCTTTACCTTCAAGAAAAGTACCCCAAAGTCTTAGCCATCCTGTGTTATTTAAATTATCCATTATTTTAAACCGCCAAAACGTTTTACCGTTCTTCGTTTTCTTTTTAATTTTATCAACTAAGCAAAACCAAGACATTAATTTAGATCCTGGTGGTATTGCCATTGTAGAAGTTACATTATGAACATTAATTTGCTGTATTACTTCATCAGGAAATAACAATTTTCCATTTGCTGTTTGCGTCATGTCCATATAGTTTTCTATCTTTTCAATTCTTGTCCAATCTTCAACATCTTCATACTTTGCAACTAGTTGAGTGAGTATTTGTTCAGGCTGGATACCTTTTTTAGTTTCTCTTGCATATTGAGTTTTTGTAAGACCGTATGGACCTTTTCTAAGCTGTTCATAATTCTTTTCGTCTGTTAATATTAATTGAAGTTGATTATGATTCTTTATTTCACCATTTTGTAATTCACCAAAAGATGAAAATGCTTCTACAGCGCACAATGATTTAAGTGCAGTCTTATTAAATTTTGACCATCTCCAAACGCCATCACTATCCCATAGAAATTCTCTTAAACTCTTAAATGGTCGTTTTTCTATTAACTCATTCATTGCAACGTCACCAACACCTTTTACAGATGAAAGCGGTGGAACAAATGCTTTAATCTCAGAAGAGTATTCCCATTCCTTACCTGAATAGTTAGCGTCTGGATCAATAAATGAGTAGCCATAAGATTTTATTTCTGCTATTGTTTTTTGTAGTCCTTTTGGGTTGTTATTTTCAGACTGTAGTACTGTTCCTAGCCATTCTTCTTCATGATATGTATGCAACCATGCTGAATAGTAAGAATCGATAGCATAAGCAATTGCATGTGACTTATTAAAACCATACACTGAGAATGCTTCGATTGTTTCCCATAATGCAACTGTTATTTTTTCATCTATATTGTGAAGTTTTTTAGCACCTTTTACAAATTTTTGTTTTGCCAATTCTCTTTCAGACGCCTTACCATCTAATGTGTCAAGTGACTTCTTAACAAGTGTCTTTCTAAGTTTATCAGATTCACCTGGAGTAAATCCTGCTAGTTTTTGTGCAAGTAACATAAACTGTTCTTGAAATATTACAAAATTAAAAGTAGGTCCTAACACTTCTTTGATTACTGGGTGGTCGTATATTATATTTGCAGCATTCTTCTTAGCTTTTACAAATTTTTGATGAACATTAGCTTTTAATGGTCCAGGCCTGTAGATTGCTGTCAATGCACCTAATGTTTCTATGTCTGTTGGCTTTGCATTTAAGCAGAATTTTCTTGCACCTTCAGCTGTAAACTGGAATATTGCAGTAAACTTTCCTTCTTCATAAACATGTTTCCAAACCTTTGGGTCTTCTTGAGTATTTGTTCTACAATTTAAGTGCTTATCAAAGAAGTCTCTGATTTGTAAGAATGACGGTTCTTTTATTCCTTGCTTTACTAATATTCTTCTAATACAGTTTTCTACATCTTTTAAAAGTGTTAATCCTAAGAAGTCAAACTTTAGAAATCCGTTATCTTCAAGGTGTCTAAAATTCATACCTTCTGTCCACGGAGTTTGAAGCTCACCTCTTACAGAAATCAATGGCATACAAGATTCTATATCACCTTCTGTTGCAACTATAACACCACCTGCATGTCTACCTATTGACCTGTTTTCCATAAAAAGAGTTTCTACATGCCTGCCGACATCTTCATGCTTTTCCATAAATTCACGATACTTTTTAGAGTATTTCATACAGTCAGCATGTTTTAGAACAAATACTGATTTTTCTTCATCTTCGTTTCTTGCATGAGGCATTACTTCTTCTTGCAAGCCATTCATAAGTGTATTGACATCAGAAAACGGTATTCCATAAAATTTACAAATGTCTTTTACGAGAGATTTTAATTTAAGTGTATTGAAGTTTGATACTGGTATAACAGCATCTTCACCAAACAATTCACGTGATGCTTCTATTAATGCATCTCTGTCTCCAGCATCTGTATCAATATCTGGCCATGAAACTCTGTGTCTTCCTAAGAATCTTGACCATAGCAAACCGTAAGGTAGGGGATCAATCTGTGTTATTCCTAAAAGAAAGTTTACTAAACTTCCAGATCCTGATCCCCTGCCAGGTCCGAAAAGAGTCTTATCGCGTGCCTTCTCAAATATTTTGTACATTGATATAAAATAAGACTCATGTCCTAAGTACTTAATGTCTGCTAATTCTTCTTTACACCTGTCGATGTATTCTTGTTTTTTGTCTAGGTCTTCTCTTACTAAGCCTTCTTTGACTAGATCAACAAGCATATTAAATGCAGGTTTTTCTGTTGATCCAAATGTTGGCAACTTCGCAGTTTTATCAATCCACGTGTCTTCACATAAATCCCAAGCAATATCGTGAGTTCTGTTTATTGAGTCACGAACATCTTCTTCATAACCTTTGTAGAAGTCGTATTCTTGGTAGTTATCACTAAATTCATCCCACATCTGCTGTGCATTCTTAGGATATAGCAAGCATTTGAGATCTTCTTCTTTTGGCAAAACCATTTTTGTAGGATCATTGCTAAACCAGCCTAGTTTCTTATATAGCTCGCGTGCTTCCCACTTATCAGGGCTAGGAAAATGTGAATCTGCTGTAGAGATTAGCTTTATACCTGTATCCCTAGAAAGATCTAGTAACATTCTATTTGTCATGTGCTGTGCAGATAATTTATTGAACTGTAGCTCTAAGAAGAAGTTTTCTTGTCCAACACAGTCAACAAAATAGTCAGTCATATTTTTTAATCTACCCATTACTGTATTATATTTTAATGAGTCGTTCAATAAGTCTGGGTGGAATTGATCGAATGTCTTGTCTTGAAATTCATTATAAATAATTCCAGATGCCAAACCACCAACACATGCAGTAGAAACTACAAGTCCTTCACCGTGTTCTTTAAGCATTTCAAAGTCAATTCTAGGAAACCTATAAAAGCCGTGTTTGTAAGATTTTTTAACAAGAGTGAAAAGATTAGATAAGCCTGTTCTGTTTTTTGCAACAACAACTAAGTGATAATATCTCTTCCATGCCGGCTTTCCTTTTGCTGATCCTTTTGTTTCTTCTTCATCTTCTAAAACATGTCCGCCGGCTTTAATCTCAGCCTCTGCTTCTACTATGACAGGAGACTTAGAAAGCTTTTCTTTCTTCTTTGCATCTCTTTCAGCTTGCACTGCTTCACGATGATTTTCGTACTGTTCTTTCCATGTTTTTAATGAAGGGACAAAATAAAACTCTACACCATATAACTGCCTGTATTTTCTACCTGTTTTTTTCATTAACTCAGCATGTTGATTTGCATGTGCTAGACCGGAACCTTGTCCATGATCTGTCAATGCCCAAGAATCTCCTCCTTGTGCCTCACTAGTTATGAAGTCAATATGCTCTTTTGGATAACCTAGACCATCAAACGTACTGAAAGAAGTATGCGCATGAAGTCCAGTGAATTGTGTTGGTGGTTGTATATTTTTCAAAGACACGTATTTTTACCTTATTTATAGTTGTAACTTAACACTTTTTCATGAATAAGTAAAGGACTTTTTTAATAAAAGTCCAATAAATTTACATTTTTTTGTTTTGCTTCTTCAAGATACTGAAGTGGGTTATAGCCCACATTTCCTTGTACAGCATGACAGATACTATTCCAAGCATCCCTCAGACCTTGATCTAATGTAAATTTTGGCTGCCATCCTGTCATCGCCTTGAACTTTCTAGCAGATAGCCTATGGTGACCTAAGTAGTCTGTCTCTGGATGCCAAGTAATTAGCTTATTTAGATCTTCACCTGCAATTACTGACATCATATCAACAATTTCTCTTGTCACAATTGGTGTTTCTGCAGCGACATTATAATCTTCACCTCTGTGATTTTCGTTTGCACAAACAATTGCAACTGCATCACAAAAGTCACTTACATGTAAATAGTCTTTTATCTTTTGAGGATCTAAGAACATATCTATATTATCTTTTTTAGCAAAATAACCATAGAAAGTTTTTGCAATTAAAGAGTTCATGTCTCCTACACCGCCAAATGCAAAAAGTGGTCTAACAATTGACCAGTCATTTGCGTAAGACTTGACAAGATTCTCACCTAATAATTTTAAGTGACCATAGTAAGTATGAGGACCTCTTTGTGAACCTTCTACTATACTTTCTTCTTGATATTTAAACGTATCGTAAATTACAGATGTCCCTAAATAGATGATTGGTATTTTTAGTTTATTCGCAACTCTTGTTAAACTGTAAGTGCCTGTTACATTTGAGCTTGTTGCTCTTTCAGGATCAAGACCTACAACATCAGTTCCTACAACAGCAGCATTGTGAATTAAAATGTCAACTTCTAATTCTTGCAATACTTTCTTCCAAACATCTTCACTATTTGTGTAAACATCTAGTTCGTTATTATTTGTAAAGTTTAAGTCTAAATGTCTTTCATCTGTAAATACTGTTTGTATTCCCTGCCGCTCTAGTGCAGCAGGGAGATTCTTTCCTATAAATCCATTGTGTCCAGTTATAAATGCTCTCATTTCTTACCTAAAAAGTCATATCTTTCATATGCTTGTCTTCTTAGGTCTTCAATTTCAGCATCAACTTCTGCTATCTTTTCCATGAATGTATTTCGTCCACCTTCAGTACCATTTAGATCTTCACGTGTTGACTGATATAAGAAGTCGTTTTCATTATATTCGAACTCATCAGAATCAGCATCTGGCCAGTATAAGTTTGTGCCTGTACCAGTCCTTGCTGTAGAAATATAGTATCTTGCAGGTGTGTGAATATCAATACAGTCAACAATCATTGGATATTGCCTGACCAATTCTAACCACATGTAATAAGCAACTAGATTGTCTTCTGTTGGCTGGATTTGCTTGTCAATGCGTGTCTTAATAAAAGCCATTACATCTCTTATGTTTCCTCTTGCCCAGTAAAATGTGCTTAAGCACTTAGGTAATATATGTCTAGCATCCATAACAGAAATCTCTTTAGTGTCAACCATATCTGCATATAATTGCTTTGTGTCGTTAACTAATTGTTTATAACGTTCTGCCATTTCAGGTGAGTTTATTATTGCATGTGGTATAACAGCATCATCATTTCTTTGTGATCTATCACCTGTGCACTGTGCTGAAAAACTAAATGCACGGTGTCTAATTAAGTGTGTAACAAATTGTGTGTCAACACCTTCAATTGTAAAAGTACAATTAATTGTTTCGAATGCTGTTGGTAATAGTTTACCATTAAAAAGCATCCAGATCATTTTATCTTTTTCATAGTTTGATAATGATCCCTTGTTAAATGGTTGTTCTGCCCATGTAGCTGTGCAGAAGTCTGGTATATAGTTTCTTAATTCTTCTATAGACGGACAACTTACTAGTTTTGTCTTTATAGAGTCTAAGTGATCATGAAACTCTGTTTTTATCGGTTCATCAAACCCCAACCCAGTTGGAAGTTCAACTACTGATAGTTCATTATTAATTGGCATTTTTTATTCTCCTGTATTTTTGTAAGTTCTTTTCACATTCAATTACACGTTTTCCTGCGTTTGTTGCAACCTCTGTCATATATCCTTTGTTACCAAGCTCCATTTCAGCATGAGCATATTGTACACAGCTTAAGTTGTCTGCCATTTTTACAACTAATGCTTCTACAGAGTCTTGGTCTTCGAATAGCTTAAATGTATCATACCACTGCGGGTATCTTTCTTTCATAATAACATATTCTGCTTTTACAACCTCTTCAGCTAACTTTGGAAAGTTTCGCTTTACATCATGAGTCACATCAGAAAGATGTAGTTCTGGTATGTCGTGTATTAAACACATCTTCAGTGCTTTTTCTAAGTCAAATTCATAATCATCATGTAGTTTAAGTGCTAGCACAGAAACAAAATAAGAATGTTCTGCAACACTTTCACTTATGATTTTAAATTTATTATTATATCTTGTGAGTGCTTTTAAGATATAGACATCATTAACAAAATCACTCAATGAAACCGACATATTCTTTTTCATATGTTAAATCTTCCATTATACCTGTTACGTGTTCTTTTAACTCTTCAACGTTTGTTGCTACAGCTCTTCCGCTGCGTGATAGCATAAGATTAAAATTTCCTGTCAATCCTTCTGCATAATAAATGATAGGTACATTAGAAGCATATGAAAAACCTGCTTCGAATATTGTTCCAAGATCTTTATCACGTGTATTACAAACAACAAAGCGTCCTTCTGTGATTGCATCAACGTTGCCTTTGAAGATCATTTCTTGTTCTTCTGTTGTTGCATCTCTTTTTGCTACAATTTCATCTTTAGGTGAAAAGTAGTTTACGCCTAAATCATCAAGCGCATTTTTTATGTTTTCTAAGTCCCTAGCTTGGTTCTCATTAAACCAGCCGCTAGCAATATAACAATCATGCATTTAAAACTCCTTTGTGAATTAATATAACCATTTGTAATATATATACTCTAAATTTATCAAAATATATATTTTTTTTATTTTTTTAAAATTTCTAATTTATACCACTTTTTCTTTGGTGCACCTTTTAATTCATCCCATTCGTGTAATTTTTCAGATACGTTTAAATAAAAGCTTAATCTCTTCCACACGCATACAAGTGTGCATTCTCTTCCGAAAACAATACCACATATAGCCCTATAGTTATCTTCATCTGGATACTTTGGGTCATATCCGTAGTATTTATTCCACCAAATATCAATCATTTATCTGTTTAAGCCCTGTTAGGTCGCTGCTACTTCTTATTTTATTGCCTAAGCCGTCTATCATTTCAATATTATATTTTTCCATTATCTTAGTCTCTGGTATTTCTCCATTGCTTCTATCACCACCGTTTGCGAATACATTAGGTCTTATAATTGCTAAAGATTCACATACAGATAAGTCTGTGTCTATGCTGAGAAATGCTGAATCAACTGGAACTAGTGCTTGTACTATTCTCAGTCTGTCATCTTCATTCATAAAAGATTTTCCCTTTTTTAATTTACACTGATAATCATTATTTACGATTACCGTTAGATGATCGCCAAGTTCGCTAGCTAATTCTATATATTCTAAATGACCTACGTGTAGTGGATCAAAATAACCGCTAATTGCTATAGTCTTCATAATTTAACCTTATGTTATGTTGTAACTTAAGCCTTTTTTCTTTAAAAGTAAAGGACTTTTTTTAATTATTTTGCTGGGGTATAAGGATTCGAACCTCAACTGCCTGGACCAAAACCAGGTGTCCTACCATTAGACCATACCCCAAATAACATTTGTAGCCCGTAGGAGAATCGAACTCCTGTTGCCAGGATGAAAACCTGGAGTCCTAACCACTAGACGAACGGGCCATTAATTTTGGTCCGGCTGCTTCGAGGATTTATCCTATCTTAGAGATAAGTACCTGGAAGCTAGCCGGTAGTGGAGCTGACAGGGATCGAACCTGCGACCTCCGCAGTGCAAGTGCGGCGCTCTCCCAACTGAGCTACAGCCCCAAATTTCAATTAGAAATTAACCGAAATTCCTACATTAGCATATCTTGGTGTTCCAAGAAATACTTCTGCGTTATGAGCAGCATGAACTTTGTCACCATACCCATTATATTGACTATTGTCAACAGCATCTTGTACGTATACTCCGTCAAGTGCATTAAATACATGAGCTGATATTGTCATATCAACTGCATCTATTGGAAGCTTATACGATAAGTGTAAGTCTAACTTACCATAACCAGGTGCTTTCCAAACCTGATCTCTATCTGCATCACCATCTACTTCACGTGAATCAGGACTCCAGTCGGAGTAATTATCATCATACATTCTGTAAAGAGCTTGCATGTTTAGGCCTTTAATTGGCTTGAATGTTAATCCACCAACATAAGCTGTTTGCGGCATGTCACCAACCATAAGGTCATTAAGTGCATAAGAATACTCAGATGTTGTCATACCAATTACTTCACCGTTCTCATTGAACTCTTGTTCTTGATATGTACCATCAGCGTCGCCTACGAACTTCCAATTACCTTTACTTAAAGCTAAATCAATATCTAGCATTTCGTGAACAGCAATTTTACTTTCCACTTCCCAACCAGTATGATTTTGTTCAACTCCTCGTAAAAAGATAACATCAGTATCACCAGAATCGCCTTGACCTGTTGAAACAGCTTTAGTGATATTTCTATCAATCCAGCGTGTGTTGTACTGACTTAATTTAACAGCTACTTTATCACTGTTATACTTTCCACCAAATTCGAAGCTTTTAAACTTCTCATTATCAGGGTCAGTAGCTACTGTTCCATCATAGTATATGACGTTGTCCATAATTGGCGGCTTTTGAACGTATCCGTAATTAACAAATCCAGACATACGATCATCTAAATTGTAAGTAGCACCACCTTTTAACTGAAATGTAGTTATAGCATCAGCACTTATCTTTTCATTAGCCACAGTAAAGTGATCCTGATAGGAATAAGCTATAGTGGATAAACCACCCATACCGTATAAACTCATTTTGTCAGTTGTGTACTTACCTTGTGCAAAACTACCAAACCAGTCTACTGTTGTAGTGTTAAAGTATGCGATTTCATCACCTAAACGAACAATTTTACCGTCTTCGGCATTGTCGTCTGCAAAATCTACATAATAATCACCACCAAGTAGGTCACGTACTTCACGCGCGTGTTCTATTTCAGCAGTTCGCCAATCAATACCTACTTGAATCTCTAACTCATCTGATACATCATAATTAAGTTTAGAAATTAATCCATAAGTGTTTTGACGATTAATTGAATTACGAAGGATTCCTGTTGAGCGATTTTCTGTATCTGAAAAAGCAGAATCTACATTTGCAGAGTTCTGTGCTATCTCAGCATTCCAATCCCATTGCCAGGGTGAAGATGCATACCATCTTTCTCCTTCTACCGCGGGTGTTCTACTTACGCTACCATAAGTTCCAGTTCCTCCACCAGAGCCACCACTCCAATATAGTACTGAACTTAATCTTGCATTGTCATTTAAAGTTAAAAAGTGGTTTAAGTTGACAAGAGGCTTGTGGAAATAATTTTCCCTTTCATTAAGCATGCCAGCATTCATTCTATCTGTAGTGTTTGCACCATACATATAAAAATACTGTTTTCCTTTATAGGATTCATCCACAGGTGCCCAGTTCTGGTTAAACAATCTACCAGCTTCAGTTTCAAACTTCTCACCTGCAACATAAGCAGAGTCATTATAACCATCAATGTCTCCTGCTAGATCTTGCGAGTAAGTCGCTATATTCTGCTTGTATAGATTTTGACCATGACGCTGTGGTGCACCAATAGCGTATAGTTCGAATCGTTGATCGTCACTGACTGCATAGCTTCCACCTAAGTAGTATGCCCATGCATCTGTCCAAGTTCCGTCAATGATTCCATCACCTGTCTTTTTAACGATTGTTCCGCTTAATGCTAACTTATCGCCAATAAGACCTGTGTTGTAATTCATAGTAGTTTTTACAAAACCACCAGCTCCAGCTTCCTGCTTAACTAACCCACCTTTTTCGTGAGCAGCAGGATCTGTTATTATGTTCATAGTTCCACCTATAGAAGGTGTTGCTAGATTGACTGCTGATAAACCTCGTTGCATCTGGATAGAGTTTGCAGCATCTGCTACACCGTCCCAATTGGACCAATAAACCCAACCGTTCTCCATATCGTTTTGAGGTACACCATTAATCATAACAGCAACATTTCTTTGGTTAAAACCACGAACATTGATACGAGCATCACCCGCACCACCACCTTGTTGAGTCGCATAAACTGACGGTGTCATATTAAGCGCCATTGGAATGTCTTGTGATCCAAGACGGATTTCCATTTCAGCTTTATCAACCGTAGTATAGGCAACAGGTGTGTTTTCGTCTGCACGAGAAGCCAAAACTTCTAATGCTGTCATTGCAACAACGTCAGATTCCATAATAAAATTGACGCTTGACACAATATCTCCAACACTAACTGTTTGAGTGTTTGAGATATAACCAATGAAGGAAGCAGTGATGTCATAGTCCCCAGAAACGACGTCTATTTTGAATTTACCTTCTGAATCGGTAACTCCTCCAAGATCTGTTTCTTCAACTACTACATTAGCTCCAACAAGTGGTTCTGAGTCTGAATCCAGTACTACACCTACAATAGATTGCGCGAACAATCCTGATAAGAATAGTAAGGACACAGCAAGATTACGATAGTTCATAATCTGTCTCCTTGTTTTTGATTAGTAAGTGGCACATTTTTCTACAGGTGTGCCGTCTGCCTGTCCGCTTTTTGTGTAAATTTAAACGATGCATACATCGCCATCACAAAACTTTTCAGCTTCTGAATCTTCGCCTTTCATCTTTGCAAAAGATAAGTTCTTTAATTTCTTACTCATTTTATTGTAAGTCTTCTCATCAATTGCTTCATAAGGCATTTGTTTATATGCACCCATGTCTAATCGAGGTAAACAACTTATTCCCTTTAACTGATATTGAAAGTAATTCAAACACTGTTCTAATTGATCTGCTTCTGTCTCTGGATCAAATGTAACTGTACAACTAACTTGATTATCTGCCCAATGTCTTTGCAGTAGTGCTGCTAAACTAAATTGTTCCCATACAGTCAATTCCTTTGCAGTTCTTATTCCATCACCGACATCTATTGGAACTTCTATGCAAACAGTAGAGTCTTCAGAACCAAATGCAGGTTCTATTGTATATCCTGCGTCTTGTAATGGCTTAAGTAGCTCTGACTGGTTTGATAATCTCATTCTTCTAATATAGTGTCTTGATTCAGGATAGTGTACACCTGGCGTTGATCCTGCAAGTAGTGATACTGTTCCACTTGGCTTTACAGATGTTGTTTTTATTGACTTAGGAATAGCTAAGAAATCTGAATAGACGTTATCTAAACGTTGAATTTCATCATATCCTGATTCTAGCCAATCTCTTAATTCACCAACACCTCTGTAAGTTAAGAACTGTGCAACTCCACTAACAGAACATCCTATTCTTCTATTACGAAGCATAACTCTGTTTGTTTCTGGCCAATGTGTTTTTCCTAATGTAACTGTCTTTGCATATAAGTACGCATACTTTAATGTCTTTTTATAATCTTCTAATGATTCATGTTTATACGGAAATGTTTCTACTAAGCAGCATAATTCATAAGATTCCAGTGTTTGCTCTAAACAAGGATTTCCACCCATTGCTCTATGGTCTTTGTTATCTTTACCATTTTTCATTCTAGAGTATTCACGCATATTATCTAGCCATGCAAATCCTGGTTCACCATTCTTAACAACTCTTTTACAAGCATCAGAATAATCCATTCCTAGCTCTGCAAATATTGAATTATTAGATGTCCATCCGTATTGATCTCTGTGAGGGTTTACTTCATAATCTTTTAAGTCCATGTATTCATCAGAATAAGGGTCACCGAATACGATTTCAGCTGTGCGACGTACGTTTCCTGCTACTACACACTTCCCGATGAGATTCATTATGTCTACAATTGTCGTAATTGTAATTGGTGAACCTGCATTTCCATCTAGAGTTTTTCTTATAGTTTCATGAACTTCTCTTAAAGGGTCAGGGCCACTTGATTGTCCCCCAAAACCTTTGATTGGTACACCAGCTGGTCTAATTTTAGAATAATCAAATGTGATTGCAGATGTTCCGTGAAAATAAGAATCAATTAATGCTGCAACTGATTCTACCCAGCCTTCTCTTGTGTCTGGTATTGTAATTACTTCAGGATCTCTTTTTTCTGTAGGACCTTTTACCATTATTTGGTCAGCACCTTTTGTGTCAAAGCCAACACCCACACCTAACATGCTTGCATCCATTAAAAATGTGAAAGGTTTTGAGCCGTCATCTTTTATAGTTTCTGTTGATACAAATGCACAATTATTAAGAGCAGCATATAGATTTCTTTCTTCTGTTATTGCTGTTCCCATTGCCCATAACCCTCTGCCTGGTGGTAGAAACTTCATGTTAAATATTCTATCAAACATTTCTTGTGCAGATTTTTGTGCTTGCCACGGGTTCCAACCTAACTGATGTGATTCAATATGGTCTTTTTGCATAGAGTATGTTCCTTCTACAACCCTTTGTACTGTTTCCCACCATTTTTCGTTTTTACCATTTTCTTTTAGCCTAGAATATGTCCTCATAAAGACTAATTCTCCTAAACCATTAAACCCAAATGGTGCTTTTTTTCTTTTATATTTGTCTATGAATGCTTGTGAAAGCTTAAATTTATTTGAATCCATTGCAACTTACTCCTTTAGTAACATGTTTATATTTTGCTATTCTAAATAAGAAGATATAACTAATTTGTCTCAAAATTTTTCCACTTTGTGTCATCTTTTTTCTCTTCATTATTTCCTTTGAGGTCTTCGTATTTTTTAGCTAAAAGCTTTCTTGTATACTCATTACCATTGTCTTGTTTTTTCTGTTCAGCTTGTCCATTAGATGAAGATGAATCATATATGTCCATCTTGCCAATCGATGTATTCATAGTCAAAGGATAGGTCATTCCGTCAGGTCCAAACCTATTTTTTATTACGTGTACACGTCCTGTATTTGCAATTTTATCTTCTATCTTTCTAGAAAGTGACATAACAAAATCAGCTGTCATTATTTTAGAATACGATTCTGCTATCTTTTCTGCTCCGATTACTTCATCTTCCAGTGATGATCTATTTGACTGTGATGCTGTCCACACTGGTATTTGAAATTCTCCACTGAGCCCTCTTAAATCTTCGTAAATGTTTCCCAATTGATGTCTTACAGCTGCATCTCTTGCAGCACTAGTGTCCCTTAATAAATCAGCATAATCAACTAATATTAAGTCAGGACTATTTCCCATAAGCTCTATTGTCTTTAAATGTGTGTGTATTGTCTGAACAGTTGCACCTCTAGTAGGGAAATATTTAATAATTAAATCACCCTTACACATCTTCTTTATTTTTTCTTTTACTTCTTCTTTGTTGTCTTTAATATTTGCTACAGGAATTTCAGAAAATATAGTTGCAAATCTTAATCCTACGTATGCTTCATTTAGCTCCAACGTGTAGTGAATTACGTTCTTGCCTGCTTTAAGTGCATTAACACCAAGCGCTTGTAAGAACCAACTCTTACCTATTCCTGAAGGTGCAACAACTACACCTAATTCTCCACCTGCAAGACCTCCGTCCATTATTCCATCTATTGGTTCCCATCCTGTTGGTGTTGTATCTCTGTTAATATCTTCTAATATAGAGTCAAATTCTTTTACATATTCTAAACCTATGTCTCTATGAGTTCCTGCTCTCATTGCATTGTCAACAAGTCTTTTTATCTCATCATACTGACCTTCTTGTAGCAAATCAACTGACTTTACAATTGCTGCTTTGAGTGTTTGATTTTTGCAAAAAGTTATTGTTTCATTTTTGACAAAGTCTAAGTCAGGTGCTTCTAAGTTTTTTGTTACTTCACGAAGCTCATCAACTATTGAATCTCTGAGTAGTTCAGCATTGACTTCATTTAGTTTAATTTTTAGTGTCTGTAGTGAAGGTGTTAATTTATATTCGTAATAATAATCTTTGATAGTTTTTATCAACCATTGTTTTGCTTCTGTATCTAATAATTCTGGCTGAAGCATATCATAAATTGTTACTGCGAATTGTTGATCTTCTAGCAGACTAGTAATTATTTTAGTCTGAAATACTGATCCGTACTTTGTTAGTGCGTCATTTATTGGTGGCATTTTGTAATATTAATTCTAATTTGTTAAAACTGTCTTGCAGCCAGACGTCAGGATTTCTGATTGCATGATCAATTGTATCTTCTAAAAACATTTTATGAATTTTATATTTTACTAGTCTTCCAGAACCATTGTTTACTTGATCAATTATTTGTAACTTTGCATTTCCAGCAATATCTACATCCTTAAGTTGCATTAAGTCGTAGTTTCTTTCAAGTAAATCTTTGTGTTCATCTAATTTTCTAACATTTAAAAACTCATCTATATTAACTATTTCTGTATCTGTCAAAAGAGGAAATTTTTTCCTAATTGTTTTTAGACCTAGTCCTCTTACTCCCGGGATATTATCTGACTTATCCCCATCTATAATCCTGTAGAAAACAAAGTTCTCTGCTAATATTTCAAATTCATCTTCAAGACGTTTTCTATCATATAAAACCTTTTTAGTAGGCGACCAGACTGCTACTCTATCATTAACCATTTGGTAGAAGTCTTTATCTGTCGACATTACTGTTATTTTAGATGTCTTTAAAACTTGATTTGCAATATAGGCAATTGTGTCGTCTGCTTCTATATTTTCAACTGTAATAAACGTAACGGGCAAAACGTCAAGATATTCAATTAAGCGTGAAAACTGCATTCTCATATTTTCAGCTTCATTTACATCATTAACACCCTCGATTCTATTTGGCCTTTTAAGTGGTTTTCTACCTGCCTTATAATCAGGATAGATTTTCTTTCTACGAGCAGAGCCACCTTTACCATCAAACGCAATAATAACCCTGGTAGGTGATAACGTCCGGATTGCAAGAGCTATTGTCTGTAAGAATCCTACGATACCACCTATATGTTGTCCATTTGCATTAGTTGCGGGTGAGACAGCCCACGTCCTGATAAAATTGTTTAGTCCGTCAATTACCAGGACGTGATCATTTACGTCTCGCTCTTTGTTGGCTTCATTGCCTATCTGCTTCAGTATTTCACTATATCGCTTGCTAAGCAAGGTCGCCATCCACTACTTCATCTGTAAATTCAACATCATCGATACCTCGCTTGTCTTCATATTGCAGTATGCTTTCATCACATATCTTTTCGTAAAGATAATCTTTGAGTCCTTCATTTTCTGCAAGCTTATCAGCAAAGTCTTTTGATAAGAATTTAATTGGCTTTCCTTTGTAGTCTATAGTATACCAAGCGCCTGCTGTTTGTGCAATTTTAAGATTTTTTAATTGCGCAAGCCAACCACCTTCATCGTCAATTCCTCTATCAAAATACATTTCATAGTCTGAAATTCTTAATGGAGGTCCAATACGGTTTTTAACGATTTTAGCACGGCACTTATGTCCAATTACGTTGCCTTCCTTATCTTTAATCATACCCATATTTGATAATCTAATACGTGTTGATGCATGAAAAGGTAGAGCCAATCCGCCACTTGTTGTATAAGGATCACCAAACATGACTCCCATCTTTTGACGTAACTGGTTAGTAAATACTAGTGTTATTTTATGACGACCAATCATCTGCGTAATTTTACGCATAGCCTTAGAAATAATGATAGCTTTTGACGTAGCCCATCCGTCTTTGTCATAATCAGACGACATTTCAACCTTAGTAGAAGCAGCTGCAAGACTATCAACAAGTATTGTTACATGTTTGTCTTTGTTAGTTTCTCTTACTTTAGTTACGATGTCTTCAATGCCTTGAAATATATCTTCAACAGTTTCCATATGAAGATACAGGATATTTTGAGTATCAGCTCCAATTGCGTCCAAAAACTCTTTACTAACTGAAGTTTCTGTATCAATGTAGATTCCAATACCACCTTTTTTCTGTGTTTCAGCAAGTATATGTGCACCAAGCAGTGATTTTCCGGAAGCCTGAAGTCCATTGATTTCAGTTATTCTTCCCACTGCTATTCCGCCATTCGGCCTATTTGATATTGCTAAGTCCAGTAAAGATGACCCTGTAGATATAAAGTCATTAATGTCTGTCGGTGTGTCGTCTGATCCATCTAAGAAAAAAGCAACTTTTTGCCCTTTAATTTTAGAGTTTAGACTATCTGCTAGCTCGCTAGCAAGGACATCTCGTCTCTCGCTCATTGCGTTCTCCTAAGTTTATGAATTAAATAGATCGTCGAATGCTGAAGATACGTCTTCCGTAGCTGTAGCTGCTTTAGCTCCAACTGCTGGATCAGTAACCTGACTGTCTTCAACATCACCTTCTTGGCTTAACCAGCCTTCTAGTGCTTTTTGAAGATCATCATACTCTAATTCAGAATAGATGTCAGTAATTGGTTTCTGTGTATCTTTAACAGTCTTCATAACGTCGGCATTCTCTGTGAGAGGCGTCTGATTAGGTTTAACTCTAATAGACGTCATTGGGAAAGCACGTCCTGTTTCTTCGCTGGTCTTAAACTCAACAACAATATCACGTCCGTTTACTGGATCGGTAATATCGCCATAGTCTGGATCTGCGATAACAGAAAGTAGTTCCTGATATACCATTTTTCCAAAGCCCCAGAATTTTACGCCTTCGTTCTCTTCACCTCTTACGATGACAGGAGCGTAGGTACGCATCTTAGCTTCGATTTTCTTACCAAGCTTGTAGTCTTCTTTATTACCAGAAGTTTTTAGCTTAGTTGCAAACTCCTCAATTGGGTCAGGACGTCCAAATGAAATTGGAGATAAGTAATTTTTATCGCCCATGTCATAATGGAAATATAACTCAATGAAAGGATTATCCTTATTAAATTTATAAGGTACAACTCTAATCTGTGTCTTACCTGGTGAAGGTTTCCATAGATTTGAGGTTCTGTTGTTGGTTGATTGTAGTTGTGATAACCTGGATTTTATTACGGATAAGTCCATGTGTCATTACTCCTTAGTTAAGTGTTCATTATTCAATTAATACGCTTATATATATTGCGAAACATTTTTAAAATTAAATTTTTTATAACATTTTTAATAAAATAAAGGCCACAGCTGTTTTTAAGCTTTTAATATAGTGGAAACTAAAAATCGTTCGGGCCTTTATTTTAATAGCATTTTTAATAAGCAATAATATATATACTGTTAAAGACCCAAAAATCAGTTTTTATATATATTTTTTAAATTATGTATCCGGTCATTTGTCCTTCATCAGCTTCTTTTGCATTTGCTGCTGGATTTCCCCAGCCTCCCATTCCGCCGCCTGATACTTTTATCTTGCCGTCTTTTAAAGATACTTGTATGTCTTTTCTAGCAGCATGATCAACAACTCCTATCCAGTCAGGTTCGTTTTGATAAATACTTATACCCTGAAGTTTAATAACATCATCGAAAGGGTCACCATACATCCATCCTTTTCCTTTAGAGACATGTTTTTTCATCATGTCTTCTAGCTGCTTCATCTTGCCGTCGTCACCAGAAACGCCGCCTAATTGTTTAATTGCTTTTGAAAACTCATTTGCTGTTTTCTTCACTCTTGAATCGATACCTTTTCTGCTCCATACTTTTTCCATTCTATTTTTCTTTATCCAAGCAGGATCTACATCATCAGCACCGGTTGAAAACGGATATTTTTTTGCAAGTGCTTCTTGCTCTGGAGATGCTTCTTCTTTCAAGACTTGTTTCTTAAAATAGCTCTCCTGAATCTTTTTAAAAGATCCTTTTTTTGGTGGCCAGTTAAATTTTTTCATTAGTTCACTCCAGTTAATTTTATATAAATATTAAACGTTTATTATTTTATATAGTTTTGTTCTTATCACATTCAATCCTGCATCATTTGTAAGAAGCAGTGAATTTCTATAGCTTTCCCAGTTTAGTGAATAAGACTTATCCAATATACCGTTATTCTCTTTTCTTATTGCTTCATTTAAAGCATTGATTGTGTATAGTGTATTTGTCTCTTTCTTTCTATGGATTGCCATAGTCTTATTGTTCTGTATAAAGTCTTCTGTCTTCTCTACATTATAAGTAGATATTAACGAATTGCTGTCATCTACATTTTCAAAGACATATATTTTATTAAATACTATTTCTGATGCCATACTAATTAATTGTATTGTGTCATCAAAATCTTGTTTTGTACAAAATGTGCATAATAATTGTGTTTTCATTAGATTAAATCCTTTAATCGTGGATCTGTTCTGTCTGGTAGTTCTTTGAACCACCGCACTTCTTCGTGCTCTAAACTTTTAGTTGGTATAACAGCCATCTTCATTCTTGTCTCGTAAATATAATAATTGCCATTTCTTGAATTTTTCTTTGTGGCTTTTAGTTCGACTGGACTGTTTAAATGAGATCCTTCTTTTTTGACGAGAATAGAAACTTCTTCTATTGTCTCTCTACATGCTGCATCGATTGGTTCTTCACCAGGCTCCACTTTACCTTTTGGTATTCCCCATTCATACGCATCAGTTGCATCTTTAACCAATACAACTCCTGCGATTGGATCTCTTAAAATTATGCCAGCAGTATTCATTTCTTTCTTTTCTACTATTAAATCTTTTAATTTTATCATTTAAAGACTCCAGCTCCTTTCTTGCCAGTCGTCATAATAAAATTAGTAAACCAGTTCTTTTCCTCACCCACTCTTTTAACTGCATCATATAACCCATCTTTACTAATCTTACTCTGCTTTGCGACATCATCTGATATTTCTTTTAATTTTTCTTGTGACACTTTAATCTCATTGCTAATGATATAGTCCCAGACTCTTCCTGCAATGTTATCCCACTTTGCCTCTAACAATATGTCTTTTAGTTTTATCATTATTCTAATTCTTTAAATTTAATTCCATTTTGACTAATTACAGAATAGTTAAAATTCTTACCTTTAGCAGGAATAACTTTCATCTGGGGTGAGGACTTTCCTCTAAATATTACCCAGTATTTAGCTTGCCCGCCTTCTATAATTTCATCTATTGCTGATTGTATGTCTTTGTCAAATCCTTTTGGATCTCTTATATACTTTAATTTTTTAAGATAATTAAAAATTGTTGCTTGAGTTATCGAACCTTTTGAAGACGAAAAGTCTATTTTTACACCTGACTTTATATCATTTGCATTTATTGGCTCTATTTCATACGACATCGGCTTAACACCTGGTCCTTGAAATATTACTTGGTTTACAGAATTATCAGATTCACCGAGCAAGCTAGACATTATTGTATAAAACTCTCTTGTCACTCTTGTGTCTTCTTTATTATATTCACCATTGACTATTTTTAATTGATTCTGTACTCTGTCTAGTAAATAGTCTTTTAATTGAATTACTGGCGCAAATGCAGGAGATGATGCTGACAAAACATCCCACGCATCATCTGACTCCATCTTTTTTAATGTCTCTATTGTTCTTAAAACTTCTTTCCAAAAAGTGAATTTACTTACAGATGCTTCAACTCCTGCTCTTATTGCAGCACTATTATTTTTTGCTGTGTAGTCTTTTACTTCATAATTTGTGTCTGCCTTTATATCAAAACTTGTATTCCCACCTTGTATTTCTCCGCCATCAATAACCCATGCTAAATAAATTTCTCCTTTACCAATACCTTTTGCGTCAATATCAAATATTTTTGTCTCGAGTCCGCTACTCAATGTTCTTGGCTTTATGCTTTTTCCTCTGCTTCCTAGACCTTTGTAAAATTGCTGAACTTCTTTTGAAGATAGCGTTCCTAGTACATTAATTGCTGCTTTTAGAGGTGCACCTGTTGGCAGCTTTTTATAAAAAGACTCAAATTTTGCTTTTTCACTGTCGCTTCCATTTTCTTCCCATATTGTAGCATTTTTAAATTTTGCGTATGATTTTGCTTCATTAATCATACTTTTGTCAAATAAGCTTTCTACGATTTCTGCTGGTACGTGTTTTTTTAGTTCTTCTTGAACCATATAAAGATGATATGAATCATCTAAGCTTACCATTCCGTTTGCTGTCTTTAGTGAGACTTTGTCAACAGCTTCACTTATAACTTTGTTAATGTCCATTTATTCTCTCCGTTATATCTTGCATTTCCCCATAGTTTAAACCTGCTTTTACCTTAACAGGAAAGGAACCTGCATTTAATATTTTCTTTAACCGTAGTATCACTTCTAATCCCTCTGTCCTATCTAGATCAAACAGAAAACTATCATACGTATATAATATCATGTTAGTGCTACGAGACTTTAAAAAATCTTGTATTTTCCTTATAGTCTCTATATTCTGCTCCGTTTCATACGATTGAATAAAATAGTTCAATACTTTATTTTTATTTGCATCAGGAACATTACTTGACGCAAACTGTCGTCTATAAATATGCGATTTAAAATGTTTATGCTTTTTAAAATAACCCCATAATGCATCTGACATTTTATCAACTTTATAGAAAAACGGGTTTTCTTTTTCTGTTACCTTAACATTACCGTATAGTATTTGCCATGATATTCTTTTTGCTTCATCATATGAAGACTTGTAAATTGTATCTGCAAAGTATTGGTGTAGTGATACATCAGAAGGCACATCATACTTCAATATCTTTGCCAAAAGCCTTAAATGATATGCATCATAATCAAATTCAACTAGCATTCCCGGTTTGTGTCTAGTTACTATTTGATTTCTAGTATCGTCATTCTTATTTAATGCGCCTAGATTTATTCCTCTAAATGTGTTTGAAGGCCTACCTGTTGTTGTCAATATATTAAAGTTTGAATATGCGTAACCATTCTTAAAAACCCTTTTGAAAGGACCCATTGTAATTTTAAGTCCTGACTTTTCTAATGCTGCAAATGTCTTTAGTGATTTATTATATTTCAAGTACGGCTTTGTAATATTTTTTGGCTGGCTTATAGTGTTTAATTTAGATTCTGAATACTGTATTACTTTTGTTAGCGGAACTAGTCTGTTAATACCTTGCTTCTTTGAAGCGCCTAGATGTTCAAAAACATACGGTAACACAGGCTTTTCTAATTTCTCATTATTAAAGTAAGATAACAATTTACTATCATAACAGTTTTTTAATCCTGTTAAATGATAAAATTCTTTTGCATCATCTACAAAAAATCTTTTAACTTTGCTTAGATCTTGCAAGTCTATATCATTTCTCTTTGGCCAGCTTTCTGACTCTGTATGATCTAGTACTATATTATAGACTTCGCTGTTATATTTTATTGTTACTACAATTGGATCACACTCTGCCGGGTGGTATCTAAAGTCATCAGATACTGCTGTTGCAAATACATTCTTATTGTTTAGTTTACTAACCAGATCTTTATATTGTTGTCTGCTTTCTATAACCAATTGTATAACCTTTGTTTATATATATCACTTGTATTTGTGAAAAATTAAATTTGTTACTCCGCGTAAGTTGGATTCTGTAGCAATAATTCTCCTAAGTTTCTATCATCTTCAAACTTTGATTGGTGTAGCTGAAGTGTGGGAATTGCTTCTGATATTCCTAATATCTTTTTCTCTGCAATCCTTAACTGTTTAGAGTTATGTATTTCTGCTTGCTCTGTTGATCCGCCTATTTGCCATTCCAGCTTAACAAATCTATAGAGATTAGTTTTTGTAGGCTTTTCAATTTCAATAATCTTAGGTGTTTCTTCTAGCTTGCTTATTGCAAAATATCTTGTCATAAACAGGCTGTCAAATGGAAGATCTTTTTTTGTAGAATACTTTATCTTAGGATAGACGTCTCTATTTTTTGTAGGTTTGAGAAGGTAGTAAACTTCTTTATTAAGCTTTTTTAGCCTGTATATTATTTCATCTGTTGCTCTTAAAACATAAGTAGCAGATTTATCATCTTTGTAATAAATCATGTACTCTTGGCCTCTTCTAATTTGTATTCCTCTACTGTCGTAGAATTCACCTATTTTAGTTTTTAGAGGACCTTCTTGCATTTCAATAATCATTAATATCCTCCTGATCCTCTTGGTCTACCTGGAAATCTTGTTGCCCTACCTATATTCTGTGTTTCTTCAAATACATTCCTGTTGACATCTAATGTTTTGTCAGGATTCATAAAGTCATCTAAATTATCATATTCAAACAGTGTTGTATTACCAATGCTGAATGATGAATTACTATCTCCTATTCTATGATACGAGTCTTCTTCTGCAGGGTCATAAAAAATTGATTGTTTAATTTGATCGTCTGGCTCAATTATCACTACTTCTGCTGGTGCAGGATAAGAGTCATTAACAGGAGGTGGTCCTGGAGGTGCTCCTCCCGCAGCAGGTTGTGGTATTGGTGCTGGTGGTCCTATTGGAGGAATATCAGGCTCTGCTTTAATAAAATTGCTTATTTTTTCTTTGTATACTTGTCTTACTATATCTCTTGATTTTTTAGTTGCCTCTTCCTCATATACGTCATCTTTTGACTTATTTGTGACCGCTGTTATCTGTGTATCCCATCCGTCACTACTTATTGTGTGGGTCAATCCCATTACAGAGAAATATGTTTTTGGCATAATGTCATTCGGCTTTACATAAGCAGGCTTTCTAATTGAGTAGTCTACTTGACCGTATATTTCTGGAAGATAAGATAATCTAAACATATCACCTGGATAAATACCACCACAACCTTCTATTGTCATGTCAATGTTTATTGGCATTGTCAATGGCCCTTGATTGTTTGCAGAAAACCTAGTAAGTGGTGACTCAGTCAAGAACCATTTCATTGCTCTTTTAAATGATTCAATCATTTCGCCTTCTGGGTTATAAGGCATTCTGTAGACTTTTTGTCCGTTTGGCTCTACATCATACATAAATAAATTAGATATGTCTTCAGCCTTAGCTTTTCCTGCCTTTACTTGTTGCCATGCCTTAGTTTCTAGTTTACGCCTTTCTTGTTCGTGTTTCTTCTTAAATTGATCTAAAAATTTTGTTGTAGCTGCATTAGAAGATACTTTTTCTAAAATTGGTGGTATTGTATGGCTCCATCTATCTCCATTAGGTCCTGTAGCTGCAGAGTGTGAAAGTCCTCCTTTAGATAATTCTGGTGTAGACACTTCTATATGAGCAAATTCAAATGGATTTCCGTAGTCAGGATCTTTTGTTGCCTCTGTTTTGACTTGAAATAGTCCTATATTTGCTGGATCTTGAAAGAATTCTCCTGCAGCTTTAAATTTATCTTCATCAACATCATCAGTCCCATCTTTAAAATATTTGCTTATTGCATCTTCATTTGAGTCTTTTTCACCTGCCTGTCTAGCTCCTGTAAATCCTGCAGTAATCGCAAACTTATCAGGTATTGTTGACTGAAGTGATATATCTTTAACTAGTGAATTAAAACCAAAGTTGTCAAATACGTAAGAATTTTTTGGGCTTGTGTCTGCAGCATCGCCTGTTTCAGCACCTTCTGAAGATTGTTCTGCAACTACTCTAAATGTAGATATTGCACCTGTAATATTATCTGCTTTGTCAATAGTAAAATTCCACAACTTTACATCACCATTTATAACATTTGCTAGCTTTATCATAGAGCTCTGTATCGTAGCACCTGATGTAGAGAACACAGATTTTATTTGATTTAAATTTATATAAACGTTTCTTAAGTAACCTTCTGTCTTCTTATCATCTGTTGCAAACAAGAATCTATCTTCTGTTATTACTTCTGCCTCTATTGATTCTGCAAGAAGTCTGTATGCAGACTTTGTATCAGACTTTTCTCCTACTTTTGCAAAAAATGAAGAAGGAAATTGTCCTGGTAGAATAAATTTTGAAGGATCATAAGTGTAAAGTTCAGGGTCATTCTTTATTTTTACTGATCTTAGCTGGCCTACTGCTCCTCCTACTCTGTCCAATGATCTAAAGTCTGCAAGTACTTTTCCATCTGACTTATCCGATCTTGTGTAAAAAGACACGATATTGTCTTCAAACCAACCCCACCTAACCCAGATTTCGTTAGAAAAATCTCTTGCTCTTTTTAGTGTTTGTGTTTCTTCACCATCATTATCTAATTCTTTCTCAAAAAGAACAGGTCTGTCAGAACCATCTTTTCCTGTATCTCTCAATATTGCAACTACATTCTTATCAAATGACACAGCAACATTTACACCTTTATTCAGTTCTAATTGATCATCTTTTTTATCTAAATAATTTTTAAAATATTTCATTAGAATTTCTATATCTAATGATGCAATTCTGTCAGGGAGACTAAATTCTTTTGTAAACTGCCTGCCTACTCCGTAATTATCGTTATTATCACCGTCTTTTGTCATAACGTCTTTTATTAGCTCGTCAGCAAATTCTTCAAATGTAGGCTGTTTTACGGGAAATGTCTTTAATTCAGGAGGTGTGTTTTGTAGAGCTGTCAAAGACTTATCGAAGATATTTGATCCTCTCGATATCATTTCTGTTACACAATCAAATCCTCCATCAGATCTTTGTGCCCATGTAAATTTTGTAATTGGCCCTATTAGTCCTGACCAGTCTCCAAAATATTCTATCTCTAATTTATCCCACTGAGCATCTACAGTTTTTCTTTCTACACCGTCTACAATATCTATTGTATCTTTAAATAAGTCTTGATTTATTTTCGCATGCTGACCTTCACCCATCATAAATTTTGGTATGTCACCTGCTCTACCTGAAGGTTTTTGTGATCTTACCCAACCAAAGTCTAATATTATGTTTTGGCCTGATGAAAGAAAAGATCCTTTTTGATACATCTCTAATTGTTCTAGTGTAAAGCATGTCCAATTTATAGTTGCTTTTCTAACAGCTCCACCGTATCCTGTATATTCAACAGAGACATTATTTATTCCTGCAATCGGTCTTATTCCTGGTACTGATACTTGTTGCTGATGAGGGTGATCATGTCCTTTGTTAGGTACTGTATCATAAAATGCATCAGCTGCGCCTTTTACCCTAGATCCTAATGACTGGAAGTAGTCTTCTCCTCCATCTGCACCAGGCACTTCTCCTGTAATTCTTGCATCATCAATATTAAACATTCCATAGATAATATTTGTCTTTCTTGTTCCTGGAGAGATCATTCTTATGTAACAATTCTTAGAAACTTGTCCTTCTCTTGTCAATACAAAGTCTTCACTTGCTTGAGATTCTGCTAACAGTGAAGATCTTAATTCTTGTCCAGCATACTCAGAAATTGCTTTAACGCGTGCATCCAAACCTTGCTTAATATTCGGGTGTATGTTGTGCCTAAAACCTGCCATTCTATTTTAAGTTTTCAGAATTGAATGCTCTTAAAACTTCTCCTATGTCTGTAGGTATTCTTAATTGTGTTGCCGGATCTAGCCCTATATCTGATGGGTTTAGTCCGTTTGCCTTACTTATTATCCACCAATAATTAACGTCACCATAATATTTGTGTGCTAACAAGTCTAATCTTTCACCCTGAACAACATTATGCATTATATCAGTATCTCTCTCTGGTATTGCAGGGTATAGTGTTGGCTTAAAGTATCTGTCTTTATTGCTTGATATTTTTATCTTTGTGTCTTTATATCTGTTAAACATAAGATCTCTCTATTATATTACTGACTCACGATCTAAGAAAGCGCCTATTGGGTTTGATTCGTTCCTTAAAGCACCTGATTGTTTACCATCAGTATTTTGCAAGTCTTCGTAAGTTTGACCTGCTCCGTTGTTATTTAGCCATTTTAAGTTATAATGTGTACCTCTATTTAGTGGCAAATTATCGCCAATATATTGAAAACCAACAGATACATTTATTCGCTTTGTAAACATTAATCCAGCATCTGTTTCCCATGTACTATCTTGTGGAAATGATATTGAACACTCTGTCAAGAATCCCATTTGATCATGAATAATATCACCTACTGTCATTCTTATCATTGGCCCAGACATCCTGTAAAATGAGTCTAAATTTGGATAGCATAAGCCCACAAGATAATTTACTTTCTCTAATAGTGCAGGAAATTCTTGTTTTGTCTTTGGATAAACAACAAAGCTAAATGATAGTGACCTCTCAGTCCCTTGATAGGTGTATGAAGATACTGGCCTTCCTACAAAAGATGTAGGACTCCAAGTAGGCTGAATTGAGTCTTCAATGTCTCCGTCAAAACTTGCCCTAAAAGGTATATCAGTATTATTGTGAATGTCATAAAAATTTAACGGTATAAAGTCATTTGATGCCAATCCTATTGTTTGTGCACCACCTTCGTTTGGAGTGTTCTCTTTTCTTTCAGTAACTTTTTGTGCGTTTACTTTGTCTACACCGTCATATAAAAGTTTATTGGCGTCATTCTTATAAACAAGTGCATCACCAAAAGTCTTATTACCTGGACCGTCTAAAAATCTTGCTTGAAGCCCTTGTCTTCCTATTGCATAAACTTTATTTCTGCCTTCTAGTCTTTTACCTTCCATTGGGAAAGCTACAGCATTTTCTCCTTCTGGTACATCATCTGCATGATCAAGTACTCCTGTATCTTTTAAGTTGATTTTCCACTGCTTGCTATTAAGCTCTTTAGGTGTGAGAAGGTTGTCTTCATATTTATTTATTTGATCAAGTTGTTGATAGCCAAGTGTGCTATATTTATGTGCTAGTCCTTGTGAAGTCTCTTTTTCATATTTCTGTACATAATTTTCACCTTCTATAGATCTGTCTAATATTAGTTTTGTTGGGTCGTGGAAAAATTCTTTAACACGATCTTCATTATCAAAATCTTCAAATTTTTCTCTTAAACTTCCTATAGGTGTTGGTTGTAATTTATCTTCTAAGCGATTATACTGCAAATTAGTTGCTTTAAACTTAGAATCAAAATAGTAATCCTCAGGCATTCCTTTTGATGCATATCCTGCTTTTAATATTTTATCTCCACCTATCTCCAATTCTTCATTAAAAGCATCTTTGATATATTTTCTAGTTCCTAATACGGAAGCTGTTCCTCCATGCCAGTAATTAGTTTCTGGCAGATAGGGAATTGAATTTACAACGTTTAAGGACGGTACAATTGGATTTATGAACTCATTTGCTGTGTTTTTAAATAATGAAAATGCTGCTGCCCAAAATCCACCAGGCCCTTGTTCAGAAGTATCAGTTAGTATAAAGTTTTTATATAGATAAAGCATTTTTGAATCTGTCTCTTGATCAAATTTATCTCCTTTCTGCTGCTTTATGAAAGACATGTCTGTGATAACATCGGCACTGTATGTATTAGTATCTATTCTTGGTGTATTCTTTAAATAAGAAGGCTTTCCAAATATTACACTTCCTATAGATACTCCTCTAACACCTGGATAAAATCCTGCTTGCAAGCCTATTGCATCAAATGTTCCAAATTCTGCAGGAAGCCCTTCAAATTGGTCAGCACTCGGATCAGCTGCACCTTGCATTACGTGATATAGTGCTTGTCTTGAAGTTCTCTTATTTATAAACCTATTGTACATATCACCTGAATCCCTTACTAATTCTAAGTGTCTATCAGCTGATCTATCTGCATTGCTCCCTCCTCTTTGTAACTGAACAGTATACCCTATTAAAGGATTTTGACCAACTGGTCTAAAAGGGCCTTCTTCTGCAGACTGTTGTCCAAAATAATAAGAGTTTGCCAGACTATCATCAAGTCCAGGATAACCCTCTAATTGAGGCCTTTTCATATAACTAAAAAGATCTTGATTGTCTACTGAATCTGCCCATGTAGATACTAAAATACTTTTTGACTTTAAATCATCTAATCCGCTAAATGAAACAGAACCTTTTAATCCTGATATTGTTGCCTCACCACCTGCATGTGATATTGTATAGACTTGAGGAGTTGGTGGGTTTGTATCATCAAAAACTGTTGCTGCGGTGTTAACTGTTATTGGTTCACCAGGATTTAAAAATTGTTCTAGAATTTTATCTCTTTCACCAGTTACAGTTGTTCCGGAATGACCGTCATCAAATGTTTGTGCAGTATCAGTCTCTGCTCCTATTGAGTCATATCTAAAATTTCTTAACTTGGATGCGTCAAAGTCTTTTAAACTCATACTAAGCTCCTTTAGATCTGCCTATGTTGTTAACTGCTGCAGTAATTTCTTTATTTGTTCTTATAATTTCTGACATTTGTGCATTAGAGTTATTTACGAGTGCCTGTAATAATGCAACTTGTTTTGTTCCGGAGTCATTCATTCCTCTGTTACCAGCTAGTGCTGATAAAACGCCTGGATCTTTTACACCGACGACTGTATCTGCTGATGAAAATCTTTGTATTCCTTGTCCTGGTCTCATTACAAAATCTTGTGATACAACTCCACTTGGTTTATCGCCTCCAAGACCAAAGAAATCAGCAAACTTTCCACCAAAATCCATTGCGCTTGCTATTAGTTCTTTTGCCTGCTCAACAAGTGCATCAAATACGCTGGTTATTCCGTCGACCACAACTTGACCTAAATTTGAAAATGCAGAAGTTACCGAGGAATAAACATTTACTGCGCTATCTTTAAATGAATTTACACCATTCATCACTGCATTGCCTAGACCACTAAAGTAAGATGTCAGTGCAACCCCTAAATCTTCTAAACCTGTCATTCCTGCATTAAATGCTCCAGTTGCAAGGGCTCCAGCGCCTGATAACACGCTTCCAAATCCGCTTATTAATCCTGAAATTCCGTTTGATAGCATTTCGCCTACTTTTGGAAATACAGTGTCTACTAGCATTCCTACTATACTTCCGATTCCGTAGCCTATTGCTGCTCCGACTGGTCCACCAAAAATTGCGCCTATCCCTGCACCAATTCCTCCAAACCCTATACTAGTCAGCGCATTTTCTTTTGTATCTTTACCACCAAATGCAAATGACAGCATATCAACTAAAGGTGCAAGAAACAATGATAACTTACTTAAAAATCCTAACATTGGCCTGAAAAATTTTGAGATGTTGGCCATTGTCTTTCCTAACATACTTCCTGATCCGAGAAATTTCCCAATTCCGATTCTTTTTGCAATGCTTTTTGCCATTCCTTTTAATGGCGCTGTAAATTTTGCAATAGTTTTAGAAGAGGCTGTAACTGCTCCGGCTATTGCACCTCCTGCTATACTAAATGCAGATCCTAATTTAGCGGGCGTCAATGCAAATAAGATGTCAAATAGTGTTTTATTTGATTGTTTTTGCAGCTTAAGGCCTATGTCTAAATCAGCAGCACCTTCACCACCCCTTCTAACCATAGCTGCAAGATCTTCGACTCCTACACCAATTGAATCTGCAAGCGCCTGTCTTTGTATTGCATTAAGTCTATTAAATTCTTCTTCACTTCCAAGCTGATCAACGATATCTTTCATTGCGCCTTCAATGTCATTGTTTAGTGCAAGATTTCTTGCTCTATCAAAATTTAAATCGCGTCCAATAAGAACAGATGCTTCAAATTCACTTGCTATTGAAGATTCTAAGTTTAATAAGCTGTCAGCGATCTGCCCTGCTTTAGATAAGTTTATTCCTAATTTTTGTGCCTGTATTGCTGCCCTTGCCATGCCTTCTGCAGTCCCATCTGAAAACTTTGCTAACATTTCTGCATTGGTTGCCATATCTTCTAGTACTTGGCTTGGAATTACACCTGCCATTTCTGACATTGAAGCGAGTCCTAGCTGTAGCTGTGAAGCTTGCTCTGCTGTTGCACCTGCTGAGTTCTGAAATAATTGGTTTACAGTTGCAAGTGTTGATGCAGATGCACCTGTATCTTTTGAAATTTGTGCTAAGTTTACTGCTACTTGTCCGGATCTATTAGATGCCAAGCTTAAGTTGTTTGATGCAAGTCCTAATTGTGTGCTTGCCTCTGTTAGCTCATCATTTATTCCTAATATACTAAATGCTAGTGATTCTCTACTGAAGATTTGGCCTAATGCAGTTGCATTTGTAACCCCTAAATTATCTTGAAATTTTTGTGCTTCCTCTGCTGCATCTGCCATTTTTGATGATATAAAAACAATTGCTGCGCCTAATGCCTCTGATAACGATGAAGATATGCCTAGTGCATCTTGGAAGTCTGATGCATATTCTGAAAATGATTTTCCTGCTGATGCAGTACCTTTCATTCCTTCAAATATATCTTTTGTCCTATCTCCGCCTTCTTTAAATGCGCCTTTAAATACATCATCTGCAGATTTTTCTATTTCTTTTATTTTGTCATTTAGTGCTTGAGCTTGATCATCTGATAAGTTCCTAAAGCCTGCGCCTGCTTCAATAACTTCTGTTTGCAAGTCAACTATTGTGTCTATTAATTCAGTTGCCTTATCTGCGCCTTTTTTTGAGCTACTTGAATATTCCTCTGCTAGTTTTGTAAGGCCTGTAAATCCTTTAGATCCTTTTAAAAAAAGTTCTTCTTCTTTTTCTGAAACACTTGATAATGCTGATGCTAGTTTCCTGTCTAATGATTGTGCGTAGTCTTCTGAAGCTTTCTTTGCTTTTTTTCCTGCTTTTGTTCTTTTATCAGCTGCTTTTGCAGCAGCTTTTCCTGCTTCTTCTGTAGCTTTTTTTAAATCTACAAATTCTCTTTTTTCTTCACCTGTAAGATCTATACCTTCTTGCTGATAACGGAGTAGTTTCGACTCCATTGCTGTCTGTTCTTTTAAGAGTTTTGTATATTCTCTTTTAAGTTGTACTGCTGTTTTAAGATCTTTATTCTGAGCCATTTAAAAATCCGATTAAGACTTTGACTTTCTCATCTTAGCTGTCATCTGCTTGAGATTGTCTGACCTTCTTTCTATATCAGCTCTTTTTTCTGGATCCATTTTGTTAAGCCTTCTTTCAATAGACTTTTCAACTTTGTCCATTGCTTTACCTAAGTCTCGTATTGCTGCATCTGACGCAGCATCTTTGTCTTTAAAACCTAGTGCTTTTTTTATTTTATCTGAATTGGACAAGACAGCTCTTGTTCCAATATAAGCTGCAATAGTTTTTGCAAGGTTGGATATTTCATTTATCTCTTTGGACATAGTAGCCTCCAGTTAATACTTTCTTAATGATAAATATTAGAAAAATAGCTTTTGTGCTACTTCTTTCTAGATCTAGATGCTTTATCTATCTTTTCTTGCTCTTTCTTTTTTTGTTCAGCTAACTTGTTCATGTAGAATTTACGAAGATAGATAGGCATACCATATACATCACTAAATGTAAATCCTCCCTCTGAAAAGTATATAAGCTGAAATATGCCCTCGTGTACTATGGGCCGGTATTCAGGGGTTACCGGGAGGGCCAGAAGAAATTTACTGATATTGGCAAATCAACATCTGAATTTTCACCGCAAGAAGGGCAAGAAAAGACTGTACTGAAGTCTATGTCTGGCTGTGATTCTGAATAGTGTTCTCTATAAGCTCTAGAATCCATAGCAAAGAACTCATTGTTAATAAAGTTATTAATAAACTCTTTGTCTTCATTTCCATCAACAGAAACTATTTGTTTCCTTAGCCTTGTAGTAACTTCTTGAGTTCTACCACCCATTGCTTTCTTCATTCTATCAACTTCTATAGCAGCATCTTGCTCATCTTTATGTGTCATAAATTTATATTCTATGACTCTACCAGAATTAGGTAGTTTAAATTCAAACTTATTTTCACCTTTAAACTGGTTTTCATCTATAGGTTTGTGTTCAAAAAGTGTCAAATCATATTCGCACTCTTTCTCTACTGCACCGCAATGAGTACATGTTGTATCTGTAGCATATGTTTTTCCATATCCTAGTATTCTAGCTGCCAACATTATTGCATTTTTATCACCTATTAATAATTCATCTAGGCTTACTTTTGAAATTATTAAAGATTTCAAAAGCTGATCAATAACAACGCCTTTCTTAATAAGGTTTTGAGAAGTCAGTATGTCTTCTTCTCTTGCTGTCATGTATTTTATTTCTATCGATCCTTCAGACAATGCATGTCCTTTAGGATATAAAAGTCCCTTGCTAGGCAGATCCACTGCCTCAGTCGGGAACTTAGGTTGTTCTTTAGGCATTATAACTCCTTTTTCTATTTTTTAACTACAACTATTTATCGACCATCAACACAGAATGCCACATTCATAAACTGATGTTTGATATAGTACTCTTAGAACTGTAATACTGCGTAATCGTATCTAAGTGTGCAAGTGATTTCTACTGGATCACTTGTACCCCAATCTAAATCTCCAAAAGAAGCAGACTGGATATAAGCACCAACAAGTTGCCATTCTTCAATGACGTCACCTACTGGTCCTAGTAAATTAAAAGTAACGTTTTTCTTATAAAAATCTGAGTATCCATCACGGCCTGTTACTGACTCGTGAGATAAACGAACCCATTCCATAACAGCCTGTGAAGCTGAAGGAACGATTGGATCGTACATTGTTATATCAAGTGTTTGCCATTCCCCTTTACCCTTAACATAGCGCTTTACGTTTATGTGATCAAGTGCAACTTCTTCAAACTCGATACTTGGACGACTGGCAGCCTTGATAGTGTAAGCAGGAATGCCTTCTATATACATGATGAACCGGTTCTGAACTTTCGGTTCGAATTGTGTGAACATTATATCGTTCGGATCAATCAATTGTGGCATTCTATTTCTCCTGTGTTACAATTTTATCGATAATAAATATCATTAAACAAAGAAATAAGCACAAAAACAAAAAAGCCCGAAGTATTATTTCGGGCCTTTAAGTTAATTAGGTGTCTCTTAGCTTGGGAAGCTAGCACCTGTAGGTTGTACGACAAAGTCCAATACAATGAATTCAACTGAACGTGCAGGTTGTAGGAATATCTGTCCTACTAGCTGGTTACGATCAATCACATATGGTGTATTATTAGTGTCATCCATAACAACTCTGAAAGCTGTCAGACCTTGATTAGACTGTATAGATTCTAAATAAGGATTGACGATGTTCAGAAACCTGTTCCTAGTAGCAACTGTATTGTTTTCAAACAATAAGTAGCGTGAAGAACTTGCAACGAACTTCTTAACCCTGATAAGTAATCTTCTTACATTGATTCTATCAAGTGCTGAAGGTTTAGCTTGTAATGTTTTCTGTCCGAAAACTACTACACCTTGACCTGGGAATGAAGCAATAGGATTAATCCTGTCTTCATATAACAAGTCTCTTTCAGCGTGTGTTAAACGTGTCTTAGCTTCTAAAACGTTAGATAAGCCACCACGATTTAGACCTGCTGGTGCAAACCATTCGTGTGCTACTCTATCGTTCTGTGCTATAACACCTGGAATCACAACTGAAGGTGGTACCCAAGTTGGTAGATTAACGCTATCATCAAGTACCTTGACCCAAGGATAATAAGCAGCTGCATAGTTTGTATCTACAGAAGATACTGCGCTAGTTGCTGCTGATATTCCATCACCCCATGCTGCAGGATCAAAAATATAGAAAGCATCGCCTCTATTTTTTACCATATCCATTGCATGATTGGTTGGGTTAGGGTGCAAGTTGTAAATTAAACCAGGAGTAGCTAACAAGTTAATGTCAAATTCATCCTGATTACTTACTGCATTAATTGCCCTCTTATAAGCAACAGACCCACTAGCAGAAGCGTTTGAGCAATCAAGACCTTGTTGGTTTGTTGCGCTTATGTCGCCTGCTGTGTTCTTCTTAATAGCAGGATTGGCACCGTCGAATCCACCTTGTAATGGAACTACGAATTTGTGCTGTGCTACGTTTGAAGTGCCTAATGCTAAATTACCAGCGCTAGTTACGAATGTTGAAGATCCACCAAAGTCTCCTGACGAAGCTGATGGGTGACCTTTAAAATCGTTAAGACTCATTGTCACGTTGTTACCTGCTACTGCTCCTACTGGAAGCGGTGATAGGTATTCTCTATTGATCTTCTTTGAGAAGTCAAAACCGTGAAATGATGAGAAGTCTTTTTCACCTGTCGCTGCATTTTGTTGTACTGTTACATAAGATGCAGATGCAACTGGTGATGCACCAAAAACGCCTATTGTTGCATTTGGTACTGGTTGTAAGACTTTTCCATGTCCGAAAGGAACTAATGCTGCAGGTGCACCATTTTTGATAATATCATAATTCGATACGTAAATATACTTAGACATATTTGGCCAGTCACCGTTGTAGGTTAACTTACCATCTGAATCTATAGTAACATATCTATCACCAATCTTTCTAGCAAAATAATTTGCTGAAGTTGGATCTAAATTAAGGTTATCAAACTGCTCTACAATAACATCATCAGATTCTTTAAAAGAGCTCTGGTCTATTTCTCTAACTTGTAAAGAAAATGATCCAAAGTCTGATCCTGCTATTGACCCTGCTTGTTTTACATTTGCTATAGCTATTTTAAACTTACCGTGTGTATCAACTTCACCGTGTGATCTTAATTCTACTTTAAAAAGATTTGTAGCTGAATTATTGATCTTTTGTGATGTGATAAACGGTGTTACAGCATTCTGGTAGTCTTGCTTTAAATTAACAGCACCTAGTGATCCTGTTACATTTATTGTTCCTGCCATTGCTGTTACTGGTTGAAATAACTTGTATAGGTAAAATGGTGAGTCCTGACCCTGTGCCTTTGTTGACATTGGGTTAGAACTAAAAACATCCTCTATATAAGTTGCCGACGTAGCGTCTAGTGATGCTGTAAATTGGTATGATCCCGTTCCAATATTAAACGAACTAACAGATCCTGTAATACTCGTTCCATTTAAAATCGCATCTGGATTTAAATTACTAGGAGCTAATACAGCAACTACATGTGGTTCAATTGAAGATGAAACAAGGGCACCAATGTTTAGCATATTGGCAGAATATCCACCAATACCTAAGACTCTAACAATCGTAACAGAGCCAGCGCTTCTTAAGTACTCACGTACTGTAAATGGAACGTATAAATCTTGATCAAGACCTCCAAACATATCCGCGAATTCGTTGAAATTTCGTACAATTGTAGGAACAAAAGCAGGACCTTTTTTAGTAGGTCCAACGATTGCTGCGCCAATTTCAGCTATTCCTTGCGGTAAGAAGGAGAGATCTTTTTCACGAGTAAATACGCCTGGTGAGACAATTCTCTCTGCCATTATGGTTCTCCGATTATTTTGTGTTCATGAACAAAAACTTTTATTCAGGAATAAATATACATTAAACCATTGAAAATGCAGTTGTTTTTATTTTGCTGGCTTTGGTGCTTCTTCAGCTGCTGGTTTTTCTGGAGCAGGTGTAAATATACCTGTCTTTGGATCTAGTTGACCTTGACCATACTTCTCATTAAAAGATTGTGCTAGCTGTTGTTCTGAATCTTGAAGGCTACTTAGCTCATCTAATAGTGATTCTTCTAAAGACTCAAGTTGTTCAGCTGATTTTTCATGCTGAATCTGTTGCATCTTTAAATTACCCATTCTCATCTGTATATTTTGATAAGCTTCTTGAGTTTCTCTTAGACTTTTAAGTTCATCTTCTGTAAATTTTATTTCAGACATTTTGTTTTCCTCATAATTAATTTTCATAACCAGTTATATATATTATCTTAAATTTTCAAAATTAAATTTTTATTCATTATCATTAAAAATAGAATCTTCAGACCACCAGTCGCTACTGCTGGAAAAGATACTTAATATTTCTGATTGTGTGTATTCTTTAGACTTTGTTGTTAAATTACTTACTGAACTTGGCATACTTCCTTCATATTTTACGTATGTATAAGAACCTGAGACATTGGTGTTGAATTCTTGTGCTGAAGAAGTTACTTCTCTATACCCAGGAAATTTGTGTAGTGCAATAACCTGTGTAACATCTAGGCTGCCTGTCTCTGCTGTACTAAAAATTACCCATTTATGATTCGT